>RRZU010104408.1_pt1 | contig 61883 bp, 65 predicted proteins | sample 2165561 | NCBI WGS metagenome assembly RRZU01 (sample SAMN10456909, study PRJNA506462) | wastewater metagenome | isolation source: wastewater sludge | place: USA: Moscow, Idaho
CCACTAACCGACCTGACGTTTTGGACCCGGCGCTGCTGCGCCCGGGACGCTTCGACCGGCAGATCCCGGTGGAGGCCCCCGACATGGCGGGTCGGTTGCAGATCTTGCGTGTGCACGCCAAGAACAAGCCGATGGGTGCCGACGCGAACCTCGAACGCGTTGCGGCCCGCACGCCGGGGTTCACGGGCGCGGACCTCGCCAACGTGCTGAACGAGGCGGCGCTCCTGACGGCGCGCAACAATCAGCGAATCATCACGGCGGGGGCACTGGACGAGGCCATCGACCGGGTCGTTGCCGGGCCACAGAGGCGCAGCCGCATCATGGACGAGCGGGAACTGCTGATCACGGCCTACCACGAGGGCGGACACGCGCTGGTGGCGGCAGCCATGCCGGGCAACGACCCCGTGCAGAAGATCACGATCCTGCCGCGCGGCAAGGCGCTTGGCTACACGATGGTGATGCCCGACCAGGACAAGTACTCGCGGACCCGCGGTGAGCTGCTCGATCAGCTCGCGTACATGCTGGGTGGGCGCGCGGCCGAGGAGATGGTCTTCCACGACCCGACCACCGGGGCGAGCAACGACATCGAGAAGGCGACGAAGGTCGCCCGCGCGATGGTCACCGAGTACGGCATGACCGAATCGTTGGGGGCTGTCCGGCTCGGTGCTGGCGAACGCGAACCCTTCGTGGGGCGTGACATCGGCGAGGGTCGCGACTACTCCGAGGCGATCGCCGCGAAGGTGGACGAAGAGGTTGCGCGCCTGATTCACAACGCCCATCAAGAGGCGTTCGAGGTTCTCACCACGAACCACGCGATTCTCGACGAGTTGGTGCGGCAGTTGTTCGCCAAGGAGACCCTCGACAAGGACGAGGTGGCTCGGGTGTTCGAGGGGCTGCAGCGCTGGCCGAATCGCGGCCCGTGGACAGGGTCGGACACCCGCCTGCCGTCGAACCTGCCGCCGGTACCCGTGCCGCCGCGGCGTCCGCGTCCGGCTCCGACGCCTCCGCATCACGTTGAGGGCGGCAAGATCGTCGTTCCGGCGCCTGGCACCAGCAATCATCCGCCGTTTGGTGTGGGGAGTCCGGGTGTCCAGACCGCGCACCCCGTCCGGCCGGTCGATCCGGGCGCGGACCCTGAACTGGGGGCGGGCGAGAACCCCGGACCGTTCAGCGCGCCGCCTACGATGCCCGAACAGCCGCAAACAGGTAACGAGCCACCGTCCGAGGCTCAACCGCCACAGGGCAACCAGCCGCCGCAGGGAGGTTAGCGATGGCCGTCGACCAGGAACGCGTCGCCGCAGCAGTCCGCGAACTGTTGCTCGGGATCGGTGAGGACCCCAACCGGGACGGTCTGGTCGACACGCCTCACCGGGTCGCCCGCGCCTACAGCGAGATCTTCTCGGGCCTTCAAGGCGACCCCGCCGAGGTCTTATCCACGCGCTTCGACATCGATCACAACGAGTTGGTGGTTGTGAAAGACATCGAGCTGTGGTCGGTCTGTGAGCATCATCTGCTGCCTTTCACCGGGGTGGCCCACGTCGGGTACATCCCGGACGGCCAGGTGACGGGTCTGTCGAAGCTGGCGCGGCTCGTCGACGTCTTCGCGCGTCGACCTCAGGTGCAGGAGCGCTTGACCACGCAGATTGCCGACGCCCTCGTCGAGCAACTCAGCCCGCAGGGGGTCATCGTTGTGGTCGAGGCCACGCATCTGTGCATGTCGATGCGTGGCGCCCGAAAGGGCGAAGCCCGCACCATGACCAGCGCTGTGCGCGGGCAACTTCGCGCACCTGCAACTCGGGCCGAGGCCATGAGCCTCATCTTGGGGTAGAACGGTGGACATTCTCGCGGCGGGCCCCACCCGTGTGATGGGCGTCCTCAATGTCACGCCCGATTCCTTCTCCGATGGTGGGCGATGGGCCACGCTTGATGCGGCCGTCACGCAGGCTCGCCGGCTCGTGTCGGCAGGGGCCGACATCATCGACGTGGGGGGCGAATCCACCCGTCCAGGTGCGGAGCGCCCCTCGTCGGCAGAGGAGGCCCGCCGCGTGCTGCCGGTCGTGGCCGCGCTGGCCGCCGAAGGCATGGTTGTCTCCGTCGACACCATGCGTTCCGAGATTGCTGCCGAGGCCATCACCGCCGGTGCGGCCATCATCAACGATGTCTCCGGCGGGCTCGCGGACCCCGAAATGCTGGACGCTGTGGCGCCCTCGTCGGCGGCGTACGTCGCCATGCATTGGCGGGGGCACTCGTTTGGGATGTACCACAAGGCCCGCTACGACGATGTCGTCGGCGAGGTGCGCGACGAACTCGCGCAGCGCGTGGGCGCGGCGGTCGAGGCCGGGATCGCGCGTGACCGTCTGGTGATCGATCCCGGATTTGGCTTCGCGAAGAACTCCGAGCACAACTGGACACTGCTCGCCGGAATGCACCGCATCGAGGAAATGGGACTTCCGGTGTTGGTCGGCGTATCCCGCAAGGGATTTCTCGATCGGCAAGGGCTGGATCCCGATCCCACAGATCGCGACGCGGCGACGATCGCGGTGACGACCCTGGTGGCGCAGCGGCGTGTGTGGGCGGTCCGAGCGCACGATGTCGCGGCGCAGGCCCGGGCGATTTCGGTCGTGGAGCGGTTGCGGCAGGTGCGAACTCCATGAGCAGGCAGACACGCATCGATCTGCGCGGTATCAGCGTGTTTGCCCACCACGGGGTGTTCGCGCAGGAGCGGTCCGAGGGGCAGCGATTCATCGTGGACCTGCGATGCGGAATCACCCATCCCGCCGTCGACGACCTCCCCGCCACCGTCGACTACGCGTCCTTGGCTCGCCGCGTGCACGACTTGGTGGCCGACGACCCGGTGGACCTGATCGAGATTGTTGCCGACAGGGTTGCGCGGGCATGCCTGGAGGATGCAAGGGTTGAATGGGTCGAAGTCACGGTGCACAAGCCTGATGTCGAGATGCCAGTACCTGTGGCGGACGTGTCCGTGACCGTTGCGATGACGAGGGGGTCAGATGATTGACGACGAAACAGCCGATGGCCTGCGACCGGTGCGCCGAGTTGTCTATTCGCTTGGTTCGAACATGGACGATCGAGTCGAATACCTTCGCACAGCCTTTGATGCAATCGCGGCCACGCCGCAGACGCGCTTGGTCGGGGTTTCTCCGGTATTCGAAACGCGTGCCATCGGGGACGAGCAGCCGGACTTCTTGAACGCCGTCGTTGTGGTCGACAGCACCCTGCCCTCGCTGGTGCTGCTCGAGCGCGCTCAGGCCATCGAAATGGCACTGGGCCGACCTCGAGACCACGGACCGGGACCGCGGCCGATCGATATCGATCTGGTGGCGGTCGGTTCGCGCATTCGGACCGGTGACCGGCTGACGTTGCCGCACCCCCGCGCACATCAGCGAGCATTCGTTTTGATCCCGTGGCTGGCCGTGGATCCCGATGCCGTGCTGCCGGGATTTGGGCCAGTCAAAGAACTGGTTCCGGCGGTGGCGGGGCAGGTCGTTCGTCGGACAAATGAGGTCATTGAGGCGTGAGCGAGCCGGACGATACCCGCGAGTCGTTAAAACGCACTCCGCCCACGGTCATCGCGGCCGCAGCGCTGTTGGGCGCGCTGGTGGCGTACGTGTTCTTTGCTACTTTGGAGAATCTTGGGCAGTCCGTCCCACGGGTGACGTCGGTTTCGTGGATCGTTCTGGCCGTCATCGCGGCGGTCACCGGGGTTTTGGCGTGGATTACACACCAACAGGTGCAAAAACGCCGCGAACCAATTGAGCCCGGCCGGGCTGTCGCGCTGCTGGTGCTCGGCAAGACGGCCCTGCTGTGCGGAGCGGCGTTCGCCGGGGGTTACTTGATGGTCGCTTTGCTGTATCTCCCACGTTTTAACGCCCCTGTGCCGATGGAACGCGTCGTGAACGGTAGCCTCTCGGCGCTGTTCGCAGCGGCTCTCGCCGTCGCAGGTTGGTTCTTGGAGCGTGCCTGTGTCGCCCCTGACAATGATGATTCAAGCGACTCGCTAAACAGACGACAGTGAAGCCGCGATTCGCCGAGTAACGTGGTCCCCGTGAGTAGTAACAAGCACGGGTTGGCGACCCCCCCACTGTCGGCGCGCAGCGTTGGACTTGTCGTCCTCGTTGTCGGGGGCGTTCTCGGCGTAGCCGCCGCGTTCGGTCCCCTCTGGGTCATTCGCGCGGGCATCGCCGTCGCGGTGCTGGCAGGCGCCATCGCATTCATTCTGGTCTGGCGCCAGGTCACGCGTGTCCAGCGGGCACGCGAAGACGATCGAGCTGCGGCATTGCACAAGCAAGCGGAGGCAATGAGCGAACAGCGGCAACAGCACACGGAGGTGCTGGAAACGCTGAATACGCGGCAAGATGCCCTGCGAGCCCAACTGCGTGAGTTGCGTATCGCGCACGCTGATCGGCTCATCGAGCTCAACACCTTGCGTGGGGACAAGACTGCGCTGCAAGCGGACATTGACCGCGCTGCCGCTGAAGTTGCCTCCCTGCGGGAGCGCGTCGCGGAGCTTGAAGAGAAGCTCGCCATTGAAGACGGTCACGCGGAGGTCTTCTCCCTGCCGCGTCGGCTGAGCTCTTCCGATATGCCCGGCGTGTCCGAAGAGGATCTCATGCCCACTGTCATTGACCTGCAGGCGCTGGCGCTTCCCCTCGTCGAGGAGGTTCAGCGCGATCACGGGTGACACTCGGTTCGTGTGCACGAACTCGGCCCGCCTGGCTTCCGCTGGCGGGCCGAGTCGCGTTCAGGCCTGATTGGGCTAAGGCCAGCGCTGACCGTCACGATTTCGTCCGTGTATGCGGTGCCGAGGTGCGGGGCGCAGACTGGCACGAGCATCCCCCGCCGGGGCGCTCACAGCCCCATTTCGAGGGCCCCGATGTGTGTGAGGCCTAACCCCCGCTCGGCCCTGAGCGTCCACGGTGCATGGGTCGCAGCCGCGGTGATGAGGTTGCAAACTGTATTGCCTAGCACATTGCGGGGCACGCAAAACCCTTAACCATGACAGGCAATGGTGTCAGTTCAATGCGGAAACCGCGCCGACTGCCACAACAGGGTCGGCTCGTTGCCCTGACGCCGACGCGCCATGGCGCGAATGCGGCGGTTTTCGACTTCCGCGGCCCAGGTGCTCTGTTTCTGACTGACGGAGCCGAGATGTGGGTAACTGGTCTGGATGACATTATCGGACATTTCACGTTGCGCGCCCAGCAATGGCGCACTGGCGCGGTCCAGTGGTCTCACTTTGGGTGATGGGGCGGTTTCAGGCGATCATCGCCGGTGGCCTCGCCGAATAGGTAAGTATGCAACCGACATACCCCGTGGAATCGCGTCACATGTTGCTCTGGATTACATCATGATTTACTATTGGGTGTGTCGTGAACGGTGGGGGCCTTTCACGGCAGGGTTCCTATTGGTTTCAGACACAGCTTGGACAGTTCGGAGGACTAGATGGCTCAGCGCGTTGAGATCATCCTCTCAGATGACGTAGATGGCTCCCTCGCCACGGGCACCGTTAGCTTTGGCTTCGACGGTGTTTCGTACGAGATCGACTTGTCAGAGAAGAATCAAGAGAAGTTCCGCGACCAGATGGCCGCATGGATCGCGAATGCACGCAAGGTGCGTCGCACGAATGGTGTAAAGAAGGTGCGGGCGGGGGGGCCGACCGGATCAGAGGTTCGCGCGTGGGCGCAAGAGCGCGGGCTTGCCGTGAGCGCGCGTGGACGCGTGCCGGCCGAAATCAAGGCTGCCTACGAGGCCGAGAACGGCTAAAAACGCACAAGCCGCCGACTACGGCATTGAGCCGCGGGCGAACAGGTGGAACACCCCGCCTGCAGGGAGCGTTCATCAGTTCACTAGACTGATAACGGTCCCTGCAGGCTTTTGCGTGCGACCACCGAAGTAACTAGAGGAGTTCTGATGTTCGAACGGTTTACAGACCGTGCTCGCCGGGTCGTCGTACTCGCCCAGGACGAGGCACGGATGCTGGACCACAACTACATCGGCACGGAGCACATCCTGTTGGGGTTGATTCACGAGGGTGAAGGGATCGCCGCCAAGGCCTTGGAGTCGCTCGGTGTCACTCTCGAAGCTGTTCGAGAGCAAGTCGAAGACATCATCGGTCGGGGCCAGGCTGCCCCGACGGGCCACATCCCCTTCACTCCCCGGGCCAAGAAGGTTCTGGAGCTCTCCTTGCGTGAGGCTCTCCAGATCAATCACTCGTACATCGGTACCGAGCACATCCTGCTCGGCCTCGTGCGCGAGGGCGAGGGCGTGGCAGCGCAGGTGCTGATCAAGCTCGGGGCCGACCTGCCGCGGGTACGCAGCACAGTCCTGCAGATGCTTTCCGGGTACCAGGGCAAGGAGGCCGCCACGGCCGGCGCCCCCGAGACCGGTGGCTCGCAGAGCGCCGCCACGATCTTGGATCAGTTCGGACGCAACCTCACCCAGGCCGCGCTGGAGAACAAGCTCGACCCGGTCATCGGCCGCGAGACCGAGATCATGCGTGTCATGACCGTCCTGTCGCGCCGGACGAAGAACAACCCGGTGTTGATCGGCGAGCCCGGCGTGGGAAAGACTGCCGTCGTCGAGGGCCTGTCGCAGGCCGTCGTCCGCGGGGACGTTCCTGAGACTCTGCGCGACAAGCAGATCTACACGCTGGACCTCGGTGCGTTGGTCGCCGGCTCCCGCTACCGCGGTGATTTCGAAGAGCGCCTCAAGAAGGTTCTGAAGGAGATCAAGAGCCGCGGCGACGTCATCTTGTTCATCGACGAGATTCACACGCTCGTCGGTGCGGGCGCCGCTGAGGGCGCGATCGACGCCGCCTCCATCCTCAAGCCGATGCTGGCTCGCGGAGAACTGCAGACCATCGGTGCGACGACTCTCGACGAGTACCGCAAGTACATCGAGAAGGACGCTGCGCTCGAGCGCCGCTTCCAGCCCATTCAGGTTGCCGAGCCGTCGATCGCGCTCACGATCGACATTCTCCGGGGCCTGCGTGACCGCTACGAGGCACATCACCGCATCACGATCACCGACAACGCGCTGGTCGCCGCCGCTCAAATGGCCGACCGCTACATTTCGGATCGATTCCTGCCAGACAAGGCCATCGACCTGATCGACGAGGCTGGCGCCCGTTTGCGGATCCGTCGGATGACGGCGCCGCCGGACCTGCGTGAGTTCGACGAGAAGATCGCTGCGGTTCGTTTGGAGAAGGAAGCCGCCATAGACGCGCAGGACTTCGAGCGCGCCGCTGGCCTCCGAGACGACGAGAAGAAGCTCCTGGCTGCCCGCGCCGAAAAGGAAGAGGCGTGGAAGGTGGGCGATCAGGACGTGCCCGCCGAGGTCGACGAAGAGGCCATCGCCGAGGTCCTTTCCTCCGCCACGGGCATTCCGGTCTTCAAGCTGACCGAGGAGGAGTCCTCGCGGCTGTTGAAGATGGAATCCGAGATCGGGAAGCGTTACATCGGACAGGCCGACGCCGTTCGTGCCCTGTCACGTTCGATCCGGCGCACGCGCGCCGGTCTGAAGGACCCGAAGCGTCCCAGCGGCTCGTTCATCTTCGCCGGCCCGTCCGGTGTCGGAAAGACCGAGCTGACAAAGGCGCTGACGGAATTCCTGTTCGGTGACGAGAGCGCGCTCATCACGCTCGACATGTCCGAGTACTCCGAGAAGCACACTGCTTCGCGGATGTTCGGATCGCCTCCCGGGTACGTCGGGTACGAAGAAGGTGGCCAGCTCACCGAAAAGGTGCGCCGCAAGCCGTTCTCCGTGGTCTTGTTCGACGAGATCGAAAAGGCCCACCCCGACATCTTCAACTCGCTGCTGCAGATCCTCGATGAGGGGCGCCTCACCGATGCGCAGGGGCGCGTGGTGGACTTCAAGAACACCGTGATCGTCATGACCACGAACCTCGGAACGAGGGACATCTCGAAGTCGGTCAATCTCGGGTTCAGCCGGTCCGATGACTCGGCCAGCAGCTACGAGAAGATGAAGGCGAAGGTTTCTGACGAACTCAAGCAGCACTTCCGCCCGGAGTTCTTGAACCGTGTCGACGAGATCGTGGTCTTCCACCAGCTCAGCCAAACCGACATCGAGAACATCGTGGACCTGATGGTTGCCGAGATCGAAAACCGCCTTCGCGACAAGGACATGGGGATCGAGCTCACGCCTGCAGCCCGTCAGCTGATCGCCAAGCGAGGATTCGACCCCGTGTTGGGTGCCCGCCCGTTGCGGCGTGCCATCCAGCGCGACATCGAGGACATCTTGGCCGAGAAGATCCTCTTCGGCGAGGTGCACTCCGGCGAGATCGTCGTGGTCGATGTGGCAGAACCGGGTTCGGAGCTGTTGTTCAGCTTCACCGGAACCACCAAGCCGTCGCCCGTGCCCGACACCGTCGACATCGACGGGGCCCTGTAAGCTGACCCGCTGAAACCAAAGCTCCCCGAGCCCTCGACTGGGCTCGGGGAGCTTTGGCATCCCGCAAGGGACGAAAGAATTCCGCGTGGTTGGGGAATCTTGGACCGCCTCAGAGCAGGGCTGCCCCGGCGTCCAAGAAGGCGATGAGGAGAATGATCAGGAACACGATCACCAAGGCGAGCACGACCGTCGAAATGATGCCCATGATCCATCCGGCCCGCAGGAGGGGACTGGCCCGGTACTCACCGGGGTTCGAGGCGATCTCACGCCGAGCCTTGCTGCCCAGTACCCACGCAACCGGTCCGAGGATCAACAGCAAGGAGAACCCGATCCCGAAGAGTGACAACAGCCCCAGGACAAAGACGATGATGGTCATCGGATGCTCTGGTTGAACTGGCTGCCACTGTTGCGAGGGAGGTGGCACCCACCCTGGCTGGGGGTTCGCAGCAGGCGTGCCGTCTGGCCCCGCGCTGTCGTCATTCATGAATGCCCCGTTCCTTCTCTCCGGCAGATGCAACCACGCTCAGGCAAGCCCCGCCGTCAGTACGCGCTGTAGCCGATCAGCATGGCGAAGAACCACACGTAGAACACCACATACGCAATGAGCGCTAGAACGTTCAAGATCAAGAAGATCGTGCCGATGATGCCCATGACCCATCCGGCCGTGAGCATCCCACTCTCGCGGTATTGGCCCGGGTTCTGCTGAATCTCCTTACGGGCCTTGGATCCGATGGCCCATGCAAATGGCCCAGTGATGCCACCGAGCAGGATGGAGATGAGGCCCAAGGCGAAGACCGCGCCCGAAGACGGGTGGTCGGGCTTCATTGCCTGTGGTGGCACGCTGTACATCATGACGGGCTGGACGGGGTAGTACGCCGGAGCGGGCCCCTGGGCTGCAGGCCGCTGCGCGATCGCGGAGGGCTGCGGTACCGGGCTCTGGTTCACCGGTCCGTAGGGATCGGGGCCAGGGTATGAGGCACTCTCGTACGATCCGGGATCGTAGCCGTAAGGGCTGGACATGGAACCTCCGTGAAAGCTTCGGGGGAGTGGCCGTCACGCCGCGTGTGCGTGCCGTGCGATCCACTTGCCTTGCATCATACGACCGACGCGGTTCTTGGCTGCGTTGTGGGCCGAGGCGAAGCCTTCGCCGGGCCACGACGGTCGCGGGGACGACGAAGGGGCGACCAACGGGTGGTCGCCCCTTCGCGAGAGCTGAACGCTGCTATGAGGTCAGCGTCGAGTCGCCCGTTTGCATCAGTAGGTCGGCGTCGTGGCGATGGCGACGAACATGATGATCATCCAGAAGATGAAGTAGAGAATCCAGAAGCCCAGGAAGACGGTGCCAATGATTCCCATGACCCAGCCACCGGTGAGCATGCCGTTCTCTTTGTACTGGCCCGGGTTCTGCTGGATCTCGCGGCGTGCCTTGCTACCCATGTACCAGGCAAATGGCCCCGTGATGCTGACGCCCAGCACCGACAGAAGGCCGAGCACGAAGACCATCGTCGTCTGCGGGTGGTCCTGCTGCGCAACACCGTACGACGGCACGACGCCGGGAGCGGCGTAGGGTGCTGGCTGAGCGCTGTAGTTCGCGTAACCCGCGTCGTACTGGTTGTACTGCGGCGCAGGCTGATCGAACTGTGAAGGCGACGTGCTGTAGTTACCCGAAGGGTAGCTCTGCGCGTACGGGTCGCTCGGCGAATACGGTTGCGCCGGCGATCCGTACGGATCCTGCGGATTCGGGCTCTGATAAGGATTGGTCATGTTCGCTTCTCCAATGGGGCGTGCGTTCGTCGTTCTTTCGGGTCATCAATCGCCCCCGAAGGAAATCTCCAGTTTCAACTCGACATGCTACGCGGTCGACGTGAGCACGCCACAACACCAATCGACCGCCGACGGTCAGTAGCTTCCGCTGGTGGCGGCAGCGCAGCCGACGAAGATGAAGAACAGGATGTACAGGACGAAGCCGACCAGACCGAGGATCGTGAAGATCTTGGCGATCATGGTGCCGGTGTACAACTGGCCACCCGCGTTCCAACGGCCGGGGTTCGCCTGAACCTCAGTCTTTGCCTGTGCGCCCATGTACCAAGCGATGGGCGATAGGATCCACACAACGATCCCAATGATGCTCATGATGAAGACGGTCTGGGCGCGCGGGTGGTCAGGAAGCTGGCCGCCCTGGTAGTTCGGAGGGTACTGATCAGCCATTTTGGCTCCTTCGGTCAGGTTGTCGTGCGCGCCATTATTCCAGATACCAGGGGCTGTTCCCCCAGCCCACAACTTCATGGACGAGGCTAGGGCCCCTGGGGTTCCCGGAGGGCGCCAAGTTTTTGCGTCCAGACGCCAGTTTGCGCCGACCGTTGTGACCCCGACCCACGCGGAAGCGCAGAAACTGCCAGTGAGACGAACCATCCGTCTCCTACTGTGACCCCATGGGGGGGCTGTTCCGGCCCGTGGGTGGGCGTGCCGCGGCTGTCTATTGGCGACGCCGACTGCTGATTGCTCTTGTTCTTGCCGGCGTAGGCATCTTTGTCTGGCAGCTTGTGGACCCGAGGGGTTTGTCCGATGCGGCCACAGTTACCTCAGGGACGGGGAGCGTCCGGCCCAACGCCGTGAAGCCGTGCTTGTCGAAAGAGCTGTCCCTGTCGGTGGAAGGAAGCTCGCCGATCAATATCGGTTCGGACGCGAAACTGACCGTCGGGGTGTCGAACAACGGTGAGAAGCGATGCTCGTTCAACCCCTCCAAGACTCCGCTGGTGCTGGCCATACGGTCTGGGCCCGACGGAGTGTGGAGTACCGACAACTGCAGTGCATGGGCCATCGGCGGAGCGGTGACCATCGAACCCAAGGGCAGCCACCAGTGGGAAGTCCGATGGCCGACGAAACGATCCCAGCAAGGGTGTCGCTACTCGGCGACCCCATTGGCCGCGGGGACGTACATCGCCACCGTCACAACGGAGAACGTGCAGCCGTCCAGGTTCGTGTTCCGGCTCGCCGCCTGAGTTCCGCCGATCAGGTATCTGTCGCGAGTTCGAGGTAGCTCGCGTCGGCAAGCCGCTCGAGACCGTCGCGGATCACCAAAGCTCGCCCGGCGCCGACACCCTCGACCTCGCGAAGGTCGGCAATGCTCGCCGCGAAAAGTTGCTGCAAACCCCCGAAGTGCTCGATGAGCCGATCGCTGAGCGTGGCCGGAATCTGCGTGATCTGCGCGAGTTGGCGGTACCCACGACCCGTCAACGGTGTCTCCAAGGGCTCCGCTGGGTCGAAGCCCAAACCTGCTGCGACGGCGACAGGATTCAGCAGGTCAGCCGTCGACAGAGAGGCAAGTCCGGCGAGCGAGAATCCGTGATCGGGCGATTGGTAGTCGCGCTCCAGAAGCGAATGAAGCTCCGTGACGCCGACGGTCATCTCGTACAACTGCAGAGAGACCAACCGTCCGTCGACACCCAACTGGACGACGTAGGCACTGATCTCCTCGGTCAGGCGATCGACCATCGTCAATCGCTGCGCGACAAGCACGACATCACGCAAAGTCACCTCGTCTTGCACTTCGAGTGACGACAGGCGGGCAGTGGCCTCTCGCAGTCGCCCGCGGTAGCGGCTCAGGGTCTGCAACGCCTGATTCGCGAGGATCAACAACTGTTCAGTGCTTTGGACCCAGTGCCGAGTGCCGCATAGGTACAGCGCGATGGTCGCCATCGACGAGGACACCGTGACCACAGCCGCCGACGTTTGCCGCGAGACGCGCTCTGCAGTGCGGTGCCTCGTGCCGACCTCAGAGGTGGGTACCGAAGCATCGGGCATGAGGTGAACGCCTGCCGCGAGGATGCGGGTGAGATCGGCACTGACGATGATCGCGCCGTCCATCTTCGCCAGTTCGCGAAGGTTGGTGGCGCTGAAGGGAACGTCCAGACCGAACCCACCGGTGCTGATGCTCTGCACCTCTGGTGACGTTCCGAGGACGATCAGAGCGCCCGTGCGGCCGTTGACGATGCGTTCCAGACCGGCGCGCAGTTCAGTCCCGGGAGCGAGCTGCGCCTCATAGACGCGCAATGAATCGGGCACCTGTCTGCCTTCCACTCACGAAGTCGCGATGGCCTGTCTGTCCGGAAGTGTAGTGCCGCTGGGAGTCGCCTCGGTGGGTGGCACGCGTCGTGCGAAACCCAGCAGGGTCAGGGCTTCTGAAATTGTGGTCACATCGACAACTCGCATGTTCGCCGGCGCATCCACAACCGACCCCTTCGCACCCGCGGCCGGCACCAGGGCGCGGGTGAACCCCAGCCTCGCGGCCTCGGCGAGTCGGCGAGGCAGCGCACGCACCGGGCGTAGCTCCCCGGACAGGCCGCCCTCCCCGAAGACAACCAATCCGTCGGGAACCGCGAGCTCGCGTGCGGCCGACGCGATGGCCACCGCCACGGCGAGGTCGGACGAGGGATCGGAGATGCGGGCCCCGCCGACGGTCGACACGTACACATCGTGATTGGGAAGACGCACTCGGCCCTTGCGCTCTGTCACCGCCAGCACCATCGCGACGCGGGCCGCGTCCAGTCCGTGGGTCATGCGGCGAGGCGAAGAGCCCGCGCTGGGAACGGCCAGCGCCTGCACCTCGGCGAGCAGGGGTCGCTGACCCTCCAACGTCACCGAGAGACACGTCCCCGCCACCGGGTCACGGCGACGCCCGGCGAACAAGCCGGAAGGATCGGCGACCTCTTCGATTCCGCGCTCGGTGAGCTCGAAGCACCCGACTTCTTCGGCCGGTCCGAACCGGTTCTTGGTCGCACGAACGAGTCGAATGCCGGTGTGGCGGTCGCCCTCGAAACTCAACACGACATCGACCAGGTGTTCCAGGAACCGGGGCCCGGCGACCCCGCCGTCCTTGGTGACCTGCCCGACGATGATGATGGGCAAACCGCGGGCCTTCGCCACGCGGATGAGGCCCATCGTCGCCTCCTTGATCTGGCTAACGCCGCCAGGGACCCCGTCGGTGCCGCTGACGGAGATCGTCTGGATCGAATCGACGACGACGAGCTGTGGGTCGCTGGTGTCGATGTGGTCCAGGATCGTCCCGAGGTCGGTGTCGGCCGCGACGAGGAGGCCGTCGGCCACTGCACCCGTGCGCTCCGCGCGCAACCGAACCTGCGTTGCCGATTCTTCGCCCGTGACGTACAGGGTGCGGCCGTGGTCGCTGGCCCACCGATGAGCGACCTCCAAGAGCAGCGTGGACTTTCCCACACCGGGCTCGCCGGCCAGCAGGACGACCGCCCCGGAGACCAACCCGCCACCCAACACGCGGTCGAGCTCACCGATTCCGGTCGGACGCCCAGCCGCCCCATGCAGGGCAACCTCTGTGATGGGTACGACGTCGCCGCGCGGGACGTAGCCCGCGCCGGACTCGCTGACAGTTCCCCACTGCCCACACTGGGCGCAACGCCCCACCCACTTGGCCGTCTGCCAGCCACACTCGGTGCAACGCATAGCCGCCGTTGTCTTCGCCACACACGAAACGTATCGAGCGGGACCGACACTTCCCGCCACGCACGCGCCGAGCGCGTTACGGGCGAAGGAGGATTAGGACGATCCGTGGATCACAGGGTGATGCTGCCGGTCGGGAATCCGAACGTCGCGGACACGATTCCGGTGCGACCGCCGGGCTCCGGGTCAACGAACGTGATCTCCACGCCGTCGAAGGCGCCGTCAACGCTCTCACCCAACCACTGTTCGACCACGGCCTTGTCGCCTGCGATCACGAATGCCTCCAGCTGCCCGTCGCCTGGCAGGGCGTGCGGGAGGATGTCGTCGTGGCTGCGCCACGACAAGAAGTACGGCAACTGCGGGTCGCTGATCAGGTCGCGGATGCCGATCTGATCCCATTCCAGGAGGCGACCGTCGGGGAACCGCCGTGACCCGCGAACCGCTTCGCGCCCGAGACGCTGCTCGATCGGAGCCAGCGCGTCAACCGAGACGACCCATCCCATCCAGCCGCCGCCCAGTGCCGTGCGAGCTCGAACGGCCTGTCCGAACGGGGCCTTCTCTGCTGCCGGGTGCTCAAGCACCTCGACGAGTTCGAGGTAGCGATCGCCCTGGAGAGGCAGGATGTGATTGCGGGTTCCAAAACGCGGGTGGAAGCCACCGTCGCGAAACTTGCAGCCGAACAGGTCTCCCAGGCGTTCGGCCTCCGCCAACAGCCCATCAGGACCGGCCGCAAAGACGAGGTGATCCACATGCATGAAGACATTCTCACCTTGCAATGGGGAAGTCGCGAAATCGAGGGCGTTCGCTCTCAGCGAGGGGGGCCCCAGGGCCGCACTAGACTGATGGGGTGAACTCGGTCCCGGCCACACAAGTGGCCCTATCCACCACGTCTGTCTACCCGGAATCGACTGCCAGCGCATTCGAGATCGCCAGTTCCGTCGGATACGACGGAATCGAACTCATGATTGGCATTGACCCCGTGGCCGTCGACATCGACGCGGTCGAGAAGCTTCGCGATTACCACGAAGTGCCCGTCACTTCGATTCACGCCCCGTGCCTGCTCGTTACGCAACGCATCTGGGGCAGTGACCACTGGGAACGTCTCGTTCGTTCGGCCGACGCCGCGAAAAGGCTGGGCGCCCCCGTCGTCGTCGTGCACCCACCCTTCCGTTGGCAGGCGTCGTATGCCAACAACTTCGTGGAGGGCGTGCGTGCGCTCACTGAGGAAACAGGCATCCTGTTCTGCGTCGAGAACATGTACCCGTGGCGGACCCCGGCCGGCGAGCTCAAGGCGTACCTTCCTCACTGGGACCCCACCGAGTACGACTTCGATCACCTGACCTTGGACCTGTCCCACGCGTCGACGGCCCGCGTGCAGTCCCTCGACTATGTCCGCACCTGGGGCCGTCGTCTCCGCCACATTCACCTCACGGACGGCACGGGGTCCTTCAAGGACGAGCACATGCTGCCCGGCCATGGAGACCAACAGGCTGCCGAGGTCCTGCGCGAAGCCACGGCCTTGGGCTTCGATGGTCAGGTCGTGATCGAGATCAACAATCGCGGTGCGGGATCTCGCGGGGTGCGTGAAGAGCGCTTGGCCGAAGCACTGGACTTCGCGCGCACACACCTGGGCCAGAAAGTCGGTCAGCCCAGTTAAGGGTCTCGCGCAGTAGGCTGCACCCAAATCACTAGGGGGCACTCATGCTGCGTAGGGCAGTCGCCGCTGTCGTCGGATTCAAGCCACTGGCGGCGCTCGGACAGGTGTTTCCGCCGACGCGTGCCCTTGCTGCCCGGTTCGTCGCCGGGGACTCGCTCGGGGCCGCGCTACCAGTCATCAAGGATCTGGTGACTGACGGATACCGCGTCTCCGTGGACTACCTCGGACAGCCGGCTACCGATTCAGGACGTGCAGACAAGAACTGCACCGAGTTGCTCGACATCATGCAATGGCTGGCCGTCGAGCGCGTGACCGGCGAGGTCGAGGCATCGATTTCCTTGGCCGAACTCGGACAAGGGCTCGACAACGGGGCCGCGATCAGCCTGCACAACGCCCGGCTCCTGTGCGCCTCCGCGTCCAGTGTCGGCTCCAGCGTCACGATCGGCATGGGTGACCACACGGAGACCGACGCGACGTTCTCGACCTGGGGTGCGCTGGTCCGTGACTACCCGTCCACGGGCATCACCCTGCAGGCCGCGCTGTACCGGACGGCCGACGACGTGCGCGAGTTGGCGACCTCGGGCCAGCGGATCAGACTCTGCAAGGGTGAATACACCGAGCCCGGGCACCTGGCGCACACATCCGCGCGGGAAATCGACATCGCCTTCGTCCGTGCAATGAAGCATTTGTTTGCGACGGACGCGTACCCGATGATCGCCACGCACGACGTCCGCCTCATAGAGATCGCCCGTGAACTCGCCGCGCGCGCCGGACGCGAACCCGGCACCTACGAGTTCCAACTGTTCTACGGGATGGCGAAGTCGCTGCAGGAACGGCTGCGCGATGAAGGAGAACGCGTCCGGCTGTACGTCCCGTACGGCAAACAGTGGTACGAGTACTTCGCCAACCGACTCATGGAGCGGCCGTCCAACGTCGGGGCGATAGTCGGATCAGCGGCGCGGCGCGGCCGATGAGCGATGCGCAGTTCGACGACGAGGCCATTCGGTCTCTCCTCGAACCTGCGCCGAAGGTCCCACAACCCCGCTTCGGCTGGGAGGTCGTCCTCGTCCTTGGCGTCTCGTTGGGGCGGTCCGCCGTGTACTCCGTGCTGGCGATCGCCGACAAGCTGACCGTGAACGTTCCGCTCAACCAGCAAACCACCACCATCAACCAGTCGGTCACCCCCGATCGGCCTTGGCTCGACTTCGCCTATCAACTGGCGCACCTCGTCCTGCCGCTCGTCCCCGTGGCCCTCGCGCTGTACCTCATGACGTTGTCAGGGGACCGTCGCGAGATCGGCTTCGACCGCAAACGTCCCTGGTTCGACCTCTCGCGAGGTGCCCTCGTCTTCGTGGGTATCGGGATCCCGGGACTGGGGCTGTACCTGGCCGCACGCGCTTTGGGCATCAACACCAACGTGAATCCGGCCAATCTCGCCGAGCACTGGTGGACGGTACCCATGCTCATCGCCCTCGCATGCATGAACGGAGTGGTCGAAGAGGTCATCATGCTGGGCTTCGTCTTCAACCGGCTGCGCCGCATCGGGTGGGGTCCGGTGGCCTACATCATGGCCAGCGCCACCATCCGGGCGACCTACCACCTGTACCAGGGGTTCGGCGGCTTCCTCGGCAACCTCGTCATGGGCATCATCTTCGGACTGCTGTACCTGCACTGGCGCAGGGTCGCGCCCCTGGTCGTCGCGCATGCCTTGTTGGACGTCGCCGCGTTCGTCGGGTACGCCGCACTGGCACCGTCCCTCGGGTGGCTGTGACCCGGACACCGAAAGGGCGATCAAGGCACCCCGGTAGGATGTCCGCCATGCGTGTAGGTGTTTTCGGGGCAACCGGCCAGGTGGGTGGCGTCATGCGGACGCTGCTGGCCGAACGGCAATTCCCCGCCACAGAGGTCCGCTTCTTCTCGTCGGCACGGTCTGCGGGACGAAAGCTGCCCTGGAACGGCGGCGAGGTCGTGGTCGAGGACACCGCCACGGCCGACTTCTCGGGTCTCGACATCGCCGTGTTCTCGGCTGGCGGAGCCACCTCGCGTGAGTACGCACCGAAGGTCGCGGCGGCGGGAGCCGTCGTCGTCGACAACTCTTCGGCGTGGCGGTCGAACCCCGACGTCCCGTTGGTGGTGAGCGAGGTCAACCCCGAGGACGTCCATGAGCGTCCGTTGGGCATCATCGCCAACCCGAACTGCACAACGATGGCAGCGATGCCCGTCTTGAAGCCCTTGTCCGATGTGGCTGGGCTCGTACGGCTGCGTGTCGCCACCTACCAGGCCGTGTCCGGGTCCGGGCTGACCGGCGTGTCCACCCTGGCAGAGCAGACTGCGGCGATTACCGATCCCGCGGCGCTCACCTTCGGGGGGCAGATCGACCCCGCTACCGACCTCGGTCCCTACGTTGCTCCTATCGCCTTCAACGCGGTCCCGATCGCCGGCAACCTCGTTGACGACGGCTCCGGCGAGACCGACGAGGAGCAGAAGCTGCGCAACGAGTCGCGCAAGATTCTCCACCTGCCGAACCTGCTGGTGGCGGGTTCCTGCGTGCGAATCCCGGTCTTCACCGGCCACGGGCTCGTTGTCCATGCCGAGTTCGGCAGCGACATCGACCCTGACCAGGCAACAGAAATTCTCTCCACGGCCCCCGGCGTAGCGCTGTCGGACGCGCCGACACCGCGCCTGTCCGCCGGTGTGGACCCGTCCTTCGTCGGGCGGATTCGAGTCGATCAGGCCGCGCCGGTCGGCAAGGGCCTTGTCATGTTCATCGTGGGTGACAACCTGCGCAAGGGCGCGGCACTGAACACCATCCAGATCGCCGAACTGGTCGCCGCGCAATGATCGGCTTTCTCGGCGCCGGAGTCATGGGCGAGGCGCTGCTGGCGGGCTTGATCTCCGCCGGAACCGCTCCGTCCGACATCGTCGTGACGGATAAGCGCGCCAGCCGCTGCGTCGAGCTGACCGAGGCGTACGGGGTCCGCACAGGGACGGTCGCCGAGGTCGCCGCAGCCGACGTTGTCATGGTGGTTGTGAAGCCTCAAGACATCGGAGGTGTCCTCGACGAGGTCGCTGAGCACGTCCGGGCATCGGCCGTCGTCGTGTCCGTCTGCGCGGGAATCACGCTGGCGTTCATCGAGTCCCGGCTGCCCGATGGCACCGCGGTCGTGCGGGTGATGCCCAATACCCCGGCGCTCGTCTCGGCCGGCATGTCCGCGCTGTCCCCAGGACGGGACGTCGACGAGGCGCAGACTCAGCAGGCGAAGGCCATCTTGGAGTCCGTCGGGTCCGCAATCGTCGTCCCGGAGAAGTACCTGGACGCCGTCACCGCGGTGTCTGGGTCGGGTCCGGCGTACGTGTTCTACCTGGTCGAGTCCATGGTCGACGCTGGAGTCCAGCTCGGATTGCCGCGCGACATCGCAACCCAACTGGCGGTTGAGACCGCCTTCGGCTCCGCAAAGCTGCTGCGTGACACCCGTCAGCACCCGACGCTCGCGCGTGAACAGGTGACCTCGCCTGGCGGTACGACGGCCGCCGCCGTCCGCCGTCTCGACGACCACGGGGTGAAGGCGGCCGTGGCCGCCGCGGCGGAGGCAGCCGCCCGCCGCAGCCGCGAACTGGCCGCCGAGTCCTGATCGAACCGCCGTCAGGCTGGTCACAATCGACGCAGGTGTGTGACATTTCGTCCCATCGGCGTCGTTTCTTGGCCGAATACGAGGTTGTGCGCGCCGATCTGGTGCGGATTGTCACGCGCCGGGGCGCGGGGTCCCAGGGGCGGCTCTGGTGGCGTTCGGCGGCGTGTGTGACATTTCGTCCCTGAGTGGTCGGTTTTAGGGCCTGTGGGCCGCCGAATCGACGGACACTGTCCGGATTGTCACGCGGCGGCCGAGAGGTCCCGTGCCCGCGGGGCGGTGCCGCGCTGCTCCCCATCACCCGGTCCGACTGTCGAGACGTCGAGCGAGCGGTACTTGCGTGGGTGACGCCAAGGCCCGACGCGGTTGAGCGGCAGGGTCGGCCGACGTAGGTTGGCGGGCGCAGAACCGAGATACTGGCCAATGCTCACGATGGACAACCACATCGATCACTGGCGGGAAGCGGCCTTCGGGACCCCGGTGGCCGTTGACCGTCAAGCCCGGTGGTTGTGGGAAAGGAAAGTGCATGAAGGTGTCGCTCGCCGTCTACTGGGTCAATGCCGCCTGGCGCGAGAGCGAACGGGTCGGCGCCACGGAAATCGGACGTGAACACCTGTACCTCGGTCTGATCGGGATCGGAGGGTCTGCGGCGCGCCTGCTCGGGAGCCACGGAATCACCCTCCCGTCGGCGAGGGAGGCCGTACGGGCGCACCGCGGCGAACCGAACTCGACTCCCGCGACTGTGACCCCGCCGCAGGAGCTGCGTGAACTCAACGATCCCGCACTGAACTGGGATCCCGACACGAAGCAGATCGCCGAGCGGTTGCGACGCGCGCCGGACACATTCGCGCTGCTCGTCGGACTGTTGCAGGACCAGAACCTGCTGGTGCGCGAACTCGTCGCCGCCGACGGGGTCCTGCCGAACGATCTCGTCGACGAGCTGCGAGAAGGTGCCGAGGATGCGTACAGCGCGACTCGCGTACCGGCGGACAAGGGGCTCCTGCAGGCACCCGCCTCGGGTTTGCAGATGAGCAGGTTCGTGTCCGTTCCACCGTCGCGACTCATGGACGTCCTCAGCGACCCGGCGTCGCTGGCCTGGTGGGCCTACGACCCCGACACGAGCGATGTCGGGGAGGGTGGCGAGCGCGCGACCCTCCCGGGCAGGCCCCCCGTGTCCGTCCGCTTTCACCTCAGCCGCGAGACCAGCGGCTCTGGGGGACACCTGCGGTGGATCGGGGAGGCGACTTCCGGAGAGTTCGCGGGTCAGGCCGTCTCGTACGACGACTTCGTTTTGTCCGTTGCCCCGGGCGGCACCGACATGGAACGGACGATGGGGCGGCGGCGACTGGGGCGTGTGCCACGTCTGACGGGTCTGTTCAGCGACCAGGTGGCTGCCGTGGCGATGCCGCACTCGACCGCTGCCATCGCCTATGGCGCCGCAGTGATCGAGGAGTGAACCGGCCTGAGAAACACGTCCTCGTGCCGCGGTCGCGCATGAGATCTTGTGCTCATTAGGTGAGTTCTCGAAAAATCCGGTCAAACCGGAAGAAATTTCGTGCGAAAGTTCTAGGGTGTTCCGCGTGCCTTCGTCCACCTTCGTGCGCGCGCGGATGATCACCGTCTCGGATCGCTGCGCGAGTGGGTCACGCGTGGACGCGTCGGGTCCGATCGGCGTGCAAGCGCTTGAGGCGGCCGGATACCGGGTGAGTGGCGTTGTCATTCCCGACGGTGCCGACCGCGTGGCGAACGCCCTGACGGCCGCGCTGGACGAGGGGGTTCGACTGGTGGTGACCTCAGGAGGCACCGGCGTCGGTCCGAACGACCGCACTCCCGAAGGGACGCGACAGGTTCTGGATCGTGAACTCCCGGGGATCGCCGAACTGCTGCGCAGCGCGTCGGGTAAGCCACACGCCTACCTCAGCAGAGGATTGGCAGGTGTCGCGGGCAAGGCCGTCGTCGTCAACCTGCCGGGGAGCCCGAGCGCGGTTGGTGAGGGGATCGCGCTGCTGGTACCCCTGGTCCCTCATCTTCTCGACCAGCTCGACGGGGGTGACCACTGATGCCGGTGCTGCGGGCCGCCGTGACCTTCGACGCCTTGGACCCTGTCGCTCACGAGGCGCTCGTCACCAGCAGCGCGGCGGGAGCGGTCGTCGCCTTTCACGGGGTGATTCGCGACCACGATCCTGAGGCCCACAGCGAGGTCGTCAGCGTCGATTACAGCCACCATCCCGACGCCGAGACGATTCTCTTGCGACTCGTGGAGCGCGTGCTGGCCTCTGGCGACCCGGACGGAGAGGTTCGTGTGGCCGTGTCCCACCGCGTCGGTCACCTCGTGGTGGGCGAGTTCGCGTTGGTGTGCTGCGCTGCAGCGCCGCATCGCGCACAGGCTTTCGGCGTGTGTGCGCACCTGGTGGAGGCCATCAAGGCGGAGGTCCCGATCTGGAAGCACCAGGTGGAGGCGTCGGGACGGGCCGTGTGGTCTGGACTCGGGCTACAGGACGAAACGTGACAAGGCCGCCCGTCGAACTGGTGGATGGTTTCGGTCGAGTGCACCGCGACCTGCGGCTGTCGCTGACCGACCACTGCAACCTGCGTTGTACGTACTGCATGCCCGCCGAGGGTGTGCCCTGGTTGCCGAAGGGGACACTCCTGACGGTGGACGAGCTGCTGCGGTTCGCCGGTATCGCAGTGCGAGCCGGAATCACGGAGTTGCGCCTCACCGGCGGTGAACCACTGTTGCGCCCCGACCTTCGTGAAGTCGTGGCCGGACTGACAGCGCTGGACGGTCCTGCCGGTTCGCCCGAGATCTCGATGACCACCAACGGCATCGGCCTGGCGAGGATCGCCGATGACCTGGCAGAAGCCGGTTTGACGAGGGTCAACATCTCGCTCGACACGCTGCGGCCGGACCGATTCGTTACCTTGACGCGCAGGGACCGTCTAGCGGATGTGCTGGCGGGCATTGATGCGGCCGCCTCGGCTTTCCCCGGGACGCTGAAACTCAACGCGGTCTTGATTCGTGGGGTGAACGACTCGGAAGCCGCCGAACTGCTGTCCTTTGCCCTGCAGCGTGGCGCCGAACTGCGTTTCATCGAACAGATGCCGATGGACGCGGGCCACCGGTGGACCCGTGCGGACATGGTCACCGCCGACGAGACTCAGAGCCAGCTGTCCGAGCACTACGATCTGCGCGCTCTGCCTGGCAGGGGGGCGGCCCCCGCCGAACGGTACGAGGTCCGGGGCGTCGCTGGCTCCAGTGGGTCCGTGCTCGGTGTCGTCGGAATCGTGGCGTCCGTGACGCGGCCGTTTTGCGGTTCGTGCGATCGGATTCGCCTGACGGCCGACGGTCAACTGCGAAACTGCCTGTTCTCTCAGGCCGAGACCGATGTGCGCGCGTTGCTGCGCGCTGATGCGTCCGATGCCGAACTCACACGGCTGATCCACACCTGCCTGTCGTCCAAACAGGCCGGTCACGGAATCAACAACCCGGGATTCCTGCAGCCGCCCAGACCGATGAGCGCCATCGGCGGGTGACACCCATTCGACGGCGATCAGCCCCCGGCGAAGGGGGGCAACACGTCGATGAGGGACCCTGGCGCGATCGGGGTTGTGGGCGAATCCGCGCGGACACCGTCGATGAGAACGGCGCACCGGTTGAGAACCCGTTCGAAGTCCGCGCCGTGGGCCTGGATCAGGAGGTTGCGCAGCGTGGCGAGATCGCCTGCGTCCACGTGCTCACTGTTCGTACCAGCCGCTTCGGCTGCCGCTGCGAAATAGCGAAGAGTGGCCATCACCGTTCCTCTGGGTTGCGCGGTGGCTGCTCGGGCCCGTCACCGGACCCAGATCGCGCGCCGTATCGACGTTCCCAGCGTGCGAGTTGTGCCGGGGTGTCCAGGTCGTCGACGCGAGCCGACACTGGATCGATCAGGGTGAGCCGCAGCGGTGACAGGGCGCCCCGCACGGATCGGTCTCGGGGATCGCCGAACGCCGCGAAGGCCTGTCGCAGACGGGTCGTGCGGTACGCGCCGAGCAACAGTTGCGGTTGGCCGTCGTCGTCTCGCATCACGACGCCGTCAGTGTCGAGGTCGCAGTGGGGCCACGCCTCACGCAGTTCAGCGACGGCGGTTGTCGCGTCGGGAAGGTCGCAGGCCAGCACCAGGGTCCAGCGCGCCGGGTTGACGACCGCGTCCAGCCCGGCCAGCAGCCCGGCGGCGGGACCCGTGCCTGCCGGAACCTCGCGGGTCCGCACCACATCTGGGGGCACGACCACATCACCGACGACGACGATGGTCGACGCTCCACCGGACGCCTGGATGGCCGTGTCCAGCAGGCGTGTACCGCCGACGGAAAGGTCCGCCTTGGACACCCCGCCCATTCGCGAACCACGTCCTCCGGCCAGGATCACGGCGTCGTAGTCACTCATCGCGTCGCCAACTTCCGGACCGGCCACCCTCCTTGGCGACGAGTTGAACGTGTTCGATGCGGGCGGTCCGGTCCAGACCCTTCACCATGTCGATGGTCGCGAGGGCGGCGACCGCGGCTGACGTCAACGCCTCCATCTCGACCCCGGTCCGATCGGCGGTGCGGACGGTGGCTCGGATCTCGACTCCCGAGTCCACGATGTCGACGTCGACCGTGCAGCCGTGCACACCGATGACGTGCGCGAGCGGCAAGAGGCTGGGGGTTGCCTTCGCAGCTTGGATTCCCGCGATCCGCGCGACCGCCACCACGTCGCCCTTCGGGGCCTTCCCGTCGCGCAGCATGGCGACGACCCGCGAGTCGATGGACACCGATGCGACGGCCGTCGCCTGACGGACCGTGGGCTGCTTGTGCGTGACGTCGACCATGCGCGCATGACCGGCGGCATCGAGATGGGTGAACTCGGACGTCACATCAGCCTCCGTACCGCGATGATGTCACCGACCTGGACGGTGGTGACGTCCTCGGCGACGGCGCCGAGAGCCTGCGCCTCGACCGTCGCGGTGACCATGTGCGACGCCGACCCGCGCCGATGGGCGGGGCGCGCGATCTGGTACCCGTTGGGATCGACGTCGAGCACGACAGGGACGATCTGGCGTCGACCGCCCGGAGACGACCAGGCCGCCGTGGTGCGCGCGACGGTCCACCCAGGTGTGGACCGACCCTGCATGCGGGCCAGCGCTGGAGCGACGAACATCTCGTAGCTGACGAGAGCCGACAACGGATTGCCTGGAAGGCCGATCACGGGGACGCGCCTCGCGCCCCACAGGGCCCAGCCTTGGGGCTTGCCGGGCTGCATGGCGACGTGCCGAAATGTCGCTCCCTCGGCCTCCAGCACGAGCCGGGTGACATCGGCATCGCCGACGCTCACGCCACCGGAGACGAGGATGAGGTCGCAGGTCTCGGCTTGGCGGTCCAGTGTCGCCCGGAGAGCCGCTGGTTGGTCAGGTACGCGGGCACCTACGACGGCCTGTCCGCCGTCTCGCTCGACGGCGGCGGTGAGGAAGGTGGCATTGGACTCGAAGATCTGACCGCGCTCCAGGGTGCCCCCGGGTGCGACCAGTTCGTCGCCAGTGGACACGACGCCGACGACCGGCGGTCGGACGCATCGGACCGTGTCGACACCGGCTGCCGCCACCGCGGACAAGCTGCGAGCATCCAGACGGACCCCTTCGCCAACAACGAGGTCCCCGTCGCGAACGTCCTCGCCCGCCCGCCGGACGTGGCGACCCACGGCGACCGGAGTGTCGACGCGAATCGTGATCGGGGACAATGCCGTTGCTTGCTCGATGGGGATGACCGCGTCGGCAGCCGTGGGCACCGGTGCACCGGTCATGATTCGCACGCACGAACCCGGCCCGAACGCAGGGTCCGCGCCGGACCCCGCCAGCACCTCAGCGACAACCTCAAGGATTGCGCCGGTACCGGCCTCGCGAGCCCGGACCGCGTACCCGTCCATGGCGGAGTTCGTGAACGCCGGGATGTCCGTTCGGGCGCGCACTGGCCGCGCCAACGTGTGCCCTGCCGCAGCACGCACCTCGAGGTCGACGACGTCTTCGAGGGGATCGACCAACGCCGAGATCTCAGCCTCGTATTGCTCGACGGACAGCCGCACTCTGCTCATCAATAGCGAACCAGACGCGAGTCGACTTGATTGCTCCATGCGACGATCCCGCCCTCGAGAACGCGCACCCGGCGATGCCCCCTCGCGATCAGGGCATTGGCGGCGGCCTCGGCGCGCGGCTGCACCTTGCAGAACACGACGATGTCGGTGTCGGGCCCGAGCTCCGGCGGCGCAGCGAGAAGTTCCGCCAGCGGGATGTGCTCGGACCCGGCGATGGACGCGATGGCCACCTCGGACGGTTCGCGGACATCCAACAGCAGCGGTGGGTTTGGCGAGGACAGCTCGGCGGACAGATCGAGTGGCGAAACGATCACGGGCGGAGGCGGCGGATCAACGGTGGCGTGTGCCTCGGAGACACCCGCTCTGGCCCGATCGGCCCGCCCCAGCGGAATGATCGAGCTGGTGCCCTCAAGGAGGTCGATAAAGGCAAGCCTGCCCAGCAACGGTCGTCCGGTCCCACAGACGAGCTTGATGGCCTCCCCGGCCATCATGGCGCCGATCTGGCCTGTCAAGGCTCCGATAACGCCGGCATCGCCGCACGTCGGGACGGATGCTGGGTCAGGGGGCTCCGGAAACAGATCGCGTAAGTCGACGCCATGCGGCGCAGAACGCCAAAAGACGGAGATTTGTCCTTGTGCCCGGTACACGGACGCCCACACGCACGGGATGTCGAGTCGCTCGCACGCGTCGTTAACGGTGTAGCGCGTCTCGAAGTTGTCCGCCCCGTCGAGCACGACATGGTGGCCTCGTAGCAGATCCGCCGCGTTGTCGGCGGTGAGGCGTGTCTCGCGAGTCACGACGACGACCGACGGGTTGAGCGCCTGGACCGCAGCGGCGGCGCTTTCAACCTTGGGCCGTCCCACGGCCGCGTCGGGATGGATGACCTGACGCTGCAGATTCGACCTGTTGACCACATCGTCGTCGATGACCGTCAGCATTCCCACACCCGCCGCAGCAAGGAACAACAGCGCGGGAGACCCCAACCCGCCAGCGCCCACGACGGCGACGCGGGCCGCTTTGAGTCGGCGCTGCCCGATGTCTCCCACTGCGGGGATCAAGAGGTGACGCGAATACCGCTCGATGTCGGCGGGATCCAAAGGAGGGCCGGGAGCGACCAACGGGGGCAGCGGAGACATGGCAGTGGTTTCTACGAGGAAGTGGGCAGTTGAAGGTCGTCTGCGGACATCGCGATGTCGATGCCTTCATCTTCGGTGCTGATGGACATCACAGTGAAGTAGTCGTTTTTCAGGCTGATGGGCTTGATCGCCATATTCAAGATCTGTTGGGACACCGAGCTCGGCACGCTGATCCCGGCGACGGTGATCTCGGCGTTCTCGACGGTCACCGTCTGCGCATCCTTGTTCAGCAGCGGGCTGCCGGTCACTGTGGCCGTGAGCCCGTTCCACGTGACGTCGATCTTGAGCTTCCCGTCACCGCCTGAGGTCGTGGTCATGCCCGTGATCTGGGACAACTCGTCGTAGCTGAGCTTGGCGGTTCCCTCGGCGTGCGAGACGACATAACCGTCGCCCTCGGGTGCAATGTCTGTCGCGGTCACGTCGATGTTGGTGACGGTGACCGAGTCGTCTTCGTAAGGAACCGAGAGCTTGTCGACGGTGACGTGCGCAGACGGGAACGACCGCGTCACGGCGTGGACGAGGAACGGCCAACCACCCAGCGTGATTTCGGGAGTCGCATCGAGATCAAGCGCGGACTGCACCTGACGTGCGACCTCCTGCTCACCTAATCGACGAGCGCCCATGTCGACCAGGGCCAGGACACCGATGACCAGTGCGACGACAACGGTCGCGATGATGAAACCCCGATACTTTTTCACGGTCTCAGTCTACGGAGAACCGAAAGGTCACCGTCGCCTCCCGCTCCGGGTCCCCCCGCTCACGGATGCCCTTTGCGACAATGGCGGACGTGCTTGGTCCGTCGATCGTCCTCATCACGCTCGCGCTCATCTCGTACACCACGGGTGTTTGGGCTGAACGTTGGCGCGGAACGCTCGCCTGGTGGCACATCGGTGCCTTTGGCGTCGGGCTGTTGTGTGATGCCAGCGGGTCATTCTTGATGGCAAGAATGGCGCAGTCGGGAACGGTCAGCGCCGAGATGAACCCCCTGCTGACCTCGATCATGACCGTCACGGGGACCCTCGCGCTCGGGTTGATGGCCGTCCATCTCGTATGGGCGATCGTCACCATGGTGCGGGGGAGCGAGGTGGCGAAGGCGCGCTTCCATCGATTCAGTGTCGTCGTGTGGGCGATCTGGTTGGTTCCGTACTTCTCGGGCATGCTCGCGGGCATGGTGTAGGCGCGGGCCTACGGCTCTTCCCGGCACGCTTCGCGGTTGCTCAGATCGCAAAGTGGCAGTCGTTGGGCACGTGCCGGTAGGATCATGTCCTTGGCAGGCCAGTTGGCCGGCTCATTTCACTACCTCGCGGAAGGTCCACACGTGGGTTCGGTTATCAAGAAGCGCCGCAAGCGGATGGCGAAGAAGAAGCATCGCAAGCTGCTGAAGCGCACCCGAATTCAGCGTCGCCGCGCTGGTAAGTAACCCTCGCGGTGGCGACTGCCCCCCGAGTCGAACTGTTTGTCCGTGCGGGTTGTCACCTGTGCGATGACGCGCAGCGCGTTTGTGCTGATGTTTGCGAGTCCATGGGTCTCGATTTCGTGCTCGTGGACGTCGACTCCGATGCGGACCTTCGCGCGCTGTACACCGATCATGTGCCCGTGACCGTCGTCAACGGGCAGGTTGTGGCGCGCTGGTTTCTTGACCCGGTTGTTTTCAGGGCGGCGCTCCAATAGGGGCGTCGTGACCATTCATCGTCGGTGCGTGCGCCGTTACAGTGGGGCCCATGTCTTTGACCCGCGTCCACGTCGCCCGCCACGGCGAGGTCGATAACCCTGACGGGATCCTCTACGGTCGGCTGCCCGGACACGGGCTGTCGCCTCACGGTGCCCTGATGGCCGAACGGCTCGGCGAGTACTTCGCCGACGTCGAACTGTTGTCGCTGACCTGTTCTCCGTTGCAGCGCACGCGCGAGACGATCGCCCCGGTCGCCGCCCGGCACCCTGAACTCTCCGTCACGACCGACGATCGGGTCATCGAGACCCGCAATGTCTTTCAAGGCACCGTCGTGCGCAAGGCGATCCGGCAACCCAAGTACTGGCGATACCTCGTGGCACCGTGGAAGCCGTCGTGGGGTGAGTCCTACGGCGAGATCGCTGCCCGCATGCATGAGGCGATCGTCGACGTGGCGACGCGATTCCCCGATGGGGAGTCGTTGATCGTGTCCCACCAGTTGCCCATCTGGATCGCGCGGTTGGACGCGGAGGGTCGATCCTTCGTCCACGACCCGCGCCGTCGACAGTGCAGTCTCGCATCGGTGACCACCTTCACCCTGGACGGGCCCCGCATCGTCACGGTCGACTACGCACAACCCGCGGCCGACCTTCTGCGCGTTGGAGTCCCGTACGCATGAGAGGCGGCGTCGCGGCCCGTCTGCGCCTGACCATCGTCGCCGTGTTGCTGATGGTCGGTCTGGCAGGCTGCGGTGAAACACCCTCGGCCGAGGGTGGCATCGTCGTCGGCGATGGCTCTTTGACGAGGATCGCCGTCGCTGATCGGCAGAAGGCCCCGGTGCTGAAGGGGACAGACCTCAACGGCAAGCCGCTCGACTCGGCGACGTACGCGGGAACCGTTCTCGTGTACAACGTGTGGGGCTCCTGGTGCGCACCGTGCCGCGCCGAGGCACCGGCCCTTGTGGAGGCCAGCAAGCAGACCGCCGATACCGCGCAGTTCCTCGGGATCAACACCCGTGACCTCGACCCGGGCCCCGCGCAGGCGTTCGTCCGAACCCAAGGCATCGACTTCCCCAGCTTCTACGACCCGCAGGGCGAGTTGCTGCTGTCTTTCGGGTCGCAGGTGTCGCCCAACGCCATTCCCACGACGATCGTCGTCGACAAGCAGGGACGTCTGGCGGCCCGCATCCTGGGCGAGACCACCGAGGCCACCATGGTCGGGTTGATCAATGACATTGCCGCAGGCGGATGATGATTGCCCTCGACCTCGCTGAGTGGGTGCGTCAGGCACTGGGCGGGTCCATGATGCTGGCCGTGCCCGTTGCCGTCCTGGCCGGGCTGGTGTCGTTCGTCTCGCCGTGCGTCGTTCCGCTGCTGCCCGGGTACCTGTCGTTCGCCACCGGACTGGCCGCCACACAAATCACCGCCGACGATGCGCTGGCGCCGAGAGCCCGCGGACGGATGCTGGCCGGTTCGACCCTGTTCGTCGCCGGATTCACGGCCGTGTTCTTGACCACCGGAGTGCTGATCGGGGCGCTCGGACAGGCCTTGCTGACCTATCAACGCGTGATCGGTGTCGTCGTCGGCCTGGTCACCATCGCCTTGGGCCTGATCTTCGCCGGTTTCGTTCCGTTCGGGCAACGCTCGGTGCGGATCAACGCTGTCCCGCGGGCGGGGATCGCCACCGCGCCGTTGCTGGGGATCGTCTTCGGGCTGGGATGGACACCCTGCATCGGACCCGCCCTTTCGGTGGTGCTCACTTTCGCCTTGACGGAGGGGTCCGCACTGCGGGGTGGGATACTCGCCGTCGCGTACTCCCTGGGGTTGGGGCTGCCGTTTGTCCTTGCCGCCGTGTCTTTCGCGCAAGTCGCTCCGCGACTCACCTGGTTCACGCGTCATGCCCGCGGGTTCCAGATCGTGGCCGGTCTCACCATGGTCGCGGTTGGCGTTCTGTTGGTCACAGGCGTGTGGGATTCGGCCATGGCCAGCCTGCGGCAATGGATGTCGGGGATAGGAACGATCATCTGATGAGTGAAGACGATCTGCACGGCCCCCAGACGGGCGATGCGTCCCCGGAGGGCTCCGGGTCGACGGACGCCCCTGCTGTTGGGAAGCGGCGGCGTTTGCGTATCGGCGAGGTGCTGCGCATCGCGTGGGCGCAGCTCACCTCCATGCGGACCGCGCTCCTGCTGTTGTTCTTGCTGGCGGTCGCCGCGATCCCCGGATCGTTGATCCCGCAGCGTCCCTCGTCACCCGCCAAGGTGCGGGACTTCGTCACGCAGAATCCCGACCTTTCGCAGTGGTACGACCGGCTCGGGTTGTTCGACGTGTACGGCTCGGCCTGGTTCGCGGCTGTGTACCTGCTGCTGTTCGTGTCGTTGATCGGCTGCATCATCCCGCGCGTGGTCGTGTACGCGCGGGCGCTGCGCGCCGAGCCTCCGACCACGCCGCGTCGGTTGGAGCGGCTGCCCGAATGGGCTCGCGGGAGCCTGGGAGATCGGAAGCCCACCAAGGTGCTGGAGGCCGCCGAAGGTCACTTGCGTCGGCGGCGGTGGCGCGTTCGTCGATTCGACGACTCGATCTCCGCCGAGCGTGGGTATGCCCGCGAGGGGGGAAACCTCGTCTTCCACCTGAGCCTCGTCCTCGTGCTCGTCGGCCTAGCCTGGACCAGCCTGTTCGGGTTTCGCGGGTCGGCGATCGTGGTCGACGGTCAGGGTTTCACCAACACGCTCACGCAGTACGACCAGCTGACGGCTGGACAGGCGTTCCAGGCAGACACCTTGGAACCCTTCACCTTCTCCCTGGACGAGTTCGAAGTCAGGTACGAGACAGGCACGGTGCAACGCGGAGCGCCCCGGGACTTCGATGCCACCGTGACGGTCAAGACCGCGTCGGGGGAGACGACGAAGCATCTGAAGGTCAACGAACCCCTCGAGATCAACGGCACCGAGGTCCACCTGCTTGGCAATGGCTATGCGCCGGTCGTCACGGTTCGAGACGCCCAGGGCAATGTCGCGTTCACGGGGCCTGTCGTGTTCCTCCCGCAGGACGGGAACTACACGTCCTCTGGCGTCATCAAGGTGCCCGATGCGCGTCCCGACATGATGGCCTTTGAGGGCTTGTTCCTTCCGACCGGCACTGTCGGTGCGATGGGGCCGCGTTCGCTGTTCCCCGACGCCTTGGTCCCGCAACTGTTCGTCAACGCCTGGTACGGGGAACCGCGTGCCAGCGACGGGACACCGGAGGGCGTCTACACCTTGGACACGACCGGGCTGACGCAGTACAGCAAGAACGGCGCGCCGGTCGCGGTCAAGCTCGACGTGGGCGACACCTACGAGCTTCCGTCGCCGGGTGGCTCGATCACGTTCGACGGGTACCAACGGTGGATCGAGGTGCAGATCTCGCACACCCCCGGAACGATCGCCACGCTGGCGGCTGTGACGCTGGCCGTGGTCGGCCTGACGGTGTCGTTGTTCGTCCGGCCGCGGCGGCTGTGGCTGCGCGTGTCCGGTTCGACGGTGACGGCCGCAGGGCTCGACAAGGCCGACGGCAGAACGGGGCTCGCCGAGGACGTCCTCGACCTGCTGGTCAACGCCGGGATCGAGCCCGATGACGGGCCCGATCCACCCGACTCGGGGGACACCGATCCCCCAGACGGCGACGACGGAGAGTCTGGCCCGGGCGACGACCCGCCTGATACGGTGCCGGGCACCGAGGCCGACCCGGCCGACGGCGTTTCGGCCGATCCGGACAAACCACAGGACGCGCGATGAGCGAGTACTCCCAGCTGGCCATGGTCTCCTCGGCCGTGTTGTACCTCCTGGCCTTCATGGCGCATGCCGCCGAATGGGCAGCAGCGCGCGCACTGCCGAGTGAACAGGTACGCACCGTCCGTGGCCGACACCGAGTACGCGCCTCCGTGGCGGCAGGCTCGCGCGCCTCGGACGGCATTGAGCACGACGGTGACGATCCGCCAGCGACGGACAAGGCCACCGCGGCTGCGGTCGATAACGCCAAGCTGCGCGTCGACATGTTCGGCCGGATGGGCGTGGCCTTGACGGTCGTCGGCTTCCTCAGCCAAGCGGTCGGCGTCGTGCTGCGAGGTGTGGCAGCCGGACGTTTGCCGTGGGGCAACATGTACGAGTTCGTGACCGCCTCGCTACTCGTCGTGGTCGGCGCTTACCTGCTGCTCGTGTTCTGGAAGGGCGTGCGCTGGCTGGGCCTGTTCGTCACCTTGCTGGCAGCCGTCGGTCAGGGCTTCGCGGTGACCGTGCTGTTCGTCCAGGTGGCGCCGCTGGTCCCGGCACTGCACTCGGTGTGGTTCGTGATCCACATCATCGCGGCCGTCATCGCCGCTGGCGCGTTCAACCTCGGTGGGCTGGCATCGATCTTGTTCCTGATCCGAGACCGGGCCGAGAGCAAGGGTGAGCTGAAGGGGTACGTCGCCAAACTGCCCAGCGCAAAGGCCATCGACGTATTCGCCTATCGGATGCTGGCGTTCGCGTTTCCCGTGTGGACTTTCACGATCGTCGCGGGTGCCGTCTGGGCACAGTACGCGTGGGGCCGGTTCTGGGGGTGGGACCCGAAGGAGACCTGGTCCCTGATCACGTGGGTCGTCTACGCCGGATACCTGCATGCCCGTGCGACCGCCGGGTGGAAGGGTCGCCGTGCGGCCTGGATCGCGATCATCGGGCTGGCGACGTTCTGGTTCAACTTCGTTGGCATCAACCTGCTGGTCAGCGGGCTCCACTCGTACGCCGGGGTGTGAGCCGCCTCGCCCGTGATGCGCGCCGCCCGGTGGTGGTCACCGGTTGTGTGGTCGTGTCGCCAAGCGGGCGCCGAAGGTCTGCAGTCGTGTGGGAGCGAACCGCGAAATCGCCGCGAGCATCGCGTTGGGCCGTCCGTCGACGACCAACGGCCGTTTCGACGCGAGCGCGGCGAACGCTGTGTCGACGACCTGATCGGGGCTGCGGCGGGTGGGCGCCACGGAGTCGTCGCCGCCCACGCTGAAGAAGGCCGTCTGGGTCGGACCGGGGCACACCCCCAAGATCCGTACTCGGGTCGCCCGCACTTCGGCCCACACCGCTGCGGTGAATGACGCCACATATGCCTTCGTGGCCGCGTACACCGCCATCGAGGGGATTGGCTGGAACGCCGCCGTGCTGGCGATGTTGATGACGACACCAGAGTCGCGCTGCACCATCGAGGGCAGATAGGCCCGCGTGAGCGCCGTGAGAGCGGCGCAGTTCAGCATGATCTGGTTCGTCAGTCGATCCGGGTCGGTGTCGATGAGATCACCAAAGCTCGCGAAGCCCGCGTTGTTGACCAGCACGTCCGCGCGCGGTTCGCGTTCGGCCAGCTGCCCCCACGCGTCGGGCTTGGTGAGGTCAAGGGGAAACGCTCGGGCCGCAACGTGGAACCGCGACGCGATCCGCTGCGCGCCTTGTTCGAGTCGAGTCGCATTCCGCGCGACGAGGACGACATCATGGCCGCGGGACGCGAAGGCGTCGGCGAATGTGAGTCCGAGGCCGGACGATGCGCCGGTGATGATTGCGATCCGACGACTAGAGTCCATGCTGACACCATAGGCCGTGGTGCTGGGTCCGGAAGGGAATGGTTCGATGGCACAGTTCGACCTGATCGTGATCGGTTCAGGGACGGGGAACTCGATCATCGACGAACGATTCGCCGACATGAAGGTCGCGCTCATCGAACGGTCGCCGCGGTTCGGCGGCCTGTGTCTGAACGCCGGATGCATCCCGACCAAGATGTTCGTTCATCCAGCGGACCTGCTGACGTCGCTGCGGGATGCCGCGAAGGTCGGCGTCGAGGTGTCGGGAGCAAAGGCCAATTGGGCTGCAATCCGCGACCGGGTCTTCGGTCGGATCGATGGCGTGTCGGAGGACGGTCGGCTGTGGCGGGAGTCCAACGAGAACGTCACGGTGTTCTACGACGAGGCCCGCTTCATCGGTCCGCACACCGTCGCCGTCGGTGACGAGGAGCTCACCGCTCCCCGGATTATCGTGGCCGCAGGCTCCAGCGCGCGGCTTCCTGACGTGCCCGGGCTCGAGGACCCGGCCCTGGCCGAACGCCTGCATACGTCGGACACCATCATGCGTCTCGACGAGCTTCCGGCGTCGCTGGTCATCGTCGGCGGTGGATTCGTCGCCGCCGAGTTCGCTCACGTCTTTTCCGCCTTCGGATCAAAGGTGACCATCGTTCATCGCGGCACCACCTTGCTCCGACACGAAGATGACGACATCGCGGAGTTGTTCACCACGGCATTGGGTAAGCGGTGCCGACTTCGGTTCGGTCAGGAAGTGCGAGAGGTCCAACAGGGGCACCGCGGCGTTGCTCTCGGCACGGTTGACGCCCAGGGCATCGAGTACGAGTTCGAGGCCGACCAGGTCCTCTTCGCTCTGGGACGCACGCCCAACTCGGCCGACCTGCACCCCGAGGCTGCCGGGATCGAGGTGGATGCGGACGGTTTCATCGTTGTCGATGAGTACCAGCGGACGACGGCCGACGGCGTGTGGGCGTTGGGGGATGTATCCAACCCGCTCATGCTCAAGCACGTCGCTAACAACGAGGCCCGCACGGTTGCGCACAACCTGTTGCACCCCGATGACCTCGTGGCGTCGAATCGCACCGCCATCCCTCACGCCGTGTTCTCGTCACCGCAGGTGGCTTCGGTGGGTATGACCGAGCGCGAGGTCGTTGCGGCCGGGCTTCCGTACAAGGCGTTCACCCAGGCGTACGCCGATGTCGCCTATGGGTGGGCACTTGAAGACGAGGGACACATCGTCAAGCTGCTGGCGAGCACGGATTCTGGCCTGCTCCTAGGGGCTCACATCGTGGGTCCGCACGCGTCGACGCTCCTCCAACCGCTGGTACAGGCCATGACATTCGGGCTTGACGCCTCCACGATGGCGCGCGGACAGTTTTGGGTGCATCCGGCGCCCCCCGAGGTGGTGGAGAACGCACTGCTGGGCGTCGCGGTACCGTAGGTCCGTGCTGGCTTCCCTCCGCGCCGCCCTCCTCGTCGTGAGCCGCGCCCTTGCCATCGCGCTCAGCGGTTGTGCGAAGGCGCCCCCCGACCTGACGGATGACGGTGCGACATCCTCAACCGACTCGACCGACACGCCGGGCTCAGGGACGCCCTCTTCGGACGGCGGATGTCGGGCAACAGCTGAATCGCTCACGCTGGAGCAGCAGGTCGGGCAGTTGTTCATGGTCGGACTCGATGCGACGGCAACGACCGTCCCAGACTCTGTCGCGGAACTGCTGCGTCAGCGCCGCGTCGGCGCTGTGCTGCTCATCGGCACGACGACCAGCGGCGTTGACGCAGTGGCATCGCTGACGGCGCAGGTGCAGGCCCTCAGTCCAAAGCTGCCGGTGTTGGTCGCGGCTGACCAAGAGGGCGGAAACGTCCAGCGGCTCCAGGGCTCGGGGTTCGATTCCATTCCGTCGGCCAAAGAGCAAGCGACGTGGGACAACCAGACGCTGACTGGCCGCGCGACGGTGTGGGGTGCGCAGCTGCAACGCGCCGGCGTCGGGTATGTGCTCGCGCCGGTCGCCGACGTCGTTCCGAAATCGCTGGGGGCAAGCAATGAGCCCATCGGCGCAACGCGCCGCGGCTACGGGTCGGACCCGACGACCGTGGGGGAGAAGGTCAGCGCCGTCGTGAAGGGGTACACGAACTCGCGCGTGGCCACGTCGGTCAAGCACTTCCCGAACCTCGGCACCGTGCGCGGCAACACGGACACCACCAAGCGCGTCGTCGACACCGTCACCGGTCCCGACAGTTCGGCACTCACGGCCTTCTCGGCGGGGATCGAGGCCGGGGCGTCGTCGGTCATGGTGTCGAACGCCGTGTACGAGAAGATCGACCCGGACCATCCCGCCACCTTTTCGCCGGCAGTGATGAAGCTTCTGCGGCAGACGATGGGGTTCGACGGCGTCATCGTGTCCGACGACCTGGGAGTGGCCGCGGCCGTGTCCCAGGTGGCCTCCGCGCAGCGCGGCGTGACGTTCCTCGCCGCCGGGGGAGACCTGGTGATCGACGCCGATCCGTCGACGGCCGCCTCGATGGTGAAAACTGCGATCGACCGGGCCAAGTCGGATAAGGCCTTCGCGCAATCCGTCACGGACAAGGCCACGCGTGTCTTGACGATGAAGCAGAGCGTCAACCTTGTGACATGCGAGTAAACGCCTGGCGTTCCGTGTGAGGATGGCCACATGAACTGGGCCTGGTTCGCCGTCGGCATGGTCGTCATGGGCCTGGCCACCGTCGCCCTAGCGCGGTGGGCGAACCTCAGCCTCGGGTGGCAGCCCATCATTGCTCTGGCCCGGGCAGCGATCCAGTTGGCGTGCGTGGCGCTGCTGCTCGGCGGTGTGCTCGCCGCACCCTGGTCGATGGTGTTGTTCGTCTTGTTGATGCTGACAACGGCGTCGTGGACGGCAGGCAAGCGCCTGTCGGAGTTGCCGCACGGACGCCTCTACGCCGTCATCGGCGTCGTCGCTGGCGTGACGGTCGCGCTCGTACCCGCCTTCGCCTTTCATCTGGTCGCCTACGACCCGCGCAAGATCATCGCCGTCGCAGGGATCGTGATCGGCAACTCGATGAGTGCGGCGACGCTCGCGGGGCGGAACTTCCTGCACGCCGCCGTTCAACGCAGCGACGAGGTCGAAGGGTGGCTGGCACTGGGCGCCCGACCGACACAGGCTTACGCCGACATCGGTCAGCAAGCCGCCCGCGAGGCGATGCTGCCGACGCTCGATCAGACGCGTTCAACGGGCCTGGTCACACTGCCGGGGGCATTTGTGGGCGCCTTGTTCGGTGGGTCCAGCCCCATCGAGGCCGGACAGTTTCAGTTGATCATCCTGGCCTGCATCGCCCTCGCGATGATTACCTGCGCGATCGTCGTGACTCGGCTCGCCGGTCGTTCGCCGTACCTCGTCGCCGACCCGATGGCAAAGTCGTAGCCGCTGCCCATCTGCGCGGGAGAGGATGCGCGGGTGAGCAGCGGCTACGAGCGGGGGCGACCGGTCAGCCGAAGCGGCCGGTGATGTATTCCGCTGTTTCCTGCTTCTCTGGCGTGGAGAAGATCTTCTCGGTCGGGCCCATTTCGATGAGCTTGCCTGGGGCGCCGGTGCCGGCGATGTTGAAGAACGCCGTTGAGTCGGACACACGAGCAGCCTGCTGCATGTTGTGGGTGACGATGACGATCGTGTACGTCTCTTTGAGGTCTTGGATGAGGTCCTCGATGGCCAGGGTCGAGATGGGGTCCAAGGCCGAGCACGGTTCGTCCATGAGCAACACCTCGGGGCTCATGGCAATCGCCCGAGCGATGCACAGGCGTTGCTGCTGCCTGCCGGACAGGCCTGAACCGGGAAGGTCGAGCCGGTTCTTGACCTCCTCCCACAGGTTCGCCCCGCGCAGGGACTTCTCGACGATGTCATCCTTCTCTTTGGCCGGCATCCGCTTGGAGTTCAAGGTGATGCCCGCCAGCACGTTCTCCTTGATGGACATCGTGGGGAACGGGTTCGGGCGCTGGAAGACCATGCCGATCATGCGGCGCACTTCGACGGGGTCGACGCCCGGACCGTACAGGTTCTCGCCGTCGACCGTGAGTTCGCCCTCCACGCGTGCGCCAGGGATGACCTCGTGCATTCGGTTGATGGTGCGCAGGAAGGTCGACTTGCCGCAGCCCGACGGGCCGATGAACGCCGTCACCGCGCGCGGCTCGATGACCATGCTCACGTCTTCGACGGCCTTGAACTTGCCGTAGTAGACCGACAGCGAGTTGGCGACGATTCGCTTAGACATGTAGGTGCTTGCCTTTCGGTGGTGGTCAGCGTCCGGGCTTGGGCGCAAAGCGGGAGGCGATGAACCGCCCCGCCAGGTTGAGCAGCATCACGATCAAGATCAGCGTCAACGCCCCCGCCCAGGCGCGATCGGTGTACGGCGCCGTGTTGACACCCGGGTGAGCGTAGGAGTCGTACACGAACACGGGCAACGTCATCATCGCGTTGCTGAGCGGATTGGAGTTCATGGACTGGGTGAACCCGGCGGCAATCATCAAGGGAGCCGTTTCGCCGATGATGCGAGCAATCGCGATGATGACACCGGCGACGATGCCCGAGATCGACGTCGGAATCACGACGCGCATGATCGTGCGCCACTTGGGCACGCCCAGCGCGTACGACGCCTCTCGCAGCTCGTTGGGGACGATCTTGAGCAGTTCCTCCGTCGAGCGCACGACGACGGGGATCATCAACACCGACAAGGCGATCGATCCCGACAGCCCGCTGACCGTGCCGGGTCCGATGACGATCGACATGACCGCGAACGCGAAGAGGCCTGCCACGATCGACGGAATGCCGGTCATGACGTCCACGAAGAACGTGATGGCCCGAGCCAGCGCGCCGCGTCCGTACTCCGACAGGTACACGGCCGTCATGAGGCCAATAGGCACGGAGATCAGCGTCGCAATGCCCGTGACCCACAGCGTCCCGACGAGGGCGTGAACAGCACCACCGCCCTCACCGACGACATTGCGCATGGAGTACGTGAAGAACTGGGCGTCCATCCGCGAGATGCCCAGGGACAACGTCTCCCACAGCAAGGAGATCAGGGGGATCAGCGCGAGGACGAAGGCCGACGCGACCAGTTCGGTCGCCAGTCGATCGGCCGCGCGGCGCGGACCCTCCACGTACGCAGACGCGATGTACATGGCGATGAGGAAGACGACAACGCCGCCCACTACCGCGACGACAACGCTGAAACTGGAGAGGATCGCCGACACGATGCCGACGAGGACGATGGAGCCGCCCAACACCCACCACGTGGTGCCGCGCGGCAGCCGGGCACTCGTCAAAGATGACGGGGCCGACTTGGTCCCGGTGCTTGTGCTCATCAGTTTGCCCCCGAGTACTCTGCGCGCCGCGCAACGATCCAGCGCGCGAACATGTTCACCGCGAGGGTGATGACGAACAGGACGAGGCCGCCGGCGATCAGCTCGCTTTGCTTGAGACCGTAGGCCTCCGGGAAGTTCTGGGCGATCACGGCAGCGATGGTGTTGGGGTTTGTGGAGGTCAGCAGTCGGGCAGTGATCACGTCGCTGCCGGACAGGACCATCGCCACCGCCATGGTCTCACCGAGCGCCCGCCCAAGGCCCAACATGCTGGCCGACACGATTCCTGCCCGACCGAACGGGAGAACCGCCATCTTGATCATCTCCCAGCGCGTCGCCCCCAGTGCGAGGGCTGCCTCCTCGTGCAGCTTGGGTGCCTGCTTGAACACCTCGCGTGTCAACGACGTGATGATGGGCAACACCATCACTGCCAGGACGATGGCCGCCGTCAACAGAGTGCGGCCCGTTCCGGAGACCTGTCCGCCGAACAGCGGGATCCAACCCAGGTAGGTGTTCAGCCAGGTGTACAGCGGCAGCGTGGCGGGTGCCAACACCAAGATGCCCCACAGGCCGAAGACGACCGAGGGCACGGCCGCCAACAGATCGATGATGTACCCGAGTGAGGCCGCCATGCGTCGGGGCGCGTAGTGCGAGATGAACAACGCGATACCGATCGAGACCGGGATCGCCATCAACAAGGCCCAAGCCGCCGCCCAGACCGTCCCGAAGGCGTACGGAAGAATCCAGACAGGGAAGAAGCCGTACCCTTCGGCCACCTGTTCGGAAGCGGGCGTGGTGAGCGCCGGAAGCGCCTGCGCGAGCAGGAACAACGCGACGAGGGCGAGGATGATCAAAATGGTCGTGCCAGCGCCTGTCGACAGGAATCGAAAGACGGTGTCCCCGACGCGCTTCTTGGCGGGGATAAGGGGTGACACAGCCGTGGAGACGTCGGGTTGCTCTGTGAGCGTGTCAGTTGCCATGAACAATCGCCTTCATCGGCGCTCAGCGCCGGGATTGAATGGATGGACGAAGGCGGGTGCCCTCAGGATCGAGGACACCCGCCCGGGGATCAGGAGATGGAGTCGACAGCCGTCTTCAACTTCGCCTGCATGTCGCTCGACAGCGGCGCGGAACCGGCGGCCTCCTGAGCGGCCTTCTGACCGTCCTCCGAAACGACGTAACCGATGTACGCCTTGACGAGGGTCGCCTTGTCGGAATCCTTGTACTCCTCGCACACGATGGCGTACGACACGAGAACGATGGGGTAGACGCCATCGGCCTTGCGATCGAGCGTCAGCGCCCAGTCGTTGTCGGAGCGTCCGGCGACGCGACTGGCCTTGTCGACGATGGCGGAGGCGGCCTCAGCCGTCGGCGCCATGTATTCCGAACCGACCTTGATCTTGGCCTTCCCCAGGTCGCCCGCCTGGGACTCGTCGGCGTAGCCGATCGTGTTCTTGCCGCCGGACACGGCGTCAATGACGCCCGAGGTCCCCTTGGCGGCCTCCCCGCCCGAGTACGGCCATTCCCCGTCGGCTTCCTTGTCCCAGACGGAAGGTGCGACCTGGTGCAGGTAGTCGGTGAAGTTCTCCGTGGTGCCCGAATCGTCGCTGCGGTGCACGGCCGTGATGGCGGCATCGGGCAGCGATGCGTCGGGGTTCAGCGCCGCGATCTTGGCGTCGTTCCACTTGGTGATGGTGCCCTTGAAGATGCCCGCCAACGTGTCTGCGTCGAGGTTCAACGAGTCGACCCCGTCGACATTGAACACGACAGCGATCGGGGACACGTAGATCGGCAGATCGAGCGCGCTGGACGAATCGGTGCAGCCAGCGAACTTGCCGGCGCCCATCTCATCGTCCTTCAAGGCCCGGTCGGACCCGGCAAAGTCGGCACCGCCGCTGATGAACGCTTCGCGCCCCGCGCCCGAACCGTCGGGGGAGTAGTTGACCGTCACATTCGTGTTGGCCTCCTGGAAGTCGGCCGTCCACTTCTCCTCGGCCGCCTTGGCCGACGAGGCGCCCTTGCCGGTCAACGTGCCGGACAGGCCACTGTCGGATGAACCGGAGGTTTCGTTGGCTGCACAACCGGCCAGTGCCATTGAGCCCGCGAGCAGCACGGCCGCCGGGGCCGCGATCTTCGAGATCTTCACTAATTTCCCTTCGCATGTCGCCCTCGTGATCCACTCGCACAGGGCGGTTGTGTGCTGTGAGAGCGGCGCTCTCGTCTCGCACGTTAGGGACGCGACGTGTCCGGTTTGGTGACCGTAGATGAACGGTTGGTGAACGACTTGAGGTCTATGGGTCGCTGCCTGTGAGTACCCGTGGGCTCTCGACGTCGACGCGGGTCAACGCAGGGGTTTGTGCCACTCGGTGGCCCGCAACTCGCCCTTGCCGTCGAGATGGGCGATGACTGCCGATCCGGGAACGATGGGTTGGGGCGTGATGCCGATGGCTTGGAACATGACCGGCAGGACCGGCCGGTGTCCGCTGATCACCCTGGGGCGGTCCTTCTTCACCGTCTCCGTGGCCATCCTTCGCATGAACTTCGTGACGTCCTTCGGGTGGTCGATGCCGTGCTCCTCGCTGAGGACGGACCACGTCTCGACCTCCATGCGTTGTTCTCGGGCAAATGGCCGCAGCGTCTGGACGCACCGCACCGAGGAGGAACTCAAGATCGCCTGCACGTCGTAGGCGTCCAGCAGCTTGATGAGATCGTTGGACTGCTTGCGTCCCCGCGCCGTCAGGGGGCGCGCAGAGTCCTTGCCAGTCCAGTTCTTGCGATCCATGGCCTTGCCGTGGCGGACGATGACCAGCGGGGTGGTGTCTGGTGTGTCCAGCGCCTGTTCAAGCACGTGGCGTTCATCGGCGTACGACAGCCTCTTCAGCGCCTTGCGCGGCGGCAACCACGCGAGATCGTCGATCTCTGCGTTCGGGGTGAAGCGCGACTCGGACAGCAGGCGGGCCCGCCAAAAGTGCACCCGCTTGGATCCCTTGTCTGTCATGTACTCCACGCTGCGCAGCGGCACCCCCAAGCGAACCCGGACGGCACCTTCTTCACCGGTCTCGCGGACGGCCGTGCGCGCGGTGTACTCGTCGTGGTCCTTCTTTCCCTTGGGGAGGGCCCAGTCGTCGTACGCCGGTCGGTGGACCAGCAGGACTGTTCCGTCGGGGCGAAACGTCACTGCCCCGGCGGCCTCAATGGAACGACGTGTGCTCACTGTGGCTACTTTCGACGACTCGAGACCTGGGCGATGAGGTGTGACTGGATATCACGCAGGGGTGCGCCGTCCTCGCCATGGGTGTGGCGACTCCAGCCGGTCCGACCGTCGAGCCACCAGGATGCTGTCTGGTCGCTGAAGGCCAACTCGAACAGTCCGTCGATCCGCGCGATGTGCGCGGGCTTGGTGAGTACGACGAGCGCCTCGACGCGCCTGTCGAGGTTGCGATGCATGAGGTCGGCAGAGCCGATGCCGACTCGGGGCCTTCCACCGTTCTCGAACCAGAAGATCCGGCTGTGTTCCAGGAAGCGCCCGAGAATGCTGCGGACCCTGATGTTGTCGGACAGGCCGGGAACCTGAGGGCGGATCGTGCAGATGCCGCGGATCCACAGGTCGACGGGCACGCCAGCCTGGGAGGCGTAGTACAAGGCGTCGATGATGTCCTCGTCGACGAGCGAGTTCACCTTGATGCGTATCCGCGCGGGGATTCCGGCCGCATGGTTGGACACCTCGTTGGCTATGAATCCCAACAGGCCAGATCGGATCGAGTGCGGGGCGACGAGCAGGCGCCGGTACGACGTCTCTTGGGTCATGCCGGACAGGTGATTGAACAGGCGCGCGACGTCCTCGGCGATGACGGGGTTGGCGGTCAGCAGCCCAAGATCCTCGTACTGACGGGCGGTCTTTGGGTTGTAGTTGCCTGTCCCGATGTGGCAGTACCGGCGCAACCCGCTGGGCTCGTCCCGGACGACCATCGCCAGCTTGCAGTGCGTCTTCAGCCCGAGCATCCCGTACACGACGTGAACCCCGTTGCGTTCGAGCTTGCGCGCCCACGCGATGTTGGCCTGCTCGTCGAATCGCGCCTTGATCTCGACGAGGGCGAGCACCTGCTTTCCGGCCCGTGCGGCCTCGATGAGCGCATCGATGATCGGCGAATCGCCCGAGGTTCGGTACAGGGTCTGCTTGATGGCGAGGACCTGCGGGTCGGCGGCGGCCTGCTCGATGAAGCGTTGGACGGACGTCGCGAACGAGTCGTACGGGTGCTGCAGCAACACCTCGTGCTTGTGGAGCGCGGCGAACATGTCGGCGGGCTGCGAGGTTTCGCGCTCGGCGAGGTCCGGGTGCGTCTTGGGCAGGAAGGATGGGTACTGCAGGTCCTCTCGGTCCACGTCGGCGATGGAGAACAAGCCACGCAGGTCCAAGGGACCGGGGAGTTCGAACACCTCCTTTTCGGTGATGTCCAACTCGCGCATGAGAAGCGACAGCATCTGGGCGTCGATGCCCTTCTCGACCTCGAGACGAACGGGCGCCTGGCCGATCTTGCGCCGCAGCAGTTCCTTCTCCAGGGCGAACAGCAGGTTCTCCGCGTCGTCCTCCTCGACCTCCACGTCTTCGTTGCGCGTCACGCGGAACGTGGCGTGTTGCAGCACCTGCAGGCCGCTGAACAAACGGTCGAGGTGGCGCGCGATGATGTCTTCCAGCGGAAGGAATCTGCCTTCGTTGACCTCGACGAACCGGTTCAGGACCGAGGGCACCTTCACGCGCGCGAACTGCCGCGCTCCCGAGTGAGGGTGTTTCAAGATGACGGCCAGGTTGACCGACAAACCTGAGATGTACGGGAAGGGGTGGGACGGGTCCACCGCTAATGGGGTGAGGATCGGAAAGATGCGCTCGGTGAACAACTCGGCCATCGCTTCGGCCTCGGACGCGGTCAACTGATCCCAGGTGAGGATCTGGATGCCGTACGAGGCGAGCGCGGGGCGCACGTCGTTGGCGAAGATGTCGGCCTGCTGCGCCATGAGTTCCTTGGCGCGGCGCAGCATCGCGTCTTGCAGATCACGCGGCAGCAGGCCGCTGAGGCCGGGGGTGGCCACGCCTGCCGCGATCCGGCGTTTGAGGCCCGCCACACGGACCATGAAGAACTCGTCGAGATTCGAGGAGAAGATCGCCAAGAAGCGTGTCCGTTCCAGCAGCGGCACGCGTTGGGCATCGTGAGACAGGTCGAGGACTCGGCTGTTGAAGTCGAGCCACGACAGCTCGCGATCAAGGTACCGGTCGGTCGGTAGCGGCCGGTTAACGGCCTCGCTGCTCATTCGGATCTCCCTGGTCGGGTCGGTACAGGACGTCGGTCCGCACGATGGCGAATCCAGCCCTTTCGTAGAGTTCTACCGCCGGTTCGTTGTCGGCGTCTACGAACAGTTCGACTTCGTGACAGCCGATGTCGCGCAGGTGGTGAAGACCGGCCCACAGAAGCGCCTTGCCGATGCCTCGCCCCGAGGCCTCGGGGTCGACGCCGAGCACGTACACCTCACCCACCGCGGCCGATTCGCGTTTGGTCCAGTGGAATCCGAGGACGACGCCGTCCAGTTCGGCCAGCAGGAGTCCGGCGGGATCAAACCAGGGTTCCGCCATGCGTTGGCGAAGATCGTCGAGGGTCAGGTGGCCCTGTTCGGGATGGGTGGCGAAGGCAGCCGCATTCAGGCGGCGGACGGTTTCCAGATCCTCGGGCGTGAAGGCACGCACCGACAGGCCCGGCGGTACCGGTGGGGACGAGAGGTCGTTGAGGGACCGACTCATCTGGTGCAGTCCGCGTACGGGGCGAAGACCCATCTCCGCGGCGAGGTGTCGGGCTGCGGGGAGGTCGCCGAAGGCCCACACCGCCAGGTCGGCGCCGCTCTCGCCGGACATGTGGTCAACCAGGTCCCGCCCGATGCCTCGGCGGCGATGTTCGGGGTGAACGACCGCGATCCCGGACCTGTCGCCGCGATGCCATTGCGCGTAGGCGACGGGTGTCTCCTCGTCGACCACGAGCCAATGGATCGCAGCACCGGGAACTCGCAGGGCGAATCGCGCGGCTTCGTTCAGTGGATCGATGCCGTCAGTTTCGTGAGCGGCCCGAGCAATCGACTCCGCTGCAACCTCATATTCAGGGGTCGGCTCCCCCGTCGTCAGCACTTCGGCAGACTATCGGACGGCGGCCATCGGCGCGGGCCGATGGCCCTGCTCGCCGGTCATCGCAGGGGCAGTCCGTTGGAATCGCGCGGGTTGCCGGCAAGCATGACGATCCCGTCGATGATGCCCCACCACGCCCCGAATCCGAAGGTGAAAATCGTGACCAGCAACTGCGCGACACCGATTCCGACCTGGCCGGTGTAGAAGCGACCGACGCCGAGGCCACCGAGAAAGATGCCCAAGATGCCCGCCGTCACCTTCGACTTCGATGAGTACGGCAGGTTCGTCAGCGGGTCGACACCGTAGGGGGCGACGACCGGGACCCCCGGTTGGCGCAACGGAACCGGGTAGTAGCCGCCCGGCTGCGGCGTTGCCGTCGGAGGCGAATAGTTCTCATACGTTGTCGACCGCTGCGGGTCCACGGGATCCTGCGGTTCAGACGGTTGGTGCTGCCATTGTGGAGAACTGGGAAAACTCATGAGAAACATCCTGCATCAGGTGAGTCCCACACGCGACCGTGTCCGGAAGCGATCACGACGCGCTGAATCGATACCCCACATTGCGGACGGTCCCGATCAGCGATTCGTGTTCGGGACCGAGTTTCGCGCGCAGCCGACGGACATGGACGTCGACCGTCCGCGTCCCGCCGAAATAGTCGTAGCCCCAGACCTCCGCCAGCAGGTGTTCGCGGCTGAATACCCGACCGGGATGCTGGACCAGGTATTTCAAGAGCTCGAATTCCGTGTACGTGAGATCGAGATGACGATCCATGAGCACGGCCGAATATGCGCCCTCGTCGATCGTGATGCCCCCGCCGACGATGAGGCCTTGTGGGGACTGGGTCGAGGTCAGAAGTCGGATTCGGCAGTCCCATTCCGATGGTCCGGCCGATTCCAAGATGACGTCGCTGATGCCCCATTCGTGGTTGACGACCGCGAGTGCCGTCTCCCCCACGACAAGAAGGAGGGGGATGGTGACTCCCGACGAGGCGAACAGGCGACACATGGACCGAGCGCCCGTGAGGTCCTCGCGGGCGTCAATGACCACGGTGTCAGCGCTGGCCGATTCCGTGAGGATCTCGGTGTCAGCGGCTGCCGCGACGATGTTGTGGCTCAGCAGCCCGAGCGCAGGCAGGGTCGCGACAGTGTCTTGAGGCGAAGCGGGACCAAAGGTCACCACTAGGACCTGCACCATCGGCTCCTTCGTGTTTGCACTCCGCGCAACGTTCCGGCCTGCGGCGCGGTTGGTTCTTACGGCCGTGGGGCGCGGTCGTCGTTGTCCCCATTGGTCGCGGACGAAGCCTCGCCGACAGTGAGCAACTGTTGTGAAAGGTTAGCCCGCTCCGCTGTCAACAACGGCGCGATCCTGCAAGCTGAACCGGCGCGCATGAAGTTGACGGACAAAGCTGCGGGGGATCGAAACGCCGTGCGCCCGTCCACGGTCACACCTCGACGATCACCGTGAATGGTCCGGCGTTGGTCAGCGAAACGTCCATCGAGGCGCCAAATCTTCCCGTCGAAACGGTCGCTCCGAGGTGTCGAAGGTGGGCCACGAACTCGTCGACGAGCGGCTCGGAGACCGGTCGTGGTGCGGCCGCGCTCCACGACGGTCGCCGTCCCTTCCGCGTGTCCCCGTACAGGGTGAACTGGCTCACCACGAGCAGGGGAGCGTCGATGTCTGCGCAGGACACCTCGTCGGGCAGGATGCGCAGGGTCCAGATCTTCTCGGCAAGTTTGTGAGCGGTCTGCTCCGAATCCTCGTGCGTGACTCCCAAGAGCACCGTGAGGCCAAGGGTGTCGATCCTGCCGACGACCTGGTCGTCAACGCGCACCTCGGCGCGGGATGTTCGTTGGACGACCGCTCGCATCTCGCCAGGCTAACGCGGCGCCGTCGGGCCAGTGCGTAACGCCATAGGATGGCCGGTACCGCGGGGCCGGGGGAGGCAGAGATGACTGATTCGCTCACAGGTCGACATTTCCTGAAGGAACAAGACTTCACGCCCGCCCAGTGGCGGCGCCTGTTGTCGTTGACGACCGAGCTCAAGGATGCGCGTCGCAGCGGACGCGAGCAGAAGGCTCTGTCGGGGCTGAATCTCGCCTTGATTTTCGAGAAGACATCGACGCGTACCCGCAGCGCCTTCGAGGTCGCGGCTCACCAGCAGGGCGCGCACGTCACGCAGATGGACGGAAACTCATCGCAGTTGGGACACAAGGAGTCCCCGGCCGACACGGCTCGCGTGCTGTCACGTCTGTTCGACGGCATCGAGTATCGCGGCCTGCATCAGTCGACCGTCGAGACCATCGCCGCGTACTCGTCGGTACCCGTGTGGAATGGCCTGACCGACGAATGGCATCCCACACAGAGCCTGTGTGACATGTTCACCATGCGCGAGTCGTCCGGTCTGGACGATCACGACATCGCGTTCGCGTTCGTCGGAGATGCCCGCTTCAACGTCGGCTGCTCGCTGCTGATCGGGGGAGCGTTGCTGGGCATGGACGTGCGAATGATCGCCCCGAACAAACTGCTGCCACCCGAATCCGTGGTGACGACGGCGTTTGAGATTGCCGCCACGACGGGCGCCCGAATCACGCTGACCGACGACATCGCCATGGTGAGGGGTTGCCACTTCATTCACACGGATATCTGGGTGTCGATGGGCGAGCCAGAAAGCGTGTGGACCGAGCGGATCTTGCTGTTGCAGGACTACCAGGTGAACACCGCCCTGATGGAACGCACCGAGACGCCCGATGTGAAGTTCATGCATTGTCTGCCCGCGTACCACAACCGGCAGACCAGCGTCGGCGAGGCCATCTTCCAGCGGTTCGGTTTGGAGGAGTTGGAGGTCACCGAGGAGGTCTTCGAGTCGGACGCGTCCATCGTTTTCGACCAGGCGGAAAACCGGATGCACTCGATCAAGGCGATCCTTGTCGCGACGTTGACCTGATTCGCGGGACGCGGGGTTTGAGGGGCGCGCGGGTAAGCTGGCCAGCCTGATTGTGTGACCAGGAGGCGTACCCGTGTTCGAACTGCCCGCCGATCTCAACCCGGCGCTCGCCGGCATCGCGTGGATGCGGGGCCGGTGGGAGGGGACCGGCTACCGGCAATGGCCCGGCCAGGACAAGGTCGAGTTCGTGTGCCAGATCGAGTTCACCGACAACGGCGGACCCTTCCTCCACTACCTGTGCCAGACCTTCCTTCCGGATGAGCAGGGCATGCCCAAGAGCCCCCTGTGGATGGAGGGTGGCTTCTGGCGTCCCCTGGAGAACGGCGAGATTGAGGTGTCGTTGTCTTCGCAGGACGGCGTCGCCGAGTTGCTGTTCGGAAAACTGCAGCCAGGTCGGGTCGATCTGGCGACCGATGCCGTGGTGCGTCCGCCTCAGTCCGACGAGGAGTACACCGCCGGACGGCGACTGTACGGAAACGTCGACGGAAAGCTGATGTGGTCCTTTGACCGCGCGACAACGGGGCAGGAGTTACAGCCGTGGCTGTGGGCCACGTTGGTGAGGGCATGATCGTCAACGAGGCCGGTCCCGACGCGGGCCTGGCCTGGCACTTCGGTGATCCGCTGCGTGAGCAGCGCCGCCTCGATGACGGTGTCGGACGCGTCGACCTCAGCAACCGTGGTGTCGTGTCCATCACGGGTGAGGATCGCCTCGCCTGGTTGCATTCCCTGACGACCCAAGACCTGCAGTCCTTGCCGCCGGGGTCCTCGACGTCGACGCTGGTGTTGGACCCGTACGGACACGTCGAATACGCGCTGGCCTGCTTCGATGACGGAGAGACCTTCTGGGCTCACACGAGCGCGGAGACCGTCTCCGACCTTGTCGCCTGGCTCGATTCGATGCGCTTCATGATGCGCGTCACGGTGGCCGACCGCACGGCCGACCTGGCCTTGGTGTGGGGGGTCGGCGAGGCGCCCGAGACGCCGGTCGTCCGCCGCAGTCCTGACACGCTCGGCGGCTGGGAGGCGCTCGTGCCGCGGCACGATCTGCGAGACGTCCTCGGGGACGAGCGGGCGGGTACTTGGGCGTATGAGGCGCGACGGATCGCGGCGGGGATACCGCGCGTGGGCGTGGACACCGATGCGCGGACGATCCCCAATGAGATCGCGGTGGTCGACGGTGACCGGCTGGGGCTGGCCACCCACCTGAAGAAGGGCTGCTACCGGGGGCAGGAGACGGTGGCGAAGGTGCACAATCTGGGGCGTCCGCCCCGTCGTCTGACTCGCCTTCAGTTGGACGGCAGCGTCGACGCCCTGCCCGCGTGCGGCAGCGACCTCACCCACAACGGGCGCACCGTCGGGTTCGTGGGCTCCTCGGCCCGTCACTGGGAGCAGGGTCCGATCGCGTTGGCGCTCGTCAAGCGCGGGGTGCCGGTCGATGCGCAACTGGAGGCGGCGGGCATTCCAGCCGCCCAAGACGTCGTCGTCGATCCCGACGTCGGGGTCCACTTCCGTCCCAGCCTGCGCTCCTGACAACGACAATCGCCCTCCCGAGCCTCAAGGCCGGGAGGGCGATTGTCGTTGTTGTTCGATCAGTGGGTGAAGATGATCACCTTGTCACCGACGCGTGCCTGGTTGTACAGCCACGCTGCGCCCGCCCAGTCGCGCAGGTTCACACAGCCATGGCTGCCGCCGTTCCACCCTTGTGCTGCGAAGCCGTAGCTGTAGTGGACAGCACGTCCGCCCTGGTAGTAGATCGAGAAGGGCATCTTCGCGTTGTTGTACGAACGCGAATAGTCCAGATACACCTTGCGATACACCTTGTACGAGCCCGTTGGCGTCGAGTACCCGGGGGCCGCGAACCGGGCGTCCAGGGTCTTGTAAACGTTGCCGTTCACGACCCAGTACACCTTGCGTGCGGTCTTGTCGACGCAAATCGCGCGGCCGGTCGTGCATCGGCTGTCGAGGTAGACCCGCGTTCGAATGATGCGCATAATCTGGCTGCCGTAGTAGTAGCTGCCGCGCTGCGTCATGACCCGGTACCCGTAGTTGCCCGGCGAACCAGCTCCATATGAGAGCGGAATGACCGCGACGCCGCTGGAGTTCGTCGTGCGGAACTGCGAGTTCTGCCACTTTCCGTTGACCCAGAACTGCGTCCACACCCGGTGGCCGGAACCCACGCCGTAGAGGCGGACCGTCACGCTGGCCGAGGCGTTGACCTGCGCATTGGGCGTCGCACGCACGATGATGGGATGAGCGCTCAGCCGCGTCAGGCGCCGGTACTCCGACGCGTAGTTGTACCCGCCGCGACTCGTCACGACCCGCCAGCTGTAGGTGCCTGGGCTGGTCTTGGCATAGGTGAGCGGCAAGGTCACCTGACCTGCGGAGTTGGTGGAGCCACTCACCGAGTTGCTCCAGCCGCTGCCGACCCAGAACTGCACCCAGACCCTGTGGCCCGCGCCGACGCCGGCGACCTTCGCCGTCACGGTGCCGGTCGTGTTGGTCGTGACCGACGTGGGCGCCGAGGTGATGACCGGTGCCGCACTGGAACGAACCAGTGTGCGGGCGGCGGAGACCGAACTCACTCCGTAGGCGTTGGTGGAAACCACGCGCCAGGTGTACGTGCCGGGGCTGGTCCATCCGTAGGTGAGGGACAACGTCGCGCGACCAGTCGAACCGGTCGTGACCGTCTGCGAGGTCGACCAGGTGGTACCGCGCTTGAACTGCGTCGACACGCGAGTCCCCGCTCCGCCGTTGGGAATCTGCACGGTGACGCTGCCGGGAGTGTTCGTGAGCACGGACGTCGGTGCAGACACGATCTGCGGGGCGGTCGACAGGCGCGTGACCGTGAACGAGTCGGAGTACACGGACCCGGCGTCGGAATCAACGCGAACTCGGTAGGTGTACGTGCCTGCCGTCGACGCGCCGTACGTCAGATTGACCGTGAACGAACCGCCGGACACGGCAGACGACTGAGACGACGACCAGTGATCGCTGAGCCAGACTTCGGTCACAGCGCGTGTCGGGCTGGGCACGGTGGTCGTCCCCGTTGCGGTCATGGGCCTGCCGACGATGCCAGACAGGCCGGTCGACGTGATGGTCACCGTTCCCGTGGGGGCGGCCTGAGCTGCCTCAAGTCCCACTGCGCTTGTAACAACGCACGCCAGCAGGAAAGCAAGGACGGCTCGGATACGAGGGAGTGTCATGGAGAACCTTTGAATGTTGAGTTCGTCCCCTGAATTGTGCAAGCCCGCGACCGTATGACGAAATCCGTCCCACCAACGCTGCGTCCACTATTTGTGGGACAACCTTGGTAGCCATGCGTGTTTTTCCCGCAGTTTTCGCCGCGCTGGGAGTACGCGGACGCGGCCTCCCAGGCAGTGCGTCCTAGTTCTTCGAACGGGCCCGCTGCTTGGCCCTTTCGGACGCTGGCAGGGCGACCTTGCGCATCCGGACGCCTTCGGGTGTCACCTCAAGGCACTCGTCCGATCGGCAGAACTCCAAGGCCTGTTCGAGGCTGTAGCGCTGCGGGGGGATCAGCCGTTCCAACTCCTCGCCCGTCGACGAGCGCACGTTGGTCAGCTTCTTCTCCTTGGTGGGATTGACGTCCATGTCGTCGGCGCGCGAGTTCTCGCCGACGATCATGCCCTCGTAGACCTCCATGCCCGGCTCGACGAACAAGGTGCCGCGCTCCTGCAGGTTGAACAGGGCGTAGCTGGACACCGACCCGTGCCGATCCGCGACGAGCGATCCGGTCGGACGGGTCTTGATGTCTCCGGCCCAAGGCGCGAAACCGTCGAACACGTGGTGCATGATGCCCGTGCCGCGCGTCTCGGTGAGGAACTGCGTGCGGAACCCGATGAGGCCCCGGGCGGGGACCGTGTATTCGAGCCGCACCCATCCGGTGCCGTGGTTGATCATCTGCGTCAGTTGGCCGCGCCGCAGTCCCAGCAGTTGGGTGACCGTCCCGAGGTGGTCCTCGGGGACGTCGATGGTCAGCGCCTCGAACGGCTCGGACACCACACCGTCGATCGTGCGGGTCAGCACCTCGGGCTTTCCGACCGTGAGTTCGAAGCCCTCGCGGCGCATCATCTCGACGAGCACGGCCAACTGCAGTTCGCCTCGTCCCTGGACCTCCCACGTGTCGGGGCGATCGGTCGGCTGAACGCGGATTGACACGTTGCCGATGAGTTCGCTGTCGAGCCGGTTCTTGAGCAGTCGCGCCGTCAGCTTCGTGCCCGCCCGTCCCGCCAAGGGCGACGTGTTGATGCCGACCGTCATGGAGATGGACGGCTCGTCGACGACGATGGGCGGTAGCGCGACGGGGTGTTCGGGGTCGGCGATCGTGTCGCCGATGGTGATGTCGGGGATCCCCGCGATGGCGACGATGTCACCGGGACCCGCCTTATCGGCCGGGAGCCGGTCCAGGGCCTTGGTCATCAGCAGTTCCGACAGCTTGACCGTACGTGTCGTGCCGTCGGCGGTGATCCACGCCACGGACTGCCCGCGTGTCAGGTTTCCGGCGATGACGCGGCACAGGGCGAGTCGACCCAAGTACGGGGACGCGTCCAGGTTGGTCACGTGAGCCTGGAGTGGTGCGCCCTCGACATAGGACGGGGCAGGAATGTGCTGCATGATCGTCGCGAACAGCGGGTCCAGGTTTTCGGAGTCGGGGTAGGTCCCGTCCTCGGGCGGCACCAGCGATGCGCGCCCCGCCTTGGCCGCGCAGTACACGATGGGGAACTCGATGGCGTCCGCGTCGTCCTCCACGAGGTCGAAGAACAGTTCGTACACCTCGTCCACGACCTCGGCGATCCGGGCATCGCTCCTGTCGACCTTGTTGATGACCAGGATGATCGGCAGCTTCTTCGCCAAGGCCTTGCGCAAGACGAAGCGCGTCTGCGGCAGCGGCCCCTCGGATGCGTCGACCAGCAGCAACACACCGTCGACCATCTCCAGGCCGCGTTCGACCTCACCGCCGAAGTCGGCGTGTCCGGGAGTGTCGATGATGTTGATCGTGACGGTCTGGCCGTCGTCGGTGGTATGCTCGACGGCGGTGTTCTTCGCGAGAATGGTGATGCCCTTCTCGCGCTCGAGATCCATCGAGTCCATGACGCGGGTGTCCACGTCCTGTCCCGCCCGAAATGCGCCGGACTGCCACAGCATGGCATCGACGAGGGTGGTCTTTCCGTGGTCAACGTGGGCAATGATGGCCACGTTTCGCAGATCGGCGCGCACCGGCATGTACAGACTCCTGAGCTTGAGATAGGCAGGCCGAGTCTAATGGGCGCGCGCCAAACCTCCGTCAGGAGACGTATTGGTCCAAATTGGACGCGTCCCCTTGGGCGAGTTGGCCGAACATCGCGGTGCACTTGGTCTTGTCCCACAGCACCGAAGACCCGGCCGATGTCGTGGCGTCCGTGCTGGACAGCGGCACCACCATCGTCGTGCCCCCGTCACCGGCGGAGCGCACCAGCCCGAATGCTGTGAGACCCATCTCCAGCACGCCGGTGTCCTCCCCGCGCGTCAGGGTCTTCGCGGCGGCCAGGTTGACGTTCGCGTACTTCACCGGGTTGAGGATCGTCGCCGGTGATGCGGCCTTCTTGGCGATGGCCTCAAGCATCTCGCGTTGCCGTTCGGCCCGCCCGATGTCTCCGCGTGGATCGGCCTTGCGCATGCGGACGTACCCGAGCGCCTGGGTGCCGTTGAGCGTCTGGCATCCCGCCGGGAGGTTCGTGTGGCTGTCCTCGTCTTGCATCGGCTCGTCGAGGCACATGTCGATCCCGCCGAGCGCGTCGACCACCTCGACGAATCCGTCGAACCCGATCTCCATGTAGCCGTCCATGCGCAGCCCCGTGTTCTGTTCGACGGTGGCCATCAGGAGTTGCGGCCCGCCGAGCGCGTAGGCGGCATTGAGTTTGTTGGATCCGTGCCCGGGGATCGGCAGATACGAGTCCCTCGGCAGTGAGATCAAGGCACTCTCGCCGTTGGGGGCGACGTACAAAATCATCATCGTGTCGGTGCGCTGGCCACCGACGCTGCCCGTGCCCAGCCGGGCGCGTTCTTCGGCGGTGAGGCCATCCCGAGAATCACTGCCCACCATCAAGATGGCCGTCCCGGGCTGTTCGGGTGGACGAGACCCTGTCGGTGCCGCGTCGACCTTGGTGGTCTGAGACCACGCGAAGATGGGCATTCCGATCAGGAACAGGACCCAGGCGAGCACCAGGACCAAGAACCAGCGAAGGGGCCGAAAGCGCCGACGCTTCTTCGGCGTGTCGGTGGGTGGTGCGAACCGGGGGGCATCGGATCGACCGGACGGTTGGGGGGCGGGTTGGGCCAGTGGTGGGTACGGGTCGGCGGCGCGACGCGCAGGCTCGGGCTGGCCTGGGGCGCTGAGTGCCTGCAATTGCTCCGGGCTCATCACGCGTGTGGGGTCTGCCTCGGCGCGGGGACTGGGTTCGCGGCGGTACAGCCAGTCCAGATCGTCGTCGTCACTCGGCATGCGTCCACGGTAGCCAGTGAGAACCAATGAGCCTGTTTGCGGACCGGCCATGTCCGGAAAATGTCCCGGAGCCAGCCGAGGAGTCGTACCTGCACCCACCTACTCTTGAACCATGACCCAGTGGTTCACCGAGTCTTTCCGTGCCGAGTTCGACAAGCAGGCCATGCAACTCGGCCGGTTCAACCTCGCGTTGTTCGGAAAGACCGGCGTCGGCAAATCGACCCTTGTCAACGCGGTTTTTGGTGCCGATGTCGCGGCGACCGGTGTCGGCGCGCCAGTGACGTTGACCAGTCACTTGTACATGGACACTCGGGGCAGCCTGGGCGTGATCGACACGCGTGGTCTGGAAATCGGAAAGGACGACAAACAACTCCTCGACGAGTTGAGCAAGGTCGTCAAGCAAATGCGCAAGCGCCGCATCGATGAACAGATCCACGTCGCGTGGTACTGCATTCGCGGGCTCGATCGACGCTTCGAGGACGCCGAGGCGGACTTCATCAAGAAGCTGCACAAGCTGTCGATCCCCATCATTCTCGTCATGACGCAGGTTCCGATGCGCGACGGGGTCTTCCATCCCGACGCCGTCACCCTTGCCCGTCAGATCGGTCAGCGTGGGTTGCCCATCGTGGGTGACCGCGTGTTCATGACGTTCGCTATGAGGGACCAGTTCACCGGTCAGTCGCCGTACGGCTTGATGGAGCTTCTGCAGGCGACCTTTCGCGTTGCGCCCGAGGCCGTCCACGGAGCCCTCGCGGCCGCCCAAACCATCGATCTCGCGGCTAAGGCTCGCGCAGCGCGGACCCACATCACGGCGACGGTAGCCGCGTCGGCGGCAGCCGCTGCCTCACCGATCCCCTTCTCTGACGCCGCCGTCTTGGTCCCACTGCAGCTGGCGATGATGGGTCGCATCTCGCACCTGTACAACATCCGCTTCGAGCGCGCTGCCCTGTTGGCGATCGCCTCCACGTCGGCGGCCACCAACCTCGGGCGGAGCGCGGTCGCGAGCCTCATCAAGCTCATACCGGGCGCAGGCACGGTGGCAGGCGGGATGATCAATGCCGGCGTCGCCAGTACGTTCACCTACGCCATGGGAGAGGCCTGGCTGGCCGTATGTCAGCGGGCCTTCAGCGGGAAACTGCCCATGCTCAACGGGGTGGTCGACTCTGCGGCGGTGCGCGACCTGTTCATGCGCGAGTTCTCCAAGCGCATGCCATCCATGCGGCAGCACGGCAGCCCACAGCCCGGCGACATTCCGGGGTAATCGTCTGGCCTCGGGCGCCTTTGTGGGTGACACGCGATTTATCCCGCCTGTCCAACAGGCGGGAACGCGTGCGAGCAGCGCTAGGTTGAGACATGGCACTGGACCCCTCGATCCCGGCGGAGACGCGGGCCGACGAGTTGTTGACTCGGCTGCGTGCCCTTGCCAACCCGACGAATGTGGCGGGAATGGCCAAGTTCGGAATCAATCCTGCCGGGACCCTCGGCGTCAGCGTTGCGCGGCTGCGCGAGATCGACAAGGACTTCAAGACGCTGCGTCGCTCCCAACCCGACTACGTCCACGACGTCGCCGCAGCCCTGTGGAGCTCTGGCATCCACGAGGCTCGCATCTTGGCCGGCATCATGGACGTCCCCGCCCTTGTTACGCGCGAACAAGCAGAGCGATGGGTGGCCGATTTCGACTCGTGGGACGTGTGCGACGAGGTGTGCAGCCTCTTCGGCAAGACGGTCTTCGCTGCAGAGCTGCCTGCCGCCTGGACAGCCCGGCGCGCCGAGTTCGTCAAGCGGGCCGGTTTCGTCATCGTGTGCGCACGAGCCGTCCACGACAAGCGCGCACCCGACGCCGAGATCATCGCCTACTTGCCGCTGGTGTCCCGAGAGGCAACCGACTCCCGCCCCTACGTGAAGAGGGGGGTCAACTGGGCGCTGCGTCAGGTCGGGAAGCGCTCTGCGTTGTGTCGCGAGGCGGCCGTGGACACTGCGGAGTCGATTCTCGCCGCACATCCTGACTCTCCGACCGCCCGCTGGATCGCTCGCGACGCCCTGCGGGAGTTGCGTAGCCCGGCGGTGGAAAGGAGGCTGCAACGGTCTCGGGCATAGGGCACGATCCGCCCAGGTGACGAAGGGTTTCTGTCGGACCCCTGGGTCTTGTCTATGAGCTGGCCGTGCACCTTTGGTCAGTTGGTCTTTCCGGCTGCCGGAACGATGCCCTCGTGACAGGATGGGGCGCATGAGTCAGCGAACCATTGGTGTAACTGAAGTCGCACTGCGGGACGCCCACCAGAGCCTGATGGCCACACGAATGGCCCTCGAAGACATGGTCGATGCCTGTGCGGACATCGACGCTGCCGGCTACTGGAGCGTGGAGTGCTGGGGCGGCGCGACATTTGACGCGTGCATTCGATTCCTCAACGAGGACCCGTGGGAACGGCTGCGCACGTTCCGTGAATTGATGCCCAACTCCCGCCTGCAGATGCTCCTGCGCGGGCAGAACCTGCTGGGCTACCGCCATTACCAGGACATGGTTGTCGACAAGTTCGTGGAGAAGTCCGCCGAGAACGGCATGGACGTCTTCCGCGTTTTCGACGCCTTGAACGATCCCCGAAACCTCGAACACGCCATGGCGGCCGTGAAGCGGGTCGGGAAGCACGCACAGGGCACGATCTGCTACACGATCAGCCCGCTGCACACCGTGGAAGGCTACGTAAAGCTGGCCGGCACGCTGCTCGACATGGGCGCGGACTCCATCGCGCTGAAGGACATGGCCGCGCTGCTGCAGCCGCAACCGGCCTACGACATCATCCGTGGCATCAAGGAGACCTACGGCGAGGACGTGCAGATCAACGTTCACTGCCACGCCACCACCGGTGTCACCCTGGTTTCGCTGCAAAAGGCCATCGAGGCCGGTGCCGATGTCGTTGACACGGCAATCTCGTCGATGTCCCTCGGCCCCGGGCACAACCCGACCGAGTCCCTGGTTGCCATGCTCGAAGGCACGCCGTACACGACCGAGCTCGACGCCGATCGCCTTGAGAAGATTCGCGATCACTTCGCGAAGGTGCGCCCGAAGTACGCCGCCTTCGAGTCGTCGGTTCTCGTCGACACCGACATCTTCAGCTCCCAGATCCCCGGCGGCATGTTGTCCAACATGGAGAGCCAGCTGCGGGCACAGGGCGCCGATGACCGCATCAAGGAGGTCATGGCCGAGGTTCCCCGGGTCAAGGAGGCCGCTGGCCACCCGCCCCTGGTGACCCCGTCGTCGCAGATCGTGGGCACGCAGGCCGTGTTCAACGTTCTCATGGGCCCCTACAAGGTCCTCACGGGCGAGTTCGCCGACCTCATGCTGGGCTACTACGGCGAGTGCATGGGTCCGCGTGACGAGGCCGTCGTCGCGATTGCCGAGAAGCAGACGGGCAAGAAGCCGATCACCGGTCGTCCGGCTGACTACCTCGAGCCCGAATGGGACAAGCTGGTTGCCGAGGCTGAGGGTCTCGAAGGCTCTAACGGGTCTGAAGAGGACGTCCTCACCAACGCGATGTTCCCGGGCGTTGCCCCGAACTTCTTCCTCTCGCGTGCCGAGGGCCCGAAGAACGTCGGCAAGACCCAGGCGCAGCTTGACGCCGAGAAGGAGGCCTCCGACACGGCGGTCACCGGACCGATCCAATACCGAGTCAGCCTCGGCGGCCGCGAGCATTCCGTCGTGGTCGAGCGAGCCTGAGGGGTTGGCGATGGCCACAGAACACACGATGGAAGAAAGGCTCGAACACCTCGACGAGGAACGGGCCAAGATGGAGGCTGGCGGGGGTGAGAAGCGCCTCGAAAAGCAGCGGGAAAAGGGCAAGCTAACCGCCCGCGAGCGCATCGACGCGTTGCTCGATCCCGGCTCGTTCCAAGAGGTCGGTCTGTTCCGCAAGCACCGGACGACCACGTTCGGGTTGGACAAGGCAGAAATGCCGGCCGACGGCGTGGTCACGGGCTCGGGTGCGGTCTTCGGCCGCCCCATCCACCTGGCAAGCCAAGACTTCACGGTCGCTGGCGGGTCGGCGGGCGAGACCCACTCCAACAAGGTCGTCGAGATGATGAAGGCGTCGCTGAAGACCGGCACGCCCTTCGTCTTCATCAACGACTCCGGCGGCGCGCGCGTCCAAGAGGGCATCGACTCCCTGTCGGGCTACGGCAAGGTTTTCTACCAGAACGTGCTGCTCAGCGGCGCGGTGCCGCAGATCTCGATCATCGCGGGTCCCTGCGCCGGTGGCGCGGCGTACTCTCCGGCGTTGACGGACTTCATCATCCAGACCCGCAAGGCCCACATGTTCATCACGGGCCCGAACGTCATCGAGCAGGTGACGGGCGAGAAGGTCTCCCAGGATGCCCTGGGCGGCGCCGATGCGCACATGGCCCAGTCGGGTGTCGTGCACTTCGTGGCCGACGATGACGAGCAGGCGATTCTCATCGCGCAGAAGCTGCTGAGCTTCCTGCCGCAGAACAACGCCGATGACATCCCGATCGTCGATCCCGATCCGGTGGTTGCTCCCGATGAGTCGCTGCGGGAGATCGTTCCCGTGGAAGGCAAGAAGGGCTACGACGTGCGTGAGGTCATCGCGCGCATCGTGGACCGGGGTGACTTCCTGGAGGTTCAGGCCGGGTACGCGCAAAACATCGTCGTCGGGTTCGCCCGGATCGTCGGCCGTACGGTCGGGATCTTGGCCAGCCAGCCGATGGTCATGAGCGGTGTCCTCGACATCAATGCCTCCGACAAGGGCGCGCGGTTCATTCGCTTCTGCAATGCGTTCAACATTCCGCTGGTCAACCTGGTGGACGTGCCCGGCTTCCTGCCGGGCGTGGCGCAAGAGCACGGCGGCATCATTCGCCATGGCGCGAAGATGCTGTTCGCATACTCGGCCGCCACGGTGCCCAAGGTGACGGTGGTGCTGCGCAAGGCCTACGGCGGCGCCTACATCGCGATGTGCTGCAAGGACCTCGGCGCGGACGCTGTGTTCGCCTGGCCCACGGCAGAGATCGCGGTCATGGGTGCCGAGGGTGCCGCCAATGTGGTCTTCCGCAAGGAGATCGCAGACTCGGAGGATCCTGAGGCGAAGCGTGTGGAGATGGTCGAGTCCTACCGCGAGACCTTCTCGACGCCGTTCATGGCGGCCTCTCGAGGCCTCGTCGACGACATCATCGACCCGGCGGACACCCGTCACGAGGTCGCGATGGCACTCGAACTGGAGATCAACAAGCGCGAGCTGCGGCCGGCCAAGAAGCACGGCAACATGCCGGTCTGAGAGGGGCCAAGATGTCTGATGATGAAATGAAGGCACAACTCGCGGCGCTCACCAAGCGGGTGGCGCAGCTCGAAAAGGACGTTGCGGCTCTCGGCAAGGAGATTCCCGAGGATCACATCGTTGCGATCGCGGCGGCCGTGGCTGGCTACTTCGGTTTGCGTGCGCAGATTCGCCAGGTGCGTTTCGGCACGACGAGAAGCTGGATCGCGAGCACTCGACGTTCCCAACAGGAACACCACCCTCTCTACCTCCGCTGACCGGGAAGGAAACCCAGATGAAGCTCAAGGTGACCGTCAACGGGACGGCGTACGAGATCGATGTCGATGTCGAGGAGGAGGAGCGCAACCCGATGTCGTCCATCGTTTTCGGTGGACCTGGCGCTGCTCCTGCTCCGACGACGGCCTCCGTGCAGGGGTCGGCCTCCAACGGGGTCGTGGCCCCGCTGGCGGGCTCGGTGTTCAAGATCCTCGTCGAGCAAGGCGACGAGATCGTGGCCGGCCAGGTCCTCGTCGTCCTCGAGGCGATGAAGATGGAGACCGAGATCACCGCACCCGCCGCTGGCACAGTCGACAAGATCCTCGTGAAGGTCGGCGACCCCGTGCAGGGCGGTCAGGTGTTGGTCGAACTCGCCTGACGCGACCGTAGTCCCTCGACACTGCCACACGCCTTCGGGTGTGTGGCAGTGTCGCGTTCTCACACCGGTCGAGTTCCCTTAACGCCAACGGGTGCCGACCACGGCGCGAGCCCACTAGGCTGCCGCCATGACGTCGAAACTGATTCTGCTTCGCCACGGCGAAAGCGAATGGAACGCGAAGAACCTGTTCACCGGCTGGGTGGATGTCGACATCAACGAGAAGGGCGTCGCCGAGGCCAAGAAGGGTGCCAAGCTGCTGGCCGAGAACGGCCTGCTGCCCGACGTCTTGCATACGTCGGTGTTGCGCCGCGCGATTCACACCGCGTACCTGGCGTTGGACGGCTGCGACCGGCACTGGATTCCGGTGCGCCGTTCGTGGCGGCTCAACGAGCGCCACTATGGCGGACTGCAAGGGCTGGACAAGTCCCAGACTCGCGACAAGTACGGTGACGAGCAGTTCATGCTGTGGCGCCGTTCCTACGACACGCCCCCACCCCCCATCGAGCAGGACGGCGAGTTCTCCCAGTTCAACGACCCGCGGTACGCGGACCTGCCGACCGAGATTCGCCCGCTGACGGAGTGCCTGGCCGACGTCGTAGTGCGGATGTTGCCGTACTGGTACGACGCGATCGTGCCCGATCTGCGGGCCGGGAACGTCGTGCTGGTGACCGCGCACGGCAACTCGCTGCGCGCGCTGGTCAAGCACCTCGACGGCATCTCCGACGCCGACATCGCCGGCCTGAACATCCCCACGGGCATCCCGCTGTTCTACGAGCTGGACGAGGACTACAAGCCGGTCACCCCCGGTGGCCGCTACCTCGACCCCGCCGCAGCCGCGGCCGCCATCGAGGCCGTGAAGAACCAGGGCAAGAAGTAGCCCGTTAGGGAACCACTGATCAGTGCTTCCTTAGCGCGAAAGACCCCGGCCGGCGGCCGGGGTCTTTCCGTCAACGGTCTTTCGGCGGTCACCTGCGGCGGAAACGGTCGCGCCAGCCGGCGTGCTCCTGCTCGGTCTGCTCGACGGCCTTCACCTTGTCCTGGCCGCGGTTGCGGGCGAGCGCGCGGAAGAAGGCCGCGGAGGCCATCGACTCGGTGGCCACCTGGTGGCCGTCGTCGGTCACCCACGCGATCTCCGTGGGCGCCCGCTCGCCGGTGCGCAGGTCGATCAGGTCGCCGAGGTAGCGCAGGATGACGGCGAGCGACGCGGCGACGGGCACCGCGAGGAACGCGCCGACGATGCCCGCCCAGGAGCCGCCGAGGACGACGGCGAGCAGCACGACGATCGGGTGCAGCTGCATCACGCGCGACTGCAGGAGCGGCTGCAGGATGTTGCCCTCCAACTGCTGC
>RRZU010758414.1_pt1 | contig 61267 bp, 60 predicted proteins | sample 2165561 | NCBI WGS metagenome assembly RRZU01 (sample SAMN10456909, study PRJNA506462) | wastewater metagenome | isolation source: wastewater sludge | place: USA: Moscow, Idaho
GAGAACCCTGCCTGAGAACCCTGCCTGAGAACCCCCTCGGAGAACCTGCCTGAGGACCTCGTCGAGAAGCTTGTCGAGGAAACTGCGTCGAGACGTGTCATCGAGAACCTTGCCGTGACCCCGACATGGCAGTGGCGGCGTCACAGGTGTCGGGCTCACGGCGTAGCCCCGGCCCCCACCTTGCGCCACCGATCCCCTCGGCGGGTCACGAGCTCGAGCAGCTCCAGGCGAGCCAGGGCTGCCTGCGCCTGGGCCGCCGGCACCGCGGCCGACCGGCAGACCTGGTCGGCCGTCACGGCGGCCCGGAACGGCACGACGGCCAACACCGTCCGGTCGAGCGGGTCCAGCTCATCCTCGATCCGCACGGGGGCGCTCGGCCGGGGGGCAGCATCCCTGCCCAGCTGCCCGACGAGCTCCATGGCCTCGGCGGCGTCGGTGACCAGCACCGCCTGCCCATCACGGATCAGCTGGTGACAGCCCGCCGAGGTCGGCGAGACGACCGGGCCGGGAACGGCGCCGACCGGCCGACACAACCGGGCCGCCGTGCGCGCCGTGTTGAGCGAGCCGGAGCGCAGATTGGCCTCGACGACCACCGTGCCCTTCGTCATTGCCGCGATCAGCCGATTCCGTTGCAGGAAGCGCGGTTTGGTCGGCGCACCCCCGGGGCAGACCTCTGAGAGCACCGCGCCGACCTCGGCGATCCGAGTGAGCAGCCGGGCATTGCCCGCCGGATAGAGCCGATCCACCCCACCAGCGAGCACCGCGAGCGTGGCCCCATCGACGGACAACGCCCCCACGTGCGCCTGCGCGTCGATCCCGTATGCCGCGCCGGACACGACGGTGAACCCCGCCCCGGCCATTCCTGCGGCGATGTCGCAGGACAATGCGGCGCCGTAGGAGGTGGCCGCCCGCGAGCCGACGATGGCCACCGACCGCTCGCACCACGCGGCGATCTCGCCGGGCCCTTTGGCCCACAGGGCGATCGGTGCGGCCTGCAGGTCGGCCAGACCCGGGGGCCAGTCGTCGTCACCGGGGATGAGGACCCGCAGACCCGACACGTCGGCGAATCGGCGCAGGCCCTCGAAGTCCACACCGACGGCCCGGTCCCGCAGCACCAGATGGTGGGCCTCGACGGGATCGGCGAGGGCCGCGAGAGCCGCCCCCGCGCCGAGGCGCTCGATGAGCTCGATCGCCTGCGCATCCCCTGGCTCGGCGACCCGGGTCCACGCGGCACGCGCCCACCGTTCGTCGTCGAGGACGGGTGAGACGGTGCGCAGCCACGCGGTGGCCGGCTCGGGGGACCGAGCACCGCCGGGAGCCGTCGGCAGGGCGGTCATGCCGCCACCGCCGGTCGGTGCCGCAGCGACAGGGCCAGGCCGACATCGTCACGCCCGGGTCGGGCTGCCCCCCGAAGGTCCGCGGCGGTCCAGGCCAGACGCAGACATCGGTCGTAGCCACGCAACGACAACACACCCCGATCGACCGCCCGATCCAGGTCGACGGTATCCCCCGTCGGCAGCCGCCACGGCGGGCGACGCAGCACCGGCCCCGGGACCCGGGCGTTCACGGCATACCGGGCCCCGGGCAGCTGCTGCCAACGCTCCTGCTGGGCCGCGCGAGCGGTGGCGACCCGCGCCGCGACGACCGCGGTGGACTCGCCAGGCCCGCCGGCGATCGCGGCCCGAGAGGGGGTCGGCACGTGCACCTGGATGTCGACCCGATCGAGCACCGGGCCGGAGAGTCGGTTGCCGTAGAGCCGCACCTGTTGCGGCGAGCACGAGCAGGCGCCGCCCTTGCCGTAGGCCATCCCGCAGGGACACGGGTTGGCGGCCAGGACCAGCTGGAACTCGCAGGGGAATCTGAAGGACCCCAGCGAACGGGCCACGACGACCTGACCAGTCTCGATGGGTTGACGCAGGGCCTGCAGGACCCCCGGCCGGAACTCGGGTGCCTCGTCGAGGAAGAGCACACCGTGGTGGGCCTGGGTGACCGCGCCCGGCAACACGAGGGTGGACCCGCCACCGACGAGCGCGACGGCGGAGGCGCCGTGGTGCGGTGCGACGAACGGGGGCCGCCGCACCAGCCCGTCGGTATGCGTCAGGGTGCCGAGAATCGATTGGATCGCGGACACCTCCATCGCCTGGTGGTCGCTCAGCGGCGGCAACAGCCCGGGCAGCCGCTCGGCGAGCATCGACTTGCCCGCGCCCGGCGCCCCCGACAACAGCAGGTGGTGGCCTCCGGCGGCGGCGATCTCCAACGCCATCCGGGCCTCGACCTGCCCCGCGACGTCGGCCAGATCAGGGGCCGGCGAGGCGAGCCCGACGGGCGCCGGAGGCTCGGGGATCGCCGTCACCGGGCGGCCCCTCCCGAGTGCCTGGTACCTGCGCACGAGCTCCTCCAAGTGCACGACCGGATGCACCTGCAGGCCGCTGACCAACCGGGCCTCCCGCGCCGATGCCACCGGCACGACGAGATGCCGGGCACCGGCGCGCGCCGCAGCGACGGCCAGGGGCAGGGTGCCCCGCACCGGCCGGACCGTGCCGTCGAGGCCGAGCTCCCCGACGTGCACCACTCCCCCGACGACGGCGTCCTTGACCACGCCGGCGGCGGCGAGCGCGGCCACCACCATGCCCAGGTCGAAACCACTGCCGACCTTGGGCACGGAGGCCGGTGAGAGGTTGACGGTGATCCGACGCTTCGGCAGCGGGAAGCCGCTGTTGGCCGCCGCCGCCTTGACCCGATCGGGGGCCTGCGCGCAGGCGGTGTCGGCCCGCCCGGTCACCGTGAAGGCCGGCAGCCCCGAGCTGACGTCGGCCTCGACCTGCACGACGAATCCGTCGACGCCGCTCAGCCCGACGGCCAGGGTGCGCCCGAGGCCCATCAGGCCACCCCGCGCAGGTGCTCGATGACACACGGCCCCGTCGGGGGCCGCAGCACCCCGACGACATCAATGCGTAGGTCGAGGCAGCCCGACTCGTCATGCTGCTGCACCCACGCCGCGGCGAGCCGGCGCAGACGGGCCAGTTTGCGAGCCGTCACCCCTTCGACCGGCGTCCCGTAGCCGTGCGCCCGACGGGTCTTGACCTCGACCGCGACGAGGCAGGCACCGTCTCGGGCGACGAGGTCCAGCTCACCGAGCCGCCCGTGCCGCCAGTGCCGATCGAGCACGGCCATGCCCTGCTCGCGCAGATAGCGCTGCGCCAACCGTTCGCCGTAGTCGCCCAGCTCTCGGGCGGTGACCGGCAGGCTCGTGGATTCCATGGGGCGAGCCTGCCGCGGCCCGGTCACCGTCGCCCAGGCCGACTTCCACGGCTGTGGACAACGACAGCGACGGGTGGGGGGATGTGGACGGCTCAGGCCGGCGGCTGGAGCTCGGGCTTGGCCAGTTCCTCGATGTTGACGTCCTTGAAGGTCACGACCCGCACCGACTTGACGAAGCGGGCCGGCCGGTAGATGTCCCACACCCAGGCGTCCTGCATCGTGACGTCGAAGAACACCTCGCCGCCGTCGGAGCGCACCTTCATCTCGACCGAGTTGCACAGATAGAAGCGCCGTTCGGTCTCGACGACGTGCGAGAACAGCGAGACGACGTCGCGGTACTCCCGATAGAGCGCCAGCTCCTGCTCGGTCTCGTACTTCTCGAGGTCCTCAGAGCTCATCGGTGGGCACTCTCCAGCCGGCTGGCATCGTGGGTGGGTTCAGGCGTCGGGTCAGTGGTCGGACCGGTCCGTTCTACCACGTCTACCACGCCCGGCAGTCGCCACGAGCGACGGTGCAGTGCGCAGGGACCGTATGCCGCGAGCGCGGCCAGGTGCTCGGGCGCGGCATACCCCTTGTTGCCGGCCCAGCCGTAGGCCGGGTGCGCCTGCGCGAGCCCGACCATGAGCTCATCGCGCTCCACCTTCGCCAGTACCGAGGCCGCGGCGACCGACGAGCAGCGCAGATCGGCCTTCACCATGGTGAGCACCGGGGGGCCGACCGGGGTGTCTTCGGCGGCGAAGGCGAACAAGCCGACCTGCTCCGGTGCGGTGAGCCAGTCGTGGTTGCCGTCGAGGACGACGAGATCGGGTCGCTCGGGCAGCTGTGCCAGGGCCCGGGTCGCGGCCAACCGCAACGCTGCGATGATCCCGATGCCGTCGATCTCTCCCGGCGAGGCGTGCCCGACGGCGTGGGCCCGGGCCCAGCGGCGCAGGCGCGGCACGAGGTGTGCGCGGGCCTGCGGAGTGAGCAGTTTCGAGTCACGCACCCCGGTCGGTGCCGAGCGGCAGGTGTCGTCGATGACGACGACACCGACGGTGACCGGACCGGCGAGCGCACCCCTGCCCACCTCGTCCATCCCGGCCAGGAGGCGGTGACCCTGGCGTTGCAGGGCACGTTCCAGGCGCAGTGAGGGCGCGCGACTGGTCACTTCTTCTTCGAGGTGGTGGGGGTCGGCTGGGCGGGCGTCGACGGCACCGGTTGGGTGGGGGGCGCCGTGGGGGCGGGCGGTTGCGCGGGCACGCTGCCGAAGACGCGCTCCGGGACCGACAACCAGGTGACCCGGGACAGCGGCCAGACGACCATCACGGCCCGGCCCTTGATCGAGGCGATCGGTACCGAGCCGAGGGCCCCGGTCCCGTCGTCGTGCATCCGGGAGTCGGCGGAGTCGGAGCGGTGGTCGCCCATGACCCATACCTTGTCCTTCGGGACGGTGACGGCGAAGGCCGGTCGTCCGCCGCCGGGGGTGTCGCCCGCCTTGATGTAGGGCTCGGTCACCGACGTGCCGTTGACGACGAGTCGCCCGAGCGTGTCGCAGCACGCCACATGGTCGCCGGGCAGTCCGACGACTCGTTTGATGAGGTATTCCTGCGAGTCGTCCGGGGCCAACCCGATGAAGACGAGCACGCTGTGCACGGCGCTGCGGTCGACGGGAGGGACGGCCCCGAGCCACCCCGCGGGGTCGGAGAAGACGATGACGTCTCCGCGCTGCAGGGCGAACGGGCCGGGGGTCAACTTGCTCACCACGACCCGGTCGTCGCGGATCAGGGTGTCTTCCATCGACCCGGACGGGATGTGGAAGGGCTGCACGAGGAAGGTCTTGATGAGGAAGGACAGCACGGTCGCCAGGCCGACGACGATGATCACCTCACGCACCCCGGCCCAGATCGACTGCAGGACGGTGCGTTGTTGCCGGTGGCTCTCCTGTGCCCGTAGCTCCGCCTTGGCCTGCCGCGCAGCCCGACGTGCCGCACGAGTCGGGAAGTCGGACGTCACGGTGTCGCTCCGGTGGCAGGCAGGCCTGGGGAAGGCAGCCCCGCCAGAGCTGGGGCCGGGGTCAGCGTACCCAATCGATCCAAGGGCCAGTACCGCCACACCGCGCGCCCGACGACGTCGTCCAGCGAGATCATCCCGCCGCCGGGTGAGCCCAGGTGTGCCCGGGAGTCGGCGGACGCGCTGCGATGGTCGCCCATGACCCAGATCCGCCCGGCCGGCACGAGCACGTCGAAGGTCAACGTGCTCGGCGGGTTGCCCGGGTAGACGTACGGCTCGTCGACCGGGCTGCCGTTGACGGTGAGTCGCCCGCCGGCGTCGCAACAGGCCACCCGGTCGCCGGGCAGCCCCACGACCCGCTTGACGTAATCGGCTCCCGAGCCGAGCGAGACCAGCGACAGGGCGGACCGCAGCGCTTGACCCACGCCGGATTGCGGCGCCGACGCCCCGGCCGGCGCACCCCAGGTGCTCGAGCCGTCGAACACGACGATGTCGCCGCGCTGGATCGAAGGACCGCGGTGCAGTCGGCTGACGAGGATGCGGTCCCCGGGCAGCAAGGTCGGCTCCATCGAGCCCGTGGGCACCGAGAAGGACTGGACGAGGAAGGCCCGCACGAGCAGCATGAGGGCGACGGCGAGCGCCACCAGTTGCAGATGGCCGCCGACCCGCCGACCCCAGGACCGCCGGGCGGGCTGGACCGGCTCGCCGACGGCGGCCTCGGTCGACATCGACCGACTCCCGGCCTACCCCTTGGCCGAACTCTTCGCGTCCTTGCCGCCGGCGTCGCGCTTCTCCTTGATCTTGGCAGCCTTGCCGCGCAGATCACGCAGGTAGTAGAGCTTGGCCCGGCGCACGTCGCCGCGGGTGACGACCTCGATCTTGTCGATGATCGGGGTGTGCACAGGGAAGGTGCGCTCGACGCCCACCCCGAAGGACACCTTGCGAACGGTGAACGTCTCGCCGAGGCCGCCACCGTGACGTCGGATGACGATGCCCTGGAACACCTGGACCCGGGAGCGGTTGCCCTCGATGACCTTGACGTGCACCTTGAGGGTGTCGCCAGCGCGGAAGGCGGGGTGGTCGGTGCGCAGCGAGGCGCCGTCGACGTCGTCGAGCTGGTGCATGTGAGTCTGCTTTCCCGGGCGCCACAGGTCGCCGCGCTGTGCTCCGGTGCACCCGAGGTGGGTGGACCGCTCCGACATGGTATGCCGCGTGCCGGCCGCGCGCGCCCGTCGGCTATGGCGATGACGGGACTGCGCTCCCCCTGTGGCAGGGGCCGGGTGGCACGGAGGCAACACCACAGTCTGCCAGAGCACGCGGCATACCCGAAATCAGTCCATCAGGTCAGGGCGCCGCTCGCGGGTGCGGGCGAGGCGCTGCTCGTGCCGCCAGGCGGCGATCGCCCCGTGATGGCCGGACAGCAACACGGCTGGCACATCGAGTCCACGCCAGGTCGCGGGCTTGGTGTAGACGGGGTATTCCAGCAGGCCGTCCTCGTGGGACTCCTCGACGAGCGAGTCGGCGTTGCCGATGACGCCCGGCACCAACCGGGCCACCGCCTCGACGATGGCGAGGACGGCGACCTCACCGCCGTTGAGCACGTAGTCGCCCAGTGAGACCACCGAGACCGGCATCCGGGTCGCGGCATACTCGTAGACCCGTTCGTCGATGCCCTCGTAGCGCCCGCAGGCGAAGACCAGCCACGGCAGTCGGGCGAACTCGCGGGCCAGCTCCTGGGTGAACGGCACCCCGGACGGACTCGGGACGATGAGCCGCGGCGCCGCAGCAGCGGCGTCGGGGGACTTGTGGGCATCATCCAGGAGCGCGTCGAGGGCCTCCCCCCACGGCTCGGGGCGCAGCACCATGCCCGCTCCCCCGCCGTAGGGGGTGTCGTCCACGGTGCGATGCCGATCGTGGGTGTGCTCGCGCAGGTCGTGCACGCGCACGTCGAGCCGGCCCTGCTCGCGGGCCTTGCCGATGAGCGACAACTCCAGCGGCGCCAGGTAGTCGGGGAAGATCGTGATGACGTCGATCCGCATCGCGGGCACCTAGGAGAGCTCGAGCAGCCCGGGCGGCGGGTCGATGACGACGCGCCTGGCCGGCACGTCGACCACCGGCACGAGGGCCGACACGAACGGCACGGTGGCCGATCGGCCGTTCAACAACGCGATGACGAGTCGGTCCTGCCCGGGCCCCAGCTCCAAGCCGACCACGGTGCCCACCGGAGTGCCGTCGGTGCAGGTGACCGGCAGACCCTCGAGTTCCTCGGCATACCACTCGTCGGCGTCGGTCGTCGTCGTGGCGGTCGAGGTCGGCTGCTGCCCCAGGCCAGCGGGGTCGACGCGTGTCTCGGGGGTGAGCAGGCGGGTGCCGCGCAGGGCCTCGGCGCCGGTGCGGTCGGGGATCTCCTCGAAGGCCAACAGCCAGGTGCCGTTGTGATCACGCGCTCCGCGGACGGTGAGGGTGCGTGGCACACCCGAGCCGGCCCGGGCCCGGGTGGGCAGCACGGTGCCGACCGCGAAACGCCCGCGTGGGTCGTCCGTATGCAGTTGCACGGTGACCTCACCGCGGATGCCGTGCGGCTTGCCGATCCGTGCCACGACGTGGCTCATCCGGACTCCCTCGTGCCAGACCCGCCCGCCGACGACCGATCGCCGCCCCGGGGTCCCGGTCGGCGGCCGGCCGACGGACGATCAGCGCCGGTCGGTGTCGACGATGTCGACGCGGATGTTGCCACCACCGGCGAGCGCCGAGATCACGGTGCGCAGCGCGCTCGCGGTGCGCCCGGAGCGGCCGATGACCCGGCCGAGGTCGTCGGGGTGCACCCGCACCTCGAGAAGTTCGCCGCGGCGCAGCTCCTTGCGGCGCACGACGACCTCGTCGGCGTGGTCGACGATGCCCTTGACGAGGTGCTCCAGCGCCTCCTCGAGCACGGTCAGGACTCCGAACCCTCGGCGGGGGCGTCGGCCGGGGTGTCCGCGGCCGCGCTGTCCGCGGGGGCGTCGGCCGAAGCGTCGGCCGGAGCAGCGTCAGCCGGAGCAGCGTCAGCCGGGGCCGGTGCCGGCTTGCTGGCCGGCTTGCGCCGCGGGCTGTCCTGGCCCTTGAGGTCGAGCGACTTGCCGGCGGCGGCGACCGCGGCGTCGTACAGCTCGCGCTTGCTCTTCTTGGCGGGGGCGACCTGCAGGGTGCCTTCGGCGCCGTCGATGCCCTTGAACTTCTGCCAGTCCCCGGTCACCTTGAACAGGGCGAGGACGGCCTCGGTGGGCTGGGCGCCCTGCCCGAGCCAGTACTGGACGCGCTCGCTCTCCAGCTCGATGCGGGAGGGCTGCTCGGTCGGGTGGTACTTGCCGATCTCCTCGATCGCCCGCCCGTCGCGCTTGGTGCGGCTGTCCATGACGACGACGCGGTAGAAGGGAGCGCGGATCTTGCCCATCCGCTTGAGGCGAATCCTGACGGCCACGGGCGTGGTCTCCTTGACTTCGTGAGCACGGCGAGACCGCGGCAGGTCGCTGCGGGGTGCCGTGACTCGGCTGTGTAGACGCCGACGCCGGCCGTCGATCGACCGGGCCGCGAGTACAGCCGTCCATTCTGCCAGACCGCGGCGGGGTCTCCGACCGGCCCCTCCCCGGTCGCCGGTCGCTCCTCCAGGCGCGCCGGCTGCCGGCCTGCTGCTCATCGGGCAGGCCGCATCCGGTATGCCGCGAGCCCGCCTCAGCGGTTGGCCCACGCGTCCGGCTCGTCGGCCAGCCGGCGCACGTGATCGGGCAACCGGCCCTCCAACAGGTCTTGCAGGCTCACCTCGTCGAGCACTGCACGGATGCTGGCCCGTAGCGCGACCCACACGACCGGCAGGTGTTGCGCCGGAGGCCGGTAGGCCGTCTCGTGCGGCCGCAGCCCACGCACCTCGGCCAACGGCCCGTCGACGGCGCGGATCACCTGCCCCACTCGGATCTCGGCGGCCGGCCGGGCCAGTCGGTAACCGCCGCTGTGACCCCGGCGGCTGCTGACCAAGCCGCCCTTGCGCAGGTCCGCGAGGATCGCTTCGAGGAACTTCTTGGGGAGTTGTTGCCGCTCGGCGAGCGCTTCGCTCGCGACCGCCTCCGCCCCGATCTCATGCGCAGCGGCAAGAGCGAGCAGGGCCCGCACGGCGTAGTCGCTGCGAGCGGAGATCTCCATGCTGCGATCCAAGCACCCATCCAGGCACCCCCACCCCGGATCGGGCCGAGTGAAGATTCGGCGTTTCGGCGCGGCAGGGGCGTGATCCGTGCTTCAATCCTTGTATTCCTACCGATCATCTAGGTTTAGTAGCCAAAGGAGATCCCGATGACCAGACTCTTCGTTCTCGCCCTCGTCGGGGTGGCGGCCCAACTCGTCGACGGCGGGCTCGGGATGGCCTACGGCGTCACGACAAGCACCTTGCTGCTGGCCCTGGGCACCAACCCGGCGCTCGCGTCGGCGACCGTGCACCTGGCCGAGATCGGCACCACCCTGGCCTCCGGTGCCAGCCACTGGAAGTTCGGCAACGTCGACTGGCGGGTGGTCGCCAAGGTCGGCCTGCCGGGTGCCGCCGGGGCCTTCGTCGGCGCGACGGTTCTGTCGAATCTCGATGCGGCCGTGGCGAAGCCGGTGATGTCGCTGGTGCTCCTGGCGCTGGGTCTCTACATCCTCGTGCGCTTCACGGCACGGGGGATGCGCACCGACCGCCTCGGTCACCCACTGCGGGCCCGCTTCTTGGCCCCGCTGGGCCTGTTCGCCGGCTTTCTCGACGCAACCGGAGGCGGCGGCTGGGGACCGGTGGGAACGCCGGCCCTGCTGGCCAGCGGCCGCATCGAGCCGCGCCGCGTGATCGGGTCGATCTCGGCCAGCGAGTTCCTGGTGACGGTCGCGGCCAGCCTGGGCTTCCTGATCGGCCTCGGCACCGAGGGCATCGACCTGGCCTGGGTGGCGGCCTTGCTGGTCGGCGGCGTCGTCGCGGCCCCCATCGCCGCATGGTTGGTGCGCAAGGTCGCTCCGCGGGTGCTCGGCGCTGCGGTCGGCGGGCTGATCGTCGTCACGAACCTGCGGGTGCTGTTCGGCTCCGGCTGGTTGCCGCTGGACGGCGCCGGTCAGCGCTCGGCATACCTCCTGGTGTATGCCGCGTGGGCCGCCGCGGTGGCCTACTCGGTCCGTGAGCACCGGCGCATGCGCCGCCCGACGGCAGGCCACGGGGCGGTCACCGCCGCCGAGCCGGCGGCCGAGGGTGCCTGACCCGCGGTCACCGGAGCGGCCCGGCGCCGATCATCCGCCGTCGGGGAGTCGGTCGGCCCGAACCGCCAGGGCGATCCGGACGACCTCGGCGTCGGGGACCGGCGCGGAGGTGTCGACGCGGCATACCGGGCCCAGAGCCAGCGGCTTGGCCGCGGCGGCGACCGGCCCTCGCCACTCGGCCTCGGAGATGACCCGGTGCACGGGGTGACGCCGCCCCTGCGCGCGCCGGGCGGCGTCGCGGGCCATGGCCAGCTCGAGCGGCACGTCGCAATAGACCTCGATGACCGTGGCCGGGTCGCGGCCGGCCCCGGCGAGCCCCGCCAGGACGTGAGCCCGATCGTGTGGCCAGAACCAGGACTCGACGATCCCGCCGTTCGGTGACTGCGCGAGCAGCCGCCACATGGCTTCGCTGGCCGCGGCACCGAGCACCCCGGAGCGGTCCTGGTGCGCGCCGCCGGTGCCGGGGACGAACGGCTCCGCCGACATGGCGTCGGCCAGGGCCTCCTTGATGGCGTCCTTGCGCAGCAGTGGCAGCCCCAACTCGACCGCCAATCTCGTTGCCAGGGTGGACTTCCCGGCCCCTGGCAGGCCATGGACGAGAACCACCCGACGGCGCGGCTCGGTCGGCTGGTAGGGCGCGGCAGGCCACTGCTCGACGGTGATCGCGTAGTGGTCGTGGTCACGCCATTGCTCGGTGGCGTCGCCGAGGGTGGGCAGGTGCACGAGCCGCGGCGAGAAGCCCTCGTGGACGAAGCCGACGGCCCGCAACAGCCCGGCCGAGCGGACATTGGCCGGTTGCACGCCGGCCTGTACCCGGTGCAGACCCAGCCCGTGCGGCTCGGGGGCGAAGGCGACGTCGAGCACCAACCGCAGCCCCTCGGCCATGAGGCCGCGACCGGCATACGGGTCATAGGCGTCGTAGCCGATCGTCGCGGACTGCAGGCGGCCACGCACCAGATGGTTGACGTTGACCCGCCCGACGATGCCGTGCGCGCTCCCCGGCCCGGCCTCCGGCCCGGCCGACGCCTCGGGATCGAGGGCGTGCACGAGGAAGCTGCGCACGCTCCAGCCCTGGGCGGCCACCAGCTCGGGGAGCTGGTCCAGGCCGGTCGGCCCCCAGGGGGCGATGCGCGGCACCGATCCGACGATGGCCCGGCGCAGCATCGGCAGGTCGGTCTCCTCCAATGGGGCCACCCGCACCCGCGTGCCGACTCGCTCCCACCGACCCGGCGCTGTCGCCTTCTCGGTGCTCATCAGGAACGCTCGCGCCGCACGCCGCGCAGCACAACGGCCCGGGGGTCACCGAGCACCGCGAGATCGGCCCGTGGATCGGCCCGATAGACGACGAGATCGGCCGGGTCACCCTCCTCGATCCCGGGTCGACGCAGCCAGGCCCGGGCCCCCCAACTCGCGGCGGTGAGCACCTGCTCGCGTGACAACCCGGCCCGGCCCAGCTCGATGGCCTCGCGGGCCACCAGCCCGTGGGGCAACGAACCCCCCGCGTCGGTGCCCAGATAGATCGGCACGCCGGCCTCGTGCGCCCGGGCGATCGTCTCGTAGCGGCGGGCGTGCAGGTCGCGCAGGTGCGCGGCATACAGCGGGAATTTCTCCTCGGCGCCGGCCGCGATGCTCGGGAAGCTGCCGATGTTCACCAGCGTCGGGACGATCGCGATCCCTTGTGCCGCAAAGGCTTCGGTCGACCGCTCATCGAGTCCGGTGGCGTGCTCGATGCAGTCGGTGCCGGCCGCGGCGAAGTCGTGCAGGGATTGCTCACCGAAGCAGTGCGCCGTCGTACGGGCCCCCTCCTCGTGTGCGGCGGCCACCGCCTCGACCAGTGCCTCGCGCGGCCAGCACGGCGCGAGATCGCCGGTGTCGCGGTCGATCCAGTCGCCGACGAACTTCACCCACCCGTCGCCCCGGCGGGCCTCCATCCGCACGTGTGCGACGAGCTCGTCGGGCTCGATCTCGTGGGCGTAGCCGCGGATGTAGCGACGGGTGCGTGCGATGTGCTGGCCGGCGCGCACGATCCGGGGCAGGTCCTCGCGATCGTCGATCCAATGGGTGTCGGCCGGGCAGCCGGCGTCGCGGATGAGCAGCGTGCCGGCGTCGCGGTCGGTCGTGGCCTGCGCCGCGGCCACCTCGGGGGGCACCGCACCCCGGCGATCCAGGCCGACATGGCAGTGGGCGTCGACGAGCCCCGGCAACGCCCAGCCCCGCACGGTCTGCACGTCGTGACCGGGGCCGCTCGGCGCGGCATACGTGACCCGCCCGTCGATGACCCAGCACTCCGGACGGACATCGGCCGGACCGACGAGGACCCCGCCCTGCACGTGCAGCACCGTCGCCATGCCCGGCAGACTACCGAGGCGAGTTGACGGGCCGGTGACCGGCGCGCCACCCTCTGGGGATGCCCGAGTCGAGTGCGTCGAATCTGCTGCTGGTGCCCCTGCCCGACGGTCGGGAGCTGCAGGTCGCCAGCGCCGGCGACCCGGACGGTTTCCCGCTCGTCTTCCACCATGGCACGCCGGGCGCCGGGCGCCCCCGCCGGCTGCTCGCCGCGGCGGCCCGGGAGCGCAGGCTGCGGCTGCTCACCCCCTCCCGCCCCGGGTATGCCGCCTCGACCCGCCACCGCGGCCGGCGGGTCGCCGACGTCGCCGCCGACGTCGCGGCGTTGCTGGATCACCTCGGGCTGGCCCGGGCCTACGTCGCCGGCTGGTCCGGCGGTGGCCCGCATGCCCTCGCCACCGGCGCCCTGCTGCCCGATCGGATGGCGGGTGTCCTGGTCATCGCCGGGGTCGCGCCCTACGACGCGCCCGGTCTGGACTTCCTCGCCGGGATGGGCGAGGACAACATCGCCGAGTTCGGCGCTGCCGTCGCCGGTGAGGCGACGTTGCGCCCGATGCTGGAAGGCTGGCGGCCCGACCTGGTGACCGTCGAAGCCCCCGACCTCGTGCAGTCGATGGGCTCGCTGCTGCCGCCGGTCGACCGGGCCCAACTCACCACCGAGCTCGGCGAGGACGTCGTCATGGGCTTCCGCGAGGGCCTGCGCGACGGCGTCGACGGCTGGGTCGACGACGATCTGGCGTTCGCCGCTCCCTGGGGTTTCGACCTGCCGGCGTTGCAGGACGTGCCGGTCGCGGTGTGGCAGGGCAGCGAGGACCTCATGGTGCCGGCCGCGCACGGCCGGTGGCTCGCCGAGCACGTGCCCGGCGTCCGGGCCCATCTGCTGGACGGTGAGGGGCACATGTCGGTCGCGGTCGGGCGGATCGGGGAGATGCTCGACGAGTTGGTCGCGGGCTGACCGGCGAGCTCATCCCCAGATGCCATCTGCGCACCATTGGCGGGGCCCTGTCGCGTCCGCGCCGGGCGCTCAGTGGTGACGGCGCGGGGCGCTCAGTGGTGACGGCGCGGGGCGCTCAGTGGTGACGGCGCGGGGCGCTCAGTGGTGACGGCGCGGGCGCAGCAGCCGGCGCAGGATCTCCGTGACGATCTGCGGTTGATCGGTGTGCGTCCAGTGCCCGGCGTCCTTGACCGTCACCTGGCGCACCGCGGGGAAGAGCTCGCGCATCGGCTCCTCGTCCGCGTCGGTGACGTAGGGCGAGTCGGCACCCGCGACCCAGATGACCCGACCCCGGAACGGCCGGTATGCCGTGGCGTCGGCATGCGGCCAACCACCGACTCCCGCAGCGCTGGTCGGACTCTCGGCGAGCATGTCGAAGTTGGCCTGCCAGTGCCAGGTGCGCCCGTGCCGGCGCAGATTCTGCAGCAGGAAGGCCCGCACACCCGGTGCGGGCACGGCAGCGGCCAGGGCGGCGTCGGCCTCGGCGCGGGTCTCGATGCGCTCCAGCGGCAGCGCCCGCAACGCGGCGACATAGTCCTCGATCCACGAGTGCGCCGTGTAGTGCCGGGGGGCAATGTCGATGACCGCGAGCCGGTCGACGACATCCGGCTGCGACAGGGTCAGCAGCATCGCGACCTTGCCGCCCAGCGAGTGCCCGACGATGGTCCACTTCTCCCCCGGCGCAGCGACGCGCAGCGTCGCGGCGACCCACGCGGCATACGCCTGGAGGGAGAAGTGGTCGGTCCATGGTGAGCGGCCGTGATCGGGCAGGTCGATCATGAGGCAGCGGGCCGCCGTCTCGTCCGGGCCAGCCAGCGCCCGGGCGATCTGCATCCAGTTGCGTCCCTGGCCGAACAGGCCGTGCAGGAACGCGATCCGCGGGCCGGAGGTGCCGACCGACAAGGTGTGCAACCGCGTGGTCGACATGGAGGTCACCCTAGCGCCCCCCGGCGGGTGTGCCGGCGGACGTGCGACCCCCCGGCGTCGGCAGGCCCGAACCAGGCCTCGACCCGGCCCGCTCGGCCGGCCCGGCCCGCACCGTGATTCTTCGGCGATACGCCGTCGGCTTCGCGCGCGGAGAAAGCGCTCGTGATGTCGTCCCCGGGCGGGCTCCAGCACTACCCACGACGCCCCCATGTGCGCTCTCCCGCCGCGCCGGGTCCCGTCGAGTGATGGTCACCCGCAGGCGGTGGCGCACGGGCTGCGCAGGATTGGCGCGCGCACGCGCTGAGAAAGCGCCCATGAGGTCGTCCCCGGTCGTGTTACAGCACCACCTACGGCGCCGTCACGGGCGCTTTCCCGCCGCGCCGAGGGTAGCCGTGGGCGGAGCCCGCTGTGCGCCATCCGGTATGCCGATCAGTCCCACGCCCCGCACCCCGCAAGCCCCGCACCTCCGCGCCCCCGCACCCCGCAAGCCCGCACCCCTGGACCCCGCACGCACGGCAGGCGGTGGCGCACGGGCTGCGCAGGATTGGCGCGCGCACGCGCGCTGAGAAAGCGCCCGTGATGCCGTCCCCGGTCGTGTTACAGCACCACCTACGGCGCCGTCACGGGCGCTTTCCCGCCGCGCCGACGTCGCACGACGGAGGCGGATCCGCGGCCACGGCTCACGACGGGGCTCTCCGCCCCGCGGCTCGCCTCGTGCGGCGTCCGGTATGCCGCTTCAGCCTCCGCAGCTGACCACCTCGCAGCTGACCACCTCGCAGCTGAGCACCTCGCAGCTGAGCACCTCGCAGCTGAGCACCTCGCAGCTGAGCACCTCGGAGGCCGGCTCAGCGCAGGAAGTCCTCGAAACCCTTGGGCAGGGCGGCAGGGTCCAACCCGCCCGGCACCCCCGGGGCGCCCGACTCGGTGGGGCCGGCGGGCGGCATACCGAAGGCTTTGCCCGCGGCGGCCTGGCGGGATGCGACGGCCTTGTCGGCCGCGGCCTTCTGCTCGGCGGCCCGCTTGGCCGGGTTGCCGCTCTTGGCCTTGCGCCGCGGCGGCGGCTGCTGCTGGCGAGCCTTGCGGCCGCCACCCATCCCGGGCAGCCCGGGCATTCCCGGTATGCCGCCGCCACGGGCCAGCGACTTCATCACCTTCTGCGCCTCGCCGAAACGCTCGAGCAACTGGTTGACGTCGTTGACGGTGACCCCGGAGCCCTTGGCGATGCGCTGGCGGCGGGAGCCGTTGATCTGCTTGGGATGGCTGCGCTCGAAGGGGGTCATCGACCGGACCATCGCCTCCACCCGGTCGAACTCCCGCTCGTCGAAGGCGTCGAGTTGGGCCCGCATCTCCTGCATGCCCGGGAGCATGCCGAGCATCGCCTTGAAGCTGCCCATCCGCTTGAGGGCCGCCATCTGCTCGAGGAAGTCGTCGAAGGTGAAGTCCTCGGCAGCGAGGAACTTGCGGGCCATCTCGTCGGCTTGACGCTTGTCGAAGGCGCGCTCGGCCTGCTCGATGAGCGTGAGGATGTCGCCCATGTCGAGGATGCGGGAGGCCATCCGGTCGGGGTGGAAGACCTCGAAGTCCTTGACCTGCTCGCCGATCGAGCTGAACATGATCGGCCGGCCGGTCACCTTCGCGACCGACAGCGCGGCACCACCTCGGGCGTCACCGTCGAGCTTGGACAACACCACGCCGGTGAAGTCGACGCCGTCGAGGAAGGCGGTGGCGGTGTCGACGGCGGCCTGGCCGATCATCGCGTCGATGACGAAGAGCACCTCGTCGGGCTCGATCGCGGCGCGGATGTCGGCGGCCTGACGCATCAGGTCGGCGTCGACCGCGAGCCGGCCGGCGGTGTCGACGATGACTACCGAATGCTGGGCCCGGCGGGCGTGCTCCAGGCCGGCGCGGGCGACCGCGACCGAGTCACCGAAGGAGCGGGTGCCCGAGCCGTCGGCGCCGACCGCGTCGTGGCCGAAGACGTTGCCCCGCTCGGGGGCGAAGACCGCGACGCCGGCGCGCTGAGCGACCACCTCGAGCTGGGTGACCGCGTTGGGGCGCTGCAGGTCGGCGGCCACGAGCAGCGGCGTGTGGCCCTGCTCCTTGAGCCAGTAGCCGAGCTTGCCGGCCAGGGTCGTCTTGCCCGAGCCCTGCAGGCCGGCGAGCATGACGACCGTCGGGGGTGTCTTGGCAAAGGCCAGCTGGCGAGTCTGCCCGCCGAGGATGTCGACGAGCTCCTCGTTGACGATCTTGACGATCTGCTGGGCCGGATTGAGGGCCTGGCTCACCTCGGCGCCCAGGGCCCGATCACGCACCGAGCCGACGAAGGCCTTGACCACCGGCAGCGCGACGTCGGCATCCAGCAACGCCATGCGGATGTCGCGCAGCGTCGTGTTGATGTCGTGTTCGGACAACCGGCCCTTGCCGCGCAGGTTGCGGAACGTCGCGGTCAGCCGGTCGGAGAGATTGTTGAACACCCGAGAACTTTACCGGCATCCGGTGCAGTGGCCGGCGAGCCGACGGTCACTGGATCGCGCAGCTGGAGCGAGGAGGGTCGTCAGTTCACCGTGACGATGGTGTCGAGGATCGTGGCGATCGCCTCACCGGTGATGCTGCGCTGGTCGCTGAGGTCGCCGCCCTTGGGCACCGAGCACTCCAGGACATAGTCGCCGACCGTCACGGCCATCTGGGTCTCCAAGGTGCCGGTGCCCGACCCGGTGACCACGAACCCGGAGAAGCCCCGGATCATGATGCCGGTGGCCGGCGCACCCATCGCGCTGGAGGCACCGTTGCGCAACGACTCCAGGCCGCCGGGCAGCTGTTCCTTCGTGGACAGTCGATAGAGGAAGACGACATCGCCGCCGGCGTTGAGGTAGAGACAGCCGTTGGGTGGCGCCGCCTTGCTCGTCGTCGCCTTGCCGAGGGTGAACATCTTGACGTCGTCCATCTTCAGCACCGCGCACGGGTCAGAAGGGGCCTTCACCGAGAACGACGCCGGCGGAGCCGCTGCGGCGGGGTCGAGCTTGCCCGGTGCGGCGTTCGAGCCCGAGGTCTTCGCGGCGCTGGTCGCAGCGCCGGGGGCCGACGAGGTTGCCGCTGCGACTGAGCCCGCGGAACCGGCGGTCGGAGCGGCGGTGCCGGAGGAACCGGAGCATGCGGACAGGCCGAGTGCGGTGCCGGCGGCGAGCACGACGACGGCCCGGCGCCACGAGGGGAGAATCGACATGGCAGGCAGCGTAGAGGTGCCGGCCGACCAGTGCCTCCCCCGGACGTCCATGCCCGATGAACAAATTGCCGGACGAACACACGCCGGACGAACACTTGCCGGATGAACACTTGCCGGGTGAGCACCTGCCGAACGAACGGACCGCGAGGTAGCGCTGCCGGGCCGGCTCAGCCAGACCCGTCGGCGGTCTCGATGAGCAGGGCGACCACCCGTCCGACCTGAGCCGGGGTGAGCGGCGCGCCACCGGCCTGGGTGAGATAGAAGGTGTCCAGCGCCTGCCCGGCATACGTGGCGATGTGCGCGCTGCGCACCGCGAAACCGTTGCGGGCCAACGCGGTTCCCAGGTCGTAGAGCAGTCCCCGACGGTCACTCGCCCGGACCTCGAGCACGGTGGCCGAGCGGGACGCGCCGGGCACGACGAGGGCCCGGGTCAGCCCAGGCGAGCCGGTCGCCGCCCGCGCGCCACCCAGGAGGCGTTCACTGCTCGACGCGCCGGTCCGGTGACTCCGCCGCCGCTCGACAGGCGCAAGCGGCTCCCTGTCACCGGCGGCCAGGCGCACCAGCGCGCGGGTCAGCCGAGCCGGCTCGGGGGCCTCGCCGCGGGGCGCCTCCACCTGCCATTCGTCGATCGCGACCCCGTCGACGGTGCGCAGGATCGCCGAGCGCACCAGCAGTCCGTCGGCCGCCAACAGCCCGGCGACGTCGGCGAAGAGCCCGACCCGGTCGCGGTCGAGCACGAGCAGTCGGTATGCCGCCCCGGTCGCCTCCACCCGCACCACCGGTTGCCCCTCGCGCACCCGGGCCACCAACCGTGGGTCCACCACCGGCGCCGGGGTGGGCAGCGCGCGGTCCTCGCCGGGCGCCGGGAGCAGGTCGCCCTCGACCAGGTCGCCCTCGACCAGGTCGCCCTCGACCAGGTCGCCCTCGGCCAGGTCGCCTTCGGCCGCTCCGGGTCGGTCGCCCAGGTGTCGCCGTGCGGCGTCGGTGAGCCGGTCCACGAGGGTCCTGCGCCAGTCGGTCCAGGCCGCCGGGCCGGCGGCCGTCGCATCGGCTTCGGTGAGTGCGCGCAGCAGCGCGAGGGTCTGGACGCTGCCGTCGACGGCGTCGGACAGCGCCGCCAGGGTGGCCGGGTCGGTCGGGTCGCGGCGGGTGGCCAGGTCCACAAGGGTGAGGTGCTCACGCACCAGGCGCACGACGGTCTCCCGGTCGGCCTCCGGCAGCCCCATCCGGGCCAGGACCCGGTCGGCAACGGGGGCGCCGACCGCGGCGTGCTCGAGGGCACCGTCGACCTTGCCCACGTCGTGCAGCAGGGCGGCAAGCAACAACAGGTCGGCGCGTTGCACGTCCCGCACCAGCCGCGCGGCGCTCACCACGGTCTCGATGGAGTGCCGGTCGACGGTGTGCCGATGCACCGGGTTGTGCTGCGGCCGGCTGCGCACCGCGGCCCATTCCGGGATCCAGCGGGTGACCAACCCGGCCAGGTCCAGGCCCTCCCAGACGGTGACCAGACCCGGCCCGGCGGCCAGCAGGTCGCCGAAGAGCGCGAGCGCCTCCTGCGGCCACGGCTGCGGCAATGCCGGGCAGTTGGCGGCGAGATTGGCCAGCGTCGCGGGGGCCAACGGCAGCTCGTGGCGGGCCGCGACGGCGGCGGCCCGCAGCGGCAGGGTGGGTTCGGTCTGCGGGTGGACGCCGGCGCCCAGCACCACCTCCCCGTCGTGACGGAACAGCCCGAAGCCCAGCGGTTCGAGGGTCGGTCGGCGCGGGCCGACCCGCAGGATCCGGGCCCGCTGGGCCTGCCCGGCGCGGCGCAGCGTGCCGTCGAGGGCGTAGGCGATGACCCGCGCTGCGCAGGAGACCTGTACGAGCATCCGATCGCGCTCGTCGAAGCCGAGCAGAGCCGCGACCGCGTCGTGGTCCTCCCGGCCCAGCCGGTCGCGCCCCCGACCGGTGACGACGTGCACCGCGTCGCGCACGTCCAACAGCTGCTGGTATGCCGCGTCGACCTCCCCGTGCGGTCGTTCGGCCAGCCAGGCGGCGGCCATCGAGCGCAGCACGGTGAGGTCACGCAGCCCGCCACGGGCCTCTTTGAGGTCGGGCTCGAGTAGGTGCGCGGCGTCCCCGATCCGGGCGTGCCGGGCCCGCACCTCGTCGAGCAGTTCCGGGAGGCGTTTGCGAGCGTTGGCCCGCCAGTCGTGCGCCACCGTCGTGCGCGTGGCCTCGACCACCTCGGCGGCACCGGCGAGATGGGTGAGGTCGAGCAGTCCGATCGCTGCGGACAGGTCCTTGCCGGCCACGTCGCGACACTGGCCGATGGTGCGCACCGAATGGTCGATCTTCAGCCCGGCATCCCACATCGGATACCAGAGCCGCTCGGCCAACCCCTCCAACTCGGCGGCCCGGATACTGCGGCCCTCATGCACGAGCACGAGGTCGTAGTCGCTCAGCGGGCCGGCGTCGCCGCGGGCCAGGCTGCCCACGGCGGCCAACACGACCCCGGCCGGTTCCCGGCCGTCGGTCGCGTCGGCCCACCGCTGTGCCACCCAGTCCCGGCCGAACCGGGTGAGCGCCGCCCGCCGGGCCGGGCCGGCACCCGCGGCGGCGAAGCCGCGGGTGCCGGCCAGGCCCAGGCGGTGGGCGGTCAGCTCACTCACAGCGCGTCGTGCCCGCGTTCGCCGGTGCGCACCCGCATCAGTTCCTCGACCGGCACCGACCAGATCTTGCCGTCCCCGATGCGCCCGGTGTGGGCGGCTTCGAGGATGACGTTCATGAGGTCTTGGACGTCCGCGTCGTCGACGAGCACCTCCAAGCGCACCTTGGGCACGAAGTCCACGGTGTATTCCGCGCCGCGGTAGACCTCGCTGTGCCCCCGCTGCCGGCCGAAGCCGGACGCCTCGCTGATCGTCATCCCGGTGACCCCGAAGGCCTGCAGGGCCTCCTTGACGGTCTCGAGTTGGTGCGGCTTGATGATCGACGTGACGAGCTTCATGCCCGTGCTCCTTCGCTGTTCGCCGCGCTGGTCGGCGCGCCGGTCGGTGCGCTGGTCGGCGCGGTGGGCGGCGGTTTGGGCGGTGACTTGGCGCCGGTGGCGGAGCTCGCGTGCAACAGGGCACCGGCCAGCCGGCCGCCTCCGGTGACCGCCAGGTCGTAGGCCGACTCGGCGTGCTCGGCCTGGTCGACGCCGGCGGACTCGGCGTCCCGCTCGATCCGCCAGCCCAGGGTGGCCCGCAGTGCCAGGGCGACGACGAGGGTCACCACCCCCGAGATGACCAGCGAACACAGGGCGATGAGCAGCTGGACGAGCAGCTGCTGGCCGCCCTGACCGTAGAACAACCCCGTGCTCGTGGAGAGCAGTCCCGCGCCGATCGTGCCCCACAGGCCGGCCACGAGGTGGACGCCGACGACATCGAGGCTGTCGTCGTAGCCGAGCCGGTACTTCACCCCGACGGCGAGCGAGCTCAGGGCCCCCGCGATCACGCCGAGGATCATCGACCCGACCGGCGACAGCGCCCCGCAGGCGGGGGTGATCGCCACGAGGCCCGCAACGATCCCGGAGGCAGCGCCGACCGAGGTCGCGTGACCGTCGCGCACTCGCTCGACGACCAGCCAGCCGAGGATCGCCGCGACGGTCGCGGCGCTCGTGTTCAGCCAGGCGAGGGCGGCGGTGCCGTCCGGCGCCAACTCGGAGCCGGCGTTGAAGCCGAACCACCCGAACCAGAGCAGGCCGGCGCCGATCATCGTCAACGGGACGTTGTGCGGGCGCATCGGCACCTTGCCGAAGCCGTGCCGCGCGCCGACGACGAGGGCCAGCACGAGGCCGGCCATGCCGGCGTTGATGTGCACGACCGTGCCGCCGGCGAAGTCGATCGGCACGAGCGCAGCCTTGCCGTCGACCACCCCGAAGAGCCGGGCCGCCAGCCCGTGCTCGCTGCCCGAGAGCAGCCCTCCACCCCACACCATGTGGGCGATCGTGAAGTAGGACAACGTGACCCACAGCCCGGAGAAGACCAGCCAGGTCGAGAACTTCACCCGGTCGGCGATGGCGCCACTGATGAGCGCCACCGTGATGATCGCGAAGGTCATCTGGAAGCCGACGAAGGCCAGCTCGGGGATGTGCCCGTAACCCTGGTAGCCGAACGGGTTGACCAGCCCCTCGGTGCCGTTCAGGCCGGCCTTCTCGAAGGGGTTGGCGAGGACCCCGCCGATGTCCTGCGACCCGAAGGACATCGAGTAGCCGAACAGGACGTAGAGGACGCCGACGACACCCGCCGAGCCGAACGACATCATCATCATGTTGAGGACCGACGTGGCCCGGGTCATCCCCCCGTAGAACAGGGCCAACCCGGGGATGGTCATGAGGAGGACCAACGAGGCACAGACGATGACGAACCCCGTCGCCGCAAAGTCGATCGTCGGGGCGGCATCGGCCGCCGTCAGCAGTGGTGTGCTCATACCTGGCAACGATCCGGCCCGCGGGTTTCGCGACGTGCCCGGTTGTGTTTCCGGCGTGTTAGCGATCGCCGTCCCAGGTAAGCATCCGGTTTCGAGACGCGCGTCTCAGGGGACGACCCCGTATGCCGCGCGGCGCGGCATACCGGATCAGTCCAGGAGCGCGTCGACGAAGGCGGCCGGGTCGAAGGGGGCCAGGTCGTCAGGGCCCTCGCCGAGGCCGACGAGTTTGACCGGCACCCCGAGTTTGCGCTGCACGGCGACCACGATGCCGCCCTTGGCGGTGCCGTCGAGCTTGGTCAACACGATGCCGGTGACGTCGACGACCTCGGCGAACACCCGGGCCTGCTCCAGGCCGTTCTGGCCGGTGGTGGCGTCGAGCACGAGCAGCACCTCGTCGATCGGGCTCTGCTTCTCGATGACCCGCTTGACTTTGCCCAGCTCGTCCATGAGGTTGGTCTTGTTGTGCAACCGGCCCGCGGTGTCGATGATCACGACGTCGGCCTCCATCTCGGCGGCCGCCTTGACCGCGTCGAAGGCCACCGCGGCGGGGTCGGCGCCTTCGCGCTCCGATCGCACCGTCGGCACCCCGACCCGCTCGCCCCAGGTCTGCAGTTGGTCGGCCGCTGCGGCCCGGAAGGTGTCAGCCGCGCCGAGCACGACATCGCGGTCCTCGGAGACCAGCACCCGGGCCAGCTTGCCGACCGTCGTCGTCTTGCCGGTGCCGTTGACCCCGACGACGAGGATGACCGACGGGCGGCCCTCGGCGCGGGTCGAGGTGACCCGGCGGTCCATCGACGGGTCGACGAGGGCGATCAGCTCCTCGCGCAGCCAGCCCCGCACGACCTGCTCGTCGGTGGTGCCGTCGACCTTCACCTTGGTGCGCAGCGCGTCGACCAGCTCCGTGGTGGCCTCGACGCCGAGGTCGGCGCCGAGCAGGGTGTCTTCGACGTCCTCCCAGGCGGCCTCGTCGAGCTTGCCCCGCGACAGCAGCGCCAGCAGGCCCTTGCCGATCGCGGTGTTGCTGCGGGCCAGCCGGGCCCGCAGTCGCGCCAACCGCCCCCGCGCGCTCTCCGGCCGCTCGTATGCCGGTGCTTCCGGCTCCAGCTCGACCGGCGCCGTGGTGGTGTCCTCGCGCACGTCGCCATCGGCGGGTGGGGCGGTGAGCACCCCGGTGCCCCCGGCCCCTGGGCCTGCTGAGCCGTCGCCGGAACTCGCCGCCGACGGTGTGCCCGAAGCGCCGGTCGAGGGGGTGGTGGTGTCCGTCGGCAGCGACGGTCTGTCACGGCGTTTGCCGCGCGGACGCAGGAAGCCGACGACGAGGCCGACGCCCACCACGGCGATGACGGCGACGAGGACGATGATCTGCCAGGCCTGATCGAGCATGCCCCCATCCAAACACGACGATCGGTGGGCGCGCCCACCACGAGCTCCCGCGTGCCGGACGGCATCGACACCGACTGTTCGCGCTGGGTGAAGGTATTCCCGCTCTCACCAGACCCACCGGAATACCTCCACCCGCGGCGAACCGGCCAGGTGAGTCGACCTGCTCGCGCGGAGGCTGCTCCCCTCGGCCCCACGCGTCGTCCACAGGGTGTCGGCCGCCCGGCGCGTCGTCCACAGGGCGGCGACCCCGCCTTGCCCCGTCGTGCACTCCGCCTGATCCTCGACGTCATGACCAGCCGCGGCCAGCACGCGACGCGTCGTATCGCCGCCGCTGCGGCTGCGGCGCCATTCGGCGGAGTTCTCTCACGCCGGGAGTTGCGGCAGCTGGGCTGCGAGGCATCCTTCGTCGCGGCGCAGGTCACCGCCCAACGGTGGCGGCTGCACGGCCGTCAGACCGTCGCGATCCACACGGGTCGGCTCGACGAGCTCGCGCTCAGGTGGCGCGCCATCTGGGAGGTGGGCCACCGCATCGCCGTGCTCGACGGCGTGAGCGCGTTGCACGCGGCAGGCCTCACCGGCTTCGTCGACCCGCGCGTGCACGTCAGCGTCCCCTTCACCGCGAAGACACACCCGATCACCGGGGTCTTCGTGCACAAGGTGCGACACCGAGACCCAGCAGACCTGCTCCAGGGCGGGCTGCCCCGGGTCAAGCCAGCGGCAGCGGCGATCCGGGCAGCGCACTGGGCCACGAGTGATCGCCAAGCGGCCCTGCTCATGGTGCTGCCGGTGCAGCAGCGGCTGACCACCGGCGCCCGACTCGTGCTCGCTGCCGATCGGGTCCGCGGCCGCACCCGACGAGCCTTCATCGCCGGCGTGGCGGCCGACCTCGCCGATGGCGTCCACTCGCTCGGCGAGCTCGACTTCGCCCGCTCCTGCCGCCGCTACGGCCTGCCTGCCCCGACCCGACAAGAGCTGCGGCAGTTGCCGAACGGGCGGGCCTATCTCGACGTGTTCTGGCGGGGATACGAGCTGGCCGCCGAGATCGACGGCGCCGGCCATCGGATGGGCTTGAGCGTGACCTCGGACAACCTGCGGATGAACGAGGTGACCCTCGGCGAGCAGCGCGTGCTGCGGATCGACACGATCGGGCTGCGGCTGCACGAGGCCCGGTTCATGGACCAGATCGCCCGTGGCCTGCGTTTGCGCGCTCCAGCTCCCCCCGAGCGCCGCACCGCCAGCTGACCGGCCCTCGGGGTGGAGGTATTCCGACCCGCCCAGAGGCCACCGGAATACCTCCACTCACCCAAGCCGACGGGTCAGAAGATCCGCACCCGCTCCTCGGGCGGCAACCACATGCCATCGGCCTCGGTGACCCCGAAGGCGGTGTGGAACTCGTCGATGTTGCGCACCACGTTGGCGCGCAGTTCCTGGGGGCTGTGCGGGTCGACGGCCAAGAGCATCTTGGCGGTCTCCTCGCGGGCCTTGCCGCACCACACCTGCGCCCAGCCCAGGAAGAAGCGCTGCTCCCCGGTATAGCCGTCCAGCTCGGGCGCCGCCGATCCGGCGCTCTCACACGCGATCCGGTATGCCGCGTAGCCGACTCCCAGCCCGGCGAGGTCGCCGATGTTCTCACCGACGGTGAGCGCGCCGTTGACGAAATGCCCGGCAGCGGCGATCGGCTCGAGCTGGTCGAACTGCGCGATGAGCCGGCGGGACAGGTCATCGAACTGCTCGCGGTCGGCGTCGGTCCACCAGTTGCGCAGGTTGCCGGCGCCGTCGTACTGGCTGCCCTGGTCGTCGAAACCGTGCCCGATCTCGTGCCCGATGACCCCGCCGATGCCGCCGTAGTTGACCGCGTCGTCGGCCTCGACGTCGAAGAACGGCGGTTGCAGGATGGCAGCCGGGAAGACGATCTCGTTCATCCCGGGGTTGTAGTAGGCGTTGACGGTCTGCGGCGTCATGAACCATTCGTCGCGATCGATCGGCTGCCCGAGTTTGGCCAGCTGCCGGTCGGCATCGAAGGCGCGGGCGCGGGCGACATCCTCGAGCAGGTCGCCGGTCAGGGTCAGCGCCGAATAGTCCCGCCACCGCGGCGGGTAACCGATCTTCGGGGTGAACGACTCCAGTTTGGCCAACGCCTGCTCGCGGGTGGCCTGGCCCATCCACGGCCGCTCGGCGAACGAGCGCCGGAAGGCCTCCACGAGGTTGGCGACCAGCTCGGTCATCCGCTCCTTGGCCGCCGGCGGGAAGTGGCGGGCCACATAGAGCTCGCCGAGGGCCTCGCCGAGCAGCCGGTCGAGCAGGTCGACGCCGCGCTTCCACCGCTCCCGCAGGGCGGGGGTGCCGGCCAGGGTGCGTCCGTAGAAATCGAAATTCTCCGCCACGAACGCCTCGGGCAGCAGCGGGGCCCAGAAGTGCACGACCCGCCAGGCCAGCCAGTCCCGCCATGCGACCATCGACTCCTGGCCGAGGGCGTCGTCCAGGCCGCGCAGGTAGTCGGGTTGGCGTACGACCACCTCGTCGAGGGCGCTCTCGGGAGCCCCCAGCGCCGCGGCATACGCCGTCCAGGCCACCGCAGGGGCGAGCTCGGTGAGCTTGTCGCGGGTCAGCAGGTGGTAGGTCGCCACGGCGTCGCGGTCGGCGACCCGGTCCAGGTGCGAGCCGGCCAGCCGCGTCTCCAGGGCGATGATCCGCTCCGTCGCGGCCTGCGGGTCGGGCCACCCGGCGAGGGTGAGCATCCGTTGGACATGCTGCGGGTATGTCGCGAGCACCGCGGCGTGTCGCTCGTCGCGGTAGTAGCTCTCATCCGGCAGGCCGAGCCCGCCCTGCTGCAGGTAGGTGACGTAGCGGTCCGAGCGCCGGTCGTCGGTGTTGACGTAGCAGTCGAAGGCGCCGCTCACGCCCTCGCGCTCCAGCTCGCCGAGCAGCCGGAGCAGCTCGGCCCGGTCGGGCACGGCGGCGACCCGCTCGAGGATCCCCGCGACCCGCCCCAACCCGCGCGCGGCGACCGCCGGTTCGTCGAGGAACGCGGCATACAGGGTGGCGAGTTTGCCGGCCGGGGTGCTCGGGTCGGGTCGGGATTCGACCAGTTCCTCCACGAGCGCCCGCAGGTCGTGCTCAGCCTGCTCGCGCAGCCGGTCGAAACTCCCGTAGCGGCCCCGGTCGGCGGGGATCTGCACGGTGTCGACCCAGCTGCCGTTGGTGTGCCGGAACAGGTCGTCCTGCGGTCGGGTGGCCGGGTCGAGGTGCGCGGTGATGATGCCGGATCTCACCCGGACATGAGATCACACACCGGTATGCCGCGCCACGCGAACGCGACGCGGCATACCGATGCCGTGAAACTCAGCCTTGCAGCTGGGCCCAGATCTCTTGGTCACGCTCGGTGGTCCAGATCGTCGGCCGGTCGACGCCCTGCAGTTCCTCCCAGGTGCGGGCCACGTCGAAGGGCAGCGTGTGCTCGAAGATGGGCCAGTGCCCGTAGGTCGGCGAGAGCGCCGCGTGGCAGGCCTCGAAGGCGTCCTTGAGCGCGCCGCCCTTGGCCTGGGTGGCCCGGACGTTGTCGATGATCGCGGTGAGGAAGCCGCGGGACTGCTCGATGGCCGCGTCGACGGCCTCCTTGCCGCGCGGGATCTCACCGCGGCCACCGACCACCTGGTCGGCGCCCATCGCCTTGACCGCGTCGAGGGTGGTCGAGGACCACTCCTGGTGGAAGGCGTCGCCGGTGTAGAGGGCGGCCTTGGCCTCGACGAGGTCGCCGGCGAACATGATCCGGTGCTTGGGCAGCCACGCGACGATGTCGCCCTCGGTGTGGCCCCGGCCCAGGTAACGCAGCTCAAGGTCACCGCGGTCGCCGCCGAGCGGGATGACCATCTGGTCGGTGAACGTGAGGGTGGGCCAGGTGAGGCCCGGGATGCCGTCGGGCTCTTTGAACAGCCGTGGCATCCGGGCGAATTCGCTGGCCCAGTCCTGCATGCCCCGCTCGTTGATGAGGAAGCGGGTGCGCTCGTGAGCGATGATCTCCTGGGCTCCGAAGGCGCTGGCCCCGAGCACCCGCACCGCGTGGTAGTGCGACAGCACGAGGTAGCGGATCGGCTTGTCGGTGTGCTCGCGCAGTTTGACCAGCCAGTCCCGAGCCGCCGCCGGGGTGGCCCGGGCCTCGAAGGCGACGACGAAGTCCTCGCCCTCGATGGCCCCGACGTTCGGGTCGCCCTCGGCGGTCAGCGCGTAGACACCGTCGGCGAGCACCTCCAGCGTCTCGGTCTTCGGGGTGAGGTCGGTGGAGGAGGCGAACGGTTTGCTCATGAGGAGGAGTTCCTTCGTGCGTGGTGGCGCCCTGCGTCAGGCGATCTGCCGAGGTCGAGCCTAGTTCGGCGCTGCCGGCTGCTCGCGGGCCGGCACCGGGGCAGCCACGCCGCTGGAGGACGTGGACGACCCGCCGAGGTATGCCGCGCGGACCCGCTCGTCGGAGGCGAGCTCCGCGGGCGTGCCCTCGGCCACTACCTTGCCACGGTCCATGACCATGACACGGTCGGCGACCTTGAACGCAGCGCGGACATTCTGCTCAACAAGCAGCACAGCGAGACCTTTCTCGTCACGCAGGATGCCCAGCGCGCGCATGATCTCGCCGACGACCTTCGGCGCCAACCCGAGGGACGGCTCGTCCAGGACGATGACCGACGGTTCGGACATCAACGCCCGGGCCGTGGCGAGCATCTGCTGCTCACCGCCGGACAACGCCCCCGCGGCCAGCACGATCCGGTCGGCCAGGCGTGGGAAGAGGCGCAATGCCTCCTCCCGGCGCCGGGCGTGCTCGCCGTCCTTGCGGCGCACATAGCCGCCCAGCAGCAGGTTGTCGTCGACCGACAGGGTCGGGAAGACCAGCCGATTCTCCGGCACGTGCGCCAGGCCGAGGGCGGCGATCCGTTCCGCGCCGAACGAGGTGATCTCGGTGTCACCGAGATGGACGGTGCCCTTCGTGGGGCGCAACAACCCGGAGACCGACCGCAGCACCGAGGTCTTGCCGGCCCCGTTGGCGCCGACAAGGGCGAGGATCTCCCCGGGTGAGACATGCAGGTCGATCCCGTGCAAGACCTGCAGTCGGTCGTATGCCGCGTGCAGGCCGGCGACCGTCAAGCCCTGTTGGGCGCTCACCGGGCACCTCCCGTGGCCGTGGAACCAGCGGGTGCGGCGCCACTCGAGCCAGCACCGCTCGAGCCAGCGTCGTCGTCGCTGCCCAGGTAGGCGGCGATGACCACCGGGTCGTTGGTGACCTGGGCGGGCGTGCCCAGGGCGATCAGTTTGCCGTCGTCGAGCACCGCGACCCGGTCGGCCAGGGCCATGACGGCAGCGACGTCGTGCTCGACGAGCACGATGGTCACGCCGGTCTCCTTGACCCTGCGCAGCAACCAGGACAGGCTGTCGCGTTCGGGGCCGGAGAGCCCGGCCATCGGCTCGTCGAGCAGCAGCAGCGACGGCTCCAGCGCGAGCGCCCGGGCCACCTCCACCTGCCGCTGCTTGCCGAACGCGAGGTCGGCGATCGGGTGGTCGGCCAGGCCGCTGAGCCCCATCGCGTCGACGGCCGCCTGTGAGGTCCGCTCGATGTGCCGTTCCTCGGACCGGTCGAGCAGGAACATGCCCCGCAACAGGCCCGCCTTGGAGCGCAGGTGTCGAGCCACCTTGACATTGCCAAGGACACTGGTGCTCTTGAAGGTCTGCAGGTTCTGGAAGGTGCGGGTCGCGTGCAGTTCGGCGACCGTGTGCGGCCGGGCACCGGCCACCTCGGTGCCGTGCAACACGACGGAACCCTCGGTGGGGGGCAGCACCCCCGTGATCATGTTGAAGGCCGTCGTCTTGCCGGCGCCATTGGGCCCGATGAGCGCCATGATCTCGCCGGCCTTGATGTCCAGGGTGAGGTCGTCGAGGGCCGTGACACCGCCGTAGCGCTTCGTGAGGTTCTTGATCGACAGGATCGTCGTGCCGGGCGGTTCGTGGTCGCTACGGGCCAGCAGCCCGAGGGCCTGCGCCAGGAGCGTCTTCTGCTCCTCCCACGGCACGTCGTGCTCGTGGACCCCTGGGCGGGTGTCATTGGGCGTCAGCCGGTGTTTGACCCGCTGCCACAATTCGGCCAATCCGCCCGGGAGCAGGATGATGACGAGCACGAGGATGACACCGAAGCCGATGAGCTGCACCTCGCCCTTGGCTGCCGGGAAGATGTGCGGGATGAAGTCCTTGAGCCCTTCCTCCAGGGCCTGGACCGTCACCGCGCCGATGATGGCACCCCACACCGTGCCCAACCCGCCGAGCACGACCATGAGCAGCATCTGCACCGACAACTCGAACTTCGCCGACGACGGGTTGACGACGTTGATGAAGTGCGCGTAGAACGCACCGGCCAACCCGGCATACGCCGCGGAGAGGACGAAGACCCGCACCCGCAGGTTGTAGGTGTCGACCCCCAGACATTCGGCGGCGACCTCGGAGTCGTTCACCGCGGACAGGGCCCGCCCGGTGCGGCTGTGGACGAGGTTGACGGCCAGCCACAGCCCGATGACCACGAACGGGGTCATCAGCCAGAAGTACTCCTGCGAGGTGTCGTAGAGCCGTCCACCGATGCTCGGCTTGGGGATGCCGAAGATGCCGGAGGTGGCCCCGGTGAACTCCAGCTCGGTCACCACGACGGTGACGATGATGCCCAACCCGAGGGTGGCCAGGGCCAGGAAGTGACCGCGCAGCCGCAGCAGTGGCAGACCGACGATGAGGGCGACGACCATGGCCGCGAGCACCGCGACCACAGCGGCCAACGGCAAGGGCCAATTCTGCTTCGTGACGAGGATGGCTTGGGTGTAGGCGCCCACGGCGAAGAAGGCCGCGTGGCCGAGGCTGACCTGACCGGCCAAGCCCATGAGCAGGGACAGGCCGATGGCGGCCAGCCCGTAGATCAGCGCGTACACCCCGATGTCGACGAAGCGTTGTGGAGCGATGACGGGGAACAGCACGAGCACCGCGATGAGCAGCAGGAACGGCGCACTGCGTCGCAGCACGCCACCCGTGCGCAGGACCCCGGTGTGGACGGTGTCGCTCACACCCGCACCCCCGACGTCTTCGAAGCCAGACCATGGGGCCGGAACAGCAGGACGAGCACGAGGACGACGAAGGCCACGGCGTCACGGTAGCCGGAGGTGAGGTAGCCGGCGACGAGATTCTCCAGGACGCCGAGGATGAGCCCACCGAGCATGGCCACCCGGAAGGACACCAGGCCCCCCAGGGTGGCTGCGACGAAGCCCTTGAGCCCGAGGGTGAGACCGCTGGTCCACGAACTGAGGTAGATCGGACTGCCGGCCACGCCCGCCACCGCGCCGACGAAGCCGGCCACTGCGAAGGCCACCACCGTCGCGGTCCGTGGCGAGATGCCGACCAGTCGAGCGGCCACCGGTTGCTCGGCGCAGGCCCGCAGGGACTTGCCGCGGGTCGTGTGCTCGTAGAACCAGATGACCAGGTAGGCCACGACGGCGGAGATGCCGAGGATCCACAGCTCTTGACTGCGGATGCTCACCCCGCCGAGCACGACGTCCGAGCCCGGGAAGTTCGGCAGGTTCTTGGCCTCCGGCCCCCAGACGAGCAACATGACCGCTTTGACTGCCGTCGACACTCCGAGGGTGAGGATGATCGACGTCAGCGGTGTCATGGTCTTGATCGGCGCGATGGTGAGCCGTTCCAGGGCCACCGCAATGCCCACGACGAGCGGGATGACGATGAGGACCGCGACAAGCAACGGGAGGCCGGCGGCGACGGCGCTGACGGCCGTCAACCCGGCCAGGGCGGCATACTCGCCCTGGACCAGGTTGACGATCTCGCGCACCGCGAAGATGGCGACGAAACCGAGCGCCACCAGCCCGAACACGGCCCCCTGTGCCAGCCCGGAGAAGACGAGCTGCAGGAGGTTGGTCATCCGGTCAGCCTGCGACCTTCCAGGCCTTGTTGTCCACCGTCACGAGGACGAGGGCGTCCTTGGTGAGACCGGAGTGGTCGGTGGCCGTCATCGAGAAGACACCGCTGACGCCCGGCCACTTGGTCGTCGCCTCGATGGCGTCACGCAGCTTGTTGGCGTCCGTGCCGGCCTTCTTGATGGCCTCGATGGCGATCATGTAGCCGTCGTAGGCGTGCCCGGCGAAGGTCGACGGGCCGACGTTGTACTTGGCCTTGAAGTCGGCGATGAACTTGGTGACGATCGGCTTCTGGGGGTCGTCGGCCTTGAGCTGGTCGGCGACGAGCATGCGCCCGAGCGGAGCGAGCAACCCGTTGGCGGAGTCACCGGCGGTGTCCAGGAAGGCCTGGTTGCCGATGCCGTGCGACTGGTAGACCGGCACGTTGAGGCCGAGCGTCTTGTAGGCCTTCTGAGCCAGGCCGGCGGCCGGCGGGATACCCCAGATGACGACGGCCTGGGGCGCGCTGTCGCGCAGGCTGATCATCTGCGGGGTGAAGTCGGTGGCGTCGGGGGCGAACTTCTCGACTTTGATGACGGTGATGCCGGCCGACTTGCCGATGTCACCGAGCATCTCCGGGATGCCTTCGCCGAAGCCGGAGGCGTCCCGAGCGACCGCGACCTTGGTGAAGCCCTTGGCCTTCATGTCGTCGACCATCTTCTCGAGGACGACCCGGTCGTTCTGGGCGGTCTTGAAGACCCACTTGGAGCCTTCGACGATCTTGACGTTGGCGGCCAACGAGATCATCGGCTTGTTCGCGGCCTCCGCGAGCGGGCGCATCGCCAGGCTCGGCCCGGTGCGCGAGGAGCCGAGCAGGATGTCGACCTTCTCGGTGTTGAGCAGCTTGTTCGTCGCCTTGGCCGCGCCGTCCTCGGTCGAGCTGTTGTCCTCGACGAAGATCTTCACCTTGCGTCCGTTGACCCCGCCGGCGGCGTTGATCTGGTCGTTGAGCATCTCGATGGTCTGACGCTCTGGCACCCCGAGGCTGGCGCCTGCCCCCGTGATGTCCAGAACCACACCGATCTTGATGTCACCAGTGCTGCCGCCCGAGCCACCGGTGGTGGAGCTCTGGCCGCCGCCAGACTCGGAGCACGCCGCCATCGAGACTGCGAGCCCGAGGGTCGCCCCGATGGTGGTCATCCGCGAGAACATCCGCATGCCGTCCTGCATGTCGCCTCCTACCGGCGCCGGTCCGCCCGCCGCCGTTTCGTCCCGAAATGGGTTCCGCTTCACCCTGTCGCCGACGCTCGTCCACCGCTAAAGTTGTTCGATAATCGGACAGCGTCGTTCTATTACGGAGTCTGGCCACTGTATGAGGAGGGCGGTGCGATGGCAACAGGCGTGACCCAACCGAAACCTACCGGTGCGGCGGGCGGCACCGTCAACTCGCCGAACGGCGCCGTCGCCGCGAGTCGGCCGGCCTCACAGACGCTGCACCGCGGACTGCGGGTGCTCGAGCACGTCACCGACGCCGCCGAACCGTTGACGGTGTCCGAGGTCGCTGCGCGCGTCGGTATGCATCGTTCGATCACCTACCGCATGCTGCGCACCCTCGAGGATCACGGCCTGCTGTCCCGCGACGCCCGCGGGCGCTACCTGCCCGGCGCCGGGTTGGCGGCGCTGGCCGGGCGATTCACTCCCCGGTTGCGGGCGGTCGCCGGCCCCCACTTGCTTCGCCTGGCCCTGGCCACCGACAAGACGTCCTTCCTCGCCGTCCGACATGGCGACGAAGCCGTCACCATCGAGGTGGTCGAGCCCCCGACCGCCTCGGCACACGTGAGCTATCGCCCCGGCCTGCGCCACCCCGTCCACCTCGGCGCGCCCGGCATCGCGTTGCTGGCCGGCGAGGCGCCCAGCACCAACGAACGTCCCGACGTGTCGGTCGCCCGGCGTCGCGGGTGGGCGACCAGCTCGGGTGAGGTCATCGCCGGCTTCCGGGCCGTCGCCGCCCCGGTGTGCGATCCGAGCGGAGTATGCCGGGCCGCTCTCGCCGTCGTCTTCGCTGGGGATGAGGCCATCGACCGACTCGGCGAGACCGTCCGCACCGAAGCCCAGGCGCTCGGATCGGCCCTCTAGGCGAGGGTGCCTCCCGCGCGTGGTCCGCAGCGGGGGCGCCCTGATCCGCGCAGGGCGTAGGCCCCCGTGGCGGGCGGCAGGCCCCCGTGGCGGGCGGCAGGCCCCCGTGGCGGGCGGCAGGCCCCCGTGGCGGGCGGCAGGCCCCCGTGGCGGGCGGTAGACCCCCACCGACGGGGTGACCTGCCGCAACTCGGTGACCGGGGCAGCCCCCGTGGCGGGCGTGGCGGCAGGCCCCCGCGGCGGGATAGCGCCCATGAAAGCGTCGGGGGTAGCGCCACAACGCGCCCCACGACGACTTCACGCACGCTTTCCCAGCGCGCGTCCGCGGGAGGCCCCGTGGCGGAAGGTATGCCTCGTGGCGCGAGTGAGGCCAGTGGCGCGCGGGAGGCCTAGTAAACGGGCGGAGGCCTAGTGACGCGCTCCCCGCCCGACGGGGGTGCGGCGGCCCGGCCTCGGCGGCGGCTCCCGGTCAGTCGCCCTTGCGTCGAGTGGCCGCGGCAAGCGCTGCCTCGGTGCGTTCCACGGTCGCCTTGGTGCGGGTTGTCGCCCGGGCCATCACGGCCTCGCCGTGCTCGGTCAGCAGGTCACGGCCCTCCTGGTGGGCGGGCACCGCGACCAACAGCATGACGGCCACGCCCAGCACCAACACGAGGATCATTCCGATGACTACTGCTCCCATGCCTCCAGGGTCGCAAACCCGCCGCACTTCACGAAATCGACGCGCGGGACTCTCGACAAACGGACGCCGGCCGCTCGACTGGCGGACACCCACCCATCACGCGGAGGGACGGGCCCCCTGTTCGGCCGGGCTGACGTCGCGCATCCGCTGCGAGACGACCGTCGTCACGCCGTCGCCGCGCATGGTCACCCCATAGAGGGCGTCGGCGATCTCCATCGTCTTCTTCTGGTGGGTGATGACGATGAGCTGGCTGGAGTCGCGCAGTTCTTCGAAGAGGGTGAGCAACCGCCCGAGGTTGGCGTCGTCAAGCGCAGCCTCCACCTCGTCCATGATGTAGAAGGGGCTCGGGCGCGCCTTGAAGATCGCCACGAGCAGGGCCACCGCGACGAGCGAGCGCTCCCCCCCGGACAGCAGCGACAGTCGTTTGATCTTCTTGCCGGGCGGGCGTGCCTCGACCTCCAGGCCGGTGCTCAGCAGATCGTCCGGGTCGGTGAGCAGCAGCCGCCCCTCGCCGCCGGGGAAGAGCCGGGCGAAGACGCCCTCGAACTCCCGGGCCGTGTCGTGGAAGGCAGCGGCGAAAGCCTGCTGCACCCGCTCGTCGATCTCGCGGACGATGTCGAGCAGGTCGCGCTTGCTCTTCTTGAGGTCCTCCAGCTGCGTGGTGAGGAAGGCGTGTCGCTCCTCCAGGGCGTGGAACTCCTCCAACGCCAGCGGGTTGATCCGGCCGAGTGAGGCCAGTCGGCGCTCTGCCGTGCGCAACAGCTTCTCCTGCGCCTCGCGCACGTACGGATGGCCTTCCGGCATGCTGTCCGACCCTTCGCCCGACCCACCGCCCGTTCCGGTGCCCGACGCGGCAGCGGCATCGTCGGATCGGGTTGCGGGGGTCTCGGCATCGGTGAGCTGCGGCACGAGCCGATGCGGGCCGTACTCCTCGACGAGGGTCTGGGCATCGACGCCGTACTCCTCCAGCGCCCGGGCCTGCAGGGTCTCGATCCGCAACCGCTGCTGGGCCCGGGCCACCTCGTCACGGTGCACCGAGTCGGTGAGCTCGCGCAGCTCCTCCTGCCCGGCTGCCACCGCCTTACGCACCTGGGCGAGCTCGCCGTCGCGGGCGGCGCGGGTCTGCTCGCCGGCCTGCCGCAGCGCGTCGGCGCGGCTCGCGCTCTCGCGCAACCGCCCCATCCCGTATGCCGCGGCGGTGCGCACCGCTGCGGCGACGGCGGCCTCGCGGGCACGCCGCTCCCGGCGGACAGCGTGCCGTTCGCGGGCGGCGACCTCGGCGGCTGCGGCCGACTCCAGCGACTCCGCGCGGTCGCGCAGGGCGCGGGCCCGCTCCTCACGGGTGCGCAGCGTGAGACGCACCTCGGTCTCCTGGGAGCGCGCGGTCGTCGCGGCGGCTTCGAGCCGGTCGCGGTCGCTGGTGTCCAACTCGCTGTCGTCGGGGGCCTCGGCCGAGGCGGCCGACAACCGGGCGGACAACTCGGCATACGCGCTCCGATCGCCCGCCAGGGCCGCGATGGCCGCGGCGATGGCGCGCTCAGTGCGTCCGGCTTCGGCGCGGGCGCTGCGCACCGCGGTGCCGAGGGCGCCGAGCTGTTCACCGACGGCGGACATCCGGGCGTCGGAGTCGTGCAGGCGTTCCAGCGCCGCGTCGACCCGTTCGGTGGCCTGCTGCACCTGCGGGGCGAGCCCGGCGAGCTGGAAGGCGGCCTGTTCGCCGGATCGGGTCGCCGCGGCGGCGGCGTCGCGGGCCGCGTCGAGCGCGGCCTGGATCTCCAACAGGCTCGGGGCGCCACCACCGCCGCCGCGCACGAAGCCGGGCGCGTAGACGTCTCCGTCGGCGGTCACCCCGACCAGGCCGGCCAGCACTGCCGCGTGGGCCGCGGCGGGGTCCGGGACGAGGGCGACCCGGTCGAGCAGCTGCCGCACCGCGGGGCGCAGGTCTGCGGGGCAGTCGACGACGTCGACGGCCCAGCGGGAGCCGGGCGGTGCTGGCGGCCAGTCCGCGGGGTCACCGGGGCGGGCGGTGGCGCCGACGAGCAGGCCGGCCTGCCCGGCGTCGTGGGCGCGCAGCGCGGCGATGTGCCGGCCGGCGTCGCTCAGGTCGGTCACCGCGACGGCGTCGGCGGCCCACCCCAGCGCTGCCGCGATGGCGGTCTCATGCCCGTCGCGCACCTGCACGAGCGCGGCCACCGACCCGAGGACTCCCCCGCCCAGGGCCTCGTCCAGGCCGGCCGGGGCCTCGCCGCCGGCCACGTGCCCGGCGGCGGCGAGCAGGGCGGCGGCGCCGTCCTTGCGGGTCAGGCCGAGTTCCAGCGCCTCGGCTCGGGCCGTCGCAGCGCGCCGGTCGCGATCGGCCGTGCGCTCCTGCTCCTGCAGCGTCTCGACCTGGGCCTGCACACGGTGCAGCTGCGCCTCGGCGTGCTCGTGCTCGGCGTCGAGGTCGTGCTCGCCGGCCTCGTCGGCGGCGATGCCGCTCTCCAGCTCAGCGAACCGACGCTCGGCGTCAGCGGCGCGGGCCTGGGACTGGGCGACGCTCTCGCGTAGTCGCCCGATCTCGGCCTCGCCGGCCTCGATCCGGGAGGCTTTCACCGCCACCTGCCCGGCCAGGCGGGCCAGGCCCTCCCGGCGGTCGGCGGCGGCCCGGGCCAGGCCGGAGAGGCGGGCCTGCTCCGCGGCATACCGTTGCTCTGCGTCGGTGCGAGCGGCGACCGCCGCGGCCAACGCGGCCGCCGCGGACTCGATCTCACCGAGCAGGGTCTCGTGCTGGGCACGCAGCTGGGCCGCCTGGGCACGCATCGCCTCCGGGTCGCGAGCCGGCGCCGCGGGCGCGCCTGGCTGGCCGGGCCGGGGCGAGGCAGTCTGCTCGGCGGCCTCGTCGTCGGCCAGCAGTCGCACCCGCTCCCCGGCCAGGGTGGCGGTCGCACCGAGACGCTCGACGAGCCGGGAGAGGGCGAACCAGCGCTCCTGGGCCGCGGCGAGCTGGGGTCGGGCCTCGTCGACCTGGGCCTCCAGCTGCAGCAGTCGGCCGCCGAGGGTCGCCAGCTCGGCCTCCACCTCGGTGCGTCGCGCGATCAGCGCGGTCTCGTCGGCGACCTCCTGCTCGAGCGTGCTCGTCAACTGGACGAGATCGTCGGCGGTGAGCCGCAGCCGGGCGTCGCGCACCTGCGCCTGGATGAGTCCGGCCTTGCGCGCGGTCTCGGCCTGGCGCCCCAGCGGGCCCAGCTGGCGGCGGATCTCGGTGGTGAGGTCCTGCACCCGGGTGAGGTTGGCCTCCATCGTCTCGAGTTTGCGCAGCGCGCGTTCCTTGCGTTTGCGGTGCTTGAGGACCCCGGCGGCCTCCTCGATGAAGCCGCGGCGCTCCTCGGGGGTGGCCCGCAGCACGGTGTCGAGCTGGCCCTGGCCGACGATGACGTGCATCTCCCGGCCGATCCCACTGTCGGAGAGCAACTCCTGCACGTCGAGCAACCGGCAGGTGGTGCCGTTGATGGCGTAGTCGGAGCCGCCGTTGCGGAACATCGTGCGGCTGATCGTCACCTCGGTGTAGTCGATCGGCAGCGCACCGTCGGTGTTGTCGATGGTGAGGCTCACCTCGGCCCGCCCCAGCGGTGGACGCCCGGCGGTGCCGGCGAAGATGACGTCCTCCATCTTGCCGCCGCGCAGGCTCTTGGCGCCCTGCTCGCCCATCACCCAGGCGAGCGCGTCGACGACGTTACTCTTGCCCGAGCCGTTGGGGCCGACGATGCAGGTGATGCCGGGCTCCAGCCGCAGGGTGGTCGCCGACGCGAAGGACTTGAAGCCCCGGAGCGTCATGCTCTTGACGTACAACCCGTCCCCTCACGGTCGGTTCTGCGGCGATCCGGCCGCGGCGACCCCGCAAGGCTACTCGGGCCCACGGGCCTGGGCGCGCGCATCCGCCTCAGGGCCGGGTCGCGTCGTCCCCGGCCAGGGGGATGCTCGGCTCGGCGGTGCTGCCCTGAGGATTGCGCTGCTGGAACAGCAGCGCCCGCACGAGGCCGATGAGCGCGAGGGCGAGCACGACGGTGACATAGCCGGCGAACTGGGCGGTCAGCAGGCGGAAGAACTGCACGAGCAACACCTGCACGAGCAACGCCGCCTCGAATCGCTGCAGCGCCTCGCTGCGATCACCGCGCAACCATTCCCAGGTGCCGACGAGTGCGATGAGCATCGAGGCCGCGGCACAGGCCAGGTAGATCCGGTTGCGCAGGCCGGGGTCGGCGGCAAGGGTCAGCACCGCGTCGACGAGCGCGATGCCGATGAACCCGAGCACCCCGACGATGCACCACGAACGCACCAGCTCGATCCGGGGCACGGACACGATGAGGCGGCGGGTTGCGGCATACATGCGGGAGACCCACGAACGGGACGGCGGTTGGGCCGGCACCCCCCCGAGCACCGCCCGCAACTCCTGCACCAGCGGATCGCGGGGGGCGGCTGCGCGCAACAGGGCCAGGGCCCGGGCGCGTTCGGCCTCGTCGAGGTCGTGCGCGGCATACTCCTTGAGCATCTCCACGGCGTTGACGACCCGCTCACGAGGGGTCAGCGGGGTGCGTTCCACGACCACGCGCACGAGCAGGTAGAGGGCGACGAAGACGGCGTAGATGATCGCGGCGACCGGCTCGTAGAAGTAGTCGTTGTCGCCGGTGACGAACTTGCCCACCTCGTCGATGAACAGTCCGAAGCCGATGCCACCGATCACCGCGGCGACATTGCGGGCCGCGCGGGAGAGGAACAACCCGCCGATGAGCAGCGCCAGAACCATGCCCAGGCCACCCCACAACAGGTGCGCCAGGTGCAGCCCGTCGCCGCCCAGGCGTGGGTAGCCGGTGGCGACGAGGAAGGCCCGGGTCAGCGCGATGGCCAGCACGGCGCTCACCAGGAAGGTCTCGAAGCGGTCCGGGCCCTCGGCGTCACGGATCGGCAGATGCCAACGCAGCGGTGACACGCCGGCCTACTCGAGCGCCACGGGCGGCTCGCTGGCCTGCTCGGCGATCACCCCGTGGTTGCGGATCACCTCGGCGATGATGAAGCCGAGGACCTTCTGCGCGAAGACCGGGTCGAGGCCCGACTCGGTGGCCAGCCGGCGCAGCCGAGTCAGCTGCTGCTCCTCACGCGCGGGATCCGACGGTGGCAACCCCACGCGGGCCTTGAGCTCACCCACCTGTTGGGTGCAGCGGAAGCGCTCGGCGAGCAGATAGACCAAGGCGGCGTCGAGGTTGTCGATGCTCGCCCGCAGCCGGGTCAACTCGGGTGGGAGGTCGGGCACGCCCTTACGGTATGCCGCGGGCCCGCCCGCTCGCGCGCCGCGAACCGTGGCTTCTCAACCCGTGGTCGACCGAACGTCAGGTGATCGCACCGGTGGCCGGGACTTCCCCCGAAGTCGCGGAGCCGGTGCCAGTGCCCTGTTGTCGGCGCCTGTGGTCGATTGCCCTGCGGTCAGCAGCCAGCGAGCCGCTCAGGCAGCGTGGAAGGCGTACAGCCCTTCGACCGGCGGCTCGAAGCGGCACAGGGCATCGACCACACGACCGGGACGACGTGTCGTCGTCTGCGGTTCGTGGATCAGCTGCATGAGCTGCAACAGCTGCTCACGCGGCCCTTGGGCCATGATCTCGACCTGTCCCCCGTTGATCTCGCGGGCATACCCCGTGAGTCGCAGCTGGTGCGCCCAACGACGCGCCCACCACACGAACCCCACATCTTGGACATGCCCCCGCACGAGAATCATCACGCGCTCGTCCATACGGATGATGTTAAGCCCCTCGAACAGCCGATACGAACGTTTCTCGAAAACTGGTCACCGACTGCTCGTCGCCGCCGAGCGAGCACGCGTCGTGGGCCCGTCACAGCTCCCGGAAGCCGCGCACGTCGGGTCGGGCCGGCCCCGGCTGATACACCGCGGCGGTGACCCGCCCCGGTCGGCCGGAGGTGGACGGCTTCTCCTGCACCAGCTGCACGAGGGTGTCGAGGGCGCCGGGCGGGCCTTGGGCGACGATCTCCACCCGCCCGTCGTCGAGGTTGCGGGCGTGCCCGGCCAACCCCAGCTCCAGGGCCCGGGACCGGGCCCACCAGCGGAAGCCGACCCCCTGCACATGCCCGCGCACGAAGATCGTCACCCGCTCGGGCGCCGCCGGGGTGTCGCTCACGTGGCCAGCCACGCGGCATACGCGTCGAAGGTGTAGGGCCGACCGAGGAAGTCCGCGACGAGATCGGCAGCGTCCTTACTGCCGCCCGGGGCCAACACGCGGTCGCGGTAGCGACCGGCGACGACGGGGTCGAACATGTCGTCGCGGTCGAACGCGGAGAAGAGGTCCTTGGCGATGACCAGGCTCCACATGTACGTGTAGTAGCCGCTGCCATAGCCCTCGAGGTGACCGAACGAGCAGGGCATGTGCGTGCCCTCGATATAGGGGAAGAGCGAGTACCGGGCCTGCAGCTCGCGGGTGCGCACGGTGAGGTCGGCGGGGCGCTCGGTGTGGAACCAGTAGGACATCGCGGCGTAGAACATCTGGGTGCGGGCCTGATAGCCCTTGCCGAAGTCGTCGGCGCGGCGCATCCGGGCCACGAGGTCGGCGGGGATCGGGTCGCCGGTGGCGTCGGTGGCGAAGGTCTGCAGGATGTCGGCGTCCCAGGCCCACTCCTCGAGCATCTGGCTGGGCGCCTCGACGAAGTCCCACTCGGTGGACACACCACTGAACCGGATCCACCGCTGCTGCCCGCTCAGCACGTGGTGCACGAGGTGCCCGAACTCGTGGAAGAGGGTGACGACGTGGTCGTGCTCCATGAGGCCCCGGGAGAAATTGCACACCAGCACCCCTTCGGGCACCTGTCGCCCCGCCACGCCCGTGACCAGGTCGAACTGGGCGGCGTGCTTGTACTTGCCCGCGCGGGGGTGCAGGTCGAGGTAAATGCGCCCCAGGCGGCGACCACCGCCCGCGGCGCTCTCGCCGTCGCTGTCACCATCGCCGTCGCCGTCGCTGGCGAAGACGTCGTATGCCGCGACCGCTTCGTCCCAGAGCACGGCGTCGACGGCCGGCTCGTAGCGCAGCCCGAAGAGCCGACCGGTGACCTCGAGCAGCCCGGCCCGGACCTTGGTGAAGTCGAAGTAGGTGCGCACCTGTTGGGCGTCGACCTGCAGCTGCTCCTTGCTGACCAGCTCGACGTAGTAGGGCAGGTCGGCCGAGTCGATGGTGCTCGCGTCGGGCACGTCCTGGCGTTTGCGCTCCAGCACGATGGCCCGGTCGCGCACCCCCGACTCCAGGGCCGCGTCGGCGATCTTGTCGATGAACTCCGGGATCGCCGCGCCGTGTTTGATCATCTTGACCTCGGCGTCGTAGTCGGCCCAGCTGGAGTAGCCGAGCAACCCGGCCAGCTCGTGACGCAGCTGGAAGAGCTCCTTCAGCAGCGGGTCGTTGGCCGGCCAGCCGACGGTGAGGGCCGCCACGGTCAGCTCACGTCGGGCCGCAGCGTCGGCGCAGAACTGCCGGAAGGGCACGAGATCGGGGTAGTCGGTGGTGACCTGCACGAGGCCGTCATCGCCGGCCGGGTGCGCGCCGACCCAGTCCGGCGGCATACCGGCGAGCCGTTCCGGGGCGACCCGGATGGAGCGGGTGCCTTCTCTGATGTTGCGGGAGAAGTCCAGACCGATGAGGGTGAGCCGCTCCTGGATCTGGGTGATCCGGGCGCGGGTGCTCTCGTCGCGGTCGACACCGGAGCGGTGGAAGTCGCGCAACACTCGCTGCAACAGCCGGCTGGCCTGCGCGTCGAGCCCGGCCGGGTCGAGGGCGGCGAAAACCTCGTAGAGCTCGCGGTCCAGGCCCAGCTCGGTGGACAGCTTCTGGACCTCCTGGATGACCTGCTCGCCCTGCTCCCGCACGGCGGGGTCGGGGTGCACCTCGGAGAAGAGCCCCGAGGGTGAGGCGACCGAGCCGATCGTCACCTCGATGTCGTTCCACGCCTGCAGGGTCGCGAGGGCCTCGCCGGGCGGGTCGGCCTTGAGCTGCGCCACCAGCGCCCGGGCCCGGGCCAACCCCGACTCGGCCCGACCGGCCAGCCAGTCCCGGGCCGCGTCGGGGGTGGGCAGACGCAATGGTGTGAGGGCGGGCGTGGCGGGGCTGGTGTCGGGTGCAGAAGTCACGCGCTGCACTCTAAGCCAGCCCGCCGACAGTCGCCCGCCGACATCGCCCTCCGACAATCGAGCGCCGACAATCGCCTCAGTCCGCTATCATCGCTGCTATCAGGGAGGTGACCGATGTCGTCGATCGTGGTTCGAGGGCTCGATGAGTCCGTGAAGCAGCAACTCGCCGCGCAGGCCAAAGAGCACGGGCGCTCCATGGAGGCGGAGGTGCGCGACATTCTCACGAAGGCCGCCCGACGCCCGAATCTGGGCGTCGCTCTGCTGCGGGCGGCCCAGGACATCGGCGGCTTCGACGACGTGGAGCTCCCGGTCCGCACCGGCCTCGCACGAGCCGCCGAGTTCGAGTGATCGTCCTCGACACGAACGTCATTTCGGAGGTCCTCCGGTCACGGCCGGACCCGGTGGTCGTGGCCTGGCTCGACGGCCTCGACGATTCGCTCGCCATCACGGCGATCACGCTCGCCGAGCTCCTCGCAGGTCTCGGTCGACTGCCCCAAGGGCGTCGCCGGACGATGCTGACGCAGACCCTCACCCGAGCGCTCGAGCCCTACCGCGCCAGCCGGATCCTTCCCTTCGACGCGCTCGCGGCCCAGGAATACGGACAGGTCGTCGCCGATCGGGCAGCGCGCGGCCTGCCGATCAGCATGGCCGACGCGCAGATCGCGTCGATCTGCCGCGCCCACGACGCCGCCTGCGCCACGCGGAACACCAAGGACTTCCGTCACACGGGGGTGAACCTCATCGATCCGTGGCGCCTTGGTCGGCTCTGACCGATGGCCCGGACTGCCGTGCTTCATACCCCGCGCATCCGCCCGCCGGAGTACCGAAGCTCGTAGACGTCCCTCCCGGCGTGCGAGATGATCTCGGTTCCGGAGAACATGTCCACCGTGCCTTCACTGGAGTCGCGGTAGGACCACTCGCCATGAACGTAATTCGCCGGACCGCGGAACGGGCGGTCGGCAGCCACGTTCATCATCGCCGCCTTGAGGAAGCGATACACATCTTCTGGCGACGACTGCTGGTCGGTGACGCACCCGTAGTACGTCATCGCCCAGATGAGCTCGCCGTCCCGGCGCACGAGTTCCCGTCCACAGAACGGGTTCGTCCCGTAGTACAGGTCGTGGTACTCCCAGGCTCCCTCGCGGTAGCCCAACTCACGCCCGCCATCGGCGGAGCGCACCCGCTCGCCACCTTCTCCCTGGCTGGCGTAGGTGCCGCGCTTGGCCTTGAGCAGGAAGTCCACCAGATCGCTCATGCCAGGGAAGTCAATCACTGGGGTGGTGACGCGCCGAAGGCAGGTCTGCCGTTGTCCGCCATCCTGCTGTCCGCCATCCTGCCTGTGCAGTCCCGTCCGGCCGTGTCACCCAGTGTGGGGCGGGGGTGCTCCAGCACGGTTGACAGTGTGAACCGTCAGTCCGTCGATATCGGTGAAGTCGTCAGGGTTGGCGGTGTACAGGTCGAGGCCCTGGGACACCGCAACGGCGGCGATCAGTGCGTCGTAGACGCGGGCGGCCGGCTTGCGGCCCGCCGACCGCAACGATGCGGCCAGGGAGCCGAACGCTCGGGCGGCCGCCGCGTCGAAAGGCAACGGCTCGAAGTCCGCCTCCGCCTGTTGCAGCAGCAGTTGGCGTGCTGCTTGTTCGTCGGGCGTCGTCGCGACCAATGGGCCAACCGAGAGTTCGCCCAGCGTGATCGTGCACATCACCGGCTCGAGCGGCAGGCTGTCTGGGTCGAGGACGGCCAGGTCGATCACGGCGCTGGTATCCAGCAGGCCTTGCTGACCTCGGCTGCTCACAGGCGGGCGTCCAGCACGGCGTCGATGTCGGCGCGCAAACGCTTGGCGTCGACCCGCGGCAGGTGCTGGCGGCGCGCGATGAGTTCACGAGCGGTCAGCGGGCGGCGCGGCAGTGGCACGAGGGCGGCCACCGGATCCCCGTCCTTGGTGACGATCACGCGTTCGCCCCGCTCGACGCGCGCGAGCACGGCCGCGCTGCGATTCCGTAGATCACGGACGGGTACGCTCATGCCTGAGTGTATCACGCGTGATACGACACGTTTCCGCCTCCGGGCACACATCGATGCCGCTACGAGTGCGCGCGGGGCCGTGGCTGACAGCGCGGGCAGGAGTAGGACGAGCGGTTCATGAACTGCTCCCGGCGGATCGGGGCACCGCAGCGGCGACACGGCATACCGGCTTGTCCGTATGCCGCGAGCGACCGGTCGAAGTACCCCGAGGCACCGTTGACGTTGACGTAGAGCGCATCGAAGCTGGTGCCGCCGACGGCGAGCGCCTCGGCCATGACGTCGCGGGCGTGGCGCAGGATCCGCCCGAGCGCGGGCCGGGTGAGGTCGGCGCTGCGGCGTTCGCCGTGCACTCCGGCTCGCCAGAGGGCCTCGTCGGCGTAGATGTTGCCGATGCCGGAGACGACGCTCTGGTCGAGCAGGCCGCGTTTGACGGCGCTGTCGCGGGCCTTGAGCCGGGAGATGACGGCGCGCTCGTCGTAGCCGGGTTCGAAGGGGTCGGGGGCGATGTGGGCGATCGGCTCGGGCACCGCGAGCTCGACCGGGCCGGGCCGCAGGTCGGCGAGCGCGACGCCGCCGAAGGTGCGTTGGTCGACGAAGCGCAGCTCCGGGCCGTCGTCGGCGAAGCGCCATCGGGCGTGCAGGTGTCGTTCGTCGGGGGCGTCGGTGGGCTGCACGAGCAGTTGGCCGCTCATCCCGAGGTGCAGCACGAGGGCGTCGTGGTGGCCGTCGGCGCTCGCCAGGACGAGCCAGAGGTACTTGCCGCGGCGGCGGGCGGCGACGATGTCGGTATGCCGGGTGCGCGCCACGAGGTCCTCGGGCCCCCCGGCGTGGCGGCGGGCCACCCGGTGGCCGGTGATCTGCACGTCGCTGATCCGCCGGCCGACAACGTGCTCGGCCAGTCCGCGGCGCACCGTCTCGACCTCGGGCAGCTCGGGCATGGGCGGCCGGGAGGGGCGCGGACTAGATCTCGAGGGCCGGGAAGGCCTCGGCTGGGTGAGCCTCGGGCTCGGCCAGCGCAGCGTCGGCGGCCGGGCCGGGGGCCCGGGTGGCGCGGGCGCGGGGTGCCGGTATGCCGTCGCGGCCGGCGGCCTCGGCGGCCTGGTCGCGGCGGGCTGCGAGGGCGACCCAGGCCTGCTCGGCAGCGGCCTGCTCGGCTTCCTTCTTGCTGCGCCCGGAGCCGCGCCCGAGGGTCTCGCCGGCGACGCCGACCTGGGCTTCGAAGGTCTTCTCGTGGTCCGGACCGGACTCGACGATGCGGTACTCCGGTGAGCCGAGCGCCCCGGACGAGCACAGTTCCTGCAGGCTGGTCTTCCAGTCCAGCCCGGCGCCGAGCCCGGCGGCGGCGGCCAGCAGCGGGTCGAAGAGGTGGTGCACGAGGATCTCGGCACCCGGCAGCCCGGCGCACAGGTAGACGGTGCCGATGAGCGCTTCCATCGTGTCGGCGAGGATCGAGGCCTTGTCGCGCCCGCCGGTGGTCTCTTCGCCGCGGCCCAGCCGCACGTAGTCGCCGACCGAGATGGTGCGCCCGACGTCGGCGAGGGCACGCATGTTGACGACGGAGGCGCGCAGTTTGGCCAGCTGCCCTTCGGGCAGGTCGGGGTGCGCGGCATACAGGGTGTCGGTGATGACGAGGCCGAGGACGGAGTCGCCGAGGAACTCCAGCCGCTCGTTGTTGGGCAGCCCCCCGTGCTCGTAGGCGTACGAGCGGTGGGTGAGGGCGCGCACGAGCAGGTCGTGGTCGACCGGCACGCCGACGACGCCGACGAGGTAGTCGTGCAACCCGTCGACAGGGATGTCCTTGCTGACGGCGGCCATCACGGGCGCCGGCTCAACCCTGGTGCTCGGACCGCTCGGCGGCGGCGTAGTGCCGGCCCTGGTAGGTGCCACAGCTGGGGCACGCCTGGTGGGATTGGGCCGGCTGCTGGCAGCGCGGGCAGGTCGTCAGGGCGACCGGGGTCGCCTTCCACTGGGCGCGCCGCGAACGGGTGTTGGAGCGCGAGGTCTTCCGCTTCGGGACGGCCACGTCAGGTCCTTCTCTCTTCGGGGTGGTCACCCAGCAAGCTGCCGAGTGCCGCCCATCGGGGGTCGGTCGCGTCGTGCCGATGATCGGGCTCCTGCGCCAGGGGCACTCCGCATTCGGAGCACAACCCGGGGCAGTCGGCTCGACACACCGGCTGGAACGGCAGTGCAGGCACCACCGTGTCTCGGAGCACGGGCAGCAGGTCGATCAGATCACCGTGCAGCACATGCACCTCGGTCTCGTCCGAGTCGTCCCCCACCTCTCGGTGGTGGGCCGCCCGGTCGGCGTACGCGAACAGCTCCTGGAAGGAGGCTTCCACCGCCAGGTGGACCGGCTCCAAGCACCGCACGCATGCTCCGCTCGCCGTGGCACGGACCGAGCCGCTGACCAGCACCCCTTCGGAGACGGCTTCCAGACGCACCGCCAGCTCGACCGGAGCACCGGCCGGCACGGCGACGATGTCGGTGCCCAGCTCCTCAGGGGACTGCACCTCCCGGTCGATCTCCAGCAGTGATCCCGGCTGGCGGCTCAGGTCTCGGGTGTCGAGCACGAGCGGCGAGCGGGGGTCAAGGCGTGGCATGGCTCCGGGTGGGTAGGCGTCCCGGCCCACGCCCGGACGGACGCAGACCGACGACTTACGTTACCGGAGGCGGCTGTGCCCCCCCAAATCCTGCCCGTATGCCGCCGCCCCCCTCCGGGTGACACGAGCGCCCGAGCCCCGGTTCCACACCTCAGGCCGTCCACGGCGAGCCGTCGATCGGGCGAGGGCAGCGTCTGCTCCAACGACCACCCCGAAGGTCAGCAGGTCATCAGGTCAGCAGGTCCGGTCGCAGTCTCGCTCCTGAGGCGACTGCGAACGTCTTGAATCACGAGGGACAGACGAAATCGAGTGCCGCGAACTCTCGTTCGCTGATGACGTTCGAACTCTCGATCTCGACACCGTCATCCTTGTCCGGCAATTTGTCAAGAGTGGCCCCATGGCTGCCTCTATTTGCGCGCGGCCCCTCGACGGTCACAGCATATCTGGAGTTGGCTTTGAGTGAAGCCCGCTCATCGACGGTGAGAATCCAACCCGCCGGAGGGCTTCCAGTGAGGTCGAACACGAATATTGCGGTCGTTGTGTCCAGTTGCGTCGCGCGGACTTCCCAATACTTTCTCCCATCCTCATCCTCCAATGCCACCGTCGTGGGGGGGGTTCTGCTTACACCCCAGGACCAGGACGGTCGCACGCCCCGCGTCCGATCGAAATCCTATGCCAGAGTATGGTTCCGACGGAAGACAGGAGGACGCGCATAGGACGCAGGCGACAAGAAGAGCAGTCGCGCTCCGCCCGATGGAACGGAGGAAGCCTGCCGCACGCTGATCCATCAGGGAATGTCCGTCCGCGATGCCTGCCGTTCCGGGACAGCAGCTGCTGCCGACCGTGCCGGCCCGGATCCGAGCCCTGCCCCGAGACCTGAGTTCCATCTCTTTTCAGCTTCCTATTGGATATCCGGAGTGATCACGCTCACTGATCGGCAACTTCGTCAAGCCCCCTGGCGACAGCGCCCCACGCGTCGTTCGAGTGGTCCGGGAAATTCGCACGAACAGGTTCTTCAGCAATCCTGTACATCTCTTCCCAAAGCCCCTCTTCAGTGAGCCGGCTTCCCAGGATGTTGACCAGGCCTTGTCCGAGTGTGCGGCCATCGAGCGTCAGTCGAGCCATGATCTCCTGAGGCAGTTCACGGACGAGCCGAATCCCATGAGGCCGACGCTCCTCGATCCTCGACAGAAAGCTCTCCACCTCAGCGTTGATCTGGGCGCACGTCGCGTCAGCGAGCCGAAAGGCCCATTCACCCAACAGTCCATTGTCAGTCCAGGGCCCGGCTCGCAGTCCCCCGATATGCACGGCCGTGCCCCGCCTTCGCTCGTTTCGCCACAGGGCACGCATGGCCTGGCCGAATTCCTGCTGCGCTCCATCGATGTCGAGGACCTCCAACTGCGGAAGGTCTCCCGGGCCCAGCGCATCGGCTGCCGCAAGGCAGAATACATTGCCAATGGTCAACTCTCGCAGGCGCAATGCGCAGAGTGATCTGAAGTGTAGGAGGGTCCCGCCGTGCAACGAGAGCCGCACCAGGGAGGGGAACCTGGCGACCAATTGCGCACAATCCAGGACGGCATACTCGCTCGCGCTCACATGCCTGACCCCCGGACGTGCTCCAGGGCGGGCAACCTCTGCTGCGATGAAATCCCCCAACCAGAGCAACCCGGGCTCCAAAGCTCGCTCTGCATACGGATCGTGATCGAGGAATGCCACCGCCGCCTCACCAACGCCCCAGTAGGCGCCACTATACCCCGGACCGTGCTTCGGAAGATCGGCATGAGGAGCGTTGCCCAGCACGCGATACCCGCGCGGAAGCAGCCAGTCAACACGGTGCCAGGACGACGGCACGACCTCAGGGAGCTCGTCCCCCAGATCACTCAAGGAGCTCGGCTCGGGGCCACTCCAGGCCAAATCGGCCAGCACGACCGTCTTGTCCCATTCACTGAATTCGACTACTTGCGCCGCCACCCATCGATCGGGAGTGTACGGAGTGACGACAACATCGCCTTCACCAATAGCACGCGGAGGTACGGACATACCTAGACCCTTGATGTCACGACCGTGGCGGCAGGCTCCGCAGGGCGGCCAGCACGACATCCGGCACCAATCCGGTGACATCCCCACCGAAGGCGTGGACTTCCTTGATGAGCGAACTGGACACGTGCTCGTAGGCGGGATTCCCGGGGAGGAAGACGGTTTCCACACCGGTGAGGTGGCGGTTCATCAGGGCCATCGGCAGCTCGTAGGCGAAGTCGGTGCCGCCGCGCAGGCCCTTGACGATGGCGCCGGCGGCCAGGTCGCGGCATACATCGACGAGCAGTCGATTGGCGAAGGCTTCGACCCGCACGTTCGACAGCCCCTGGGGCAGCGCCTGGCCGATGAGTTCGATGCGCCGGGCCACGGGGAAGGTGCCGGTCTTGGCGGGGTTGTGCAGCACCGCGACGACCACGTCGTCGAAGAGTGCGGCGGCCCGCACGATGACGTCCAGATGCCCGTTGGTCACGGGGTCGTACGACCCGGGGCACACGCAGCGGGTGCTCACCCGGCGAAGGCTAGCAGCGCACGCACCCGAGCGATCGGGTCAGCTGCAGCTTCCGGTGACGGTCACGGCTCCGGTCGCGTAGTCGATCGTCGTCTCGCTGTCCCCGACGACGGCGCCGTCGGCGGCGCGCACGATCCATCGGGCGTGGTAGCTACCGGAGATCTGCTCTCCACTGATGAGCGTGTCGAGGGTCGAGCCCTGCGAGCCGTCCACCCCGCCGATCGAGTATGCCGCGCCGCTGGCCGGGTCGGTCAGCTTCACCTCGCCGGCGGTCACGGTCTCCACATAGCGGGTGGTGCCGTCGGGGTTGTCGGCCAGCATCGAGGCGAACCAGAACGACCCACCCGTCGGGCCGCCCACCGCACGCAGGTCCACGCCATGGCAGCGCAGGGTGAAGCCGTCGGCCGGCTGTTCCACCACGTCGGCCCGGGCCAACGACGGGAAGGCCACGATGCCCGCCGCCGCGACGAGCGCCACGACGGTGAGCACGCGTTGGGCAGCAGGCCGCTCGGCGGGCGACCCGTGACGGGAGCGAGCAGACGGAGCGACCCGCGGCATACGCATGCGTGTGACACTTTCCGGTCGAGTGTGATGACGCCGTTCCCCCCGGCGCCGTCACGATTCTCGTCGCCCCGACAGCGCCGGCGGGACCACCGTTCGGCCGACCGGACCCCGGCGATCACCCGACCTGCGTCAGGCGCTCTCGTCCGGATCCGGCACCTGCGCGAACCACATCTTCGTTTCGCCGTACCGGCGTTCGGCACGGACGGCGAGGCCGGTGGGCCAGCGCGGCTCCGGTGAGCGGGCCGAGCGCTCGACGACGACGAGGCCGTCCGGGGCCAGCCAGGCGTGCACGACGAGGAGGGCGAGCACGTCGGCGAGCCGGCCTTCGTCGAGGTCGTAGGGCGGGTCGAGCAGCACCAGGTCATAGGGCTGCGGCGGCGCACCGAGCAGCACCCGCTCCACCGACTCGGCACGCACGGCGACCCGCTGGTCCAGGCCCAGGGTCGCGACATTGTCGCGGGCGATCCCGGCCGTGGCCCGGTCGACCTCCACGAGCACCACCGCCGCCGCACCACGGCTGGCGGCCTCCAGGCCGAGGGCGCCCGACCCGGCATACAGGTCGAGCACCCGGGCCCCGGCGAGCACGTCGAGGTGCTCCAGCCGGGAGAAGAGCCCCTCACGCACCCGGTCGGAGGTCGGTCGGGTGTCGGCCCCGGTGGGCGTGGCCAGCCGTCGGCCGCCGGCCGTGCCACTGATGATCCGCGTCATCGCCCCTCCTGCGCCCCAGGTCGTTCGTGCGCCAGTCGTTGGTGCACCTCGGCGCTGCCTCCATGGTGCCGTGCGCGGCGGGCCCCCGGCGACCGTCCTGTGCCGCGTGTCACGAGCCGCGTGTCACGAGCCGCGGGTCACGAGCCGCGGGCCGCCCGGCTGCAGGCGCTCGGCACCCAGGTGCCGGCGGCGTCACCCGCGTTCCAGGTATGCCGCCTGCTCCTCGTCGAGGCGCGCGGCGACCCGGGCGGCGAGCACCGGATGGTCGGCGAGGGTCGGGTCGGTGGCCACCAGCTCGGTCGCGTCGACGCGGGCGTCGGCGATGAGCTGCTCGTCGCCGGCATTGCCCATCCGCAGGTAGCGCACCGACGAGCCGCGCCCGCTCTGCCGGGCGCCGAGCACGTCACCCTCGCGGCGTAGCTGCAGGTCACGACGGGCCAGTTCGAAACCGTCGGTGGTCTCGGCGACCGCGCCGAGGCGTTGCTGGGCCTGCGGGGTCGGCGCAGCACCCACGAGCAGGCACAGCCCTTGGGCGCTGCCCCGGCCGACCCGGCCGCGCAGTTGGTGCAGTTGCGAGATGCCGAAGCGGTCGGCATCCATGACGACCATCGTCGAGGCGTTCGGCACGTCGACGCCGACCTCGATGACCGTCGTCGCGACGAGCACGTCGATGTCGCCCCGGGTGAAGGCGTCCATCACCTCGGTCTTGGTGTCGGCGGGCAACCGACCGTGCAGCACCCCGATCCGGGTCTGCGTCAGCGCCGGGTGTGCCCGCAACTGCTCGGCGGTCTCGTAGACGCTCGCCGGCGCTCGCCCGGCCGTCCCGAGGTCTTCGGCCTCCTCGTCGGAGGTGTCGGTGGTGAGCTCGCTGCCATCGGTGGGTCGGCCGATGCTCGGGCACACGACATACACCTGGTGCCCCTTGGCCACCTCCTCGCCGAGCCGGGTCCACATCCGGTCGACCCAGCCCGGGCGCAACGCCTCGACGGTGAAGGTCTGGATCGGCTGCCGACCGGCCGGCAGTTCGGTGAGCGTGGCGGTCTCCATGTCGCCGAAGACGGTCATCGCGACGGTCCGCGGGATCGGCGTGGCCGTCATCACGAGCAGATGCGGTGGAGTGCTCGCCTTGTCGCGCAGCGCGTCACGCTGCTCGACCCCGAAACGGTGCTGTTCGTCGACGACGACGAGGGCCAGGTCGAAGAAGCGTACGTGCTTCTGGATCAGCGCGTGGGTGCCCACGACGATGCCGGCGTCGCCGGTGACGACGGTATCGAGGGCCCGTCGCCGGGCCTTGCTGCTCTGGCTGCCGGTGAGCAGCGCGACCTGGGTGCCCAGAGCCGGCTCACCGAGCAACCCACCGAGCAGCCCCCCGTGCATCCCGTCGTGCGCCAAGGGGCCGAGCATCGTCGTGATGGTGCGGTGATGCTGGGCGGCGAGCACCTCGGTCGGTGCCAGCAGCGCGGCCTGGCCGCCGGCGTCGACGACGGTGAGCATGGCCCGCAGGGCCACGACGGTCTTGCCCGAGCCGACCTCGCCCTGCAGCAGCCGGTGCATCGGGTGCGCCCGGGCCAGCTCGGCTTCGATGACCTGACCGACCTCACGCTGCCCGGCGGTCAACTCGAAGGGCAGCCGGGCGTCGAAGGCCGCCAGCAGACCGTCGGGGCGCGGCATCCGGGGCGTGCCACCGGCGAGCTCGACGGCCCGGCGCCGCTGGGCGAGGATGGTCTGCAACACGAACGCCTCGTCGTAACGGAACCGGCGCCGAGCCGGACCGACGTCATCGGTGAGGGCCGGTCGGTGGGCCAGCTCGAGAGCGGCCCGTCGACCGAGCAGCCCACGGCGGGAACGGATCTGCGCCGGCAGCGGCTCGAGGATCGGCTCGACGGTGTCGAGCGCCGCGGCGATCGCTGCGCGGATCTTGTGCGACGTGAGCTGACCTGTCGTCGGATAGACGGGAATGAGGTGGCTGAGCAGGTGGGCGAGCCGGTCGGCGTCGTCCTCCTCGCTGCGGTCGAGCCACTCGACCTGGGGGTGGGTCAGCTGTTGGCGCTGCCGGAACGAGCTCACCGTGCCGGTGAAGATGCCCCGCCGCCCGGCGCGCACGCCGAAGTCCCAGTTGCCTTTCGTGAAGAAGGTCACGTCGATCTCGTCGTGACCATCGGTGATCACCGCGGCGACCCGGGAGCCGCGCCGCTCACGCATCCGGTGCACGGCGACCCGGCTCACCTCGGCGACGACCATGACCTCGTCGCCCTCGCGCAGCCCGGACAGCTCGGTCAGCTCGTGCGGGGTCAGGTAGCGCCGGGGCAGGTACTCCAGCAGGTCACCGAGGGTGTGCACGTCCTTGGTCTTGGCCAGTGCGGCCGCGGGTTTGGGCCCCAGCAGCCGGCTGACCGGGGTCTCCTCCCGGTATGCCGCGAGCATCCCGCCTCCTGCTCCTCCCTCCCGGTCCGTCCGTCACTCGACGCCCAGCAGCAGTGGATAGAGCGGCTGGGCGCCCGTCAGGGTCGTCACGTCGAGCTCCGGGTGGCGCCGCCGCGCCCCGGCCGCCACCCCGGGCGCCAGGTCGGCCGGCGCGTCGTCACCGCTGATGACGGTGAGCATCTCCCCACCACCGGCGAGCAGTCGTTCGGTGACCTCGGCAGCGACATCGGACAGATCGGCGCCGATGACGACGAACTCGTCACCCACCGCGCCGAGCACATCGCCGACCCGACACCACCCGGCCGCGGTCAGGGCTTCCTTGCGGGCGACGGTCACGGCACCGTGCCGGGTCGCCGTCGCGGCCTCGGTCATCGCCCGCAGATTGGTCTCCACCGACGCCCCGATGTCGAAGACCGCGAGCGCGGCCAGGCCCTGCACCGCTGTGCGGCAGGCACGCACGACCCGCACGTCACGGCCCTCGGCAGCGCCGCTGCCCGCGGCGGCCTGCGCGGCCAGCTCGGTGTCGGGGTCGTTGGGCAACACGAGCACCGCGGCGGCCCCGGTGGCCCGGATCGCCTCGAGCAGTTGGCCCGTGGAGGCCCGCCGGCCGGGGCCGGTCGGCACGACGGTGGCGCCGGCCCCCCGCAGCACCTCGGCGATGCCATCGCCGACAGCGCCCGCGACGACGGCCAAGGCCGGCCGGTCGGGCTCGTGCCGACAGGGCATCGGCCCGGTCGGGTCGGCCCGGTCCGGAGCCGGCAGGTGGGCCACGGTGATCCGGTGCGGGCGGCCGGCCGCGATGCCCGCCTCGAGCGCGGCCCCGGCGTCAGCGACGTGGACATGCACGTTCCAGGTGCCCGCGCCACCGACGACGAGCAGCGAATCACCGAGCTCACCCAGCCGGGCCCGCAGCGTCTGCACCCGCACCTCGTCGGTGTCGCTGAGCAGGAATTGCACCTCGTATGCCGCGCCGCCCCCCTGCGCGCCCCCCTCCAGGCCCTCCTGCCGGCCCAGCTGCGAGCCGTCCTCAGGGGCGCCGGCCGGCACCCCGCCAGCCACGAGCCCCGCCTGGGTTTGCGCCTCGGATGCCTCGCCCGGCTCGGGGCGGCCGGTCGGCGTCATGGTCCAGGCCGGTCGGCGGCCGAGCAACTGCTCGGGGCGGTAGGGCGCGCCGTGGACCACCCGGTAGAGCCCTTCGAGGAAGAGTAGGTAACCCGCTCCCCCGGCGTCGACGACCCCCGCGCGGGCCAGCACAGCCAGCTGCGCGGGGGTGCGTTCGAGGGCGGCCTCGGCGGCCTCGGTGACGACCTGCAGCAGGCCGGTCAACGGCACCTGCGGGTCGGCCGCCACGGCCGCGGCGCCCGCCTGCGCCGCGGCCCGCGACACCGACAGGATGGTGCCCTCCTTCGGGTCGGTGACCGCGCGCCAGGCGTGCTGGTCGGCGACCACCAATGCCTGGGCGAGGCCGGGCCCATCGAGCTGCTCGGCACCGCTGGCCAGGACGTGCTCGGAGATGCCCCCGAACAGCTGACTGAGGATGACGCCCGAGTTGCCGCGGGCGGTCAGCAGCATGGCCTGGGCCATCGCTCGGCACAGCTGCCCGAGGGTGGCCCGCGCCGGCGGGCGCACCCGCTGCTCCAGGGACTGCCGCGCCTGGTCGAGCGCGGCATCGAGGGTGAGGTACAGGTTCGTGCCGGTGTCGCCGTCGGGCACCGGGAAGACGTTCAGCGAGTCGATCTCGGCGCGCCGCGCGGCATACGAGGAACGCACCAGCGCGGCCCAGCGCAGGAAACCCGTCGCGTCGAGGCAGGCCACCGACGGCATCGGCTGCACTGCCGGCACGGCGCCTCCTTCGTCGATCGGACGAGCGGGCCGCGTCGGGTCGACCCACCCAGGGCGGCGGCGTCAGCCTACCGAGCGGCACCGACCGGCGGACCAGCGCGGCGTCGCGACCGCCGGCACGCGGGTGCACCGCGCACGACGAGGCCGGCCGCAGCGGACTGCGGCCGGCCTCGTCGTGGCGGGTCGACTGCTCAGGTCGACCCGATCGGGCCCGGTGCGCGAGACGTCAGCGCGCGACCTTGCCCGCCTTCAGGCACGCGGTGCAGACGTTGACCCGCTTGGGGGTCACGCCGTTGACCACGGCCCGAACGCTCTGGATGTTGGGGTTCCACCGACGCTTGGTGCGCCGGTGCGAGTGCGAGATGTTGTGACCGAAACTCGGTCGCTTGCCGCAGACATCGCACGTGGCAGCCACGGTGGTCTCCTGTGTGGTCGGGGTGGGCCGGGTGTCGCCCGGCCGGCGCGATCGTGGGTCGGCCCGCCGAAGCAGCCCGACGGGACAACCTGGCAAGAATACCCGAGCGCTCACGCGCCGGCCAAACCACAGCGCAGACCACGAGCGCGACCCACCGGTGAGCGTCACGGCCGAGAGTCACGGCCGCGAGTCACGGCTGCGTGTCACGGGCGGAAGTGGTCCCAGCCACGGGGGGCCTGCGGTTGCCCGTCCAGGCGCACCCCGCCGCCGGCGACGACCCGACCGACGACGACCCACTCCCTCGGGGTCACCGCCGTGGGGAAGCAGGCCAGGAGCGAGTGCTCCTCGCCGCCGCCGAGCACGCAGTCCCACGCCTGGTCGGGGCCGACCGCGGGGGTGAGGCGCGCGGCATACGGCTCGAGGGCGGTGCTGGACAGCTCGAGGCAGACCCCGCTCGCGGCGGCGATGCGGGAGCCGTCGCGCAACAGCCCGTCGGACAGGTCGAGCATCGCGCTCGCCCCGGCGCGTGCGGCTGCCGGGCCGGCGGCCAGCGGGGCGACCGGCCGGCGATGCACCGCGACGAGCTCGGGGTCGACGTCGGGGCGATCCTGCTCGAGCAGCAGCAGCCCGGCTGCGGAGCGCCCGAGGGTGCCGCACACCGCGACGACGTCACCCGGGCGGGCGCCGGAGCGCAGCACAGCCCGGCGACCGTCGAGGGAGCCCAGCGCGGTGACACTCACGGCGAGTTGCCCGGTCGGCGTCGAGGACAGGTCTCCCCCGAGCACCGGGCAGCCGGCGGCCGCGGCCGCCTCGCCGAGCCCGCGGCTGAAGTCGAGCACCCAGTGAAGGGGGGTCTGCGGCGCGGCGAGCAGCGTGACGACCAGTCCGGTGGGCCGCGCTCCCATGGCCGCGACGTCGGCGAGATTCTGGGTGACCACCTTGGCCCCGACATCGGCCGCCGACGACCAGTCGTCGCGCCAGTCGCGACCGCGCACCATCGCGTCGGTCGTCACGACGGTCGGCCCCGGCTCGGCCACGACGGCGGCGTCGTCGCCGGGGCCGACGAGCACCGCAGGCCCCCCGGCCGTCACCAAGGGCACGATGAGCTCGAGCAGGTCCGCCTCGTCCAGGTCGGCCAACGTGCGTGGCCCGGCCACGGCATACCCCCCTCTGTGTGTGCCAGGCGGCCTCGAACCGGCCGGCGAGCGACGGCTCCGGCAGACCAGCGCGCCTCCGGAGCAGACGAAACCCTGACGAGCACGGTAGCGTCTGCCTTGACGGGTCGCCCCCGACCCGACGTCCGGCGGCGAGCCACTCTCCCGCAACCAGACGATCGAAGCGAGGTTCATCCGTGGTCCAGGCATACATCCTCATCCAGACCGAAGTCGGCAGAGCGGCCACGGTCGCCGAGGCGATCCGCGCCGTGTCCGGCGTCGCCTCCGCCGAAGACGTGACCGGCCCCTATGACGTCATCGCCCGCGTCGAGGCAGCCACCGTCGACGAGCTGGGCAAGCTCGTCATCGCCCGCATCCAGGACGTGCCGGGCATCACCCGCACCCTGACCTGCACCGTCGTGCACGTTTGAGCGCTGCGCGGCAGCCTCCATCCGTCCCCGCGGGGCGGCCTACCGGTTCCCTCCAACACCGGTATGCCGCCCCGCGGCCCATCTCCCGGGCCCGCCGGGGCACCAAGACCGGACCGTCGGGCAGGGCCCGGCCCAGCGCGTCCCTCGGGGCCGCGCTGATCGCCAGCTGGTCGATGGCGGCGTGTTCGGCCGCAGCGGTGGCCGTCACCCTTCCGGAGGGTGCGGCCGACCCGGCCTGCGCCGCCCTGGCCGAGACCTGGCCGCGCGACGTCTCCGGTCGGCAGCCACGGCCGCTGACGGTCGACTCCCCGGCAGCGCGGGCCTGGGGCGACCCACCCATCGTGGCGATCTGTGGCTACCCCCCTGCGGGGCCCAGCACGCTGGAGTGCCTCGCGGTCGACGGCGTCGACTGGCTCATCCAACGGCGCTCCGACGGCGTGCAGTTCACCACCTATGGGCGCGCCCCGGCGCTCGACGTGCTGATCCCCGCGGCATACGCTCCCGAGCCGTTGCTGTTGCCGGCTTTCGGCCCGGCCGCCCGCACCCTGCCGCAGACCGGACGGCACTGTTCGTGAACCCAGCGCAGCGCGTGATCGGCGTGCGTGTTCAGCGCAGGCCGACCCGCCGGGCGAGCGCCAGCTGCACCAGCTCGTCGACGAGGTCGGCGTACGGCAGACCCGAGGCGGCCCACATCCGCGGATACATCGAGTGCGGGGTGAAGCCGGGCATCGTGTTGATCTCGTTGAGCAGCACCCGCCCGTCGTCGGTGTAGAAGCAGTCGACCCGGGCCAGACCCTCGCACCCCAGCGCCGTGAATGCCTCGGCCGAAAACTGCCGCACCTGGGCCTCGATGTCGGGCGGAATGTCAGCCGGGCACGCGAGTTCGACATCGGTGTCGGAGAGGTACTTGGCCTCGAAATCGTAGAAGTCGTGCCCCTGCACGACCCGGATCTCACCGACCCGCGAAGTGCGCGGCTCGTCGGTGCCGCGACCCTCGAGCACGGCGCACTCCAGCTCGCGACCGAAGACACCGGCCTCGACGAGCACCTTGGGGTCGTGCTCACGGGCCACCTCGATCGCCGCACGCAGCCCGCTCGGGTCGGTGACCCGAGTGATGCCCATGCTGGAGCCGGCCCGGGCCGGCTTGACGAAGACCGGGAAACCCATCCCGCCGGCCGACACGAGCGCCGCGTCGGGGTCGGCGCGCCAGGCACGATCGGTGATCACGACGTACGGGCCGACCGGCAAACCATGACCGGCGAAGACGACCTTCATGTAGTGCTTGTCCATCCCGACCGCGGAGGCGAGCACTCCGGAGCCGACATAGCGGACGTCGGCCAGGTCGAGCATCCCCTGCACCGTGCCGTCCTCACCCCAGGGCCCGTGCAACAACGGGAAGACCACGTCGACCGCGCCGAGCAACGCCGGTGCCTCGCCTTGCTCCAACACCCGCAGCTCGCGGTCGGTCGTCGTGCTCGGGGCGAGCACTGCGACACCGGAGCCGTCGACCTCCGGCACCCGCCCGGGCCCGAGCTCGAGGGCCCGCGGGTCGTCGGGCACGAGCACCCACCGCCCGTCGCGGGCCACCCCGATCGGCACGACGTCGTAGGCGTCGCGGTCGATGGCCCGCAGCACCCCAGCAGCGCTGGAGCACGACACGGCGTGCTCGGAGGAGCGCCCGCCGAAGAGGATGGCGACGCGCGGTTTGCGGGGCGCCGAGCCTGGATCCGGACGGCCGGGAGGGGTGGTTTCGCTGGTCATCGCGCCTGACTGTATGCCACCTGACCGTCGGCTCCCTCGTAGGCTGGCCGGATGACCGATGCGCCCTCACCGTCCGCACCCGAACCGCCGTCCGGCGCGCCGGATCGTCTGGCCCCCGCGACGGTCGTCGTCACGGCCGGTCGGCCGCCGCGGGCGCCCGGGGCGCCGGTCAACCCGCCGGTCGAGCTGTCCAGCACGTATGCCGCATGGCCGGCCGAGCTGGGCCGCACCGGCTACGGGCGCAGCCAGAACGCCACCTGGGATGCCTTCGAGGGCGTCGTCGGGGAGCTCGAGGGCGGGGCCGCGCTGGTGTTCGCCTCCGGGATGGCCGCCATCGCTGCGGCGCTGTCCGTGGCCCCGGCCGACCGCCCGATCCTTGCCCCGACGACGCCCTACAACGCGACGAGCGCGCTCCTGGAGGAGTACGCCTGCGCTGGACGCGACGTGCGTCGGGCGCCCGTCGACGACACCGGTGCCTTTCTCGCGGCCCTGGCCGGCAGTGGCCGCCCGGGCGGGCCGGCCGGCACGGTCTGGCTGGAGTCACCGACCAACCCGCTGCTGCAGGTCGCCGACCTGCCCACCCTCATCAGCGCCGCGCACCACCACGGCGCCGTCGTCATCTGCGACAACACCTTCGCGACACCGCTGCTGCAGCGGCCGCTGGCCTGGGGTGCCGACATGGTCGTGCACTCGGTGACGAAGTATCTCGCGGGTCACTCCGACCTGCTGCTCGGGGCGACGGTGACCCACCCCGATCGTGGCGACCTGCACGAGGCGCTGGTGACCCACCGCACCCGCCACGGCGCGATCGCCGGGCCGATGGAGACCTGGCTGGCGCTGCGCGGCATACGCACCCTGCAGGTGCGTTTCGAGCGGGCCGCCGCGAACGCCGCCGAGCTGGCCCGGCGGCTGGCCGGGCACCCCGCGGTGGCCCGGGTACGGTGGCCCGGCAGCGGGGCGATGCTCGCCGTCGACGTCGCCGGCGACCCCGACGACCCCGAGCCGGCCGATCGGGTCGTCGCCGCGCTGCGGCTGTGGACCGCGGCCACCAGCCTCGGTGGCGTCGAATCGCTTGTCGAACGGCGCCGCCGCTACCCCGGCGAGTCGCCGCTGGTGCCCGAGTCGCTGCTGCGGTTGTCGGTGGGCATCGAAGACATCGAGGACCTGTGGCGCGACCTCGATCAGGCGTTGCAGGCGGCCGTCAGATCCGCTCGTGTTTTCGGGAGCGGGACATGAGGTGGTCGACGATCTCGGCCGGGGTATGCCGCCCGTCGATCACCGAGGCGACCCCTTCGGCGATCGGCATCTCGACCCCGTGTCGCCGGGCCAGGTCCAACACCGAGTGACAGGAGGTGACGCCCTCGGCGGTCTGGCGGGTCCGGGCCACCACCTCGGCGACGCTCAGGCCGCTGCCGAGATTGACCCCGAAGGTGCGATTGCGTGACAGCGGCGACATGCACGTCGCGATGAGATCCCCGACCCCGGCCAGACCCATAAAGGTCTGCGGGTCGGCGCCCAGGCGCACCCCCAACCGCGCGGTCTCGGCCAGCCCCCGGGTGATGATCGAGGCCTTGGTGTTGTCGCCCATGCCCATGCCCTCGGCCATGCCGACGGCGAGCGCGACGACATTCTTCACCGCACCGCCGAGCTCCGTGCCGACGACGTCGGTATTCGTGTACGGCCGGAAGTAGCCGGTGGCCAGCCACTCGGCGACCCGGGCCGCGACCGATTCGTCGGCGGCGGCGAGCACCCCGGCCGCCGGCTGACGCCGCGCGATCTCCCCGGCCAGGTTGGGGCCGCTCAGCACGACGACCCGCTCAGGCGGGACAGCCGCGACCGCGGTGATGACCTCGCTCATCCGCAGCACCGTGCCCTGCTCCACACCTTTGCTCGCCGACAGCAGCAGCGCGTCGTCGGGCCACAGCGGTGCCCACGCCGTCACCTGCTCGCGCAGTGTCTGCGCCGGCACGGCGAGCACCACGAGCTCGGCCCCGTCGAGGGCCAGTCGGGGGTCGGTGGTCGCGGAGATGGCGGAAGGCAGCGGCACGTCCGGCAGGTACTGCGCGTTGCTGCCGGCATTGATCGCC
>RRZU013274218.1_pt1 | contig 61232 bp, 48 predicted proteins | sample 2165561 | NCBI WGS metagenome assembly RRZU01 (sample SAMN10456909, study PRJNA506462) | wastewater metagenome | isolation source: wastewater sludge | place: USA: Moscow, Idaho
TCATCTGATAACCAGAGCATTTGTCAATAAGATAAGTGCCGTCTTTTGTTTTGTCTGAACTGAAATAAATTGTTGTTGCAAAACAACGTAACATGTAGATTATTAGTTAATTATATTATAAAGAATTTTCGTATGAAAAAAACAATGTTAATTGGAGCGAGCTTGTTTATGATGGCAGGTTTTTTACCAGCAAAAGGGCTAAGCACAACAAATGCTGTAGAATGTTTTGCTTCTACTTGTGGAGTTGTTGAATGTTATGAATTCCCAAGAGAGTTAAATAACAATGAAAGATTAGTTGTTTATGATTCTCATGAAGCTAGTACTTGTCCATAACATGAATTCAAAAATCAAGATTTTAATGTTACTTCTTGCGATTTTATCTTATAAGGTACAGTCGCAAGAGGCTATTGACACTGCTAGATTTCGTGCCATTTACGAATACTCCTATAAAACAAAACCTGACCAAACAGAGTATGCTAAAACAGATTTGATGTATCTTGATATAGGGCAAAATACATCCAAATTTTATAGTCGCTATAAACAAATAAGAGATTCAATTGCAGTTGACGAATTATCAAAAGGATCTCCGGCTTTTGAAATTAATGAAAAAATGAGAGGGTTGCCACGAGGTATACCATCGGTGATATACCATCTTGGTAGAGAAGACAAAAAGCGAGAATACTCTGGCTTTAGTTTAGTGTTTGTTTTTTATGATGAAAAGTCTATAATTCCTGAATGGAATATAAAAAAAGACGTTAAAGTTATTGCGGGATATAATTGTCAAAAAGCTACTACTAATTATTTGGGAAGAGAGTGGATTGTCTATTATTCACCTGAAATTCCTATTAATTACGGTCCTTGGAAATTATGGGGCTTACCTGGTTTAATTTTGGAAGCTACTGACAGTTACAATTTTTTTAGTTATAATCTTATTGGTTTTGAGAGTTTACAGCAAACAAATCCTATTGATTTGATAGAGAGTAGTTATATATCCACAAAGTATGAACAAAAAAGTAAAAAAACTTTTCAGCGCATTCAAAAACTTTATTACACAGACAATACGCAGTTTATGGAAGTGTTTTTGGGAGCAAAACTCATTTCTGCAACTAATGCAGATGGAACTAAAATTGAAAAAAAGCCACCAATTCCTTATATTCCATTAGAGCCCTGGTAATTTATAATAAAGCAAAACATTAAAAGTGGAAATTGTGAATACTTAATTTCTGCTTTTAATGTTTTAAATGGAATGATGTTTGAATTTATTAAAATTTCAACTATTTTCGTGTTAGAAATATTGGTGAAATATGAAAAGAAAAATCATCTTTTTAATTTTCTCTTCTTTTTTTATATTTGGTTTTTTTGCTCAAGATAAATTGAGTGGCGTGGTTATAGACAGCATCTCTGGTAAACCAATCCCCGATGTATATATTATGATGATGGACGAAGATGGGAAAAGCATTCTTTCTTATTCATTTTCACAAGAGAACGGTACTTTTATTATTGGATTTCCAAAAACTGAGCAGAGCACTTTTCTGTTAACAACTTCACGAATCGGATATGAGTCATACAACCAGAAAATTACTTCACAAACAAGAACCATAGATATTCTACTTAAAGAGACAGCTATACCCTTGCGTGAAGTGAAAATAAAGTCTATACCCATAAAACAGCAAGGCGATACCATTGACTATTTTATATCAAGTTTTTTGCGTCCACAAGACAAAAGCCTTGCAGATGTATTGGCACGAATGCCGGGTATAGAGCTGCAGAGCGACGGACGTGTACAATATGAAGGCAAGCCAATAAACAGGTTTTATATAGAGAATATGAACTTGTTGGAACAACGTTACTCTATTGCAACAAAAAATCTTTCCCCAGATGATATTTCCACCGTTCAGGTATTCGAAAATCACGAGCCAGTGAAGATGCTTCGTGACCGCAGCGACTCGGAGCAAGCCGCCCTAAACATAAAACTGAAAGAGGGGGCTAAAGCAAAATGGTTGAAGACAATAGATTTTGGTATTGGTGGCTCCCCTTTTCTGTATGACGCTACGGCTACCATTGCCCGTTTTGCGCGTGGCAATCAATCTATGTTGGTGGGTAAAGCCAATAATACTGGCAAAGATATTTTTCAGGAGTTGAAAATGCACACATTAAAGCAAGGACAAATATTTCGTTTAGGTGTGCCTGATGGCATCCCTGATCAACTTTATCCACTATCGATATCATCATCACTTTTTACACGAGATCGAGCTCGGTTCAATGAAAGCGCTATCACATCGCTCAATCAACTGTGGCGTGTTGCAGAGGATGTTGACCTTCGTCTGAACATAAACTATGGTTTTGATAGAGAGAAAAGAGAGCGAAATATAGAAACTGAGTATCGATTCGAAAACCAACCAAATATTACTATAAAAGATAATACATCGCAAACCGTGGATTGGCACAAGTTGGAAAATGAATTGGCATTTATATCAAATAAATCTTCTTATTTTTTAGAGGAAAAGCTGAGTCTGAATTTTCATTGGAAAGATGCATTTGCAGATATTTCATCCAATGCGTATCAAATAAATCAGAAAATGAGTTTGCCACGTTCACACCTGAAAAACAGCACCTCTTTTACTAAACTTTTAGGTAAAGTGTCAATGGGGATAGTGAATAATACGGAGTTTACACAACTTTCTCAATCATTGAGTGTCTCTTCTGATGATGATTTACCACTATTTTCCCAAAATAGTGCCCATCAAACCGTGTTATTCAATGATGGGTTTAGTGATACTTACCTAACATTTAACTACAAACTTCGACATCAAACTATTGATTTGAAAACAGGGGCAGAGTGGGTGTGGCAAGATGTTGAATCGGAACTGAATCCATTGCCACAAGCGCAAGATGTTTTTGCAAACAGTCTGTCATGGAGCACAACACGTCTCTATGCCGAACCATCGCATCGGTTTAGCTACAGACAGTGGACTATAACCTCGTCGGCTTCTGTAAACTATATGAAAACAGATTACTCGAACAAGAAAGATGACTATTTCTATATCAATCCCCGTTTTAGAGTAGCTTTTGAACCAAATGCAAGCATTAAATTCAATGCGGGATATTCTCGTAATATCCGCTATGGAGATTTAAATCAAATGCAAACGGGCTTTGTATTTAAGAGATACAACTTATTTGCAAAAGGCATTGATGAGCTACAAAGAAACGCATCGCAGAGTGTAACTGGAGGAGTCTTTTATAAAAACATATCTCATTTTTTCAATCTCCATTATATATCCTCCTATATTAGATATAAGAATAACCTTGTTCCTGCAAACTTTATACAAGACATTTACAGTTTCACATGGTGGGAGTTGAAAGAGAAGCCCTCCACTTTCTGGATGAATTCGCTCTCAGCATCAAAACTTTTTTCTGGAATATCATTAACTGCAGGATTAAAGCTGTCGTACAATCTTAATAAATCGGTAATGGAGCAACAAGGCATTGAAATAGATTATACAAACCATACTTTTGGTGTTACTCCATCGCTTAAATGGAATGCAAAAGACAACCTGAATTTTGATTATTCCATGGATGCTTTTTTATCAGGCGTGAGTTTGAATAATGAGCCCACAGGCACATACATTCCTTTAATCAATCATCAACTCTATACATTTATAGGAGTTTCCGAAAAAATGGGGTTCACCTTCAATCTTCAGCATTTTTACAACAAAGCACCCAACACATCAGTCTCAAACTTACTGTTTGCAGATGTGGGGCTTCAATATGCATTCAAGAGTATGACAATAAATTTGGATTGGTCGAATATCTTTAATCAAAAACAGCAGGTCACTAGTAGTTATAGTACAATTAATTCAACAACCCGAGTTGATAAACTCAGACCAAGTGAAGTGCTTATAAGTTTTAGGTTTAAGCGTTAGTGCAAGCTGTTTTAGTTGTATGTACTATCCATCCTTCTCAACAATCTCTCAGGAGAATCTGATGGCACTATCATTCTTCTGATGGTTTGAAGTGGATAGATAGAGTCTCTTTTGGTAAGCAGTATAAAGGATAGTTTGAAGTGCTTGTCCAGCTCCATTGCCGCTTCTCGGTTGTATACCCCATTTGGATATGCCCAATAATGGATGGGTTTGCCAATCATATCCTCCAACTTCTTTTTAGGGGCATACACTTGCTTTTCCCAAATGGTAGAGTCGCTATATTTTGTTGCCATCACATGGTCCCAACTATGCAATCCTATTGTGTGTCCACGATTTGAAAGCTCTGTAATTTCATCAGTTGAAAGATAATTCTTTTTATTGTTGGTAACAGTCATAATAAAGAACACCCCTCTAAAGTTTCGTTTTTCCAATTCTGGTGCAGCTATCGTGTAGTGCTCCGCTCTAGAGTCGTCGAACGATATCATAAATGGTTTATCGGGTAGGGTGGCGTTGTGCACCAAATAGTCATACAACTGATTGGGCAGTATAGAGTTGTAGCCACTATCTGCCAAAACTTGTAAATGTGATGCAAATATATCGCGACTGACCGAATAGATATCATTGCGCCCATCTTCTATGCGATGGTAGCAAAGAATAGGGACTTCTTTTTTCTGCAATATCACTTCGGCAGGGTTTACAATCTTCTCTTCAACAATGTCCTCTGCTTCTTTTGATGTGTTATCTACGTTTTCTGTAATAACAGCTCTGCTGCTCTCTTCTTTGCTTGCAGTAGATGTGCAGCTTATCAATAGGAGAGTTGTTAAAAATGAGAATAGGAGTATATGGCGTGTTTTCATTGTTATTTTTATGAAAACCACCTCAAAAACACACTCAATACAGGGTCGTTTTCCAGCGGTCTTTTTTCGCCCTTCTCCTTTTTAGGGGCAAGCACATGAAGCCCTTTAGGAATAATTTTTACAGTTATCTCCTTGCCCGCATCTATCGACTCACCATCAATATGCATTGCACCCGATCTGTTTCGTTTGATAACCAAGTCGGAAGTGAGAAAATGAATTACTTTGTTGTTTTTGTGAAGACTTTTTGTGAAGAGTTGAATAGTAGTTTGGGGCATCTCAAAAGCATTGATAGGCTTTACTAGCGCCACATTCATTTTACCATCCTCCATATCGGCACCCGGAGCAATGTAAGCCTCATTGCCATATTGCGAAGCATTGGCGCATGTAACTACAAAAGCCCGCTCTTTAATAGTTTTGCCCTCGTAGGTTAGTTCATACTCTTCCGATTTGAAGTCGATAACACTCTCCAAGATGTTTTTTACATACCCAATAGGTCCTCTCATCTTCTCATCAGCAAATCGTTCGCTCACAAAAGCATCAAACCCTACACCGCAAGTGCAAAAGAAAATTTCGTCGTTGGCTGTTCCATAGTCAATTTTGCGTTCATCTCCCTCCGATATTGTTTCAATAGACTTGTCTATATTCATCGATATGTGGAGGTCGCGTGCCAATCCATTGCCTGAGCCTAAGGGTATTATCCCCAATACACAGGGCGTGTCTACCAATGCTCTTGCTATCTCGTTTACAGTTCCATCGCCACCAGCGGCAATCACATATTTGAACTTCTCTTTCACAGCTTTTTTAGCTATCTCTGTGGCGTGACCAGCATAACCCGTGTAACGAATAATTACATCGTATTTTTTAGGGTCGAAAGCCGAGTTTATCTTTGTAGGAATAGATGCTCTACTACCCGTTCCTGAAACAGGATTTATAATCACACATACTTTTTTCTTAGGCATACCTTTCAATAATAGTTTGTACAAATATACCCAATTCTTACTATTATCTCTGTTTTATTAATCAGAATTTGTGCTTTCTGGCATTGTTGGTTAACTTTGCCATCAAAAAAAATGAAACACCCAATACAAAAGCCCGACAGTTTAATACTCGACATGGATGGAACCCTCTGGGACAATGTCAATACCTATGTTTTGGCATGGAATGCAGCCCTTAAAGAGTTGGGACACGCTGTGCAAGTTACCCGCGAAAGCTTAATGGGATTGATGGGCAAAGAGGCGCGCCAACTACTCAATGCACTTATTCCCAATGTGCCAGCAGAGAAGCAAAACCTTCTTTTTGATGAGGTAATTACGCAATATCAACAGTTGATTCCCACCATGCAACCTTATATTTATCCAGGTGTGATAGAGGGGCTAAAACAGCTGCACACCAAGTACAAACTATTGCTACTGAGCAATTGTGAAGAGGGTGGATTGGTCAACTTGATGAACCACACCAACACAACGCACCTCTTTTTGGACTATATGGAGCATGGACAAAACAATATGCCAAAGAGCCACAATCTGAAACTATTAAAAGAGCGTCACAACCTCATAAGCCCCGTCTATATTGGCGATACAGAAGGCGATAGCCACGAGTCGCATTTGGCTGGTGTGCCCTTTGTGTTTGTAACCTATGGTTTTGGCACTACAGAAAACTATCACCTCAAATTCGATACTTTTACAGAGCTAACCAACTATTATATGAATCTCTAAAAAAAGAGTTTCTTTATTAAACAATTACTCGCATGCAGCCAATATATATATTACTAATAGTTGCTGTCTATTTAGGCCTGTTGATGCTAATATCGTATCTCACCAGCCGCAAAGGAACCGATAACGATGCCTTTTTTAGAGCCAATCGCTCTTCAAAATGGTATGTGGTGGCATTTGGTATGATTGGAACCTCCATATCGGGAGTTACATTCATTTCAGTGCCTGGACGCGTCAGTGCCATCGATATGACCTATATGCAAATGGTGATGGGCTTCTTTGCAGGCTATCTGGTTATAGCTTATGTGCTTTTGCCCCTCTATTATAGGCTCAATCTCACCACCATTTATGGTTATCTCAACCAACGGTTTGGACGCAACTCATACAAAACAGGAGCATGGTTTTTCTTGCTCTCAAAAATTGCTGGAGCAGCTGCACGTCTCTATTTAGTAGCATTTATCCTGCAGTCGCTTGTGTTCAACGCTTTGGGTGTGCCTTTCATTGTCACAGTTATTGGTATTATCCTTATCATTTGGTTGTATAGCTTCAAAAGTGGAATCAAAACAATTATTTGGACCGATTGGCTGCAAACACTACTCTTCATCACGGCTCTGGTGCTTATTATATGGCAGCTGGCCACGCAAATGGGGTTAGATTTTAGGGGTGTTGTGACGGCAGTGAGCGAAAGTCCACACTCGCGCATCTTCGAGTTTGAGAGTTGGTCTAGCACACAAAACTTCTTCAAGCAGTTTCTTAGCGGTATGTTCATAACAATTGTGATGACAGGGCTCGACCAAGACCAAATGCAAAAAAACCTTACCTGCAAAAACCTGAAAGATGCACAAAAGAATGTTATCTCCTATGGTTTTGCATTTGTGCCAATGAATTTATTGTTCCTGTCGTTGGGTGTGATGTTATTATTGTTTGCTCAGCAAAGTGGCATTATGCTGCCAGAGGTTGCTGATAATATTTTGCCACTAATTGTTAGCCAGCACATGGGTTCGACTGTGTTGGGTATATTTATTATAGGTATAGTAGCTGCAGCTTTTTCAAGTGCCGACTCTGCCCTTGCATCCCTCACCACATCGTATTGTGTAGATATTATGGGCATGAAAAATGCCAATGGAGTGAAGGAGCTAGAGAGGAAGAATACACGCACCCGCAGAATTACTCACGTTGTGATAAGTGTTGTGTTTATAGCCATCATCATGATTATTCATGCCATTGGGTCAGACAGTATTATCGATGTTATATATCGCATGGCATCGTACACCTATGGACCACTGTTGGGACTATACATTGCAGGTCTTTATACAAAACTAAGCCCTACAGACAAGTATGTGCCCTATATAGCTATTGCTGCCCCCATATTAAGCTACGTGCTTGAGCTGGCAATGATGAGTATGTATAACTATCAAATGGGATACGAAATGCTTCTCATCAATGGTGCACTCACAATATTTGGTTTGTGGATGATATCGTTGAGGAATAAAAATGTTGTATCTTCGTCAACTTCAAGGTTATGAGCAACAAATAAAGCAAATAAAATAACAGATAAAAAACAACAAGATAATGATAATAAAAAGCGCAGAATTTTTAATAAGCAGTCCTGATTATAAGGGCTGTCCGCAAGATGGTAAACCCGAATATGCCTTCATTGGCCGCTCAAATGTGGGTAAATCATCGTTGATAAACATGCTCACCAATCGCAAAGGGTTGGCTATGACATCGTCCACTCCAGGAAAAACAATGCTTATCAACCATTTTTTGATAAACGATCAGTGGTACTTGGTCGACCTGCCTGGCTATGGCTATGCTCGCCGTGGTAAAGATAGCCGCGAGGAGTTGAGGGTTTTAATTGAAGACTATATTTTGGAACGCTTGGCTATGACATCGCTCTTTGTGTTGGTAGATAGCCGACACAAACCACAAACCATCGATCTTGAATTTATGGAGTGGTTGGGCGAAAACTGTATTCCATTCTCTATAGTATTTACAAAAGGTGATAAGCAGGGTAAAGGCAAATTGAAGATGAATGTAGATGCTTATAAAAAAGAGATGTTGAAATCGTGGGAAGAGTTGCCCCCAATGTTTATTACATCGGCAGAAACAGGTTTGGGAAAAGAGGAAATTCTGAAGTATATTGATACAGTAAATAAGAGCTTGTAAACAATGTATTCAAAGCTTCTAGCTTTGAGGTTGTTATTTGTAACTCTGAAAACATACAAAGACACTTTGAAGTTTTCAGGAGTTGCTTTCAGCCCATTTATTTGGCAGCAGTTGTAGACTATGGCTATCATCAGACGATACCTCCTTACCCCTATAAAAGGTCGGTTTAGTTTCAAACCAAGCTTTTCTCACCTCAAGAAAGGTCGGTTCAGTTCCTAACCATGCTTTCTTCATTCTCCAAAAGGTTGGTTTATTTTAAAGATTACATCATTCGTCTGCTACATGCTCTTTAGCTGCGAGGCGTTTTCTTAAAATAGGAGCTTATTGATGGATATTTTCATCAATCTTATGCAATTGCTTCCAACGCTGAATATATTAAATCTATTAAGCTCATCAAATTATTTTTCAGAAAAATAGTTACTATGTCACACCTCACGAACATGCTTTTCAAAATATAAATAAGAGAACTTTATTTTCACCTATTTAGTTAAGGTTGATTAATAAGTGAAGGTCTTTTTCCTTTAATTACATATGACAATTAGAATAACACGTGACCGTTTGTTCCGTTTGCACGAAAAGTAGGGGGTAAAGGGGGCTTATTTATTAGGATTTCAAATGTTGATGAAGCAAACTGACAGCGAAGATGACTCAAAACTTATAATTAAATTACAATAATGTGCATGTAAGTTAAATAGATGGTTGAGATAATAATGATTGCTGTCCAATTGTCATTATTACATGGTGATAATCTAATAACACGTGACGTGTTGCCTCAAAAAACATATGACAATTAGAATAACACGTCACGTGTTATTGAGAATGAATAGTAGAAAAGGCAGTTTGAATTGCAGTCTTTAAAGTTATATATCTATTAATGATGTCATTATAACTGCCTGTTTATATGAGTTGTAAAGATATATGAGTTTGTTAGGCTATGAAAAGATAGAGCTGTTTTAGCAGCAATTAATTTACAGTAATTGGCATGAAAACCTATACTGAAAATTCTTTTTAAATAATAAGGGGACTATTTGAGCTGAAAAACACGCCCTGTAATAATTAATATTTCAGTTAATTTATGTATCAAAAGTGCTGCTCAATATACAAACGCAACAAGTTTTCTGTTAGTCTTTTATTAAACGTTGAACATACATTGCGGAGGTGTGATGAATAATACGGGGTATGTTGAACACATACTTATATTGCTGTTCCATTGTACATTCTGTAAGTCAGGATTTGCGAATAGAATATCTTTATTATCCTACAAAAGGTTGGTTCAGTTCCTAGCTATGCTTCCTTCATCCTACAAAAGGTTGGTTTAGTTTAAAGATTTCATCATTCATCATCTGCTCTATGCTCTTTAGCTGCGAGGTCCCTTCTTAAAATAGGGGCTTATATGGATGAGTTCGACGGCCTAGCATCTACTCTGGAGCTAAAAACGCGAATTACAGATTAAGACTGTGTGTATAATAAACACTGTCCTGTTTATCCTTTTTTTTATCTCTTGTTTCATTAACAGTAAAGTGCTTCTTTTATATACGACAGTCCAACGAATATAGATGCATAACTAAGATAGTTTTCATTAAAACTAAGGACTTTAGTTTAAAAACTACTCTTTATAGTTGGTAAACTAAAAACTTTAGTTACATTTGTAGTGTAATTACAAAAACAGAATAGAAAATGAATAAACTTACAGCTAAAGAAGAAGAGGTGATGCGCTATTTCTGGGAAAACGAGGCGCTGTTTGTGAAAGAACTTGTGGAGATGTATCCCCATCCAAAACCACATATCAACACCTTGTCCACTTATGTGCGTGCACTTGAAGAGAAAGGATTTTTAAATCACGACACCTTCGGCACTACCTATCGATACTTTGCCATAGTGAGCGAAGATGAATATAGCAACCGAACGCTTAAGAATGTTGTGAAAAGGTATTTCGATAATTCATACCTCAGTGTTGTATCATCGTTGATAAAGGATGAAAATATTTCGGTAGATGAAATACGAAGCTTGTTGGACGAAGTAGAGAAAAACAAGTAACTCACCATCATTAAAACAAATGGCTATGGAACAATTTTTATACTATCTGCTTCGTGCTACTATTGCTGCAGCCCTGTTTTATGGGTTCTATAAATTGCTGTTTAGCAAGACCACATTTTACGCGGCCAATCGTGTAGCACTCTCTGTTATTTTGGTAGCAATTGTGGCTGTGCCACTCTTTCACTACAACCTATTGCCCGAGAAGCAACCCGAAGCTACACCAATGGTGGAGATGCCAATTGCATTAAATATGTCAGATTTTGTTATTCAAGAAGAACCACAATCAACACCAATTGAGATTCCGTGGGAGGAAATACTCACAGTCATCTATATCGGTGGAGTGGCTTTTTTCCTTTTGCGCTATATCATCGGGTTGACGCAACTAGTAAAGGTAATTCGCACATCACACACCCGGCACACACTGTCAGATGGGTCGATACTCTGCATTACAAACAAAAAAATGAATCCATGCAGTTGGTTCAACTATATTATTCTTTCAGCAGAAGATCATTCCACCGAAAACCAAGCAATGATAGGTCACGAGAAAGCACACGTATATTTACGTCATTCAGCAGATCGTTTGCTGTTCGATTTAATGGCTTGCCTATTCTGGTTCAATCCATTTGCTTGGCTATTGCGCCGCGAACTGCAATCGGTTCACGAGTTTCAAGCTGACGAAGGGGTTCTTACAAAAGGCATTGATGCAAAAACATATCAACTATTATTAATCCGCAAAAGCGTAGGAGACATGAAGTTTGCAATGGCAAATGATTTCTTGCAACGCGATTTGCAAAAAAGAATTACAATGATGATGAAAAACAAAACAAACACGGCTAAAAAATGGGGCTATGCCCTGTCTCTTCCTTTGCTAGTATTAATTATGATAGTACTATCGGTGCCAAAGCTGAATGCTACTATTGTGGAACAGCAAGAGAAGAATGAAATTGAGAATACTATTAACTCGCAAGATGGTGAAGAGGTAATTGTGTCAGGTAGCGTAAAAGGTGACGAAGGTTTGCTTCCAGGTGTATCAATTATTATCAAAGGCAGCTCGGCAGGGACTATGACTAATCCTGAGGGTAGTTTTACAATTAAAGCTCAAAAAGGCGATATCATAAGCTTCTCATATGTTGGTTATGGCACCTTTGAGCATAAAGTTACTGAAGCGCATGATAACTTAACTATTGTTTTAGAGCAAGAAGCAATAACACATCCTGATGTTGAGGTAGTTGTTGACTCTGAAGATGGAAAGATTATAACTGCAAAAATAGCGGATGAAGCGCTAACTATATCGGGTAGGGTGAAAAGTGACGAAGGCTTTATGCCAGGAGTAATAGTTCTTATCAAAGGTAGCTCCAAAGGCACTGTTACTGATATGGATGGTAAGTTTACGATTAAAGCTAACAAAGGCGACGTTTTAGTTTTTTCATATGTTGGATATGCTTCTACAGAGCACGCTGTTGAAAAAACAAAGAGTGGAGTGACTATCGACTTGGAGCAAGAAGAAAAGATGATGGATGAAATTGTGGTAGTGGGTTATGGAGGAGATGAAGGTGAGCGAGAGAGACGTGATGGGCTTAAACTCAAAGGAAACATCGAATCAATACAATTAAAAGTAGTACCACTGGGTGATAGGCCTTTGTATGTAATCGATGGGGTGGTTCAAGCAAAAGGCTTTGATGCATCTTCTATTAACCCAAAAGATATTGATAATATTAGTGTACTAAAGAATGAGTCTGCTGTAGAATTGTATGGCAAAGATGCTACGAATGGTGCGATTGTTATTGTGACAAAAGAGAATAAATCTTCAGCTTTTAATAATAAGACAACAACCTTGTCTGATCAATTTAATATAAGTGAAAAAGAAAAAGTAAATGCTCTAATCGATTATGATAAAATAGCACTTGTTATTGGCGACAAGCTTGTAACTAAAGAAGAGGTGGAAGAACTAAAGCCTGAGCAGATGAAAGGTGTCAATATATACTCGAAGGGGGATAAACTAAAAGAGCTTCAAAAGAAGTTTAATACCGATAAAGAAAATTTTATGGTGATTGAGTTGAAATAAAGAAACAGTTTTATTTTATTCCTACACAGGTAATATGGTTTTAGAACTATATTACCTGTTTTGTGTAGTCTATGAAGGTGAAAAGTTATTTATGTAACCCAACCCCTCTTCAATCATGCCCCTATCCGCCGTCTGATTAATCTCTATCTCCCCAATATCAGAAAGCAATGTAAAGTTGATAGTATCTCCCACATTCTTTTTATCGTGAATCATATATTGGTAGAGGGTGTCATAATCCTTTTGAGTGAAAGAAAATGTACCATAGTGTTGGAGGATAAGTTTGCTTGCTTTATCGAGAGTTTTTTTAGGAAAACCACAGAGCTTGTGCGAGAGATACAACTCTGCAGCTAAACCCCAAGCAACTGCATAGCCGTGAGGCACGGGCTTGTTGTTTTCTAAAGCAAAGCTTTCGAAGGCGTGACCAATGGTATGCCCAAGATTCAGCGCTTTGCGAATGTTTTTTTCGTGGGGGTCTTGTTGTACAATGCGCTGTTTGATGAGTACCGATTCCATCACAAGGTCGTTTAGCAATGAGTAATCAATCTCTTGCAGGTTGAAGTTGAGGGTTTTCTCCCATGTTTCATCAGAGTCTATCAGTGCATGCTTTATCATCTCGGCATAGCCAGAGAGAATATCTTTTTGGGTGAGTGTGTTGAAGAATTCAGTGGAAATAATGGTGTGTAGAGGAGCATGAAATGCGCCAATCTCGTTTTTGTATCCACCAAAATTGATACCTGTTTTACCTCCAACTGATGCATCTACAGCACCAAGTAGTGTAGTGGGGATGTTGATGTAGGCAATGCCACGCTTAAAAGTGGCTGCAGCAAATCCGCCCAAGTCTGTAATCGTGCCTCCACCCAAATTGATGAGCAATGAGTGACGAGTAGCGCCATTGTTGGTCAAAAAACTCCACACATGAACTAAGTTTTCCAAGGTTTTATTGGAATCGTTGGCTGCGATAGTTATCCGTTTTGCCTGCTGAATTGCTGGGATAGACGAAATGAGTGGATAGCACAAGTTTTGGGTATGATTGTCGACTAGTACAAACAGTTTGTCGTAGTTTATGCCGTTGAGAACTGCCGTAAGATGGTCTGCTATTTGGTTGCTTTTGATTATTTGTTGCATCTGCTCTTGTTGTCTCCTAATTTTTTAAAGCGTTATAGATTTCGTCTTGTATGCGCTTGCGGGTTTCCAATGTGTGTAATCTGTTGGGTGATCTGCTTGGATGTACTCTGTTTGATAGGAAGATGAAAATCATTTGGTTGTCGGGGTCGATCCAAAAACTTGTACCAGTATAACCAGTGTGCCCGTAAACAGATACAGGGGCTTGTGGACTAGCAGGGCTTAAATTATTGTTGCGAAGGTCGGGTTTGTCAAAGCCTAAACCCCTGCGACTTACACTGCTTTTGGTAGTGGTAAACAGACGCATTGTTTCTTCACTAATCAACTGCTCCCCACCATAGCTTCCTCCGTTGAGATACATCTGATATATTTTGGCTAAGTCGTTTGCTGATGAGAACAGACCTGCATTGCCAGAAATGCCTCCAAATAGTGCAGCTCCTTCGTCGTGTACATATCCTTTGAGCATTTGTTTGCGGAAAAACTGATCGTCTTCAGTTGGCGGTATATGCTGGTTGCTCATATATTTAAGTGGTTGGAAGGTTGTTGTAGTTGCACCCAACTTTCTGTAGAAGTTAGCTTGGGTGTATTGGTTGAGGTCTTGTTTGGTTATGTTTTCTATCGCCTCTTTTAGCAGCATAAAGTTGAGGCAGCTGTAGGCATAGCGATTGGGTCTTCTTAGGTTGGTGTTTATAATCTCGGTGAGGAGTGTTTTGTGCATCTCTTCGCTGGCAAACATTTTTTCGGAGACGGGTAGACTAAAAGTGGGAGTGTTTACTCCAGAAATTAAGTTGTTTTTAAACTTATAATTGGTTCGTCCCCACATTCCTGCAAATCTAGCATTGTGAATTTTTGATCTTCTGTTTACAAGCAATGCACCGGTGTAGCTGTTTTTGTCTATAGCAAAGGTGTAGTAGGGGATATAGGGTAAAATACCCGACTCGTGGAGCAATGCTTTGCGAATGGTGATATTTGCTTTATTGGTTTTTTTTGTTTCAGGAATAAACTTATCGAAACTGTCTTGCAGACGTATCTGTTTGTTATCATACAGTTTCATTATAGCAGGTAGTGTAGCTGTTGCTTTTGTAAGGGAAGCAAGGTCGTAGACCGTTTGCTGGGTTACTTCGCTGCTATTGTTGTCGTATTCAAAACGTCCAAATTGTTTGTCGTATATTACTACTCCATCTTTCACCACCATTATTTGGCAGCCAGGATAGGCTTTTTGTCGGATACCTTCAAGGGCTATCCTGTCGATAGAGCTGAATTGCTCGGAGTTGATGCCAACCTCTTCGGGCAGGTTGTAGGCAAGCCGTGTTTTGGGGGTTGAGAGTCCACTACTGGCTTGATACCCTGCAACCGTTACAGGCATTATTCCATCTATAGCTATGCCACCAAAGAGTGCTTGTGCTGCTCCTATCTGTGCCTCTTCATTATCGGAGTGTGCAAGCAATATAGATTGGCTGTTTGCTATTGATTGGGTAAAGTTGTCGAGTTGATAGGGTGATGTGAAGAAAACAATGGCTGATTGTTTGTCTTTCAATTGCTCTTGTAGGTCTATTGCATCTTCGGTGTGTCTTGAATGTATGGAGTAGATGATTAGGTTGTACTCTTCAAGCTTTTTTTTTAGTGTTGTTAGCTCACTGGGCTCTTCTATTTGGAATGTAGCAACATCGGTATATCTGTTTAGCCATGTTTGAAATGGGTTGATAGAAGAAACACCAATAGCTACTGATGCTATTCTGTTTTTATCAAGGTTTTTAATGGGTAGCAGGTCATTGTTGTTTTTTATCAATACTGTAGATGATTGTTTAAGCTTCTTGATAAGCCACTTGGAATAGCTATTGTTGATATTACGAGTGGCTTGGTTAGCATCAATTGGCTCAAATGTGTGTGCACCTGTAATGTATTTGTAGGAGAGTATCTTACGCACTTTCCGCTCTAGCATTTCTGCAGAGATGGTGTTGTTTTCTACTGCCTCTTTTACCGACTGAAACTCATTTTCGATATTAATAACACCTAAAACAATATCATTGCCAGCCAATAGGGCTTTTACGCTCATGGATGGTTGGTTGGCTACGCCTTTCATAGCCATACCATCGGTAAAGGTGAGTCCTGTGAAACCCATCTCCTCTTTTAGTAGCTCTTTGCCTACTTCTGGGGTGAGTGATGAGGGGAGTTCACTCGTGTTAAGAGCAGGTATATTGAGGTGTCCTATCATTATGCCCGATAGTCCTGCATTGATGTATGCTTTAAAAGGGTAGAGCTCCACAGAGTCTAGTCGCTCTCTGTTATGAGCAATTGTGGGCAATGTTAGGTGCGAGTCTTCTGATGTGTCGCCATGACCAGGGAAGTGTTTGGCAACTGCCATCACTCCACCATCTTCCAGTCCACGTGAGTAGGCAATGCTTTTGCTGGCTACATTTTGTGGGTCTTCGCCAAAAGAACGGCTACCAATAACAGGGTTTCTTGGATTGCTGTTTACATCCAATACGGGGGCAAAGTTGACATGTATGCCCAACTCTTTACACTGGCGTGCTACCTCTTTGCCGTATAGGTAGAGTAGAGAGTCGTCTTTGATAGCTCCTAGCGCCATGTTGCGCGGGAATCGTGGTGCATCGGTTAGTCGCATGTTCAATCCCCATTCACCATCAAGAGCAATCATAAGGGGTGTTTTGCTCGCCTCTTGTGCATAGTTGGTAATGTTGGCTTGTTTTGCAATTGTTCCTTTTGAGAAAAGGATGCCTCCAATTTTTTGTTGGTCTATGTATCTTTTTATGAGGTTTTTGTTTGCAGTGGTGGTGTGCGTGTCTGCAATTACCATAAAGAGCTGACCAATGCGCTCGTCTATAGTTAATGATGAGTAAACAGAGTCGACCCATGCATTCATCTCTGCCTTGTTGGCTTCTCTATAAATATTTGGTTGAATTTGTGCTGTTGCAATTTGCAATAAGAGCACAAATCCAACCAATAAGCTTGTTTTCTTCATTTTAAAATATAGTAGCAAAGTATTTGGTTGTGTGTCTCTTAGTTCTAATCTATGTAGCAAAGTATTTGGTTGTGTGTCTCTTAGTTCTAATCTATTTCTTCAAGCTCTACGTCGATACGGCCTACATAAACGCCGCGACCATTGGTTTGATATACAAGTACCTCTTTGCCATCTAGGTTGTTGCGAATAGCAGGTTCTGCCATAAATGTATGACTATGGCCACCAATTATAATATCTATGTTTCTTGAATTTTCGGCTAGCTCCAACTCGGTTCTAATGCCTGTATGCGAAAGTGCAATAACCATATCGCAGTTGAGTTCGTTGCGTAGCATTGCTGCAGTTTGATTAATGGTTTCGGTAAGCGGGAGGTATTTCACCCCCTCGTAGTTAGTGGATGCTACCAAACCTTTGGGATTGATATTTGCACCTACAATGCCAATTTTTACACCATCTTTATAGATGATATGGTAGGGTTTGATGATATCTGCAATTTCTGTATCAGAGAAATCATAGTTGGTGGCTACTATTGGAAACTTAGCCTTCTTTACGATGTCTATTAATACATCCATTCCGTAGTCAAACTCATGGTTACCTAAAGTTATTGCGTCGTATTGAAGCAAATTCATAGCTTCTATTTCAACCTCACCTTTAAAAAGATTGAAGTAGGGGGTTCCTTGTAGAAAATCGCCTGCATCGAAGAGGAGTACGTTGTCGTTTTCGTTACGCATTTTTTCTACATAGGCTGCTCTTCTAACAACGCCGCCCAAGTCGGGGTTGTATTTGTCGGTTTCTGGAACTGGCTCTATTCTACTGTGTGTATCGTTGGTGTGAAGTATAACAATATTTTGTGACTGTAAGCCAATTGCTATACCAAGGAGAATTATTGGTGTTAAAATATATCGTTTCATATCTTTTTGTTTGTTTATTCAATTGTTATTCTACCATCAAGTTGCGATGAGATTTGTTTGCCTTCAGCTGTCTGTTCGCGCACATAGTCTATCATAACATCACGTAGTGTAATGCCTGTATTGTTTATCGATACTGCATCTTGAAATGCTTTCATGTTGTCGTTGCCATCGGCTAGATAGTCGATAGTTACTACATTGTATATTTTGTCTATTTCTATGGATTTGCCATCTAATGAAGCACTCTTTAGTTTTCTGTCGCTTATTGTTAGACGAGCATTTGATGAGATGCCTGCACCCCCAATACGCGCATAAGCTTCAAATATTTTGATAAGGTCTTCACCTTTAACTTCTAAGAATGTAATAGTGTTGTCGAAAGAGTACACTTCAAACAAGTTGCCAAGTGTGAGGTCTCCTTTGGGTAAGGTGGATCTGTGTCCGTTTACATTCATAATTGAAACATCAGCTCCGCCTTCCATGTTTTGGTCTCCATAAGCCTTCATCACATCTGACGTTAGATTGGTGAGCAAGCTCTCTGGACGTCCTTTTTGCATAAACTCTGACGATGTTCCTATCACTTCGTTCATCTGTTTGTCTAGAGTAACTTTGTATTTATCAACAAATGCTTGCATTTCGGCATGAGTGCCTTGCTCTTGGCTCATCTCTACTATTTGCCCCGAAATGTTTGCTATAACATATTGAGGTGCTACTCTTTCTGCTTGCTGATGTTTGTCTACTTGTTTGTAGCTGTTACACGATACAACTAATAGTGTTGTAAGTGTGTATAAAATCCATTTATATCTCATAATATATAATCTAATAAAATGTGGTTTCTCACTTCTGTTTTTAAGTGAAAGTATATCGTTCATCAAAAATAATAATTTTATGTCACTCTTGCACTACTATTGTTGCAATTATACTTAAAACCGTAAACGGGGTGGGTATGTTCATTGGGTTGTGATAATTTATTATACTCGTCGAGTTTTATATTGAGTTATTTAGAATGTACTGATTATAATAACGCTTGTTATATTGGATAAGTGTTTTAAAGAAAACCAATTAATGTAACATCTGCTCAACAATATGCTTTAAAATGTTAGTAATAAAAGATAGGTGGTTTATTTTTTTGGATATTGGAATAATAAAATTAATTTTGCACCTCTGAACTAAATTAATGAAACTATTCTAAATCGTTTGATTTTCAAACGTCAATGTTTCTTCAAGATTAAAATAGAATTAATAATTAACATAATAAATAAATCATTGGGATGAATGTAACGCTCAATAAATCTGATAATGTAAACGGTGTTATCTCTATAGAAATGGAGAGAGCCGATTTTCAAGGAAATGTAGATAAATCGTTGAATCAATATCGACGTCAAGCAAGTATACCTGGTTTTCGTCCAGGCAAAGTGCCGATGGGGGTAGTAAAGAAACTTTATGGCTCAGCTGTTTTGGCAGAGGAGGTTAATAAGTTGATAAATTCAACTTTGTCTAACTATATTCAAGAAAACAAACTTCCTATTTTGGGAGAACCATTACCAAAAGAGGATCCAGAAAAGGAACTTGATCTTGAAAAAGATGAAAAGTTTACTTTTGAGTTTGAAATAGGTCTTGCTCCTGAGTTTGACTTAACGTTTGACAAAGAGACTGCTTTGCCACTATACAAGGTAGCGCTTGAAGACGAATTGTTTGAAAAACAGATGGAGGGTTATAAGCAAAACTTTGGTACATACGACAAGATTGAGGAGTCGGCACTAGAGACTGACCTTATAAAAGGTAAAGCTGTAGAGTTGGAAAACGGTGAGCCTAAAGAAGATGGTATAGTTGTTGAAAATGCAATATTGATGCCTTCGTACATTAAAAACGATGAGGAGACAAAAAACCGCTTCGTTGGTGCAAATGCTGGTGATGAGGTGATTATCAATCCTAAGAAAGCTTACGATAATGAGGCTGAAATTGCTTCATTCTTAAATATTAAAAAAGGGGATGTTGCTGAGGTTGACTCAGACTTCAAACTTAGTATTGAAGAGATAACACGTTTCAAAGAGGCCGAATTGAACCAAGAGTTGTTTGATAAAGTGTTGGGCGAAGGTGTTGCTACAGATGAAGAGACATTTAGAGCAAAGGTTAAAGAGGAGTTGAGCAAACAGTTTGCCCCCGATGCCGACTATTTCTTTATGAAAGAGGTGAGAAAGGCTATTCTTGAGAAAATGGAGGGGGTTGAATTTCCAGAAGCATTTTTGAAAAAATGGTTGAAACTAACCAACGAAGAGGCAACTGATGAATTGATAGAGCAAGATTTCCCTAACATACTTAACGATATAAAATATCAGATTGCCAAAGACAAGATTGTTACTGACAATGATATTAAAACCGAAGCTTCGGATGTACAAGAGCTTGCTTCGCAAGTAGCTCAATCACAGTTTGCACAATATGGAATGAGTAATCTTCCTGCAGAGATGTTGCAAGACTATGTGAAGAGAATGCTTGAAAATGAAGAGACAGTAAAAGGTCTGTTTGCAAGAGTAGTTGAAAACAAAATTGTTGAGTGGATGAAAGAAAATATTACTGTTGAGGAGATTGAAATTAAATCGGAAGAGTTCTCAAAAGTAATTGCAGCCGAAAACCAACAAATTGAAAAGACTCAAGAAGAGGTAGAAGAAGCAGCAGAAGAGGAAAACGAAAGTGGAGAAGAGGAAACTAAGTAGAAAAACTAGAAGCTAACTCTCCAGTTTTTTAAATATAGCGCAGAAGGCTTTTACAGTTGAAAAGCAATTACAAAGTTGAATCGTAGAATTTGTAAATTAAATTCTTAACTTTGTTACTTGTATGTTTCTAACGGGTGGAAGCTTTCTGCTTTTTTATAGTTGAGCCATAATAATAAAAACAACTGTTTTTACACAGTGTGTATCTAACAGTGGTAGTATAAAAACAACAACAGCAATCTAAGGATTGGATTAAGAATAAAATTATGAGTAAAGATTTTAGAAATTACGCAGTACATCATTTAGGAATGAATGGCCTGGCTTTGGATGATTACACAAGAATAACAAGTAAAACAGCAGGTCCTGGAATTACTAGCGACTTTATCTCGCCCACCATTATTGAAGAGCGTCAGTTGAATGTTGCACAAATGGACGTGTTCTCGCGTTTGATGATGGATAGAATTATTTTTCTAGGCACGCAGATAAACGACTATACAGCCAATGTAATTCAAGCTCAGTTGCTTTATTTAGACTCTGCCGATACTGGTAAAGATATTTCTATATATATCAATTCACCTGGTGGTTCGGTATATGCTGGATATGGTATTTATGACACAATGCAATTTATATCGAGTGATATAACAACAATTTGTACAGGTATTGCAGCATCGATGGCAGCTGTATTGCTAGTTGCAGGAACTGAAAAGAAACGCTTTGCTTTGACTCACTCTCGTGTGATGATTCATCAACCACTAGGTGGTGTGCAAGGGCAGGCTTCGGATATAGAGATTACTGCACGAGAAATAGCGAAGGTGAAACAAGAGCTGTTTACTATTATTTCTAATCATTCGGGCAAACCCATTGAAGATGTGGCACGCGACTCTGACAGAGATTTCTGGATGACAGCGGCTGAAGCTAAAGAGTATGGAATGGTAGATGATGTACTTGTAAGAAAAAAGAAATATAAAAAATAGTAAGTAAGAGCTAATTGTAGAATGGCAAAGAAAAATCCTAATAAAAATTACTGCAGCTTTTGTGGTAGACCCGATAGTGAAGTAAATTTATTGATTGCGGGAGTAACAGGTCATATATGTGATATGTGTGTTGATCAAGCTCACGGTATTGTTGAAGAGTCGGTAAAAAAGCCTTCAAAATCAGAGCCTGACTTCACATTGAACAGTCTGCCCAAACCAATAGAGATAAAATCGTTTGTAGACCAATATGTGATTGGTCAAGATGATGCAAAACGCTATCTATCTGTGGCAGTTTACAACCATTATAAGCGTTTGTTGCAAATAGATGTTGAGGATGATGTTGAGATTGAAAAATCGAACGTTATCATGGTTGGTTCTACTGGAACTGGCAAAACACTTCTTGCACGCACAATAGCAAAGATGCTGAAAGTGCCGCTAACTATTGTTGATGCTACGGTGCTGACAGAGGCTGGCTATGTGGGTGAGGATATAGAGAGTATTCTTACCAGATTGTTGCAAGCTGCCGACTATGATGTGCCCACTGCCGAAAGAGGTATCGTTTTTATTGATGAGATAGATAAAATAGCGCGCAAGAGCGACAATCCTTCTATTACACGTGATGTGAGCGGTGAGGGCGTTCAACAAGGGCTTTTGAAACTGTTGGAGGGATCTATTATAAATGTTCCTCCTCAAGGGGGACGCAAGCATCCAGATCAGAAAATGATTCCTGTAGATACTAAAAACATTCTTTTTATCTGTGGTGGTGCATTTGATGGTATTGAAAGAAGAATTGCTCAACGTCTCAACACACGTGTGGTGGGATATTCTGCAAGCAAAGATACTGCTAATATAGATCGTAGCAACTTGATGCAATATATTACTCCATTAGATTTAAAATCTTTTGGATTAATTCCAGAGATTATTGGACGACTGCCAGTGCTTACCTATCTGAATCCATTGGATAAGGATGCACTATTGCGAATTTTGACTGAGCCAAAAAACTCTATCACAAAACAGTATATAAAGCTGTTTGAGATGGATGGTATAAAGCTCACTTTTGATGAAGATGTTTACGAGTTTATTGTTGACAAGGCTCTCGAATTTAAGCTGGGTGCACGTGGTTTGCGCTCTATTGTAGAGGCTATAATGATGGACTCTATGTTTTTGATGCCAAGTGAGAATGAAAAGGAGCTACATGTTACACATGAGTATGCGATTAACCAATTTAAAAAATCAAATATAGAAAGTTTGCGAGTGGCTTAAAGGGGGTTGTGTCAGAGAAGATAAATACATCTTTCTGACAACATAAACTTATGAAGCTGAGATTTAAAAACCGCTCATGGATTAAAAATAAGTGTAAAATGGGTGGTTAGTGTACTTTGTTGTCAAAAAACAGTGCGTAAAATAGGAAAAACTCTATTTTTAACAATCTCTTTTTTTTATAATCAATTTTTATCTCTTACCTTAGTCTAAAATTAATACTACTGAAGTTTAAAAGATTAAGGTGATTTTATGATAGATGATAAAAGATCATGTCAAACAGAAAATAAAATTCCATATAATTATGAAAAGGACAAAGAGATGTTACACAAAAAATTAAAGCAATTTTTTGGCTTCGACACATTTAAAGGTAATCAAGAAGGAGTCATAGAGAGCATATTGAATAAAAAGGATACATTTGTACTAATGCCTACAGGAGGCGGTAAATCTTTATGTTATCAATTGCCTGCACTAATGCTTGAGGGAACAGCTATTGTTATTTCGCCACTTATTGCATTGATGAAAAATCAAGTAGATGCAATTAGAAATAATAACGAAGACGATAGTGTAGCCCACTTTCTCAACTCCTCGCTTAACAAATCAGAAATAGAAAAGGTGAAAGAAGATATAACAGCAGGTAAAACCAAGCTGTTGTATGTAGCACCCGAGTCTCTCACCAAACAGTCTAATATCGATTTCTTGCGCCAAGTACCTATATCATTTTATGCAGTAGACGAGGCTCACTGTATATCTGAGTGGGGGCATGATTTTAGGCCTGAGTATAGAAGAATAAGAGCTATTATAAATGAAATAGGAGAGAAGCCAGTGATTGCTCTTACAGCCACTGCTACTCCTAAGGTTCAAGATGATATTCAAAAGAATTTAGGGATGATCGATGGCGCTGTATTTAAGTCATCGTTCAATAGACCCAACTTGTATTACGAAGTGCGACCGAAAACTAAAAATGTTGACAGCGATATAATAAGATATATCCTTTCTCAGAAAGGAAAATCGGGAATAGTATACTGTTTAAGTAGGAAGAAAGTAAATGACTTTGCTGAAATACTGCAAGCCAACAACATTCCTGCTCTGCCCTACCATGCTGGTATGGACCCTGCTACAAGGAGTGTCAACCAAGATGCTTTTTTAATGGAAGATGTTGATGTAATAGTTGCAACTATTGCATTTGGGATGGGCATTGATAAGCCTGATGTGCGTTATGTAATTCATTACGATATTCCTAAAAGCCTTGAGGGGTATTACCAAGAGACAGGCCGTTCGGGACGTGACGGAGGGGAAGGAAGTTGTATTACATTTTATGCGTTACAAGATTTACAAAAATTAGAAAGATTTATGCAGGGGAAACCCGTTGCAGAACAAGAGATAGGTCGACAACTACTCAATGAAACAGCATCGTATGCTGATACATCTATTTGCCGAAGGAAGTTTCTCTTACATTATTTCGGAGAAGATTATGAACAGAGTAATTGTGGACAATGTGATAACTGTTTAAATCCAAAAATTAAAGTGGAAGCAAAAGAACAATTAATTACGGTTTTAGAAGCAATAAAAGTGCTAAAAGAGAAACATAAAACCGATTATATTATCAATTTTCTTAGAGGTCAAGAGACTTCAGAAATTGAAACATTTGGACATGATAAACTAGAAGAGTTTGGTTCAGGAGATGATGAGGATGCTATATTGTGGGATACGGTAATTCGTTATGCATTAATAGAACATTATCTAAGCAAGGATATTGATAATTATGGACTACTAAAGATAACAAAGAAAGGGAAAGACTTTTTAAAGAAACCCGTTTCTTTTAAGATAACCAAAGACGACTTTTCAGATATGGAAGAAAACATGGACGATGAAGATTTAATGCTTGGTGGAGGTGGAGGTGGAGGTGGAGGTGCTGTTGACCCAGCACTATTCTCGATGATGAAAGATTTGAGGAAAAAGCTCTCTAAAAAGCTTGATGTGCCACCCTATGTAATTTTCCAAGACACATCGCTTGAGGCAATGGCAGCTACTTATCCAATAAAGATAGAGGAGTTGCAAAATATGCCTGGTGTAGGTGCTGGAAAAGCAAAGAGATATGGAAAAGATTTTGTGGAGCTGATAAAAAAGCATGTGGACGAGAATGAAATTGAACGTCCAGAAGATTTGCGTGTAAGAACAGTTCCTAATAAATCGAAATTGAAGGTTTCTATTGTTCAGGGTATCGACCGTAAGGTAGCTCTTGACGATTTAGCCGAATCTAAAGGACTAGAGTTTGACGAACTTCTTGCGGAAATAGAAGCAATTGTATATTCTGGAACAAAAATTAATATTGACTACTTTTTAAATGAAGTGTTAGACCCAGATATTCTAGACGATATATATGCCTATTTTCAAGAAGCGGAAAAAGACAGTATAGATGATGCAGTTGAAGAGTTGTCTGAATATGAGGAGGAGGAGATAAGATTAGTTAGAATTAAGTTCTTGTCTGATATGGGCAACTAATCTCTTGCCGCATTCTAAGATATACTTTCAGCTCTACTTTATTGTTTGTTTTTGCTAACTTGGTGGGGTTAAAGTATATAGTTTGACCTATTAGAAAATATATTTCCAATAGGTTCTTTGAACTGAACAAAAAAAACAGTTGTATGGAATTATTGAAAAAAATTAATAGTCCTGAAGACCTTAAAGATTTGACTATGAATCAACTCATTACAGTATGTGACGAGTTGAGAGAGTTTATAATAGACCATTTATCACACAATCCAGGACATTTTGCTTCTAGTTTAGGCACAGTTGAGTTGACTGTTGCTCTTCACTATTTATACAACACACCTTTCGATAGATTAGTGTGGGATGTGGGGCATCAGGCTTATAGCCATAAAATATTGACTGGCCGTCGTGATAAGTTTCACACCAATCGAAAGTTTGGAGGCTTGTCGGGCTTTACAGATCCTAAAGAGAGTGAGTACGATTCATTTATTGCTGGACATGCCTCTACCTCTATTTCCGCAGCATTGGGTATGGCTGTGGCTGCAAATCTTCAGGACCAAGTGAAGCAACATGTGGTTGCAATAATTGGCGATGGTGCAATGACAGGAGGATTGGCTTTCGAGGGATTGAACAATGCTTCGTCGCAACCAAACAATCTGCTCATTATTTTAAACGATAATGATATGTCGATTGATGCTAATGTAGGGGGTATGAAGAACTTGGTGAAAATGACTTCCTCTTCTACATACAATAGAATGCGTTATGGTATTTATAAGCAGTTTAAACGTAGAAATCTTATCAATGATGAGAAGAAGAATTTTATATTGCGCTTCAATAATAGTTTAAAGTCAATAATAACTCGACAGCAAAATATATTTGAAGGCCTTAATATACGCTACTTTGGTGTTGTTGATGGTCACGACTTGCCTTCGCTTGTTCGTGTTTTAAGTAATATAAAAGATATGACAGGCCCCAAGCTATTGCATATCCGCACTACTAAAGGTAAGGGATACAAACCAGCAGAAGACTCAGCAACTATATGGCATGCTCCCGGATTGTTTAACAAAGAGACTGGCGAGCGTATAAGTAAGTCTAAAAACGGACAGCCTCCAAAGTATCAAGATGTGTTTGGGCATACCTTAACAGAGATGGCAGAAGCTAATGAGAAGATTGTAGGCGTTACACCTGCTATGCCCACAGGATGCTCGATGGTGTATATGATGGAGAGGTTTCCAAATAGAGCTTTTGATGTGGGAATTGCTGAGGCACATGCAGTTACATTCTCGGCGGGAATGGCAAAAGAAGGACTTATACCATTCTGTAATATATACTCTTCTTTTATGCAACGTGCTTATGATCAGGTAATTCATGATGTTGCACTTCAGAGCCTTAAAGTTGTAATCTGTCTAGACAGATCGGGGCTAGTGGGTGAAGATGGAGCTACTCATCATGGTACTTTTGATATGGCTTACTTGCGTTTTATTCCCAACTTAGTTATATCAGCACCCTACAACGAGCATGACTTACGAAATCTTATGTACACTGCTGTTTATGGAAATTCTGGTCCGTTTGTAATAAGATATCCAAGAGGACAGGGTGAACTTGTGGAGTGGAGGAACAAGATGGAAATCCTTCCAATAGGTAAGGGTAGGAAATTGAAAGATGGTAAAGATATTGCACTGCTTTCAATTGGCACTATTGGCAACACTGCAGCATCTGCTATAGAAAAATCGAAAGCGCATGATATGGATATTGCTCACTACGATATGTTGTTTTTGAAGCCTCTGGATGAAGAGCTTTTAAAAGAAGTTGCCGAAAATTATAGCACTATAGTTACTATAGAAGATGGATCTATAGAAGGAGGTATGGGAAGTGCCGTATTAGAGTTCTTTGCTGATAATGGATATAACAACTTAAGCGTTTATCGTTTAGGGATTGAAGATGAGTTTGTTACTCATGGCTCGATAAATGACTTGTTGCATTATTGCAAACTAGATGAAGAGGGAATTCTTGAATCATTGCTGAAAATTAAAAAATAAAGAAGCTAGGGTTATAGGTATAAGTATATGAGAATAATAATTGCTGGTGCTGGAGCTGTTGGTACTCATTTAGCAAAATTGCTAGTGCAAGAGAATCATGACATTGTTTTAATGGATGAGGACAGAGAACGATTAAACACAATTAAAGACAATGTAGAGCTCTTGCCTCGTGTTGGGAATTGCACTTCGTTGAAAGACCTTACAGAAGCCGAAGTAAGGGATACAGATCTTTTTATTGCTGTAACTACTGAGGAGTCAAAAAACATAACTGCATGTTTGCTTGCATCTAACTTAGGTACAAAGAAAACACTTGCGCGGATTGACAATTACGAATACTTGCTGCCAAAGAATATAGAGTTTTTTGAAAGGTTGGGTGTAAACTCTATGATTTACCCAGAGATGATGGCAGCCAAAGAGATTGTATCTGCTCTCAAAAATCCATGGACTAGGGTTTGGTGGGAGCTATGTAACGGGTCTATTATTTTGTCGGGTGCAAAAATTAGAGAGAATTCTCCTATTGCAAATCGTCATATTTATGAACTTATTCCAGAAAATAAAAAATTTCACGTGGTTGCTATAAAACGCAATACTCAAACCCTCATTCCTACAGGGAAAGATCAAATATTGTCTGGAGATATTCTATACTTTACTACACTGAGGAAGAATTTAAACGACCTGCCCGAAATTATGGGCAAAACCTCTTTCGAAACAAAAAACATTATTATTATGGGTGGAAGCAGAATTGCTTTACAAACTGTGAAATATCTGCCCGATAATATAAATGTGAAAATTGTAGAAAAAGACCGAGAACGTGCAGAGATGTTGGTAGAGAAAACACCTTCTAATGTGACTGTATTTCTTGGCGATGGGCGTGATACTGAACTATTGGTGAATGAAGGAATAGGGGAGGCGGATGCTTTTCTTGCCCTTACAGGAAACTCTGAGGCAAATATTCTTGCCTGTATTGCTGCAAAACAGCACGGTGTGAAGAAAACTATAGCTGAAGTTGAAAATTTAGATTATATAAGTCTTGCCGAAAGGTTTGATATAGGGACAGTTATCAATAAAAAATTTATTGCAGCTAGTAAGATATACGAATTGCTTTTGCAAGCTGATGCTTCAAATATAAAAAACTTGGCATTTGCTAATGCAAATGTGGGAGAGGTGATAGCTCATCCAAACTCAAAAGTGACTAAGAAAATAATTAAAAATCTTAAGCTCCCTTCCGATATTACGTTTGGTGCGCTTATTAGAAATGGCGAGCCAATGCTTGTTGACGGTGAAACACTAATTGAACCTTACGACCAAGTTGTGGTGTTCTTTTTAAACCGTTCGATGAAGAATATCGAAAATCTTTTTAATTAAATATATTTGGATACTTTTTTGTACTGATTAAAAGCAATAAATACTTACTTTATGTCAATCATACTCAACTTTGTCTTTGACTGTGAAGTCATTCCTGATGCAGCAAGTTGAAAGTGCTTTGAAAAGTGTGTAATATTTGCATACACTTGTTTTTTATTCAAGAATTTTGGAGTTATCCGACTATTATCAAATTTGCTATATTTATCACTATTGTGTTTCAATAAAAAAAAGACCACTTCTTATTAGAAGTAGTCTTTCTGTATGTTTGTAGTATAAGATACTCTTAATATCTTTTCTTTTTGATACGTGCTTTTTTACCACGTAATTTACGTACATAGTAAACTTTGTTTCTACGTACTTTACCTTCGCTATTAACAGTGATGCTTTCGATAAAAGGAGAGTTTACTGGGAAGATTCTCTCTACACCAATATTATCAGACATTTTACGTACTGTAAAACGTTTGTTATCTCCAGTGCCACTAATTTTCAATACAACACCTCTGTAGAGCTGGATACGCTCTTTAGTGCCTTCAACAATACGGTATGCAACCGTAACTGTGTCACCACTTTTGAATTTTGGGAATTCTTTCTTTTCATTTTCGAAAGACTCCACTGCTACCTTCATTAAATCCATGATTGATAAAGCTTTATGTTAATGTTTAACGTTCTTATAACGCAATATGTCAGAGTTTGTCTCAACAGAGATTGCGCAAAGCGGATGCAAAGATAGTGAAAATTGTTTTACTTGCAAACATGCATTCTCTTTTATTTGCTTCTATGTTAGCTGTATATGTAAATAAAATCAATTGATATGAGCATACTACTATTTTGCGTCTTTCTTTTGTATCTTTGCATCCAAAATAAACTTCTCTATGAATACATTTGAAAATTCTAGTCCACTATTAAAGATTGTATACCTCTTTCTTTTTAGTTTAGTTGGTCTGTTTCTTGCGGGCAGTCTTGTCACTGTCTTAAATGGTTTTGTAGGCGGAGACTTGATGCAATCGGCTTGGGGAATAAGAATAAGTTCGGGTGTACAAATGGTGCTTATGTTTTTGATGCCTGCAATAACATTGGTTGTTTGGAGTGGAGAGAAACCTCTAACTGTTTTAGGACTCCATAGCTCCAATAATTCATCTGTTTTGTACTTTCTTGCATTTGCTATTTTACTTGTTGGAATGCCTTTTATAACATTGCTTTCACAATTAAATCAAATGTTAGTATTGCCAGAGTGGCTCAGTGGTTTGGAGCTATTGATGAGAAACTTTGAAGAGGCTGCACAAGCAACAACTAACTTGCTGTTGGAGGGAACATCTATTTGGGGTTTCCTTGGCAATATCATTTTTATAGGGGCATTTGCTTCTGTGGCAGAAGAGGTTTTTTTTAGAGGTGTATTGCAAAAACTATTGGGCAAACTGTTTAAAAACCTTCATACTAGTGTATGGTTGGCAGCTTTTATATTTAGCTTGATGCACATGCAGTTTTATGGTTTCTTGCCCCGTATTGTATTGGGCGCTATGTTAGGATATCTATTTGTTTATTCAAACAACTTGTGGATACCTATCTTTGTGCATTTCTTAAACAATGCATTGGTTGTTGCATTAAATTTTTTCTTTAAAGAAAACAGTATATATCAGAGTTTAGAAAATCCCTCTATGTCTTTGTCCTTCATCGTTGTAGGTTTTATAAGCTTAGGGTTGCTTATATATCTATTTGTTTTATACAGGGGGAAAGGTGATTATAGGGTTGAAAGAGAATAAAATATTACGATTTAAATTAAATTATATATGTTGCAAATAGATGATACAATTATATCTTTAGACGTTATTGAATCGCAGTTTATATGCGACCTTTGCAAATGTAAAGGTCAATGCTGTGTGGATGGTGAATCGGGAGCTCCGTTGGAAAAAGACGAGAACGATAAAATTAATGAGATTCTCCCAGTTATTTGGGACGAACTTTCTCCTGAAGCTAAAGCGCTTATCGAGGTTCAAGGTATATCATACAAAGATTACGATGGTGAACTAGTTACTTCTATTATAAAGGGTGAGGAGTGTGTATTTACTTACTTTGATGAGGATGGTGTGTGCAAGTGTGTGATAGACAAAGCATATCGTGAGGGTAGAATAACAGTTCCAAAGCCAATATCTTGTCACCTCTATCCAATACGATTACAGAAGTATCCCAACTTTACTGCTGTCAACTATCACAAGTGGTCTGTTTGTAAACCCGCTGTTGAGCTTGGTGAGCGAGAGGGTGTCGAGCTTTATAAGTTTTTGAAAGAACCATTGATAAGAAAGTTTGGTGAAAAATGGTACAATGAGTTGTGCGACACAGTTGAGTTGCTTGAAAAAGAGAAAAAGGAAAAATAACTAGAGGGTTGATTTATTTCACTCTTGTATATTCAGATAGGTTGTGAATTACTTTTTCACTCAATCTATCATAAGCTTGTCTTGTAATTCCTGAAGATACATTCATGCATCTTACATTGCGATGATTCAATAGGCTATTATTACCTAAAGCGCCTGCTGAGTCGCAGTAGAGAATGTTGCTGTCATCATTTATCCATTGTTCAAAGGGCTTTGCATCCCATGCAGGCGAAAGCCCAACATTGAACAGTATTTTGTGATTGCCTAGTTTGTCAAACTCGTTTTGGTGGAGCAAAACTGTGTTCTTGTTTAAACTACAGATTACAACATCGCTTTTTTTCATCAATTCGGATAATTGAAGAAACTTGAAGCCCTTTTCTTTAGCATCCTCTTTTTCGCTACGTGCAAAGTAGTAAATGTTTGCACCAAAGAAAGAGAGTGCGTCAGCAATCATGCCTCCTATTTTACCTAAACCTACAATTCCGCAATTTAGTTCAGTTATTTCCTGTGGAACTCCATTCCATGGCTTTGCTTGATTTCCATCAGGAGTTGTTCCAAATCCATGTAAGCATCGCACTAGTTCGCTTATAACATACTCTACCACACCCTCATCACCGTAATCTCTAATGCCTAAAACAGTTATGCCTTGTTCATTGGCATAGAGTATGTCTACATTCGCACTTTCTGGTGAGTATAGAGAGCAGCACATACCAATGTACACAACGTTTGGACACTGTTGTAATATCTCTTTAGTTAAGGTTGTAGTGTAGCTCAACAACACTGCATCGGCATCGCCTATTCTTTTGCAAATTTCTTCTTCGTTAGATGGAATGTCGTTATAGAATACAACTTCTTTTGCAAAGTTGTGAAGTTGTTCTTGTGCACTCGAAATCAGGCCTGTTGGCTCTATGGCTACTAGTTTATCAAACATAGCATAAGTTTTTTTATATGTAATTCTCTGAATGCTTTTTAGGCATCAGTTTCACTCAATTACTCCAAAAGTATATCCTTCTTTTAGCAACCACTCAATGGAGTGGGGTAGAGCATAGCGTAAGTTTTTTTCTGCCTTCAATGAGTCGTGAAATACTATTATAGAGCCATCGCGGGTATATCTCTTAACATTATCACAGACTTGTATTGGTGTCAATCGGTTGCTATAGTCGCGTGTAACTACATCCCACATTATTGTTTTGTATCCTAAAAGATGAAGGTGGGTAAGTTGGTACAGAAACATGTGTCCATGTGGTGGTCTAAACAGTTTCGATTTGATGAGGGTGCTGCCTTTCCTCACATTATTTACAAACTTTCGTCCAAATGTCTTCCATCCTTGTAGGTGATTGTATGTATGGTTTCCCACTTTATGACCACGTTGCAAAATATCTCTGTATACATCAGGGTGTTTGTGCACATTGTCTCCAACGCAGAAGAACGTAGCTTTTATATGATATCTATCTAAGATATCCAATACCCACGGTGTAACCTCTGGAATGGGTCCATCATCAAAAGTGAGATAGACCATTTTCTTATTCTCGACAGGAATCCTCCAAATGCTTTTTGGGAAAAGCATTCTGTATAGTTTTGGTGGTTGCTCAATTAGCATAGAAGTAGTATCAAGAAAAGCGGATGTTTATAGGTAGTTTGCTCTATAAACATCCGCTTTGTTTATTCAGTTGGTGCTTGTAGTTGAGTGCTGTAGTGTTGAAATAATTGAGGACTATATTGTTGCATCAATTGAAATGACTTTTGTATAGTTTCATTTTCTATAGCTTTGCTTTCACTACCTTCGTCGGCAAGACTATAATACAAAATAGCATCATCTGTTATTTGTTTCAGCACTGTATTGGCAAGTTGTCCAAGCCCCTGGCTATAATAGAATTGCGTCCAACTTAAAAGGTCATCTACATAAGTCTTATATCTTTCAAGGTCGTACTCTTGATATAGATTTTTGATACGAATGAGTACACCTAGATTGTAGTGTAAAATATCGGATTGTGTACCTGCCATTTGTTGAGGCGAAAGACGATTGTACCAATCGAGATTCAGAATTATTCTATCTTCTATTTCCTTTATTATAGCATATCCTTTTTTAGTTTCACCTAAACGCAAATAAGCATTTGCCAACGGAACAGTTTCGTAGCTAAAAGGCATACTTGTAGAAGGAAGTACTGTTAATGATTTATCAAGTGCTTGAAGAGCTTTCTCGTTTTGCCCTTCATCAATCAGAGCTTCAACCAGCATACCAAACATATTGCGCATTTGACTAAACATGCGTCTATTGTTTTCGTCAAGATATACATCAGGATTATCAAAACCACCCCATTGAAACTTATTCATCATATTGTCAAACATCACTTCTGTGTTTACACTTCCATAAGCTAGCTGATTGGGTGTAACTTGATATGTTAGACCAGTGAGGATGAAGTTGGGTGTCATATTCAAATGTGTGTCATGCCCTACTGTAGTAGCATAATACAAAGGACGTTTCCAATTATCCTTGTTGATGTTAGATAGCATCTCTAGTATCATCAACTCTTGACGATATAGACCCGATTTACCATCCAAGTTAATTGTCATTTTGTTTGTAGGCACAGCATTGAGCTGTGTCCAGTCAACATTGGCTGAATCTATTTCCAAGTACAACTTGCTAGAGGGTATCACTCCTCCATCGTCAATAAACGGATTGCGAGGTGTTACACCATCACGCAAGTTGCTCATTACTTCTGTTAATGGCATTGAATCTCTAAATGCAGTAGCGTCAAAATAAGCGCTAAATTCGTATGGAGGAATGTTGTTGTTTCTCAATGCTCCTTCAATATGTTCACGTGTAAATAGATAGGCATGCGTTCCTCTATCTCCAGAGTATTGTTGTCGTGTCCACGATATAGGGAGTGGTTCTGAATCGTAAGATTCACGTACCATTTGATCTACATACCATTCTGTTTGCAAGTAACTTAAGTTGCACACACGTATATCTGTTCTGTATCCTTCCACCTCTTGTGCATACCACAATGGGAAGGTGTCGTTGTCGCCATTACAGAAAATAATTCCGTTAGGAGCAACGCTTGTCAAGTAGTTTTTTCCAATATCCCTGGCAGAAGTTCTATTAGAACGGTCATGGTCGTCCCAGTTTTGGGCTCCCATCTGAATAGGAATCAGCACTCCCAACAATGTGGCTGCAGCTCCTGCCATGGCTGTACTATTCATATATTTTCTAAGAAAGCTTGATATACCAGCTACTCCCATACCTATCCATATAGTAAAGGCATAGAACGAGCCAGCATAAGCATAGTCTCTTTCTCGTGGCTCAAATGGGGTTTGATTAAGGTAGAGCACAATGGCAATGCCTGTCATAAAAAACAGCATAAATACTACCAAGAAGCTTTGAAAGCCTTTATCTTTTAGTCGCAGTTGATATATTATTCCAATAATACCCAATATGAGGGGCAGCATATAGTATACATTTCTACCTTTATTGTCTGCCACATCGGGGGCAATGTCTGTTTGTGGTCCCAATCCCAATACATGTTCATCTATGAAAGAGATGCCTGTAATCCAGTTTCCTTTCGTGATGCCGCCATCTCCTTGCACATCGTTTTGACGTCCCGAGAAATTCCACATAAAATAGCGCCAATACATGTAGTTCATTTGATAGGAAAATAAGAAGCGCAAATTGTCTAACATACTTGGAGTTCTGTTTTCATCCACTACTCCTCCCCATATTCTGTAGCCGTCTAAATGGTTTGCAAAGCTTGGATTGCCACTGTATGAGTGCATTCGTGGGAGCAACATAGAGTTGGTGTATTTATAGGTTTGAGATGTAGTAGCTACATATCTATCTTTTTCATCAGGAGATGATTTGATAACTTGGTTATATCTCTTTTTTTCAGATGCTGGTTCAATTGATCCTCTTGCATCTCTCTTCAACTCGGATGCAAATGTTCTTCCATATAGCAATGGTCTATCTCCATACTGCTCTCGGTTTAGGTATCTAGCTAAGCTAAACACATCCTCTGGTGAGTTCTGATCCATTGGTGTATTGGCAATAGATCTAATTGGAATAAGTGCAAACGATGAGTAGCCAATTAGAATTACCAAAAGGCATGTCATTGTAAGGTTGATTAGTTTTGCATTTGCTTTTTTTGATATAAATGTAAAAGCTACTGCACCACCAATAAGTAGAAGCCATAGCCAAATGGTATCTCCAATAAATAGAACGCCTGATAGAGCTAATGCTACTATAAAAGTGAGTTTTACTCTTGGTTTGTTGGGATTTTGAGACATTGTTTCCAATATGCTCCAAACTATTATACCAACAAGGGCGATGAGGTAGATAAAGAGACCAGAGTTGTACGACATTCCAAGAGAGTTTACTGCAAACAACTCGAACCATCCACCCACTTTTGTGAAGCCTGGTATAATGCCATACATCAATGCAGCAACTAGTGCAAACGAGAAAAGAAGGGATAGCGCAGTGCCTTTCCAGCTAATATTGTCGTTCTTTTTGTAATAGTAGATAAGTACAATTGCAGGGATACAAAGCAGGTTCAATAAGTGAACGCCTATCGAGAGTCCCATCATATAGGCTATAAGTACTATCCATTTATCTGAGTGTGCTTTATGTGCATTGTCCTCCCATTTAAGTATAAGCCAAAACACCAGTGCGGTAAACATCGATGAGTATGCATATACCTCTGCTTCAACTGCAGAGAACCAAAAGGTGTCGGAAAATGTGTAAGCAAGTGCGCCAACTAGTCCACTACCTATTACTACAACTATCTGGCCGAGTGTCAAAAACTGTTGATTGGTTTTTAAAACAAGTTTTCGTGTTAGATGTGTTATTGTCCAAAATAGGAATAGTATAGTGAGGGCACTTAATATTGCCGACATAGCATTTACTAGCATGGCTACTTTGCCAGGGTCGGATGTAAGTTGTGTGAATACATTGGCTGTAATCATAAAAAAAGGAGCACCTGGAGGGTGACCCACTTCCAATTTATATGCCGATGTGATAAATTCGCCACAATCCCAAAAGCTAGTTGTTGGTTCTATTGTCATTAAGTATACAACTGCAGCAATTAAAAAAACTGTCCAACCTGCAATGTTGTTAATTAATTTATATTTCTTCATGAAGATTATTTTTAAAACCTTATTACAACGGAGTAATATTATATTGTTTTCTACTATTTTGATGCAAATATACATAAAACTATGTAGAACAGATGTAGTATAATTGCGAATAAAGCCAAAATTTGTCTCCATTAGAACTTTATGTTTATACTATTCATCTATTTAGCTTAAACTCTTGCGTTGATGCGATTTTTTTTACTTGCCTCTCTACCATTGGTAAATTCTGTTTTCTTTAAGAGCCATTCAAATTGCGATTATGCGCAAGTGTGTGGGTATGAAAACTGCATTTTCCCTCCCAGCGAGCTGTTTTATATCACACTCATACTGTTTTTACTCTTGCACAAGTATCAATTTGCAAATAATAAACCCCTGTGTTTTACAATTCTCTCGAAAACAAGGCATAAAAGAGTTGGAAATCAAATCTACCATGGTAGATTGGGCGTTCAAGCCTTGAAAATTGAATCTACCGTGGTAGATTGAAAATTCATAGCATGAAAACTGAATCTACGACCGTAGAAACGTTTTGAAACAGTAAAATGCTGATTTTTCTAAAAAACACTGGACTAAAAAAGCCGCGAATAAATAAAAAGTAGCATAAAATTGAAAAATCAATTGACTAAAAGATAGTTCTCTACCAGAAATTGGAGTTTTCGATGAGTAGATGGTGCAAATTTGAGCAACAAAGCAAAAATAATATTTTTCAAAGCAGATCTACCATGGTAGATGCGAGTTTCATCTCTTTCAGGCATTTCTGATGCATAGGAAGTGCTTTGAAAAAGATATGTCAATAAATTACCAAATAGATAGCGTGTAGATTACGGTATTATTTACAATTAGAAGCAAAAATATAGTTTGCTGTATTCGAGTAATTATCACATTGTTTAAGAGTAGCTATTCGCAGTTGCCCTGTAATAGATGGGAGCTATAAACACAAAAAAGCCCAACTCTAGGAATTGGGCTTTTCTGTATGCTTTACTAGCAAAATTAGGATTGAATAGAAGAATTACTCTTCAATGTTTTTATCAATAGCTTCAATCTTCTTAACTATCAACTCTAATTCAGCTTTAGTGCTTTCAATCTTGTTGTTCATGTCATCTAAAAGAGTGCTTCCTTTTTTTGACGATGCTGTTAAGAAACCGATATTGTTTTCATATGTTTGAAGCTCCGACTTCATTCTCTCATATTGACGCATCAGCTTGTTACGTTCGTGGAAAACTTGTCCACGAGAATGGTCTGATTTTGTCATTTCTGAGATGTTAGATTTGAAAGAGTCTAGTTTACGCTCCGATTTGTCGATATTTAAGCGTGCATATTGTGCATCGGCTGCTTTTGCAAATTCATTGTGTGCTGAATCTTTTTGTTTAAAAGGCACAAAGCCAATTGCATGCCATTGGTCCATCAGCTCCTTTAGTTTCTCAACTGCCTCTTCAGCTGGAAGGGCTGTGTCAATATTCTTAATCTTCTCAGTAATTTCTGTTTTTAGCTTCAGGTTTTCCACCTCTTCTTGACGAATAGACTTTGAGTGAATTTTCTTTTGCTCGAAGAAATAATCACATGCAGCAATAAAGCGTTTCCATACTCGTGATGAGTGTTTGCGCGGAACCATGCCTATTTCTTTCCATTCACGCTGTATGTCAATCATTTCAGGAGTAGTTTTTTTCCAATCTTGGCTATCCTTCATCTCTTCGGCACGCTCGCATAGTTCGATTTTCTTTTTCAGGTTTTCTTCCAACTCACCTCGTATCGATTCGTAGTAAGCATTTTTTCCTTTAAAAAACTTGTCGCAAGCAGCACGGTAGCGTTTAAATATCTTTGCATTTACTTTTCTTGGAGCATAACCAATTTCTCTCCAATCTTTTTGCAAGTTAAGCACTTCGCGTGTTTTAGACTCCCAATCTCTTGGATTTTTGAGCGCCTCTAAATCTATTGCCTCTATTTTTTCGCAAATAGCAACTTTCTTTTCGTAGTTTTCGCTCTCTTGTTCTTTTAGAGTTTCTATTCTTGCCTGATATCTTCTATTGATTTCAGCAGAAGCTTCTTTAAATCTTTGCCAGATTAACTCTCTATCTTTTCTTGCTACTGGACCTATATCGCGCCAATCTTTGTGTAGCTTTTGCAGTTGATGAAATGCCGACACAACATCTTTCTCTTCAATCAGCTTTTCGGCTGCTTTGCACAGATTCATCTTGCTTTCAAGATTCTTTTTAAAGTCGTAGTCTCTATATTCATTGTGTATGTGTACAATGTCGTAAAACTTTTCAACCTGTTCTTGATAAGAGTTCCATAGTGCATGCTCTTTACCGTGAGGAACTAATTTAATGTTTCTCCACTCTCTTTGAAGCTCTTTAAAATCTTGATACTTTTTATTGAAGTCTTCTTGACTCTCTGTTAGCGCTTTCACCTCTTCAATAATAGCAATCTTGCGCTCGTAGTTTGTCTCTTTTTGCTTCTCTTCTTCAGCTGCAAATTTCTTTCTTTTCTCGGCAAGTGTTTGTAAAAGGTTTTTCCCCTCGGTGTGCAGTTCAGATTCTTTTATCTCAAAGTCCTCATCTTTACCACCATCTGCCAAGAATTTTTCTTTTTGAGCTTCTGCTTCTTTGCGTATTTCGCTAAAGAAGAGTCCTTGTGCTTTCTCTAACTCTTTGCGTGAAAATTTTTCTTTCTCAGCCAACTCGCGAAGTTTGTTCACTATTTCTTCAAATGTCAACGGTACACTTGGTTTGACTTTCCTTTTTTCAACTTTAGGCTCCTCTTTCTCTTCCTCTTCAACAACTTCTTTAGGAGATTTTTCTTCCTCAGTTGCTTTTTCTTCAGCAACATCTGTTGAAGGTTCTTCTTCTTTAGTTGTTTTTTCCTCAACAGCCTCTGCAGGAGCTTCTTCTGTAGCGTCGTCTTCAGCTTGCGCCTCTGCCTTCTCTTCAGGTTTTGCTTCTACATCTGTTGTAGCAGATTCTTCAGCCTTTGGTGATTCATTAGATTCAAGTGGAGCTTCTTGCTCTTTTTTAATTTCTTCGTTAACTTCTTTTTTTTGCTCTTCAGCGTTAGTAGCTGCAGCATCAGAAGCCTGGGGTTCGTTTGAGTTGATTAAATCTTTTTTCTCAAAATTGTCATTCGCATTCATTAGATCATTCCTGTTTTAAGTTGTAAATCGTTGTTATTTACGATTACAATATCCATGTTGTCTTCATTTTCATAGCTGTTTACTTTAAAAACCTGCTAAGAAAAGAGGTCTTAACTATACCATATACAAATTAAAGCAATTTTTCTCTGATATCACTATTATACTATATTTATTTGGCACTTTAACAGTTAAACAGCCTTATATTCATAATCATCAGTTGTTTTATCTTATAATTACAGATAAAATCTTTATCTTTGTGTAGTAAATTTAACTAGTTAAAATAAAAAATTATGACTGAATTAGTAATTAGATATGCAATTTCTACACGTCTCAAATTGCAAGCATTGATAGCATCATCGTATTTGATGATAGTTTCTGCAGTAATAGCTCTATTACAAATAAACGACACTCCGTTGAGAAATCCACTCTTTTTTGTGGGTGTGGTTGGTTTTATAATTGGTCTCTCTTTACTTTTATCGTCCACTATATCACAGCCAAAGCCTTTGGTGAGAATGGATAACGATGAATTTGAGCTTAATTTTCCAATGCAACGACTAAGTTCAACTATCTTTTGGAGTGAGGTGTCGCACATTGGTATAGGGCTTAGCTATATAACAATGGTAATTGCTGATCAGGAGCTAAAAGTAGATTTGGAGATACTAAGGTATCACGATTTGAAGCTACTGAAAGCGAGATTGATAGAGGTAGCTGAGTCAAAAACTATTCCATATAATAATATATAGTTATTGTCGACTCGATTTTTTATTTAAACCGAATATAGCGTGTTGAGCACTCAACATACTATACAAGAAGTGAATACAAAAGTATTTGCTTCTTTTTGTTTTATAGCCTTAGCAAAAAGTTATTTACTGTACACTCTTTTGCTTTTTAAAAGACTATTAGTTAACCACTTCATTTTTTCATAATTATAAAGCCAAAGAAACTATTTGCGAATTCTCATGCTTTTCTATAATAAATGTTATCTTTGTGAAAACAATAGACGATTGTATATTTTTTATTGCAATCAGTTTTCTAAAATAAAAGAGGGTCAAGTTATGGCTTAACAGTACTTTGACCTTTCTTTTTTTTGCAACAAATAGAATTTAAGATGAAACACACGGTTTAGTCTGTAGATTATATTTAATACCTAACGAATATATGAAAATGCAAAAACACCTTTATTTGTTATCAAGCTTGTTTGTAAGCTTGATAGTTTTCTCATCTTGCTCGCAGAAAGCTAAAGAGCCTTTTATCGACCCCTTTAATTACTCCATTGTTAAGAAAGTGGAAGCAGAAAATGCAGCTGTAGTTAGTGCCCATCCCCTTGCTAGCGAAGTTGGTAAGCAGATTTTAATAAAAGGAGGAAATGCTATTGATGCGTCCATAGCTATGCAGTACGCTTTGGCTGTTGTATTTCCCAATGCAGGCAATATAGGAGGCGGAGGGTTTATGGTATTGCACGATAAGTATGGCAACAGCCACACTATCGACTTTAGAGAGAAAGCCCCTTTAGCCGCACACAAAGATATGTTTTTGGACGAGGATGGAAATGCAGTTGCTACTATAAGTCAAGATGGGCATTTGTCTGTAGGTGTTCCTGGAACAGTGGGAGGACTATTTCTTGCACATCGAAAATTTGGCAAACTACCCATGAAAGAATTAATTGAGCCTTCTATTAAACTAGCAAGAGAAGGCTTTGCTATTACAGAAATGGAAGCAAAAGGATTGGAGCGGGTTGCTAATGATTTTCGAAAATATAGCACTACTCCTTCAGCATTTATAAAAGAAGAGAAGTGGCAAGTGGGAGATATTTTGGTTCAAGAGGATTTAGCCAACACCTTGCAGCGGATTTGTGACGAAGGAGAAGCTGGGTTTTATGAAGGAGAGACTGCAGATTTAATTGTAGCGGAGATGGCAAGAGGTGGAGGTATAATTACTTTGGATGATCTTAAAAACTATAAGCCAGTAGAAAGAGAGCCTGTTCAGTTATCCTATAAAGAATACGACATTGTTTCGATGGGTTTGCCATCGAGCGGGGGTGTTTTGCTTCAGCAAATGTTTGGTATGCTTGAGGTTTATCCTATAAAAGAGTATGGTTTTCAGAGTGTTGAGGCAGTACAGTTGATGGTGGAAATTTCGAGGCGTGCATTTGCCGATCGCACCGAACACATGGGAGACCCCGATTTTGTGTCTGTCCCTCTCGATAAACTGCTAGATAGAGAGTATATACTTCAGAGAATAATTGATTTTACCCCCGGAAAACCTACACCAAGCAGTTCTGTAAAAGGAGGTTTGATGCAACCGCAAGAGAAAGAAGAGACTACTCATCTCTCTGTTGTGGACGAAGAGGGAAATGCTGTTTCTGTAACAACTACTATCAATGGACTTTATGGCAGTAGGGTTGTTGTAGGTGGTGCTGGATTTATTTTAAACAATGAGATGGATGATTTTAGTGCAAAGCCTGGTGCTCCAAATCTGTTTGGTCTTTTAGGTACAGAATCCAATGCTATAGAACCAGAAAAAAGAATGTTAAGCACAATGACTCCAACCATTGTGTTGAAAGATAAAAAACCTTTTCTGGTTTTAGGTACACCAGGCGGCTCCACTATCCTTACCTCTGTGTTTCAAGCTATAATAAATATCATCGAATTTGATCTTTCTGTGGAAGATGCTATCAATAAGCCAAAATTTCACCATCAGTGGCAACCCGATTTAATTTATATAGAAGAGGGTTTTCCTGAAACAGTAAAAAATAGTCTCGAAGAGATGGGCTATGAGTTTAAAAGGCGTTCTCCTATAGGGCAAACAGAGATAATAATGATTTCTGACAAAGGGATAGAGGCTGTAGGAGATAAAAGAGGAGATGATAGTGCTGCTGGTTATTAAATATCAAGTGTGATTTATATACTTTGTAGTATTAGTGCATCAAAAATAGATAAATATTTTAATAAGCTTTGACGGTAACAATTGTAAAAACTGAAGAATGATTTTTAAACTAGATATGGTGCACACTATTGCACTAGCTGTAGTATTACTTTTATTGGGTGAGTTAATGGTTAGAAAGATAAAGTTTTTATCTAAATATTGTATTCCTGCACCTGTTGTTGGAGGGTTAATGTTTTCAATATTAGCACTTATACTTCGTCAAACAGTTGCAGTAAATTTTGAAATGGACACTACACTGCAAACCTTTACAATGACAATGTTTTTTACATCAGTAGGATTTAGTGCTAGTTTTGGGTTGCTTAAAAAAGGTGGTGTTAAGGTGTTTCTTTTTTTAGGAGCGGCTGTGGGGCTGGTTGTCTTTCAAAATATACTAGGTGTAGGTCTTGCTAAACTATTAAATTTAAATCCTTTGTTAGGTTTAGTAACAGGCTCTATCCCCATGACAGGTGGGCATGGCACAGCAGGGGCTTTTGGTCCGTTTATCGAGAACTCTGGAGTTGCTGGTGCAAACAGTATTGCAATAGCTGCAGCAACATTTGGACTTGTAGCTGGCAGTATGATTGGTGGACCTACAGGAAAAAGATTAATAGAAAAGCATGGTTTGTCAGAAATAAAAAATGTGAGAAGTGAGGTTCATGTAATCACAGAAGAGGCTGTAGAAGATAATCCACAACTATTAGTTCCTAAAAAAATCTATTCTGCAACTTTCTTAATCCTCATTGCAATGGGTTTAGGAACTATCGTTTCTTCAATACTGCAAAAAACAGGTGCAATATTTCCTGCTTATATAGGAGCTATGCTTATAGGTGCAGTTATAAGAAACATCTCCGAGAGCACTAAACTTTTTGATACGCCAATGACGGAGGTAAATATTGTAGGAGGTATTTCCCTATCGCTGTTTCTATCAATGGCTCTTATGACGCTTAAGTTGTGGGAGTTAGCAGATTTAGCTATACCTTTTTTAATAATGGTGGTAGCACAAGTTATTCTTGTATACTTTTTTGCAAATTATATCACTTTTAATTTAATGGGTAGAGATTACGATGCAGCTATATTATCAGCAGGTCATTGCGGGTTTGGTCTTGGTGCTACTCCTAATGGTGTTGCAGTTATGGATTCGGTAACCTTATCATATGGACCATCACCCTTAGCTTTCTTTGTTTTGCCTCTTATTGGGAGTTTGTTTATAGATTTCATTAATTCAGGAATTATTACAGTATTTCTAAATATTCTTGGTTGATAAAACCTATAAAGTAACAATATATACATTATATATTGTTGTATAGAATTGAAAAAGTATTACCTTGTTAACATACACTTGTATGCAACCTTTTATCATTATTCTTGTCTATATTAAAAGGATATTGATTGAAAATATTGTAAAATACACTTTGCTATGAAAATAATTAAAGTTTTTGTGCTACTGCTTTTATCACTCTTTCTCTCATCCAGTTCATGTGATAAGAAAGTACCCGAATTAGAAGATAAAAATGAAGAAAATGTGGATACAACAATGAAAGAACTGCCTAAACCAATAAGAATAGAGCTGCAGGGGGTAGATTCCTCTATGGTGAAATCTGATCAAGTATTTGCTTTTGATTTCTTTGCTAAACTGTTTAACGAAGAACTTAGCGGAGATGATAAAAACTTTATGGTTTCGCCCTTTAGTTTGAGTATGGCTTTGGCTATGACGTGGAATGGTAGCGATGCTAACACAAAGCTAGCCATGCAAAACACTTTAGGAATTGGTGATTGGTCGGATAATGAGGTGAATGCTTATTTCAGTAAAATGAAGAATGCCTTTGAAAAAACCGATCCTTCTACTAAGCTATCTATTGCCAATTCTATATGGACTAATAGAAATGTGGCTGTTTTGCCCAACTTTATATCGCTCAATAAAACTTATTATAATGCAACTGTTGAGGCTGTTGATTTTGCTTCTCCTGCTACTGTGGGCAGAATAAACAGATGGGCTGCTGATAATACAAACAACTTGATTGAGCGTGTGATTGAAGAGACCAAACCATCTGATTTGATGTATCTGCTTAATGCTCTTTATTTTAAAGGTGTTTGGGCGTCAGAGTTCGACGCTATGAATACATCGAAAATGGATTTTGCAACAGATAGTGTCACTCATTCAAAGGTGGATATGATGCACCAAGAAGCCAACTTCAATTATGTGCACAATGAAACTATGCAGCTTGTAGAGTTGCCTTATGGCAACAAGGCTTTCAGTATGATGGTGCTCTTGCCCAAAGAGGACAAAAGTTTGGTTGATATTATACAGGTTTTGCAAGAAAAAGATTATTGGAATAACCTTAGAGATGGGTTAATGGATAGGAAGGTAGACCTATATCTCCCAAAGTTTAAAACAGAGTATAGTAAACAGTTAAACGATGTGTTGATAGATATGGGTATGGGTATTGCTTTTGATCCAGGCAGCGCAGATTTTTCACGGATGTCGAATAGGAGTGCTTTTATATCAATGGTGAATCAAGATACTTATATAGCAACAGATGAGGTGGGTACCGAGGCTGCAGCTGTAACTTCTGTGGGTGTCTCCTTAACAAGTGCTCGTCCAATGCCCCAGAAGGTGATATTTAAAGCAGATAGACCTTTTATTTATTTGATTCAAGAAAACTCCACTGGATCGATATTGTTTATGGGTGTGGTGAAGAGGTTTTAAATTCTAAAGTTGTTATTAGCTCATATAATTGAAAGAATCGGATTGTTGTTTTACAATCCGATTCTTTTAATATAGTAATACTTAATTTTTTTATATCAACCTTTTAATTACATCATACTGCTTTCTCAAGTGCTTTGTTGGCAACTTCATAATTGCTCAAAATGGTACTTAATGATGCAGAAATCTCATTTTTTAAGTGATGAATGCTCTCTGGATATCCTGTCTCTTTTAGCGATGTTACAAACTCGTGATGCATTCGCCCTTTTCTATAGTCGGGTTCATTGTTGGGGTGTTTCAGATATTTCTGAAAGGTGGTTGGTGGTTCATCGAAATTGAGAACAGCATGATAAAAAAGATACCCCTTGCCACGATACATTGATGATCCCATTATTTTTAACTCACCTGTAGCTATATCCGAAATGCCACGCGTAGCAAACTTCACTGTGTGATCTTTAGCAATTGCACCTATAATGTGGCTATTAAACATGTTAAAAACATCTTTCGGTTTCATTATGCTTTCATCGTTAATCACTGCTGATATTATTAGGTTTTTAGGAGTTAGCATAACTGTTTGTCCTCCTGTTCTTCGTTTTACTACGGTTATATTATCTTGCAATGTGGGTTCTTCATTCACCGCATCTTTTGCTTTGTTTGATGCACCAAGCACAATGTATGTTTTGTTGGGTATCCAAAGCAAAAACTTATTTGTGCTCCCATCCATCAATTTAGTGTCTGGAAGATTATATTCTGAAACTGTCACCATTTTTTGATTTGTAATTTTACTGCATTACTATTACTTGTGTTGTAACTACTATTATAAAAAGGTCAAATACAGCGGCTGTATCTGTATCTGACCTTTTCTTGTAATAAAGAATACTTACTTGTGAATTGCTTTGTCAAAAGCATCGAAACCTACTTCGAAATAAATTTCAGACACAGTAGGGTGGGCATGTATGGTGTTGGCAACATCATATATAGAACCTTCCATTCTTAGATATGCTCCAGCTTCGGCAATCATATCAGTGGCATGTTTGCCAACAATCTGTACGCCTAACACTTGTCCATATTCTTTGTCCGAAATCATACGAATGAAGCCTTCGCTGCTGCCTTCAATCATAGCTTTAGCATTAGCAGATAGCGGGAATTCGTTTATTTTATAATCGTATCCCTCTTCTTTTACCATCTCCTCTGTTAAACCTATTTGCGATATCTCTGGGCTAGTGTACATATTGATAGGGTAAGATGAGTAATCGAAGTTCGATTTTATACCTTTTATTTTATTTACAACATGAATACCTTGTGCAGAAGCCATGTGTGCAACAAAACTCTTACCACTTGCATCACCAATTACATATACACCTGGCATGTTTGTCATAAAGTCTTTATCGGTCTTAATAAATCCACGCTCTGTTAGCTCCAGCGGAGTTTCACTTTCGGGTATAACTGCTTTGCGTGAGTTGCAATTGAGTAATAAGTCGCATTTAATTTTCTTGTCTCCCACAGTTACTTTTCCTTCCAAATATTTAGAAGGGTAGCTGTCGGTTATCAACTCTATACCTTTTGCAGCAATGTCTTTGGTAATATAGTCGATGAGGTATTGATCGATACCATGCAAGAAGTAATCGCTGTTGGCAACAAGGGTTACTTTTTTGCCAATCATTTTAAAAAACTGCGCCATCTCTACTGCAGAAACGTGGTTTCCAGTCACTACAATATTTTCAGGAATCTCCTTAATGTCGAAAAGTTTTTGCATTTCCACACTTGGAGCATCTTCTAGCTTTGCATCTAGTTTTTTAGGCTTCGAGCCTGTAGCTACAATAATGTTTTCGGCTGTTATCTTTTTACCATCAACATATACGCTCTTGTCACTACCAACTTTGGCAGTTCCATTTATTACTTCAACGCCATTCTTTTTAAGAAGAAAGTTTACACCAGCCGTTAGTCTTTTAGTAATCTTTTTTGATCTCTTTTTAACCGTATCCCAATTGAAGGATAGGTTGTCTAAGTCAACTCCATCAATTCCAAACTCGGCGAGGAATTTAGTTTTTTCATATACCTTGGCGCTTTCCAATATTGTTTTTGAAGGTATGCAACCCCAGTTGAGACACATTCCTCCAACATGTTTCTTTTCTACTATTGCAGTCTTTAGTCCCAGTTGGCCGGCTCTTATTGCTGCTACATATCCAGCAGGTCCTGCGCCTATTATTATTAGATCGTAATCCATATCATTATATTTATTGTGAGTTCATTTAATTATTATAAGTTTTAAAGTTGTGAAAAGCCTACCTCTCATTATTTTTAAATAAGAGATAGATGCCTATTTGCACTACTCCATGAGCAACGCTACTGGATCGGCAAGGTATTTCATAACTCTGTTTATAAAGCGCGATGCTTCGCCTCCATCTACAATACGATGATCTACTGATAGTGAAAGAGCTAGCATGCTACCAGGCACGACTTGGTCGTTTTTAACAACTGGTTTTTTAACAATGCGTCCAACGCCTAAGATTCCCGCCTCTGGATAGTTGATAACTGGTGTGGCAAATATACCTCCAATAGAACCATAGTTGGTAATAGTGAATGTGCCATCTTTCATATCATCCATAGTTAGTTTGCGAGTATTAGCTTTTTCAGCCAACTCAGTTATTTGTTGGGCTATTTCTGTTATACTTAATTGGTCAGCATCTTTAATTACTGGCACAACCAATCCTTGAGCAGTATCAACAGCAATACCAATGTTGTAGCGATTGTTGTATATCATTCTATCGTTGTCTAAATCCATTTGTGAATTTATTGTACGATGATGTTTCAATGCATGAACTACAGCTTTCACAATAAAAGGTAAGTAGGTTAGCCTTACATCTTTTTCTGCAAATGCTTCTTTGTATCTACTTCTTACATTTATAAGTTCCGAAACCTCCACCTCTTCAAATACAGACATGTGAGCAGCACTATGCTTAGAGTTGAGCATGTTTTTAGAAATTGCTTTTCTTATCTGTGTAAGTGGTTCGTAGGTTACATCTTCTATATCTCTCTCTTTTCCTTTTGGAGCACCTTTTTTAGTTGGTTTAAAGTTTTCGATATCCTCTTTCATAACCCTTCCAGATGGACCCGAACCTTTAACTTCATTAATATCGATGCCTTTATCTTTAGCCATAGCTCTAGCTACAGGTGTAGCTAATGCTTTTCGGGTTGGTTTTTCATCTTTTCCAGATTCCTTTTCACTACCCTCATCACTGGCTGCTAGTACTGCACTTTTGCCTGCAGTCTCCATTGTTCCTACAACGGCTGCAGCTTCTTCCTCTTCTTCGGGTTCTGGAGCAAACTGTTCTTCTACTTCTTTTTTCGCCTCTTTTTGAGCCTCTTCACCATGTACACCCTCAATTTCAATCTCAACTAAAGGCTCACCTACTATAGCAACATCTCCTTCTTCACCAAATAGGGCTACAATAGTTCCGTCTCTTGGTGATGGAATGTCGGCTACCACTTTGTCGGTCTCCATTTGAACAAGATTGTCTCCTGTTTTTACTTGTTGTCCCTTTTTTACGTACCATTCTAAAATAGTACCTTCTTCTAAGCCTTCACCTATATCGGGGAAATTAAATATATATCTCATTTGTTTTTGATTTAGAATTTGACTGTTTTCTCTATTTCGTAAAATATTCGTTCAGGTGAGATCATGTAATGTTTCTCACCTTGCGCCAATGGCACAATTGTGTCGAAACCCATCACCCTGCGTGGCGGTGCTTCAAGGTGCAAGAATGCACCATCGTTTGCAATTGCCATTAGTTCCGAGCCTACACTAAACGACTCTGTGGCTTCAGCCACAATAACCAAGCGTCCTGTCTTTTTTACAGATTCTATGATTGTCTCTCTATCAATTGGATAGATAGTTCTTAAATCTATAAGCTCTACAGATATACCTGCCTCTTTTGCCATTGCCATCGCTTTTTGCGATTCTCGAATCATAGCGCCAAAAGCTACAACAGTAACATCAGATCCTTCGTTAAGTACTTTTGCTTTTCCTATAGGGATGCTAAACTTCTCATCGCTCACCTCTTGTTTAATAGCTCGATAGATGCGCTTAGGCTCCATAAAGATAACTGGGTCGTCACTCTCTATAGCTGCTATTAGCAGTCCTTTAGCATCGTGAGGCGTGGAAGGAACAACAACTTTAAGCCCAGGAATGTGTGCATATAGTGCTTCGGGACTTTCTGAGTGATGTTCCAATGCATTGATACCTCCTCCATATGGGAATCGAATTACCATAGGTGCTTTAAATCTACCACGCGAACGGTTGTGGATGCGTGATACATTTGATATTATTTGATTGAAAGCAGGATATGAAAAACCATCAAACTGCATTTCTACAACAGGACGGAGTCCAGCTAAAGCCATCCCCATTGCAGTACCTACAATAGCAGATTCGGCTAGAGGAGAGTCAAAAACTCTTTCAACACCATGTTTTACTTGTAGACCTTCGGTTACTCTAAACACACCACCTTCTACTCCTACGTCTTCACCGTATACTACAACCGATTTGTCGTCAGCTAGTTTGATGTCAAGCGCATCATTAATAGCTTTTACCATTGTCATTACACTCATTATCTATTCTCCTTCCAGTTTAAAAATTGTTCGTACTCTGCTTTTTGTCTTTTTAGGTCTTCGGGCATATCTGTGTACATAAAGTCAAACACTTCATTTAATGGATAAGGACCAAAGTTTTCTGCTTCTAAGAATTGTTTATCTACCTCTTTTTTATATTCGGCTATTAATTTCTCTTCATCTTCTTTCCAAATACCTTTTTCATCCATATACTTCTTCAATCTTACCAATGGATCGGTCAAAGCCCATTTGTCTTCCTCCTCTTTAGTTCTATATTTCGTCGGGTCATCAGATGTTGTGTGGGCTCCTCTTCTATAGGTAAGTGCCTCAATAAGAATTGGTCCTTTCCCCGAGCGTGCATGTTCAGCTGCCTCTTTATACGCAACATGCATGGCAAAGATGTCGTTTCCGTCAACTTTTATACCTTTCATGCCAAAGGCAACTGCTTTGAGGGCTAAGTTTTTAGCTTTTGTTTGTTTGGTAATAGGTACGGAAATAGCATATTGATTGTTTTGAATAGTGAAAACTACAGGTGCATCCCATACTGCAGCAAAGTTTAGTGCTTCATTAAAATCTCCAGTTGATGTGCCACCATCACCAATAAATGGGAAAACAACCTCATCTTTTTTCTGGTATTTAATTGCATAACCTATTCCAGCTGCATGCTGGTATTGAGTACCAATTGAAATGGCTATGGGTAATACTTTTTTTGCATTAGCAAAGTTGCTGCCCTGTTCGTTGCCATTGTAGTACAAGAAAATCTCTTTCATTGTCACTCCTCTTGCCAGCATAACACCTAGCTCGCGAAAAGCAGGAACCAACCAATCTTCCTCTTGCATATTCATTCCTGCTGCTATATGAATTGCTTCTTGTCCGTGGTTGGGGGGAAATGTGTACATGCGACCTTGGCGCTGATAGGAAACTGCCATTTCATCGGCTACACGCTCAAAAAGCATATCCTTGTATGCTTTTATTATGGTTTCGTTGTCTAGGTCAGGCATTAGTTTTGGATTAATAACCTTACCGTCATTATCGATAATCCTGAGTATCTTATCTTCTAATGGATCAAATTCTTTAAAAATCATTTGCGTAATGTTTTAAGTTGATATTATCGAGTTTGCTTTGTTATTTGGAATGATTCAAAATAACTTGTCTTGTTATTTAAACAACGAAATCGCAAATTAGTTCTTGAGCTGAAATAAGAAGTCTACTTTTATTGGCATTAAAGTGCTTTGATAGAATTTGTTAAAGTTGCTGATTTGAATCTGTTTGTAATTATTTTAAAGTAAAGTTGGTTGTTTTGAATCCAATGTATAAGTAAAAACCGCTAATTTGCCTTCAATTGTTTGGTTGAGGTTTTATCCAAATGTTTTTTGTAGAGTGTTGTTTGATTTGTTTTTTTAACTGTTTCAGTAGTTTCATCCTAAAAAAAAGAGAGTGAAGGAACAAGTTTTAGTGGGCTTTGTTATATTGTTTGTTGATGATATTTATATACAGCTATAAAGTTTAGATCTGCATAAATAATAAAATAGATATGGATTACTGTTACAGGATTATTCTACTTTTCATGTTCTCTGCTTTTTCTCTGGTGTTTTTAGCTCAAGAAGACAAAACTTTCCATTCGTTAGACTCTACAGTAGTGTTAGAAGAGGTAATTGTAAATGCTTATCAAACAAAAAGTAGTTTGAGTCGTATTCCTGGCAGTGTTTCGGTGCTAACAGGCGATGCAATTTCGGCTTGGGATGCTAATTCAATGGCAACTACTATCAACTCCTTGCCTGGGGTTTATATGCAAAGTGGAACTTATGCTACAAGTAGAATAGTGATTCGTGGAATGGGAAGTAGAACGCCTTATAATACTAATAGAATAAAGTTTTATTTAAACGATATCCCTATTACTTCATCAGATGGTGTTTCAAACCCAGAGGATATTAACTTGCAAATGATTGATAGACTAGAAGTTGTGAAAGGTCCTGCATCTGCTTTATATGGATCGGGATTGGGTGGAACAATTAATATGTCTACTGCAATAAATAGACGCACACACACCAATGCTCAAATTCATTATGGTGCTTTCAATACAATGAAAGCAGATGTGCAACAAAATTTTAAAACTGACAGATTTTCATTTCAAGCTCATCTCTCTGCAGTTAACTCTGATGGATATCGTGAAAACAATCATTTGAAGAAACGCACTGCTCTTGCTGCTGGTGATGTTAAATTTAAAATATTTGATATTGAGTATTTTTTATATGCAACTTATTTAAATGCAGGAATTCCAAGCTCGTTAGGTAAAACTGATTTCGAGACTAATCCAAAAGAAGCTGCACACAATTGGAAAGATGTAGAGGGATATAAAAGATATCACAAAGGGGTAGGGGGTGTTTCTTTTGTCAAGCAGTTTAATTCGAATTGGAAAAACAAGCTTATTCTTTTTGGAAAGTGGAATGATAGTTATGAAAGACGACCATTTAATAACCTAGATGATGCATCGCTGGGTGGAGGTATTCGTAATAAACTAACATATCATTCATCAAAGAGTGATGTAGTTGTGGGTTTAGAGTGGATTGCAGATGAATATAAATGGATGATAGATAAAGAGGATATTTTATTGAATAAAAACAGAGAGAAACGCAACCATCTCAATCTTTTTAGTGTAGTCTACTACCGGCCTACATCGAAGTTAAATATTTCGTTAGCAGCAGCCTACAACACTATTCAATATAAATTGATAGATGAGTTTTATGAAGATGGTGATAACTCAGGTAGCCGCAGTTTCCCCTCCATGTTTTCGCCTCGCATTGGTGTCAATTATGCTCTGCATAAAAAAATTGCCTTATATGCGTCGGTTGGTCATGGTTTTTCGCTTCCATCACCAGAGGAAGCATTATTACCAGAGGGTGATATCAATCCTCACATAAAACCCGAAGAAGGTATTCAGTATGAACTTGGTACTCGTCTGTTTTTATTTGATGGAAAGATGGAGGTTGATGCTTCTCTTTATTGGATTGAGTTGAACAATCTATTGGTTACCAAACGAATTTCAGAAGATATCTTTACAGGAATCAATGCTGGTAAAACTCGTCATAAAGGAGCAGAGGTAACAATGCTTAATAGGATTTTTTCTTACAATCAATTTCCAGGTCAATTAACTTCCAACTTTAGTTATACTTTTTCGAGGAATCGATTTGTCGATTTTACTAGTGATGGTATGGTGTATGATGGAAATCTCTTACCTGGCATTCCAAGATATATGGCACAGCTTAGTTTTCAATGGGTTCCAATTCCATCAATGTCTATTGATGCACAGTTTCAATCTGTTGGTAATCAATATTTAGATGACGCAAATACAGCCTCAGTGTCTTCTTACTTCTTTAGCAACATTAAACTATCAAATCGGTTTCAAGCATTTAAAGGCTCATCTCTTACCTTGTATCTCGGCATTAATAATATAACTAATGCACACTATGCATCTATGGTTATTGTAAATGCTAAAGCATTTGGTCCTGCCGAGCCGCGATATTATTATCCATCACTGCCAAGGCATGCATACATGGGGATAAGTTGGGGTTTTTAATCTAGTTGAAAGATTAACTCACAAAAAATAGACAAGACAATTATAAACATTGCAAATTATTTCACTATGTTTGCTTCCACAAATGATTGTAGAAGTTAACTAAACAGGAGCTTGCTCAAATCAGAGACTGTTTCGCTCATTTCAACCTGTTGTTGTTTTTGCAGTTCACATTAAAACACACTTTATGGAAATTCAGAGAACTAAATACTGGATCAAGTTTTATGGAGTAGCATCTGCACTGCTTATTACTATATACTACCTATTAGACTTGAAATACTTTGAGTCGTGGGGTATATATGTCCCTTTTTTGAAAAAGTTTAGCATGAGCTTGTTTCTCATTACCTTAATTTTCTTGATAAGTAAAATCATTACAAAGGTAATTAGCATTCATTCCGAAATAGAGGGAGAACGATACAATTTATTAAGAATTACTCGATTCTTAGCAATTGTTTTCAGCATGATTGTTGTTATCTCTTTTCTGTTTCAAAACCTTTATGCCGCTGCAGTTAGTTTTGGATTAATCTCCCTGGTTTTAGGTTTTGCTTTACAAGCACCCATAACCTCCTTTATTGCTTGGATATATTTAGTTTTTCGGCGTACATACTTTGTTGGAGACCGTATTCAGATAAAAGGACACCGTGGCGATGTGGTATCTATAAGTTATTTAGATACTTCTATACTAGAGTGTAGCGGCGATTATTTGGGTAACGATAGAAGCAGTGGGAGAATAATTAGGTTTCCTAACAGTTTAGTGTTGAGGGAAGAGGTAATAAATTATTCAGGACCTGAAATTCCCTTTATATGGAATGAGATTCCAATTCAAATTGCTTATACGAGCGATTTGCAGTTTGTGGAAGAGTGTTTATTGTCAGCATCTACAAAAGACTTTAAAGATAAATACCCTCAGCTTGCAAATCAAGATAAAGTAGAGTGGAAACCAGCTGTATATTTCCGCATTAACTCTTATGCATGGATGGAGGCTGTAGTTTCTTATCCTGTAGAACCTAAAGATGCGGCAGGTAGAAGGAATCGAATATTGAGATATGCTTTGCCCTTGTTGAATAATGAGCCTGATAAAGTAAAATTCCCAGAGGGAACACTTCGATAATAAATTCGTTCAGCTTTAAGTTGGTTTAATAGTCATATTGCGAAGGTGTTGTCCTGTTGTCTTAATGAGGTCTCTTTAGTTAAAACACCATAAACAGTAAAAGGGCTTATTTGTCCTAATAAATTTTCTTACATTTGTATCTTTAATTAATTACCAAGATAAATTTCTATTTTAAATTAGATGAGACTTTACACAATGATAGTATCAGTACTTATTTCACTATTTCTGCTTGCAGGAAGTTTTCAAACAACCGAAGCAAAATCTTTACAAAATATATACTCTATTGATGAGTATCAAATAGAACAAACAAATCCTCCCAAACCGAGAGGGAAAATTATAGAGATGCCCGATATCGACCCAATGTTTCCAGGAGGAAGTGGTGCAATGAAAAGTTTTATCTCCTCATCGTTACAGTATCCTCGAGAGGCTGCTGAAAAAGATATACAGGGTTTAGTGGTGTACAATTTTGTGGTGGAGCTTGATGGAACATTGTCTGATTTCGAAATTATGCATCGTGCACATCCCCTTCTAGATGCCGAAGCATTGCGTATTATTAAATCGATGCCACCATGGAGGCCTGCAGTGTATAAAGGAAACAATGTAAGGGCTAGAAATTATGTTCCCATGTATTTTAAGTTAAATAAAGGTGGGCGGAGCTCATACTCTACAGCATCTTCTGCGCAAACACGCAAGTCGATGCCTCTAGATCCAAACGAAGAGATATTTACAATTGTAGATGTGATGCCACAATTTCCAACAGGGGAAGAAGGGTTGGCTAAATTCATTTCGGAGTATATAAGATATCCAGAACACGCTAAAGCCGAGAATATTCACGGACGTATACTCTGTTCGTTTATTGTGAGAAAAGATGGAACTGTGTCAAACATTGAGATTGTGAATGGTTTAGATCACGAGCTTGATAATGAAGCACTACGTGTGTTAAGCATGATGCCAAAATGGACACCAGGAAAGAATGGTTGTGAAACTGTGAGTGTGAAATGTATCTTGCCAATCGACTTTACAATTGAATAAGAGTTTATTTTATCAGGTTGTTAAATCTGCTATTTTATATAAAAGTCGAACTTGCGTTTACCTTCATGGGTGTTGATGTAGATCGAGAAGTTTTCATCTTGCAAGTTTTCAATATCAAAAGATAAATATTTAAGAGTAGGTGCTCCAGGTGGGTCATCTAATCTTGAATATTTAAAATAAAATATGGGGATGTCAAATTGCATATCTTTAAACAGACCAGTGGAGTGTGCTTTAGAGTGATAGTCTACCTGAAGAGAGATATTTAAATATTTCCCACTTTTCCATATACTTATTATTTTAACTGCATCAGACTCTATTTCACTTGGATTTTCTACAGCTTCAATAGTACCCAAGAAAATAACTTGCACACTATTTATTTTAATAGAGCCACTTTCTAAAGGAGTATAGTTTAGAATTACACGATTACCATTGTCCAAATCATAATTTGGGCTTTCATCGGGTGTTAAAACAGATCCGTTGTCTAGTTCAAACATTATTGATGATTTTGTCTTTACAACTGTTGCAAATTCAACAAAGTAATTGGGAATGCGTGCTTCATCTTTATCACAACCGACAAAGACTAAAAAAATAAGCGTTAAAAATATAAGTGTAGCCCTATTTCTCATTATATGGAGCAAGTTTATTCTTGAACAGACAGATGATTGATAAGTATATTGGCATACATCTTTACTATCTTAGTTCTTAGATAATCAACATCTTTGTTTTCAATTTCTATTTTATCAACTTGTTTGTTTACGTATTCAACAAAGCTATTTTTCTCATCCGGGTTGTATTTGTCATCAAATCTTTTGCTGTTGTTTAGTATATCGTAAGCTATATAGTTGATGGTATATATTTCGTAGTTTTTGAAAATCTCTTTGTCTATCAAATCTGCCACATCTTGTAGCAGGGTAGCTTTGTTGTTCGTTGATATCGAGTCTATCTCTTCGTTCAAAGGCTTACAAACCCTAAAGTATATATTCCCTTTATATCCTTGTATGCCCGTCATCATATTAATAAGATCGTCTTGTTTGCTTTTTTTGTAATCTTCAATATCACGTTTAAGCTGAAACTCTTGTGCTTTCAGAAAATCACATGGGTCGTATTCATATGAGATGGAGAGAGGAACTATGTTAAGGGCTTTAAGACTTTTTATTGGATCCTTTCTATCAGCAAGTGTTAGCATCTTCAGCATGCTTGCTTGTGTTCTATCATTCGAGTCTTTTGCACGACCTTCACGCTGAGCAATCCAAATAGACTGCTTTTTATCGCTAATAGTTTTATGCATATATTTTGACAGATGTTGCGAAGCTTCTAGAATTTGACGAACGGGAATATTTCTCTTCACAATAAAGCTTTTGTTTAGCCTCACTATTGTGGTAATCCAAGGATAGATTAGAAGGTTATCGCCAATAGCTATTTCTGTTGTTTGATAACCTTGCTCTTCTAAAGAGATATTTAATAAACCCGCATCTAATATTATATCACGATGATTTGATATATATGTGTGGCTTTTGTGTAGGTCTATTTCTCTTGGGTTTAATAACTCCAGCTCATCTACATTATTTTTTATAAACTTCAGGATAAGATTGTATATCACCTTTTTCTGAAACGCATAGATGGAGTTAAGCTCACGCATTTGTTTAGAAAACTCATCCCAAGTAATAGGTGCAACAACTGGCTCTATCACAGCCTTAAACATTTTGTCATTAAGTAAAAGCTCAATCGATTCTTTTACCTCAGAGTCGTGTAGTGGACGAATGTCATCAAACTCTGTATATGTAAAGGTATAACCTTTGTCTCTGCTATTATCAGATTCCATCATCATAAATTTAGCTTTTAATTTTGTTGTATTCGTATTCAATTATCTCTGTCAAAACATCTGTTATATTCAAATTTGCAGCCTCTACTTGTTGAGGTATAAAACTTGTTTCGGTCATCCCCGGCACTGTATTTATCTCTAGTAAAACAGGTTGATTGTTACTAATTATATAGTCAGCCCTTACTATTCCTTTTGCACCCACAAGATCGTACAGCTTTAATGTAAGTTGTTGTATCTGCTGGGTTAGTTCAAGGGAGATGCGAGCAGGTGTTATTTCGTCAACCTGTCCTTCGTATTTGGCTTCATAGTCAAAAAACTCGTTGTGAGTAACAACCTCTGTTATTGGCAAAACTGTCTTTCCTTTCTCAGTTTTATAGCATCCGCAAGTAACTTCGGTGCCATCAATAAAGCTTTCTACGAGCACTTCATCAGCCTCGGTAAATGCTTCGTTTATTGCGTCTTGTAGATCTATTGCTTCTTTTACTTTTGTGATAGCAAAGCTAGACCCTCCAACGTTAGGCTTTACAAATAGTGGCAATTTCAGCTCTTCAACAATACTTTGTGTATTATACCGATTATTTTGTCTTATCAAAATGGAGTTTGCTACATTTATGCCAAAACTTTTAAGAAAATTATTGCAAGTGTATTTGCTAAATGTGAGTGCACATGCCAGTAGTCCAGAACTAGAGTAGGGCATTTTTAGCATATCGAAATAACCCTGCAAAGGTCCATCTTCTCCAGGGGTGCCGTGAATTATTATATAGGCAAAGTCAAACTTTATATGCTTGCCCTCAGCTGTAAAGCTAAAATCGTTTTTGTCAATTGAGTACGACTTACCATATAGTTGTGCAGTCCATTCATTATGGTCTATGCACACTTTTATTACATTATATATAGATTTGTCAAGGAAGTTATACATACCCTGAGCACTTCTTTCGGAGACCTCTTTTTCTGACGAGTATCCTCCCCACACTACAGCTATATTTTTTTTGGTCATCTTATTATTTGTCAAATAAATTGCAACTTACAGTTTTTAGTTCAAATTTCATTGTTTTGCACAAAGTTTTTCCATCTCTCTACCACCTTTAACATGTCTGCAGGCAGCTCGCTATGAAAAACCATCTCCTCCTTTGTAGTTGGGTGTACAAAGCCCAAAGTTTTAGCATGCAAACATTGACGAGGACACTCCTCAAAGCTATTTCTTACAAACTGTTTATAATTTGATGTGTTCTTTCCACGCAATATTTCGTTACCTCCATAGCGTTCATCATTATACAAAGTGTGTCCAATGTGTTTCATGTGGGCACGTATTTGATGTGTACGACCTGTTTCAAGCTGGCAGTTTACAAGGGTTACATATCCTAGTCGTTCTGCAACTTTGTAGTGTGTAATTGCTGTTTTACCTTGATCTCCTTCAGGAAAAACACGCATAAGTAATCTGTTTTTAGGGTCGCGTCCTATATTTCCTTCAATTCGTCCCTCGTTTTCGGCTATAGCTCCCCACACTAGTGCAACATACTCTCTTTTAGTTGTTCTAGCTTTAAATTGTTTTGCTAAGAAAGACTTTGCTAAGGGATTTTTTGCAATAAGCAGCAATCCAGATGTATCTTTGTCTATACGATGTACTAATCCCAAATTGGGGTCGTTTGCATCAAAGTCTGGTTCATCTTTTAGATGGTGTGCTACGCCATTAAGTAAAGTGCCTGAGTAATTGCCATATCCAGGGTGTACCACCAAACCGGCTTGCTTGTTTATTATCAACAAGTCATCATCTTCATACACTATGTTTAAGGGAATATCTTCAGGTGTTATTTCAAGTTCGATGCGCGGTTTGTCCATAACAACCGTAACTACATCGAATGGTTTTACTTTATAGTTAGATTTTACAGGTTTGTCATTCACTAAAACACAATTGGCTTCTGCTGCTTGTTGTATTTTATTGCGAGAGACACCTTCAATTTTATCAATTAAAAACTTGTCAATTCTAAGCAAACTTTGACCCTTATCAGCTGTATATTGATAATGAATATATTTTTGCTCACTATTGTCGTCTGTTAAGTCATCTTGGTCAAACAGATTGTCCTTGTCATTAAATTTTTCTTTTTGCACGGCATTTTAAAAAAACGAGTCATCAACTATTGGATTACTTTCTTGTGTAGGTTCTCTAGTAGCATCATTATTTGGATAGGAATTATACTCATTGTCGATATTCAACAGAGATTTGCTTCCAACAATAATTGTTAGAGGTGCACCAGCAGGTATTTTCTCATCTGGTTTTATTTTCCTTCCTCTATATACTACTGCTTGTACTAGCTGATCATGTTCCGACGGAACCTCTTCAATAGTAATCTGTTCGAAACCCATTGATATAAGCAATGCCTCGGCGTGTCTAAGCGAATTGTCTGCTAAGTCTGGAATTACAAGTTCTTTAGGACTGCTAGAATAAATGGTTAGAAAAACCTTGCGTCCCTCCTTAGTTGTGCTATTTGGATCGGGTATCTGTTCGATAATAGCACCAGGTGTAGCCTCTTTTTGGTATAAAGAGTCTATCACTTCATAGTCTAGTCCGTTAGCTTTAAGTAAAACCATTGCATCATTTAGCTGTTTGCCTCTCACATTTGGCACTTTCACAGATTTGCTTTGGCGTGTATATATATGTAGAAATACTAGGCTAGCCACTAATAAAGCTACACCCAGTGTTATCATAAGGAGTATATTCTTTATTATACTATCTTTAAAATTACCTTTTGATGTTTTTCTCTTTGCATTCATATTTATTGAAAATAGGATAATGAGTGATATTTATGTAAGTATATACATTATATATATATGTATGTACTTACAAAGGTATAAAAAAAACAGATTGCTTCGTCAAAAGCATCTGATTTCGTTTAGAAAGTTGTGTAAAATAAAAATGAGCAAAGAAATATATAGTAATTTCTTTGCTCATTTTATATTGTACTAATCGGATATTCGCTATCCTTCATGCTAAACTGATACTCTTTTTCTACCTTTAGCACGACGTGCTCTAATTACTCTTCTTCCGTTTGCAGTAGACATGCGTAAACGGAAACCATGTTTGTTTTTTCTTCTTCTGTTTGAAGGTTGAAATGTTCTTTTCATTTTTATCTCGTTTTAATATTATACTTGTTAGTTATATATGGGGTGCAAAAGTAGGGAAAAAAAATCAATCTCGGAAACTATACCGCTATTATTTGATAAATAGTGTCATAAGGTAGTGTAGGAATGTCTAAAATCAAACAAAAAGCAGGAATATGTAAAAATATCATCAAAAAGTTTTGGAGTATAGAAAAAAGGTTCTATATTTGCACTCGCATTTGAGAAACAACCCCTGTCGGTTGTAAAACAATAAGTCAAATGGCCCATTCGTCTATCGGTTAGGACGCCAGATTTTCATTCTGGAAAGAGGGGTTCGATTCCCCTATGGGCTACCAATTAAATACAATTATAGACTAGTTACACGTTATGGCAAATCATAAATCAGCAGAAAAAAGAATTAGACAGTCAGAGACTCGTCGTTTGAGCAATCGATATGCATCGAGAACAACTCGTAATGCTGTACGCAGTTTTCGTGAGTTGACTTCAAAGGATGAGGCGCATGCTAAATATCCTGAGGTTAGTTCAATGCTAGATAAATTAGCAAAGAAAAATGTGATTCATCAAAAGAAAGCAGATAACTTAAAATCTAAGTTAGCAGCGCATATGAACTCGTTGTCTTAATAAGTATATAACTTATTTCGATTATAAGATATAGAGCCGAACATTATTGTTCGGCTTTTTTTGTTTCTAATTGTTAAATAATTGTTTGATTTTTACGCTGTGTATATGGTAATTAATTATTATATCTTTTCAAAGCATTTTGTAGCCCTACAAAATACTTAAAACAGTTGAAACTTGCATCTACCATGGTAGATCTGCTTTGAAAAACATTATTTTTGTTTTGTCTCCAAACCTTGCTCCATTCATACCCTAAAACTCCCATTTCCGAAGTAGAACTCTCTTTTCATCAGTTAGTTTTTCAATATTTAGCTGCTTTTTATCTCTTCCTATTTTTCTTTCTCCCATGTTTTGTAATCAGTAACTTTGTTTCCTCACATTTTGGCAATTAGAAATCACCACTTATAAAGTTAAAAATAAAAAAGAGTCTTCATCTTTGTAAAAATCAAAATACAAAAGAGATGAAGACTCAAACACAACAATTTAAAA
>RRZU010864166.1_pt1 | contig 60779 bp, 58 predicted proteins | sample 2165561 | NCBI WGS metagenome assembly RRZU01 (sample SAMN10456909, study PRJNA506462) | wastewater metagenome | isolation source: wastewater sludge | place: USA: Moscow, Idaho
AGCCCTTCGTCGTCACCGGCGGTGGCCCCGGCAATTCGACCACTTTCCTGTCCATTGACCTGGTGAAAATGGCTGTCGGCCAGTTCGACCTTGGTCCCGCCGCCGCGTTCAGCCTGATGTATTTCCTTGTGATCCTGCTGGTGTCCTGGGTCTTCTATACCGTGATGACCAACATGGACCGCAGTGCATCCGATATCCCGGAGGAACTGTGATGCGCATCAAGTCCCAGGCCGTCGTCATGGTGCTGTATCTGTTGTTCCTGATGCTGCCGATCTATTGGCTGCTGAACATGAGCCTGAAGACCAATGCCGAGATCACCGGCACCTTCAGCCTGTTCCCCCGGAACCTGACATTCCAGAACTATCGCACGATCCTGACCGACCCAAGCTGGTACATGGGCTACGTCAACTCGATCATCTATGTGGTGATGAACACGGTCATCTCGATTTCCGTGGCGCTGCCGGCGGCCTATGCCTTCAGCCGCTACAACTTCATCGGCGACAAGCACCTGTTCTTCTGGCTCTTGACCAACCGCATGGCGCCGCCGGCCGTCTTTGCGCTGCCGTTCTTCCAGCTTTATTCGTCGATCGGGCTGTTCGATACGCATATCGCGGTGGCGCTGGCGCATTGCCTGTTCAACGTGCCGCTGGCGGTCTGGATCCTTGAAGGCTTCATGCGCGGCGTGCCCAAGGAAATCGACGAGACCGCCTATATCGACGGCTATTCCTTTCCGCGCTTCTTCGTGCGGATCTTCATGCCGCTGATCGCGTCGGGCATCGGGGTCGCGGCCTTCTTCTGCTTCATGTTCTCATGGGTGGAACTGCTGCTGAGCCGCACCCTGACCAGCGTGAACGCCAAGCCCATCGCCGCGACGATGACGCGCACGGTTTCCGCATCCGGCATGGACTGGGGCGTGCTGGCCGCCGCAGGTGTCCTGACCATCATTCCGGGTGCCTTGGTCATCTGGTTTGTCCGCAACTACATCGCCAAGGGCTTTGCCCTGGGCCGCGTGTGAGGGTTCCCATGACTGACACCGCAATCCCCGCCCGCGCCCCCGCCCGCCGCGTCAACTGGCCGGCGATCTACGGCGCCGCCATCGTCATCCTTGGCGCGGCGCTTGGCTTTCTGGTCTGGGCCACGCCCGTCACCGATGGCGAAAGGCAGTGGTTCGACCCGATGATCCCCGGCGGCTGGATGGCCTGGACATTCCCGGTGGCGCTGTTCTTCTGGACCATCGCCAGCCTGATCGTGCTGTTCACCATTCTTGCCATCCGCTTCCCGGAAACCCCGCGCATGGGCATCCTGCGGATCGAGACGACGCGCGGCGACCGGCTGTTCATCTCGCTTCTGGGGTCGGCCTTCATCTGTCTGGGCTGGCTGTTCTTTGCCGGGCCGCCGCTTTGGTGGGCCCTGGCGCTTTGCCTTGTCTATGCCGCGGCGGTGTTCCGCTGGGTCTAGGCCATGACGATGCCCAAGGGCAGCGGCGACTGCCCGGGGCCATGAAACTGCAACGTCTCACCATCCACGGGAGGAAAACATGAGACTGACCTCGACCAGAACGGCCATGGCGCTTGCGCTGATGGTCATGGGAACCTCGCCCGCATGGGCCGACATGGAGGCCGCCAAAAAGTTCCTCGACACGGAAATCGGCGATCTGTCCACGCTGACCCGGCCCGAGCAGGAAAAGGAAATGCAGTGGTTCATCGACGCCGCGAAGCCGCTGGCGGGGATGGAGATCAAGGTGGTGTCGGAAACCATCACCACGCATGAATATGAATCCAAGGTGCTGGCCCCGGCCTTCACCGCCATCACCGGCATCAAGGTCACCCATGACCTGATCGGCGAAGGCGACGTCGTCGAAAAGCTGCAAACCCAGATGCAGACCGGCGAGAACATCTATGATGGCTATGTCAACGATTCCGACCTGATCGGCACCCACTGGCGCTATCAGCAGGCGCGCGACCTGACCAAGTGGATGGCGGACGAGGGCAAGGACTTCACCAACCCCGGCCTCGATCTGCCGGACTTCATCGGGCTGAAATTCACCACCGCGCCGGATGGCGACCTGTATCAGCTGCCCGACCAGCAATTCGCGAACCTCTACTGGTTCCGCTATGACTGGTTCAACGACCAGAAGACCAAGGACGATTTCAAGGCCAAGTATGGCTATGACCTTGGCGTGCCGGTGAACTGGTCCGCCTATGAGGATATCGCCCAGTTCTTCACCGGCCGCGACATGTCCTATATCGAGGGCGGCCCCAAGAAGGCATGGGGCAACATGGACTATGGCAAGAAGGACCCCAGCCTTGGCTGGCGCTATACCGACGCCTGGATGTCCATGGCCGGCATGGGCGACAAGGGCGACCCGAACGGGCTGCCGGTGGACGAATGGGGCATCCGCGTGGATGAGAATTCGCGCCCCGTCGGGTCCTGCGTGGCGCGTGGCGGTGCGACGAACGACGCGGCCGCCGTCTATGCCGTGACCAAGGCCATCGAGTGGCTCAAGGACTATACGCCCCCGGAAGCCATGGGCATGACCTTCGGCGAGGCGGGCCCCGTCCCGGCACGCGGCGATATCGCCCAGCAGATGTTCTGGTACACCGCCTTCACCGCCGACATGGTCAAGGAAGGCACCCCGGTCGTGAACGCGGACGGCACCCCGAAATGGCGCATGGCCCCCAGCCCGCACGGCGCCTATTGGACCGAAGGCACCAAGATCGGCTATCAGGACGTGGGCTCGTGGACGCTGCTGAAATCGACGCCGGTCGACCGCGCGCAGGCCGCCTGGCTTTACGCGCAGTTCGTGACCTCGAAGACGGTCGACGTGAAAAAGTCGCATGTCGGCCTGACCTTCATCCGCGAATCGACCATCAAGGACAAGTCCTTCACCGAACGCGCGCCCAAGCTTGGCGGTCTGGTCGAATTCTACCGCTCGCCCGCCCGCGTGCAGTGGTCGCCGACCGGGACCAACATCCCCGACTATCCGAAGCTCGCGCAGCTGTGGTGGCAGAATATCGGCGATGCCCTGTCGGGCGCAAAGACCCCGCAAGAGGCGCTCGATTCCCTTTGCGCCGAGCAGGAGAAGGTTCTGGCCCGGCTTGAGCGGTCCAAGGTCCAGGGCGATCTGGGTCCGAAGCTGAACGAGGAAAAGGACCCGAAAGAATGGCTGGACGCGCCCGGTGCGCCGGTGGCCAAGCTGGAAAACGAAAAGCCGCAGGGCGAAACCGTTTCCTATGATGAGCTGATCAAGTCCTGGCAGTAAGACGGATCGGGGGCGGGGCCGTGTCCCGCCCCCTTTTTCTATCTGGGAAAAGGAAACCGCCTTGAAACATATCCTTGCCATCGATCAGGGCACGACCTCGTCCCGGGCGATCCTGTTTGACGGGGCGCTGCGGCCCGTGGCCAGCGCGCAAGAGGAATTCGCCCAGCATTTCCCGGCCTCGGGCTGGGTGGAACATGACGCGCTGGACCTGTGGACGACGGTGGCCGCCACCGCCCGCGCCGCCATCGAAAAGCTGGGGCAGGGCGCGAAGGGCATCGCCGCCATCGGCATCACCAACCAGCGCGAGACGACCGTCCTGTGGGACCGCGCCACCGGCCGGCCCTTGCACAATGCCATCGTCTGGCAGGACCGCCGCACCGCGGACCTGTGCGAGGCGCTGAAGGCCGCGGGGCATGAGCCGATGATCTCGGCCCGGACCGGGTTGCTGCTTGACCCCTATTTCTCGGGCACCAAGCTGAAATGGCTTCTGGACAATGTCGAGGGCGCCCGGCCCCGCGCCGAGGCGGGCGAGCTGGCCTTTGGCACCGTGGATTCGTGGCTGATCTGGAACCTGACCGGCGGCCGGGTCCACGCGACCGACGCCACCAATGCCGCGCGGACGCTGCTTTACAATATCGCTGAAAACCGCTGGGACGCGGATATCTGCGCGCTTCTGGACATTCCCATGGCGCTGCTGCCCGAGGTGCGCGACAGCGCCGACGATTTCGGCACCACCCGCGCCGACCTGTTCGGGCACGAGATCCCCATTCTGGGCGTGGCGGGCGACCAGCAGGCGGCGACCGTGGGGCAGGCCTGCTTTCGCCCCGGCATGATGAAATCGACCTATGGCACCGGCTGCTTTGCGCTGCTGAACACCGGCGACCAGATGGTGCCGTCGCGAAACCGGCTGTTGACGACCATCGCTTACCGTCTGGACGGCAAGACCACCTACGCGCTTGAGGGCTCGATCTTCATCGCGGGCGCGGTGGTGCAATGGCTGCGCGACGGGCTGAAGATCATCCGCCACGCCGCCGAGACGCAGCCCCTGGCCGAGGCCGCCGACCCGACGCAGCAGCTTGTCATGGTCCCGGCCTTCACCGGGCTGGGCGCCCCCTATTGGCGGCCCGACAGCCGGGGCGCGATTTTTGGCCTGACGCGCAATTCCGGGCCGGCCGAGTTCGCCCGCGCGGCGCTGGAAAGCGTGGGCTTCCAGACCCGCGACCTGCTTGAGGCGATGCGCGCCGATTGGGGCGCCGCCGCCGAGGGCGTCCTGCGCGTCGATGGCGGCATGGTGGCCAGCGACTGGACCATGCAGTTCCTGTCGGACATCATCGGCGCGCCGGTGGACCGGCCGGTGGTGACGGAAACCACCGCGCTTGGCGCCGCCTATCTGGCCGGGATGCGCGCAGGGCTTTGCCCGCCGCCCGAGGAATTCGCCCGGAACTGGGCGCTTGAGCGGCGCTTTGAACCGGCGATGGACGCGGGCACCCGCGAGGCCCGCTATGCCGGCTGGAAACGCGCCGTCACCGCTACCATGCAGGCCTGATCCGGACGGCCGTCCCCGGGGCGGCCCGATCAGCCGCCCAGCACCTCGGGCCGGTCCTGACGCAGGCGGGCGAGAATGCTTTCGATGCGGCCCAGATGCTGGCGCATGGCGGCGGCGGCGGCATCGGGGTCGCGGGCGCGCAGGGCGGCCATGATCTGGCGATGCTCTTGCCAGGCGGTGCTGGCGCCATAGGTCAGGCTCAGGTAGCGGACGCGGTCCATGTGCCCCTTGTTGTCTCGGACCAGCGCCCAGACAAAGTCCAGCCCGGCAGCGGCGCAGATATCGCGGTGAAACTGGTCGTCCAGCGCGTGAAAGGCGTCGCGCCGGCCGGCGGTCACCATCTTCTCTTGCCGGTCGACAAGGGCGTCCAGCGCGTCCAGCTCGGCCGGCGTCAGCTTTAGCGCCGCCACGCGCATGCAGGATTGCTCAAGCGAGCTGCGGATGAAATGGGCCTGCATCACCGCCTGTTCGGAAATCGGCGTGACGGTGGTGGCGCGCTGCGGCCGGATCTGGATGAAGCCAAGCTGCGACAGCCGGTAGAACGCATCGCGCACCGGCTGGCGCGAGACGCCCATCTGCGCCGCCACCTCGGCCTCGGACAGTTTCGCGCCGGGCGGCAGCGACAGGTTCACCACGCGTTCATAAAGCAGGTCGAAAACCTGGTCGGTGACCGTGCGCGGTGCCACAAGCGCGGGCAATATCCCGGCGGGGGGTGTCTGGGATGTCATCATGCCGTCGCGACCACGCTGCGTTGACCGATCTTGCAAACTAGCATATTAGCTGATCAGATGCCACGCAAGCACAGGCCTTTGGAGGAGGGCGATGCATGGGGCTGCCGGACGACGACCGCCTGCGCCATCGGCGGGGCGTTTGCGGGGGATATCGGCCAGACTGCGGTCTTTCTGGCCGCGCCGGCATCGGATTATATCAATGGCGCGATCATCAATGTCGATGGAGGCAGGTTTGCAAGACAGGCTGTACCGTGAACCCCTGACCGCACCGGCGGGCATCGTCCACCTTGGGCTTGGCGCATTCTTCCGCGCCCATGGCGCCATCTACATCGCCGAGGCGATGGCGAAATCCGGCGGCGACTGGGGGGTGGTCGGGGTTTCGCTGCAATCGCCGGGGACGCGCGACAGGCTGGCGCCGCAGGGCTGGGCCTATACCGCGCTGGAGCTGGCGCCGGATGGTGAGCGTCCGCAGGTCGTCACGGTGCTGCGCGACGTGCTGGTGGCGCCGGAAAACCCGCAAGCGGTGCTGGACGCCATGGCCGCGCCCGCAGTCAGGATCGTCACCCTGACCGTCACCGAAAAAGGATATTGCCACGAGCCCTCGACCGGCAGGCTGAACCGCGCCCATCCCGATGTTGCCCATGACCTTGAAAACCCGTTGCCGCGCTCGGCTCCGGGCTTTCTGGTGCGGGCCTTGCAGGCGCGGCGGGCGGCGGGGCTGCCGCCCTTTACCGTGCTTTGCTGCGACAACCTGCCGGAAAACGGCCGCCTCGTGCGCGGCGTCGTGCTGGAGCTGGCCGGGCTGCTCGACCCGGCGCTGGCCGAATGGATCGCGACCCATGGCGCCTTTCCGGCGACCATGGTCGACCGTATCGTGCCCGCCACCACCGCCGACGACCTTGACCGGCTGGCCGCCGCCACCGGCTATCGTGACGAGGCGCCGGTCATGCACGAACCCTTTCGCCAATGGGTGATCGAGGATGACTTCGTCGATGCCATCCGCCCCGATCTTGGCGCGGTCGGCGCGCAGCTTGTCGGCGACGTGACCCCGTTCGAACACATGAAGCTGCGGATGCTGAACGGCACCCATAGCGCGCTGGCCTATCTGGGCTATCTCGCCGGATATGAGACCATCGCCGACACTGTCGCCGACCCCGATTTCGCGACCTTTGTCCGCGGCCTCTGGCGCGATGAGATCATCCCCGTCCTGATGCCTCCGCCGGGCGTCAACCTTGGCCAATATGCCGATGCGCTGCTGGCGCGCTATGCGAACCCCGCCATCCGGCACCGGACATGGCAGATCGCCATGGATGGCAGCCAGAAACTGCCCCAGCGCATCCTTGGCACCATCGCCGAGGCGCGCGCCGCAGGCCGCCCCGTGCCCGGCCTGACGCTGGCCGTCGCGGCGTGGATGCGCTATACCTCGGGGATCGACGAACGCGACGGGGAAATCGAGGTCAGGGACCCGATGGCGCAGCGGCTTGCCGCCCTGTGGGAGGACGACCCGGCCGCGACAGTCAACGGTTTTCTTGCCCTTGCCGAAGTGTTTCCGCCCACCTTGCGTGACGATGCCGGTTTTCGCGCCGACGTGACGGCGGCGCTGGCCGGGCTGGTCCGCGACGGTGCCAAAGCCAGCCTGAAAGGCGCCAGCCATGCCTGAACCCCTGATCCTGAACCCGGCCGACAATGTGGCGATCCTGACCGAAAAGGGCATCGCCCCCGCCGGCCACAAGATCGCCCGCCGCCCCATCCCCAAGGGCGACGAGGTGGTGAAATACGGCCAGGTCATCGGCTATGCGACCGAGGACATCGCCCCCGGCGCCCATGTCCACAGCCACAACTGCGTCTTTGGCGAGCATGGCCGCGACTATCGCCCCGGGGCCGGGCTGGCGGCGGCGCGCGCCGGGCTGGCCGGGCGCAGGGACCCGGCCTTCAGCTTTCAGGGCTATCGCCGCGCCGATGGCGCGGTCGGCACGCGGAATTACCTGGCGCTGGTCGCAACGGTGAACTGCTCGGCCACGGTGATCCGCCGCGCGGCCGAGGAAATCCGCATCGAGGGCGCGCTTGAACCCTATCCCAACGTGGACGGGGTCGTGGCCTTTGCCCATGGCACCGGCTGCGGCATGGCCGACAGCGGGCCGGGCTGGGACGCGCTTCAGCGCGTGCTGACCGGCCATGCCGGCCATCCGAACGTCGGCGCGGCGCTGTTTGTCGGCCTTGGCTGCGAGGTCATGCAGATCGCCCGCATGAAGCAGGAACTGGGTCAGGCCGCGCGCTTTCACGGGCTGACCATCCAGGAGACCGGTGGCACCCGCAAGACCATCGACGCCATCAAGGCCCGCATCCGCGAGATGCTGCCGGCGCTGAACGATGTCCACCGCGAAAGCGTGCCGGTATCGGCGCTGAAGATCGGGCTGCAATGCGGCGGCTCGGACGGGTTTTCCGGCATCACCGCCAACCCGGCGCTGGGGCTGGCCAGCGACATTCTGGCGGCGCAGGGCGCCTCGATGGTGCTGTCGGAAACGCCCGAGATCTATGGCGCGGAACGGCTGCTGCTGGATCGCGCCGTTTCGGCCGAGGTGGCCGCGAAGCTGATCGAACGCATTCGCTGGTGGGAGGATTACACCGCCAGGAACGGCGGCTCGATGGACAACAACCCCAGCCCCGGCAACAAGGCGGGCGGGCTGACCACCATTCTGGAAAAGTCGCTGGGCGCGGTCGCCAAGGGCGGCAATGCGCCCTTGGAGGCGGTGCTGGACTATGCCGAACGCATCACCGCGCCGGGGCTGAACTTCATGGACACGCCCGGCTATGACCCGGTATCGGCGACCGGCCAGATCGCCGGGGGCGCGCAGCTTGTCGTGTTCACCACCGGGCGCGGCTCGGCCTTCGGCTCGAAGCCCGCGCCGACGATCAAGCTGGCGACGAATGACCGGCTGGCCGCCGCCATGCCCGACGACATGGACCTGAATTGTGGCGACATCCTCAGCCAGCGCGTGCCCCTGGAGCAGAAGGCGCTGGAGATCGTCGAACTGATCCTGGCCACCGCCTCGGGTCAGCCCAGCAAAAGCGAGGCGCTGGGGCTGGGCGACCACGAGTTCGTGCCATGGCAGATCGGCGCGACGATGTAGGCGCGGGCATCAGCCGGCGCCCGCGGCCATGATCGCAGCGGGCACCAGCGCGCCATGATGCCGGATGACCTGCCGGCTGAGCGCGTGGCCGGCGCAGATCGCGCCCGCGCAATCCGCCCCCGCCAGCATTGCCGCCAGATAACCGGCGTTGAAGCTGTCGCCGGCGGCGGTGGTGTCGACCGGCTGCTCGGGCGTCAGCCCGGCCAGATCGCCCGTCCCCTGCCTGCCGCCGAACCACATCGGGCCGCCGCCGTTCTTGACCACGACATGCCCCGCGCCAAGCGCCAGATAGCGCCGGATCGTCGCCTGCGCATCGGCATCGCCGAAATGCGCGGCCTCGTCGTCGAAGCTGGGCAGGACCAGATCGGCGCCCGAGGCCGCCTCCTCGATCCCGGCGCGCATGGCGCCCGCATCCGGCCACAGCCGCGGCCGCAGGTTCGGGTCAAAGACCACCATGGTGCCATCGGCGCGGGCGCGGTCCAGCGCCGCACGCAGGTTGGCGCGGCCCTGATCCGAGAGGATCGCCACGCTGATCCCGGAAAAATAGGCGACGCGCGCCCCCGCCAGCGCCCGGTCCAGCGCCGCCGGGTCATCCGCCAGCAGCTTCGCTGCCGAGCTGTCGCGCCAATAGGAAAAGCTGCGCTCGCCATTCTTCAGCGAAATGGCGTAAAGCCCGATCTCGCGCCGGGGGTCGCGGGCGATATGGCCGGTGCCGATGCCCTCGGCGGCCAGAAAATCCAGCATCTGCTGCGAGAATTCGCCAGTGCCGACGCGGGTGAAGTAATCGACGCTGAAAGCCTTGGGCAGCAGGCGGCGCAGATACCATGCGGTGTTGAACGTGTCGCCCGCGATCCCCAGCCGCCACAGGTCGGTTTCGCCCGCGGCAGACAGTTCCAGCATCGCCTCGCCGATCGAGATGATCCGCCCGCTCATGCGCGTGCCCCCCGGCGCGACAGCGCCAGTTCCACGCCACGCAGTTCCGCCAGCCCCTTCAGCCGGCCGATGGCGGGATAGCCGGGCTGCCCGCCGCGGCCGATATCGTCAAGAATGTCCTGCCCGTGATCGGGGCGCATGGGAATGACCGCATCCTCGCGCCCCGCGGCGCGGCGGCGGGCTTCCTCGGCCAGCACGGCGTCGATCAGCTCGACCATGTCGGTCTGGCCGCCAAGGTGGTCGTCCTCGAAGAAGCTGGCGGGGACGGTTTCGGTGTCGCGGCGGACATTGCGCAGGTGCAGGAAATGCACGCGGTCGCCAAGGCGGCGCATCATGCCCGGCAGGTCGTTGTCGGGCCGCGCCCCAAGCGAGCCGGAACAGAGCGTGATCCCGTTTGCGGGCAGATCGACGGCGGCCATGCGCTCGGCGTAATCCGCCTCGGTCGACATGATGCGGGGCAGGCCCAGCAACGGAAAGGGCGGGTCGTCGGGATGGCAGCAAAGCCGCATCCCCAGATCCTGCGCGACCGGGGCGACCTGTTCCAGAAAGGCGTGGAAGTTCCGGCGCAGCACCGCGTCCGTCACCGGGGCGTAACTGTCCAGCAGCGCACGCACGTCCTCCATGGTCTGCCGTTCGGCGGCGCCGGGCAGGCCAAAGACGATGTTCGCGACCAGTTCCTGCTTCCTGGCATCGTCCATGGCGGCAAAGCGGCGGGCGGCCTCGTCCCGCAGGGCTTCGGGGTAATCCCCGGCCGCGCCCCGGCGTTGCAGGATATGGATATCGAAGGCCGCGAAATCGGGCAGGTCGAAGCGCATGCACAGCGCGCCATTCGGCCGCCGCCAGGTCAGGTCGGTGCGCGTCCAGTCCAGCACCGGCATGAAATTGTAGCACACCACCCGGATGCCCGCCGCGTGCAGGTTGCGCAACGAGGCGATCCAGTTTGCGACATGATCGCGCCAGTCGCCGGTCTGGGTCTTGATCGCCTCGCTGACGGGGATGCTTTCCACCACCTCCCATGCCAGACCCGAGGGCGTGCCGTCCCGCATCCGCGACAGGTCGTGCTGGCGGCGGGCGATTTCCTCGGGGGTCCAGACGGCGCCGGTGGGGACGTGGTGCAGCGCGGTCACGACGCCCTGCACGCCCGCCTGCATCATGTGGTCGATCGAGACCGGGTCCTTGGGCCCGAACCAGCGCCAGGTGTGCCGCATTTCGCTGTCCTTTCGATTACTTGGTAAAATATTCCGGGTATCGCGCCGCCATCGCCGGCAGTTCCGTCAGCATCTGGCGCAGATGCAGGCGCGCGGCATCGCCGGCGCGCGCGGCATCGCCCTGCTGCACAGCGTCAAGAATGTCCTGATGCTGGGCAATGGTCTGCGCGCGGTCGAAGTCGCGCATCGACATGTGCCGCAGCCGGTTCATCTGCGATTTCAGCCGTTCAAGGTCGTTCCAGACCGCTTCATGGCCCGCCGCCACCGCCAGAAGGCGGTGAAAGCGGTCGTCGGATTCGATGAAGGCGTTCACGTCGCCGGCGCGGTCGGCCTGATGCTGCAAGGCGATTTCGGCCTGCATGGCGGCCAGCGCCGCGGGCGGGCGCAGGCCGGCGGTCAGGCGTGCCAGATCGCCCTCGACCGCCTCGCGGATCAGCCGCGCCGACAGGACCGCCGACATCGAGATCTTGCTGATATAGGTGCCGCGCTGGGGGCGGATTTCGGCCAGCCCGTCGCCGGCAAGGCGGATGAAGGCCTCGCGCACGGGTTGGCGGCTGACGCCGATCTCGCTGGCGATCTCGGTTTCGCTGAGGCGGGCGCCGGGGGGCAGTTCGCCGCGCAAAACCCGGCGGCGCAACCAGTCATGAACCTGGCTCGCGGTGCTGGGCGCAAGGGTGATGACGGTCGAATCCATGCCGGGCCTCCGCTGCCGTCGTTAAGCCATACTTCCATACAAGTAAATGGCGGCGGCAGGTTCAGGCGATGCGCGTGGCGGCAAGGCGCCCGCGCAGCCAGGTCGCAGCGGGGCCGACGGGGCGCTGCTTGTGCCAGACCAGTTCCAGCGCCACCGGCCAGTCGCCCTTGTCGAATTCCAGCGCCGGCATCGCCAGTTCGGTGGCCAGGGGCGAGCCCTCGATGATGTGGCGCGGGATCAGCGCCCAGCCGACATTGTGGCGCAAGATTTGCAGGATCACCCAATGGCTTTCGACCCACCAGACATCGGCGGCGACGCGCAGGCGCTGCTTTTCCGGGCCCTCGCTGCGGGCGGCGACCATGATCTGGCGATGGCGCTTCAGTTCCTCCCAGCCGATCGGGCCTTGCGCCAGCGGGTGGTCGCGGCCGCAGACAAGTTGCAGCGGCACCCAGCCGATGGTCAGAAAGCCCAGTTCGGGCGGCAGGATTTCCTGTCGCCACATCACGCCCAGATCGGCCTTGCCATCAAGGACGAAGCGGCCCACGTCCTCCATGGTCGGGAACATCAGTTCCAGTTCCACATGCGGGAAATGCGCGGCGAAATCGGCAAAGACCTCGCCCACGGCGGGTTCGGGGAACAGCTCGTCGATGGCGACGACAAGCCGGGTTTCGACATGGCGGGCAAAGCTGGCGGCGACGCCCAGCAGATGCTGGCGCCGGTCAAGGATCACCCGCGCCTCGGGCAGCAGGCGGCTGCCGGCGGCGGTCAGCACCGGATTGCGCCCCGTGCGGTCGAAAAGCTCGACCCCCAGATCGATTTCCAGGTTCGAGATCTGCGTGCTGACGGCCGATTGCGCCTTGCCAAGCGCCCGCGCCGCGCCCGAGAACGAGCCCTGCGCGGCGGCGGCGACGAAAGCCTCCAACTGCTCCATCGAGGGGTTCATCTATCTGCTTTCCAGATATGATCTAACTTTCTTTCCGCATGATTGCAGATAGAAGGGGCGGCGAAAACAGGAATGAGTGATTCAGATGCAAACGCGCAGCTTTTCGGACCGGGTCCGCCACGCCCTCAGCTTTGAAATCGTCGGGCTGGCGATCTTCACGCCGCTGGCCACGCTGGCCTTTGACAAGCCGGCGACGGACATGGGGATGATCGGGCTGATCTCCTCGACCGTGGCGACCTTATGGAACTTTGTCTTCAATGTCGGCTTCGACCGGGCGATGCTGCGCATGACCGGCAGCGCGGTGAAATCGATGCCGGTGCGCGTCCTGCACACCCTGATGTTCGAGGGCGGGCTGCTGGTCCTGCTGGTCCCGATGATCGCCTGGTATCTGGCGATCCCGCTGATGGCGGCGCTGATGATGGACCTGGCGATCATGCTGTTCTACCTGGTCTATACGTTCTTCTTCAATATCGCCTATGACCGGGTCTATCCGCTGCCCGAAACGCGGGCCGCCGCCTGAAGGCGCGCGATGAACGCCGCCCCCGGTTTCCCGAGGGCGGCGCGACAGGTCCCGGACCCGTTATGAGCTGATCCACCGAAGGCAGGTGTGGTCCGGGACCCGACCCCCTTATTCGGCCGCGAACTGGTTCATGGTGTTGGCGTGGCCGCCCGCTTTCAGCGCACGGTCGCCGCCGACCATTTCCTTGAACGTGTCGCCCAGATCCGAGCCGACCTCGTGCTGGTGCTTGACCGCCGAGACGCCGCGGCGGATTTCCTCGCGCTGGACGGTCTTGACATAGGCCAGCATCTTCTGGTCGCCGAAATAGCCGCGGCTGAGTTCGTCCACCGATTTCGCGGTCAGATGGAACGTCGGCAGCGTGATCAGGTTGTGGAACACGCCGGCGCGGGCCGAAATGTCGGTCTGGAAGCGCTGAAGGCGGGCGTCCGCCTCGCGGCCCAGATCGGTTTCGTCATATTCGGCCTTCATCAGCTCGTTGCCATCCGGGTAGTCGGCTTCGCCGATCTTGCCCTCGGCCAGCCATTGCGCGCGGACCTGTTTGCGCAGGTTCAGCGTCCAGTTGAAGCTGGGCGAGTTGTTATAGGTCAGCTTGGCATTCGGGACGACCTTGCGGATCTCGTTCACCATGCCGGCGATCTCGTCGACATTCGGGGTGTCGGTTTCGATCCACAGCATGTCGGCGCCGCCCTGCGTCAGGTTGACGATGCAATCCTCGATCACGCGGGCGCGGCCGGTGCCCTCCTTGAAGGGGAACAGCCCGTTGGGCATCCGCGCCGGTTTCACGAACTGGCCGTTCTGGAACAGCGCCAGTTCGCCCTCGTGGATCGGGTTGGCGTCGGTGATCGGCTCGGTCTTCAGCCACTTGATGTATCCGGCGGCCAGATCGCCCGGCTGCTGGCTGACCGGCACCTTCTGGGTCAGGCCGGCGCCAAGGCTGTCGGTGCGGGCGACGATCACGCCCTCGTCCACGCCCAGTTCCTCAAGCGCAAGGCGGCAGGCGCGCAGCTTCTCGATGAAATCCTCGCGCGGGACGGTAACCTTGCCGTCCTGATGGCCGCATTGCTTGGCGTCGGAAACCTGGTTTTCGATCTGAAGCGCGCAGGCGCCGGCCTTGATCAGTTCCTTGGCCAGCAGGTAGGTCGCATGCTCGTTGCCGAAGCCTGCGTCGATATCGGCGATGATCGGCACGACATGGCTTTCAAAGCTGTCGATGGCGGCGATGGCCTTCTTCTCGGCGGCGGCGTCGCCCTTGTCGCGGGCCTCCTTCAGCGCCTTGAACAGGTCGTTGATCGCGACCTCGTCGGCCTGCCGCAGCGAGACGTAGATCTCGTGGATCAGGTCGGCGACAGCGGTCTTTTCATGCATCGACTGGTCGGGCAGGTGGCCGAAGCGGTTGCGCAGGCCGGCAACCATCCAGCCGGACAGATAGACATAGGTGCCGCGCGCGGTGCCGCGCAGGCGCTTCACCGCCTTGATCATCTGCTGGGCGTGAAAGCCCGACCAGCAGCCCAGCGACTGGGTGAACTTGCTGCTGTCCGCGTCATAGGCGGCCATGTCCTCGCGCATGACCTTGGCCATGTCGCGGGCGATGTCCAGATGGGTGTCGTAGGTGTTCTGCATCTTCAGTTGAACGATGTCGTCGACCGTGACACCGCCGGGGGTCTGGCCCGAGGGATAGCGCTTCTCGACCTCGGCGCGCAGCTGGGCGTAAGTCTTGCGGTTGGCCATTGGAGTTCCTTTCGTCGTATCCGTGTGAATGGCGGCGGGCGCGCGGCCCGCCGAATGGGGTCAGATCAGTCCAGCGCGTTCAGCACGTCATAGGCCGGCGCGGTGATGAAATCGGGCAGGGCGGGGGCGGTCACCGCCTCTTGCACGATGCGCGCGGCCGAGGCGTAATGCCCGCGATGGAAGCCGTTCGGGCCAAGCCGGGTCAGGATCGAGACGATCTCGGCCTGGATCAGTTCGCCCAGCCAGTCGGCGGTGAAGAGCCGCTCGTCGCCGTTGTCCAACGTCACCGTGGCGCCGTGGCGAAGCCATTGCCACAGTTGCGCGCGGCTGATCTCGGCTGTGGCTGCGTCCTCCATCATGTTGTAGATGGGAACCGCGCCGCGGCCCGACAACCAGTTGGCCAGGTATTCGATGGCGACCGAGATATTGGTCCTGACGCCGACCTCGGTGATCGGACCCTGATGCGGCTTCAGCAGCATGGCGGGCACGATGCGCCATTCCTGGCGCGGCTTGCGGATCTGGTTGGGGCCGGGCATCTCGGCGTCGAAGATTTCCTGCGCGACCGGCACCAGATCGGGATGCGCGACCCAGCAGCCGTCGAAGCCCATGCCGACCTCGCGCTTCTTGTCGGCGCGGACCTTGGCGAAGGCTTCCTCGTTCGCGGCGGGGTCGTCCTTGACCGGGATCGCCGCCGACATGCCGCCCATGGCGTGGATGCCGCGGCGATGCGCGACCTTGACCACGCGCGCGGCATAGGTCGCAAGGAAGGCGTCCTCCATGACGACATCGGCGCGGTCGGGCAGAACATAGGCGTCATGGTTCCGCAGCGTCTTGATATAGCTGAAGATATAGTCCCAGCGCCCGCAATTCAGGCCGGCGATGTGATCGCGCAGTTCCCAGATGATCTCGTCCATCTCGAAGGCGGCGGGCAGGGTCTCGATCAGGACGGTGGCCTTGATCGTGCCTTGCGGCAGGCCAAGCCGTTCCTGGGCATAGGTAAAGACCTCGTTCCAGAAGCGCGCCTCGCCATGGGCCTCAAGCTTGGGCAGGTAATAGAAGGGGCCGCGCCCGCTTTCCGCCAGCGCCTTGCCGTTGTGAAACAGCGACAGCCCAAAGTCGAACAGCGCCGCCGAGATCGGCTGCCCGCCGATAAGGACGTTCGATTCCGACATGTGCAGCCCGCGCGGGCGGACCATGATCAGCGCCGGATCGGGGCCGACGCGATAGGACTTGCCACTGGCCTCGTCGTCATATTCCAGCCTGCCGTCGCGATAGTCGATCAGGTTCATCTGGCCGGCGATCAGGTTGGCGAAGCTGGGCGAGGTCGCGTCCTCGAAATCCGCCATGAAGACCTTGGCGCCCGAGTTCAGCGCGTTGATCATCATCTTGCGGTCGACGGGGCCGGTAATCTCGACGCGGCGATCCTCAAGAATGTCGGGGATATCGGCGGCACGCCAGATGCCCTGACGGATCTCGCGCGTCTGCGGCAGATAGTCGGGCAGTTCGCCGCGGTCGACGCGGTCCTGACGGCGGGCGCGGGCGACCATCAGCGCGTGCAGGCGCAAGCCGAAGCGGGCCTGAAGGTCGGCGACGAAGGCCAGCGCCTCGGGGGTCAGGACGTTGTCGGCGCCGGGAACGGCGCGCAGGACAATCGGCGGCAATGCGGGTGGTGGACGATCAAGCGGCATGGGGTCCTCCGGGTGGGGTTCGTGATTCAGCTCATAATGTCATGTTAGTAATGTAATGGACTTTGCATAGCATGAACCTGTAAAGAACGGGTGCTGACGTAGGGATTGTCACATCGCTTGTGACAGGAATGTAAGGTTTGTCACATGACAGGACGCAATGAAAAGCTGATCATCGGGCAAAGGCTGCGGGTGCTGCGGCAGTCGCTGGGGCTGACGCAGGCGCAGATGGCGGCAGAACTGGGCGTTTCGGCCAGCTATGTGACGCTGATCGAGGCCGACCAGCGCCCGGCCTCGGCGCGGTTCCTGATGAAACTGGCCGAGGTCTATGACCTGAACGTGTCGGAACTGGCGCCCAGCACCGACGCCCAGCTTGCCACCGACTTTTCGGCGGCGCTGAAGGAGCCGGCGCTTGGCACCGGCAGCCTGTCGCGTTCGGAAATCGAGGCGGTGCTGCAAGCCTCGCCGCGCATCGCCTCGGCTTTCGTGCGGCTGCATGAACAATACCGCGAGGCGATCCTGCGTCCGCAGGCCGACGACAACCCCCTGACCGACCGCGACAAGGCCGAGGTGCTGGCGGAAAACTCGCGTCCCGTCGATGCGGTGCGGAACTGGTTCTATGCCCATCGCAACTATGTCGATGCGCTTGATCGCCCGGCCGAGGACCTGGCCGAAGAACTGGCGCTGCACCGGCACGAGCCGCATGTGGCGCTGACCAGCCGGCTGGCCTCGCACGGGATCATCGTGCGCATCCTGCCGGCGGATGTGATGGGGGACCAGCTTCGCCGCTTCGACTTTCACCGCAAGGAGCTGATGCTGTCGGAACTGCTGGGGCAGGCCAGCCGCCGCTTCCAGATCGGCGTCCTGCTGGCGCGGCTGGAGCATGAGGCGACGATTTCGCAACTGGTGCAGGATTCGGACCTGACCGATCCGCCCGCCGTATCGCTGCTGCGCGTCAGCCTTGCCAATTATTTCGGCGCGGCGCTGCTGATGCCCTATGGCCGCTTTCTGGCCGCCTGCGAGGGCGAACGCTATGACGTGGAACTGCTGGGCCACCGCTTCGGCGCCAGCTATGAGCAGACCGCGCATCGCATGTCGACGCTGCAACGTCCCGACGCCAAGGGCATCCCGTTCTATTTCGTGCGCGTCGATCAGGCGGGCAATATCTCGAAACGCTTCAGCGCCGGGCGGTTCCCGTTCTCGCGCTTTGGCGGCACCTGCCCCTTGTGGAACATCCACGCGGCGTTCGAGACGCCCGAGCGCATCCAGACCCAGGTCATCCGCATGCCGGAAGGCGCCAGCTATTTTTCCATCGCGCGCACCACGACGCGGGCGGGCGGCCAGCATGGCGCGCCGGCGCAACGGCTGGCCATCGGGCTGGGCTGCGACGTGGCCTATGCGCCGCGGCTGATCTATGCCGACGGCATCGACCTTGAACGCACGCGGCCGGTCGATATCGGGCTGAACTGCTATCTGTGCGAGCGGCCCGACTGCTCGGCCCGCGCCCATGCGCCGATGAACCGCCGGCTGAAGGTCAATGAGCGCGAACGCAGCCTGGCGCTGTTCAGCTTTGAGGAAGAGGAATAGGCCCGCCACAATCGTTGCGGGCCCATCGCGGCGGTTACAGGGGCTTATTCCGAACGGTCATAAGAAAATTGCAGCCCCGCCGTGCCGCCGGTCTTGATGAACAGCTCCATGAAGGCGGGGACGGTGTCCTTGCGGTTCCAGTCACGCTGCAATTCGCAGAACAGTTGCGGCACGCTGATCATGCGGCCCCCGGCCTGCTCGATCCGGCGCAGTGCCGCCTCATGCGCGGCAAGCGAGGTGCCGCCGACGGCGTCGACGGGGACGTAAACCTCATAGCCTTCGCGCAGGGCGTCCAGTGCCGGGAAGGTCAGGCAGGCCTCGGTCCACAGCGCGGTCATGATCAGTTTCTTGCGGCCCGCATCCTTGACCGCCTGCCGGAATTCCACGTCCTCCCATGAATTGATGCTGGTGCGGTCGATGGTCGGCACGCCCTCAAGCGCCTTGCGCACCTGCGGGATCGGCGGCTTGTTCAGCCCCGTCTTCACGTTCACCGTGGAGTGGATGATCGGCAGGCCATAGACGACCGCGGCGCGCGCGCAGCCGACGATGTGGTTCACCATCAACTGCCGGTCCATCGAGGCGATCGAGTTCACCTGTACGGGCTGGTAATCGATGATGATGAAGGCTGCGTTCTGCGGGGTCAGAAGGTCGTCGGCTTTCGGGTCACGGATCGGTTCACTGGTCATGACATGCTCCTTGGAACGGACGATAAAAAGAAGGGGACAGTGCCGTATCGTCCCGCGCCCAGCCTGCGGCCTTGCCGACGTTCCGTCAATCGGCCGCCGGCGGAATGGGCGCGCGACCGCTTGCCGCCTCTGGCTGCATCTGGAAAGCATTCCATGGTCATAAACACCGAGGAAAACCCCTGCCCTGCGACGCCCCCGGTCATTTGTCCCCGGACGGCACCGTTGGCGCGACGGGGGGTCGTCATCGGGTCTGAACACAATCGCGCCGAAGCACCTGTTCCGGCGACAGCTTGAACAAGGAACAGGCCGGCGAATTGCAGGCGACCGAGATGTGCAGGCTGATGCAGGGCAAGGGCGATGTGGTCATCGAGGCGGGCTATCTGGACGTCACCGTCTAGCAATCCGCCAAGGGCCAGGGCGAGGGCGCGCTGGAAACCGCGCTGAAGATCGCCTGCGGCGAAAGGTTCGAGCCGCGCGTGACCGTGCCCTTTGAGCTGGTGACCAAGGCGAACGTCGCCGAATACAAGACGCAGAACTGACCCGCGCGGGCGTCCGGCACCGCCCGGATGCCCCTTGCCCGTCCCGGCGCCATGGCCCCTGTCAGTCATTTTCCAGTTGTTGGGGGGCATGGTCACAGCGACCGCGCTGGCAGCAATCGAACGCCACAAGCGGAAAAGCCTGCCCCATATCCTTGAGATCGAGGGCATCCGTAAGGAATTTCCCGGCGTCGTGGCGCTGGACGACGTGCAGCTTCGGCTGCGCCCGGCATCGACCTGTCATCGCGGGCTCGGTCGTCGCCATGACGGCGATGATCACCATGAGCGTCGCGCAGTCGGGGGACTATGCCCGCGCGATGTATCCGGCGCTGACCGATCTGCCGGTGATCGTATCGCCGGGCGTCGGGCTGAGGCTGGTCGCCGGGGTCGTCGACGGCGCCCTGATCGCGCTGGCCGGCATCCCGCCCTTCATCGCCACGCTGGCCATGATGGTGACGGCGCGCGGCATCGCCAAGTGGTATACGAATGGCCCGCCGATCAGCTTTCCGGCCGACGGCTTCGCCGCCATCGGCGCGGGGGCTGGTCTGCATCTTTCTGGCGGTGGCGGTGATCTTTCACATTGCGCTGAGCGATGCGCGCTATGGCAAATACACCTATGTCATTGGCGCCAACCCCCAGGCGTTCCGGGCCTTTTCGTGCCGGTCAGGTGTCGGGGGCGGTGGGGATGCGGGGCCTCGGCGTTTTGCTGGACGCGTGCTGCGACCGCCACGACCAAGGCCTGCGCCAGACACATCGGCACGGCGAGCGAGCGCGAGAAGGTGTAGTCATGCTCGGGCACCGGCAGCAGCACCCGCGCCAGCGGCGACAGCGTGCTGTCCGAGATGGCGATGATATCGATGCCCTTCTGGCCGGCCTCCTCGACCACGTTCACCACCTCGTTGGCGTAAAAGCGGAACGAGACCGCCAGTAGCACGTCGGTCTTGCGGATGGTGCGGCCGATATGCGTGGCCAGACCGCCGCGCGGTCTTGTTGCGCTGCCCAGCATGGTCAGGACATGGCGCAAAAGCTCGACCACGGGCGAGAAACGCAATTGCCCAATTAGACAGATTTGGCGCGATCCGGAAGGTCGGCGGTCCGCGCCAGATCCGCGGGGTTCACCTCGTCCAGAAGCTGCTGCAACGAGGCGATGTCGCGCACCCCCAGATCGCGCAGAAAGCCGGCTGCGGTCGGGTCGCCCGCGCCCTTCAGCTCGGACTTCAGCGCCTTGAGGCGGGCTTCGAAGCCGGGGCCGGCGGTGGCAAGACGCTTCTGGAACAGGCCCTGCACTTCCTTGAAGCCCCGATAGCCCAGCGATTGCGCGAAGCTTCAGGCGTGGATGTCGCAGCGGTTCGCGATGCCATTCACCGAATGAATGGCGACATTGTTCGGGTTCCGGGTCAGGCAGACCGCGATGCGGCGATAGGTCTTGCTCATCCGATCGTGGCGATCGTGGATGACGCGGATCAGTTCCTCATACTCCTGAGGGGTGGGTATTCGTCTGCATGGGCTCCTCTGCCCGGGCGGTCTGCAATACCCGTTGTAGACCGCCAAGGGGGGGGATTCCCGCGACGCCGGCCCTGCGGCTTTGGCCGGGGCGCGAATCGGGTCTTGCGGCCAGGCGAATCACCCTGATGTCCTGCCGATCTGGCTTGGTGAAGAACAACTTGAGCGTGAGAAAATCTTGGGGCGGATACTGTCGAAAAGTCAGGTGTCTTTTACCGATAAGACGCTTGTTTTCCCCAAAACGCTGAAATAAAACTAGAATCACTTAGGAAACGCGCCTTTCGTTCGATCCCTTGCGGTCTGCTGTCGATTGGAATACCCGCCTAGGCTGTGCTGCTTGCGGCATGGGCTTGTGGTGGGCGGTCCCCTCAACTCCAGCGCCTCTGTGGTTCTGCGCAGGCAACATGGAGTGGGACTATGCCGGTATTCACTGGTACATCTGGCAACGATTCGCTCGTCGGCGGCACGGGCGACGACACGCTTGACGGTCTGGGCGGTAACGACACGCTGGACGGCGGCTTTGGCAATGACAGCATCCTGGGCGGCGACGGTGACGACAGCGTCCTGGCGGGCCCCGGCAATGACACGGTTCATGGCGGCGACGGCAACGAATATATTGCTGCCTCCTATGGCGCCGATATCATCTATGGCGAAGGCGGCAACGACCAGATCTTTATCGAGACGCCCGATAACGCCGACGATGTGGCCTATGGCGGCGACGGCAACGACTATATCGTCGCCAGCCGTTTTAATACCGGCGGCACTGACAGCATCTATGGCGGCGCGGGCAGCGACACCATCCTTGGCGGCCCGAATCTCTATGTCGATGGCGGCTCGGGCGCTGGCGAAACCGATTACCTGAGCTTCGATCAGGACAGCTCGGTCGGTGCGCATGTCGTCTTTACCGCCACCGGGCAGGGCACCGCGACCATTGCCGGCGGCGTGACGACCTTCATCGATATCGAACATATCGGCGGCAACGCCAGTAACGACACCGTGGATGCGACCCTTGATACCGGTGGCCTGCGGGTCACGACCGGGGCGGGCAGCGACATCGTCATCGGCGGCACGGGCAACGACACCGTCTATGGCGGCGCCGACAATGACAGCCTTAGCGGTGCCACCGGCAACGACACCCTTTACGGCGAATGGGGCAACGACACGCTGTATGGCGGTGACGGCAACGACTCGCTCAACGGCGGTCTGGACAATGACCTGCTTTATGGCGACAGCGGCGACGACACGCTGGACGGCGCCCTTGGCAACGACACCCTTTATGGCGGTGTGGGCCGGGACTCGCTTTATGGCGATGAGGGCAACGATGTCCTCTATGGCGGGGACGACAACGATACGCTGGACGGCGGCTGGGGCGACGATTCGCTGGATGGCGGCCAGGGTGCCGACCTGCTTACCGGCAGCTACGGCAGCGACACGATCACTGTCGGCCGCGGCGACACGGCCTCGGGCGGCGACGACCGCGACAACTTCGTGGTCACTCTGACCCCGGGCGGCGGCACGATCAATATCGACGGTGGCACCGGCGCCGGGACCACGGCCGACTTCGATACCATCTCGTTCGGGCCGGGCGTGACCTTCGTCAATGGGTCCAAGGTGCAGACGCTTGATGCGGATGGGGATTCCTATTCCGGTTCTTTCCAGGTCACCGACGGCACCTACACCTATACGGTCAACTTCTCCGAGATCGAGGCGCCGTTCTGCTTTGCCCGCGGGACGATGATCCGCACCGCCAACGGCGAAGTGCCGGTCGAGAAACTGGTTCAGGGCGATCTGGTCGAGACCTGCGACAACGGTTTGCAGCCGATCACCTGGGCCGGCGCGCGGGTTCTGGATGCGGCGACGTTGCAGGCCAATCCGAAGTTCTATCCGATCCGCATCCGGGCGAATGCGCTTGGCGAGGGGCTTCCCAAGGCCGATCTGGTGATCTCGCCGCAGCACCGCGTGTTGGTGCGGTCGCGCATCGCGCAGCGCATGTTCGGCGTCGACGAGGTGCTGATCGCGGCCAAGCAACTGCTGCTGCTGGACGGTATCGACTATGTCACCGACTGCGACGAGGTCGAATATTTCCACCTGCTGTTCGAGCGGCATGAGGTGATCTATTCCAACGGCGCCGCGACCGAGTCGCTGTTCACCGGCCCCGAGGCGCTGCGCTCGGTCTCGGCCGAACAGCGCGAGGAGATCCTTGCGATCTTCCCCGAGCTGGCCTCGCGCGATTACACGCCGCAGCCGGCGCGCTTCCTGCCCTCGGGCCGGCGCGGCCGCAAGCTGGCGGTCCGCCACGAGATGAAGGGGACGTCGCTTTACCAGTGATGTTCCCGGGTCCGGCGGCGGCAATGCCTGCTGCCGGACGCCTCATAGCCACACCCCCGCCGGCCACAGGTGCCGTCGGGGGTGCTTGGCATTTCAGGTCGGCAGCCCCGCGAATGCGCGCGATATGGGCGGGCGCCCGGATCGGATGGCCGTCCGGCGGCCAGTTTTTCAGACTGTCGGCGATAGCAGGAGCCATGCATGGCCTGCGGCTGGTCTGCTTGATGCGGTATCTGGCTGCTGGCAGGAACGGCCCCGGATGCGGGGCCGTGCCATATCTGCAATCGCACCTGCCCACCGACAAATGCCAACGGGAAATGCACCGCCCATGACGGGCGGTGCTGCGGCGTGAAAACGCCGGGTTACTTGATGTAGCCGGCGCGGGTCATCTCGCGCGTGGCGGTGGCCTGGGCGCCCTTCAGCGCGTCCTCGGCCGACATCTGTCCAGCCAGCGCGGCCGAGATGTTTTGCCCGACCGCTGTGCCGATGCCCTGGAATTCCGGGATCGAGACATACTGGATGCCGGTATAGGGCACCGGAACCGCTGTCGCGTCCGCCGGGTCAGCCTTGGTGATGGCTTGCAGCACGGTCGCGGCAAAGGGCGCGGCCTTCTGGTATTCCGGGTTCGCATAGGTCGAGTTCCGCGTTCCGGGGGGCACCGCCACCCAGCCCTTTTCGGCGCCGACAAGGTCGACATATTCCTTGCTAGTCGCCCAGGCGACGAAGTTCTTCGCCACATCGGCCTTGCCCGAGCTGGTCGGGATGGCCAGCGACCACGCCCAGAACCACGCATTCCCCTTGGGCGTGCTGGCGATCGGCGCGACGGTGAAGCCGACCTTGTCGGCGACCTGCGATTGCGTCGGGTCGAAGACGCGGCCCGCGGCCGAGGTCGCGTCGATCCAGATCGCGCATTTGCCGGTCTGGAACAGCGCCTGATTCTCGTTGAAGCCGTTCGAGGTCGCGCCGGGCGGCCCGTATTTGGTCATCACGTCAAGATAATAGGCCAGCGCGTCCTGCCACGGCTTCTGATCCAGTTGCGGCACCCATTGTTCGTTGAACCAGATGCCGCCATTGGTGTTCACCAATGTGCCGAAAAAGGCCATGTTCTCGCCCCAGCCGGGCTTGCCGCGCAGGCAGATGCCATATTGCTCTTTGCTCTTGTCGGTCAGCTTGGCGGCGAATTCGCCGATCTGGGCATAGGTCGGCTGCTCGGGCATGGTCAGGCCGGCGGCCTCGAACAGGTCCTTGCGATACATGGTGAACGAGCTTTCCGCATAGAACGGCAGGGCGTAAAGCTTGCCGTCGCTGGAAAGACCGGCTTTCACCGCGGGGATCAGGTCGGCATAGTCATAGCCCTCGATCCCGTCCAGCGGCGTCAGCCAACCCTGCTTGCCCCAGATCGGCGCCTCGTATGAGCCGATGGTCATGATGTCGTACTGGCCGCCCTTGGTGGCGATGTCGGTGGTCACGCGCTCACGCAGGACGTTTTCCTCAAGCGTGACCCAGTTGATCTTGTTGCCGGTCGCCTCTTCCCATTTCTTCGACAGTTCCTGCATGATGATCATGTCGCCGTTGTTCACGGTGGCGATGGTGATCTCTTCCGCGCTGGCCGCCATGGCCAGGGCCGCCAGCAGTCCGGCGGCAGCAGTCGAATGCAGCATGAGTGATTTCAGCGTCATCAGGTTCCCTCCCTCGCGCGATAATTTTACGCGCGTAAAGAACTGTGCCAGGATCGGCGATTCCGTCAAGCAAAAATGCGTGGCGGCGGCAGAATCGCTATCCGATTCAATCGGCGGCGGATTCAGGCGGACTCGCGCACCTGAAGGGTTGCGGGAAAGGTGCGGACCAGCCCCGATGCACCAAGGGGCTGATGCTGCGCGATGCGCTGGTGCAGGACGCGGATCGCCTCGGCGGCGATGGCGTCGATATTCTGCGTCACCGTCGTCAGCGCCGGCGTCATGAACCGGCTCAGCGGGTGGTCGTCATGTCCGGCGATGCGGAAATTACCGCCGCGCGCGAACAGGCCGTGCCGGTTTGCCGCCCGCAAGGCGCCGATCGCCAGCCGGTCGCTGGAGCAGAGCAGCGTCCGGTCCCGGAAATCTCCGCGCCCGAAATGGCCGTCCATGACGTCATGGGCATAGGTTTCAAAGTCCCAGCCGGCCGAGGCGGGTGCGCTGTCGATCACCAGCGGGTCAAGGCCCCGGCGGATCATGCCGTCGATATAGGCCGCCTCGCGTCCGGCGGCGTTCGAGTTCAGCTTGGGGCCGACAAGGAAAGCCGGCGGCTCGCCGGTCCGGCACAGATAGTCAAGGATCAGCCCGATGCTTTGGCTGTTGTCCGTGCCGATGAAATCGACCTGCGGGATGGCCCGGGGCGGCTGCGAATCGACGAAGGCCACCGGCAATCTGGCCGCCAGCCGTTCAAGCGCGGGGATGGAACTGGCGGTTCCCAGCGGCGCGACAAGGGCGCCGTCGACATTCATCGCGATCAGCTTTTCGGTGGCATTGGCCTCGATCACCGGGTCCCCGCGTGAGGTCTGGGTGATGATGGTGAAATCGGCCGCCATCGCCGTGCGCTGGATGGCGTCCAGCAGGCTGGTATAGAAAAGGTCGTTCAGGTGCGGGACGATGACGCCGATCAGCCCGGTCGTCTTGCGGTTCAGCCGCGTCGCAAAGAAGTTCGGGACGTAATCGACCCGCTCAAGCCCGGCGCGGATCTTGGTCGAGGTCGAGCCCTTGACGCTGGACGGGTCCTGAAAATAGCGCGACAGGGTCGGCCGCGAGACGCCTATCGCGCGCGACAGCTCCTCCATCGTGTTGATCGTCACCTTCGTCACGACTGGTCGTCCTTCTGTTCCGCGCTGCGTCATCGCCGACCCAGAACGGCCGCCACGGGGCCTGCCTTTTCGCATGTAAACAAAACGTCCCGGCATCTGGTCAAGCCCGGAGGGCAAAAGACGGCAGCGCCGAAGGGCGCCGCCGCGCCGGATGCCCGTCGTGTCACCCGGTCGCGCAGGCTTGACAGGTTTCGGGACTGTGCTAGCTTTTGCGAAAGAGATCGATCTCATTTCCTGGGGAGGAGCAAGAATGGGCCGTTTTCGTCGATTGATTGCCATGGCCGCGGTGTCGGCGCTTGCGCTTGGCGCCCATGCCGCCAATGCCGAGGGCAAGCTGAAGGTCGCCTTCATTCCGGGCATCGCGTCGGACCCGTTCTTTCTGGCGATGGAGAAGGGCGCGAAGGCCGCCGCCGACAAGCTGGGCATCGATCTGGTCTGGCAGGGCAGCGCCTCGGAATATTCGCCGCAATCGCAACTGCCCTTTGTCGAGGCGGCGCTGGCCGACGATATCGACGCGCTGATCCTGGTCCCGACCGACCCGGACGGGCTGCAACCCAGCGTGGCGCGGGCCGAGGCCGCCGGCATCCCGGTCATTACCGTCGATACGACGGTCAGCGATCAGGGCTATCTGACCTCGCATATCACCGGCGACAATGTCGATGGCGGGCGGCAGGCGGCGCGGACGCTGGCCGAACAGATCGGCGGGCAGGGCAAGGTCTTCATCATGTCCGGCTCGCCCGGTGCGACGACGAACACGCTGCGCGAACAGGGCTTCCGCGAGGAACTGGCCGCGAATTTCCCCAAGGTCGAGATCATCGGCCGCGAATATGCCAACAGCCAGCCGGCCAATGCCACCTCGGCGATCAATACCGTGCTGCTGAACCATCCCGACCTTGCCGGCATCTTCGCCATCGACGGCACCAGCGGCACCGGCGCCGTGGCGGCGCTGCGCAACAGCGGCGCGGTCGGCAAGGTCAAGCTGGTTGGCTATGACGCCTACAAGGCGCAGGTCGAGGCCCTGCAAGAGGGCGTCTTTACCGCCCTTGTCGCCCAGCAACCCGCGCGCGAGGCCGAACTGGCGATGGAATATGCCAAGGCCCGCGTCACCGGCGAAGGGGCCGACAAGATCGAAAAATCGGTGGTCATCCCCAATATCGTCATGACCAGCGAGAATTTCGCCCAGACCGGTTCCGCGATGTATTCGGACTGAGGTCCCGGCGGTCCGGTTCCGGCAAGGAGGTCTGGCAAATGGACATGCAAGGAAGGCTGGGCCGTCTGCGGGCGGCCGGCCTGCGGCAGGACGTGGTGCTGCTGATCCTGTTCTGCGCGATGGTGGCGGCGTTCTCGCTGGTCAATCCGCGGTTCTTCTCGGTCCGGGCGATGGCGAACATCCTGCAGGATTTCTGCCCGGTCATGCTGATGGCGATTGGCCAGACCTTCGTCATCGCCTCGCGCGGGATCGACCTGTCGGTCGGGGCGGTGCTGGGGCTGGCGGGCGTGACCATGGCGCTGGTCATCCGCGCCGCGAACGGGGGCGGGTTCGATCCGGCGCTGGCGATCACGCTGGGCCTTGCCGCAGCGGTCGCGGTCGGCGCGGTGGCCGGGCTGGTCAATGGCCTGCTGATCACCCGCTGCGGGCTGGTGCCCTTTGTCGCCACGCTGGTGACGATGGGCGCGGGCGCCGGTTTCAGCCTTGTGCTGACCGGAGGCACCCAGATCGCCGGCGCCCCGAAGGCGGTGATCCAGATCGGCAACGCCACCTTTCTGGGCGCGCTGACGCTGCCGGTGGCGATCGTGCTGGCCATCACCGTCATGTCATGGGCGGTCCTGTCGCGCACGCGCTTTGGCCGCTGGACCTATGCCATCGGCTCGAACCCCTTTGCGGCGCGCGGCTCGGGCATCGATGTCGAACGGCATCTGATCCGCATCTATCTGCTGTCCGGCATCCTGTCGGCGCTGGCCGGGGCATTCGTCTATTTCCGGCTCGGCTCGGGTTCGCCGCTATCGGGTCGCGGGGGCGAGCTCAGCGCCATCGCCGCGGCGGTCATCGGCGGCGTCAGCCTGTCGGGGGGCACCGGGCGGCTGACCGGCGTCATCATGGGCGCGCTGATCACGGCCTCGGTCCTCAGCGGGCTGATCCTGATCGGGGTGCAGCCGAACTGGCAGCAGATCGTCGTCGCGGCGCTGATCGCGCTGGCGGTCGGCGTGCAGGGTCTTGGCGCAAGAGAGGGGCGGACCTATGGCTGAGGCATCGCCGCTTTATCAGGTCCGCAGCGTCAGCAAGCGCTATGGCGGCGTCGTCGCCCTGGACAATGTCGATTTCACCCTGAACGCGGGCGAGGTCGTGGGTCTGGTCGGCGACAATGGCGCCGGCAAGTCCACGCTGGTCAAGGTTCTGTCCGGCGCGCATGAACCCGACAGCGGCGAGATCTTCCTTGAAGGCCAGCGCCGCGTCTGGAAATCGCCCCATGACGCGCTTAACGCCGGGGTCGAGACGCTTTATCAGGACAGCGGCATCGCCCCTGACCTGACGGTGTCGGCCAACGTCTTTCTTGGGCGCGAGATCCTGCGCAAGGGGCTGCTGGGCCGGCTTGGGTTTCTTGACGAACGCGCCATGCGCAGGCAGGCCCATGCCGATCTTGAGCGCGTGGGCATCGCCGTTCCGGCGAGCGACCGCCCCGTGGCGCGGCTTTCCGGCGGCCAGCGGCAGGCGGTCGCCATCGGTCGCGCCGTCGCCTGGGCCAACAAGGTCATCATCCTGGACGAACCGACGAACCACCTTGGCGCGCGGCAGGCGGGCGAGGTGCTGCAGGTCATCCGCAAGGCCCGCGCCAAGGGCTTTGGCGTCATCTTCATCTCGCACACGCTGCCGCATGTGCTTGAGGTCACCGACCGCATCACCGTGCTGCGCCTTGGCCGCGTCGTCGCGAACGAACCGTCATCGGCCTATACGCCGGACAGCCTGCTGAAGGCGATCACCGGCCTTGGTCAATCCTGAAGGGAAGCCTGAAAATGCTGCTGCAAGTCGCGCTGGACAAGCCCGAACACCTTGGCATCCTGCCCGCGCTGCGCGGCGTCGCCGATATCGTCGAGATCGGCACGCCCCTGCTCAAGCGCTTTGGCATCGCGGCCATCACCACCGCGCGCGAGATCTGTCCCGATATCCCGGTCATGGCCGATACCAAGACCGTGGACGGCGGCGCGTTCGAGGCGAACATGGTCTTTGGCGCCGGCGCCGCCTTCATGACGGTGCTTTCCTGCGCCTCGCGCGCGACGCATGAGACCGTCAGCGATTGCGCGGTGGCCTTCGGTGCCTCGGTCATCGTCGATACGATCACGGAATCCGGCAAGCCCATGCTGCTGCCGGCGGATTTCACCCTGCCGCCCGGCTTCGCCTATGTCGCCGTCCATTCGCCGACCGATGCGCGGCTGGCCGGCGACGCCTCGACCGGCCATATCGACGCGGTGGCCAAGATGCACGGGCGCGGCTTTCGCGTCTCGCTGGCGGGGGGGATCGGGCCGGCGACGCTGGCCCAGGTCATCGCGGTGAAGCCGGAAATCCTGGTGGTCGGCAGCGCGATCACCGAGGCGGAACATCCAGGAGAGGTTGCAAGATGGATCAAGGAACGGCTTCCCGAACAAGGCCTTGGCTGGCCGTGGGACAGGAAATAACCGCGCTGCTGGCGCGCATCGACGCGGGCGCCTTTGCCGCCGTCGCCGATGCCTTCGGGGACGACCGGCGCTGGTTCTTTTCCGGGCAGGGCCGCTCGGGCCTGGCGGCGCAGATGGCGGCGATGCGTTTCATGCATCTGGGCCGCAATGTCCATTTCGTGGGCGAGGTCACCGCGCCCTCGCTGCGCAAGGGCGACGGGCTGCTGATCATCTCGGGCTCGGGCGAAACCCCGGTCAGCGTCGGCTATGCCCGCATCGCGCGGGCCGAGGGCGCAAGGATCGTCACCCTGACGCACAAGCCGCAAGGGACGCTGGCGGGCATCGCCGATGTGGTCCTGCCGGTGCCGGTCACGGAAACTGCGCAATTCGGCGGCAGCCTGTTCGAGCAGACCTGCCTGATCCTTCTGGATGCGGTGGTGATGCAGCTTGCCGCGGCGCTGCCGGATGCGCATGGGACCATGGCCTATCGGCACACCAATCTGCAATGAGGTCGCGATGTGCGGCGTGGTGACCATCGGCGACTGCATCATCGACGAGATCCGGGCGGCGGGCCAGCCGCCCCGGCGCTATGCCGGTGGCGCCGGGCTGAACCTTGCCGCCGGCATCGCGCGGCTTGGCCTGCCCTCGGTGCTGGTGACGCGGCTGGGGCAGGACCGCGACGGCTTCTGGCTTTTGCGCTATGCCCGGGATCGCGGTGTCCGCGTCGTCAACACACCCGGCGTCGATCCGACGGGCATCGCCATCTCGACCCGCGAGGCGGGCGAGCCAAGCTATGCCTTCGCGCCCGCGATGTATCGCCGCCGCATCGCCTTTCCGCCGCCCGCGCTTGCGGCGCTGGCCGCTGCCGGGGCGGTGGTGGTCAATTCGCACCCGCTGGACAACCCGGCCGAGGTCGATCTGCTGGTCGCCGCGTTGCAGGCCGCGCCCGGCCTGCGGATTGTCGATCCCAACCCGCGCCCGCGGCTGGTGGCCGCGATGCCGGCCTATCGGCAGGGGTTTGAACGCGCGCTGGCGGTGGCGCAGATGGCCAAGCTGAGCGATGAGGACGTGCAGCACCTTTACGGCACCGACTGGACCGGCATCGCGCCGCGTCTTTTCGGGCTTGGGGTGGGGACGATCCTGTTCTCGCACGGGGCGGGCGGGGCGACGCTGCTGGGCCGCGACGGCCTGCGCCTGCATGTGCCGGTTGCCGACCATCCCGGCCCCGTCATCGACACGATGGGCGCGGGCGATGCGACGCTGGCAAGCCTTGTCGCCTCGGTCCTGCGCGAGGGCTGGCCGGTCCTGGCCGCCGACTGGCAGCGGCATCTGGCGCAGGCGATGCGGGTCGCCGCCGCCACCTGCCGCCAGCCCGGCGCCGAACTGGTCCCGGCATGGACGCCCGGCGCCGAACCTGTGATAACCCCATCCCGGCAAGGGACAGACGGGGAAACAGGATGACCGCGCCTTCAGGCGATAAAGCCGCCAGACTGATCGACGTCGCCCGGCGGGCGCAGGTGTCGCGCGCCACTGCCGCCCGCGCGCTTGGCGGCTATGGGCTGGTGACGGATGCCACGCGCGAACGCGTCATGGCCGCGGCGGCCGAGCTGGACTATCGCGTGAACGAGCTGGCGCGCTCGATGCGGTCGGGGCGCACGCTGACCATCGGCGTGGTCGTCGCCGATATCGGCAACTCGTTCTTCAACCAAGCGATCCGCGCCATTATCGAGACCGCCTCGCGCGCGGGCTATCAGATCCTTGTCCTGAACACCGACGACGACATCGCCCGCGAACGGGATGCGGTGCGGGTGCTGATCGAAAAGCGTGTCGACGGGCTGATCGTGGTGCCCGCCTCGCAGGACGATTTCGCCCATCTTGCTGCGCGGGGCGAGCCGGGGGTTCCCATCGTCCTTCTGGACCGGCGGGTGAACTCGGACGCGATCGACTATGTCATCACCGACGACCGCGCCGCCGCCGCGCAGGCGATCCGCCACCTTGCCGGCGCGGGTCATTCGCGCATCGGCCTGCTGGTCGCCACCGCAGGCGTTGCGACCTTCAGCCCCAAGATGCCCGCCGAGGTGGTCGGCACCGTCCGCGACCGGGTCGAGGGCGCCCGCGACGCCTTTGCCGAACTGGGCCTTGCGATGCGCCCCGACTGGACCCGCTTTTGCCGCAGCAATGTCGAGATCGCGCGCGCGGCCGCGACCGCGATCCTGTCCTTGCCCGACCGCCCGACGGCGCTGCTGGCCACGAACGAGGAGGTTGCCCTTGGCGCCCTTGGCGCGGCCGGCGCGCTGGGGCTGCGGATCGGCCCGGACGTCTCGATCATCGCCTTTGACGACGCGCCCTGGTCCGGGGTTTTCACGCCACCCCTGTCGGTCATCAGCCGCCCCGTGGCGCAACTGGGCGCGACGGCGGTCGAACTGCTGCTGGAAAAGATCGGCAATGCCGCCGCGCGCCGCGCGCACAGCTTCACGGCCGAACTGATCGCGCGTGGGTCGGTGACGGCACCGCAAACGGGGCCGTGACGCCCTGACGCGGCCGCGTTCAGCCCGGCACCTCCAGCCATTGCCGTTCGGCGGATGAGCGCCGGATCGTCTCGGCCAGGTGCTGGATGCGCAGGCCGGCGGCGAAGCCGAAGGGTTCGGGGATTTCACCGGCGATGGCCCGCAGATAGCCCTCGATCTCGTTGGCTTTCAGGTCGTTGAAGCCGATCTGGCGACCGGCGGCGACGCAGAAGCGGCCATAGGGCGGATGCTCGGGGCCGGCCTCGATGTGGCGGAAACCACGCTGGCCCGGAGGCGTCGAATGGAAATGCAGTTCGTTGAAGCGTTCCTGACTGAAGGCCAGCGTGCCCTTCGTGCCGTAAACCTCGGAATCGTGTTGCATCTTGCGGCCGGTCGCGATCCAGTTCCCTTCGATGGAGCCCTGCGCGCCATTGGTGACCATCGGGGTCACGCCCGAGGCGCGCATCGCCTGCAACATCGATAGCACCGCCGAATAGTCCAGCGCGCCGTGCTGGGCGTCGATAGTGACGCTGTCATAGCCCTGCGCCGCCATGATCTCGGCGGTGAAGGCATTGCCGATCGACAGCCAGCCGTTGATGGCCGGGTGTCCCTCGGCCCATTGCTGCTTCAGCCTGTTGATGAACATTGCGCCCCCCGGAACACGATCTGCGCCAGCTTGGTGTCCGGATAGTCGGAGATCCCCTCGATGCCGCCTTCGCGGCCCATGCCGGAATGGTTGGTGCCGCCGAAGGGCGCTTCGGATGCGGCCAGCGCGAAGCTGTTGATGCCGACCATGCCGGCCTTGAGCCCGGCCACCATCCGCCGCGCCCGGTCTGGCGAGCGGGTGAAGGCATAGGCCGACAGGCCCATGTCGGATGCGTTGGCGCGGGCGATCACCTCGTCCTCGATCGAGAAGCGGGTGATGGCGGCGATGGGGCCAAAGTTCTCCTCGGCAAAGACCTTCATGTCGTCGGCGACATCGGTCAGCACGGTCCGGGTTTCAACAACCTGCTGATCGATTGCCGGGCGCAGAACCGCGAAAACCCGCTGCATGTCGATTTCACCGCCCATGCTCGGGCCATCGCCGCCCGTGCTCCCTGCATCGTCTATGGCGAGACGGCGCGTTCCATCCAGGGCCTGCGCCACGCACCGTTGGCGACGAAGCCCAAGCTGTCTGAGCCCCGAGATGGCCACCTATGGCCGCAAGATCAGCGACTTCGCCGACTGGTGCGCCGGGCAGGGGATGCCCCTTGCCTATCACCACCACATGGCGGCGGCGGTCGAGACCGAGGCAGAGCTTGATCTGCTGATGAAACATGCCTCGGTGTCGCTGCTCTACGATGCGGGCCATATGGCCTTTGCCGGCGGCGACGTGATGCGGGTGATCGAGAACCACCACGCCCGCATCACCCACGTCCATACCAAGGACATCCGTCGCGCGGTGGTGGACGGGCTGGACCGGACGCGCGAAAGCTTCCTCGATGCCGTCATCAAGGGCGCGTTTACCGTGCCGGGCGATGGTAGTCTGGACTTTCAGGCCATCGTCGGCGCGCTGGCGGCCAAGGCTATCAGGGCTGGTTCGTCGTCGAGGCCGAACAGGATCCCGTCGCCAATCCTCCGCTGGAGATGGCGAAAAAGGGATACATGGAATTGCTGCGCGTGATGGCGGCAGCAGGATATGAGGTGGTGAAATGAGCAGTCTGAACGGAAAGATCGCCGTCGTCACCGGCGGCACGCAGGGGCTGGGCGCGGCCATCGCGCGCGCCTTTGCCGATGCGGGCGCGGCGGGCATCGTGATCGTCGGGCGCGGCGTCGAAAAGGGCCAGCGGGTTGCGTCCGCGATCACCAAGGCCACCGGCGCCCCGGTCGAGATGATCGCCGCCGATCTGGGCCTTGTCGCCGATGTGCAGGCGGTCATCCCCGCCGCCGACCGCCGCTTTGGCCGCGTCGATATCCTTGTCAACGCCGCCGGCCTGACCGACCGCGGCAACCTTCTGAACACCACGCCCGAGCTTTTCGACCGCATCTTCGCCGTCAATGCCCGCGCGCCCTTCTTTCTGATGCAGGATGCGGCGAAAGTCATGATCCGCGACGGGGTCGAGGGGCGCATCGTCAATATCGGCTCCATGTCGGGGCTGGTCGGCCAGCCCTTCCTTGCGCCCTATGCGGGGTCCAAGGGGGCGCTGGCGACGCTGACCCGCAATGCCGGTTTCGCGCTGATGCGGCATCGCATCCACGTCAACCAGCTGGATATCGGCTGGATGAACTCGGACCACGAACGCGCGCTGATCGCGGCGGAAACCGGCGATCCCGGTTTCATCGACCGGGTGGCGGCGAAGAAACCCTTTGGCCGCATCCTCGACCCGGCCGAGGTGGCGCGCGCGGTGCTGTGGCTGGCCTCTGACGACAGCGGCATGATGACCGGGGCGGTGATCCCGTTCGATCAGTCGATCCATGGCGGCTATGACGACGCGCCCGCCCCGGCCCGCAAGCTGGAGGCATGACCTGATCATGGACAGCTTTGCGCCCGAACCACTGCGCGACAATCCCACGGCGCGGGCGTCTGGGCCAAGGAACAGTTGCGCCTTGCCGCCCGCGTGTCAAAGCGGCTGGGCATCGACCGGCATGTGACGTTCTCGGGGGCGCTGCTCTGGCCCTACCTTTACCCCTATCCGCAATGGCCCGAGGGGCTGGTCGAGGAGGGCTTCGACGAATTGGCAAGGCGCTGGACGCCGATCCTGAACGATTTCGACGCGCACGGCGTGGACATCTGCTATGAGATCCACCCATGCGAGGATCTGCATGACGGCCATAGCTGGGAATATTTCCTGGAGAAGGTCGGGAACCATTCCCGCGCCAACCTGATGTATGACCCCAGCCATTTCGTGCTGCAGGCGCTGGATTATCTGGCCTTCATCGACCACTACCACGAGCGCATCAAGACCTTCCACGTCAAGGAAAGTCCGGCGCCAATCGCAACGAGGCCGCGGACCAGCCATGGATCACGCCGGTTGCGGTCTGACGGCGGTGCGGTCCAGACCGGCGCCGCGGCTTTGCCGGGCAAGGCGCGGCGCTTCGGTCAGGTTCACCGTGCCGGGTTTCGGCTGGTCCGCCATGATGCAAGGGCTTGATGCAAGGGCTTGCCAGATCGGCGCTGGCAGGCAACCTATGCGCCGGACGTTGCCGACACCTGACCACCGGAAAAGGACACCGCGATGAACTACATGGACCGCTTTCGCCTTGACGGCCGCACCGCCCTTGTGACCGGGGGCGCGCGCGGCATCGGCTTTGCCACTTGCGAGGCGCTGGCCGAGGCCGGCGCGCATGTCATCCTGACCGACCGCGACGGCGATGCCGCCGGGGCCGCCGCCGCAAAGCTGCGCGAGGCCGGGCTGAACGTCACCTCGGACCGGCTTGAGGTCACCGATTCCGCCGATGTCGAGCGGCTGGCCGACAGGTATCCGCAGGTCGATCTGCTGGTGAACAACGCCGGCATCGCCCGCTCGAACGAGCCGGCCGAGACGATGAGCGACGAGACCTGGAACATCGTCATCGACGTGAACCTGAACGGGCTGTTCTGGTGCTGCCGGTCCTTCGGCGCGCGGATGCTGGAACGCGGCGCGGGCGCCATCGTCAATGTCGGCTCGATGTCGGGCTTTGTCGTCAACCGCCCGCAGGAACAGGCGCAGTACAACGCGTCAAAGGCGGCGGTGCATCAGTTGACGCGCAGCCTTGCCGCCGAATGGGCGCCGCGCGGGGTGCGGGTGAACGCCGTCGCCCCGACCTATATCGAGACCGAAATGACGCGCTATGTCTATGACGACCCCGAGCTGATGCGGCACTGGATCGGCGGCACGCCGCAGGGCCGCATGGGCCGCCCGGACGAGATCGCCTCGGTCATCCTGTTCCTGGCCTCGGACGCGGCCAGCCTGATGACCGGCTCGATCGTGCTGGCCGATGGCGGCTATACCTGCTGGTAGGGGCGGGCCGATGTGAACGGCGCCGGGGCACGACGGTGGACGTGCCGGCGCCGATCCTGCATAGCTTGGCCAATGGCAATGGCGGGTGGCCGCGCATGGGCGATGACATGGAGCGCAGCGCCAGGCGTGCGCCCGTCGCCGGCGCCCGCAACTTTCGCATGGGAGCATGCACATGACCGCTGAGACCGCGCCGCATCCGGGGGCCAACGACCCGCGCAATCCCGGCATGGCGCTGGACATCGCCATGTTTCAGGGCCACGCCGTCAATCGCAGCGCGGCCGAGCGGCGCGCGGTCTCGCTGACGCAGCGGCGCAGCGTCAAGAAGGACTGGCAGGCGGCATGGCTGCTGAATGCCGTGCGCTGCATCGACCTGACGACGCTGGCGGGCGACGATACCGCCGAACGCGTGCGCCGGCTTTGCGCCAAGGCACGCCAGCCGCTGGCGCCCCATATCGTCGCGGGCCTTGGCATCGGCGACATGCGCCTGACCACCGGCGCGGTCTGCGTCTATCCGACCATGGTGGCCCATGCCGTGCGCGCGCTTCAGGGCACCGGCATCCCGGTCGCCAGCGTCGCCACCGGCTTTCCCGCCGGTCTGATGCCGCTGCACCTGCGGCTTGAGGAAATCCGCTATGCCGTCGATCAGGGCGCCGATGAAATCGACATCGTCATTACCCGCGAACATGTGCTGACCGGCAGCTGGCAGGCGCTTTACGACGAGGTCGCGGCGATGCGTCAGGCCTGCGGCCCCGCGCATCTGAAGGCGATCCTTGCCACGGGCGACCTGCAAACGCTGCGCAATGTCTATGCCGCCTCGATGGTGGCGATGCAGGCGGGCGCCGATTTCATCAAGACCTCGACCGGGAAAGAGGGGGTGAACGCCACGCTGCCGGTCAGTCTGGTGATGGTACGCGCGCTGCGCGACTATCGCGATGCGACTGGCCAGCGCATCGGCTTCAAGCCGGCGGGCGGCATGAAATCGGCCAAGGACGCACTGAACTGGCAATTCCTCATGCGCGAGGAAATGGGCCGCGACTGGCTTGCGCCGCAGCTTTTCCGGCTGGGCGCCTCGTCCATGCTGGGCGATATCGAGCGGCAGTTGGAACATCACGTCACCGGGCGGTATGCCTCGGCCTCGCGCCTGGCGCTGGCATAGGGGGGAATGGGCATGAACAAGATCATGGAAATTCTGGACAGCATGGATTACGGCCCCGCCCCCGAGGACAGCAGCATCGCCCGCGACTGGCTGGCGAAGCATCAGGGCGGTTTCGGCCATTTCATCGACGGCGCCTTCACCCGGCCCGCGAACCTTTTTGAGGTGACGAACCCCGCCACGGGTCAGGTCATCGCCCGCGTCTCGCAAGGCGCAGCCGCCGATGTGGATGCGGCGGTCAAGGCGGCGCGCGCGGCGCAGGGCAAATGGGCGGCGCTGCCCGGCCATGACCGGGCGCGGCATCTTTACGCGCTGGCCCGCCACATCCAGCAGCACGCCCGCCTGCTGGCGGTGCTGGAGACGCTGGATAACGGCAAGCCGATCCGCGAAAGCCGCGACATCGACATTCCGCTGGTCATCCGCCATTTCTATCACCACGCCGGCTGGGCCGAGCTGATCGCCGACGAATTCCCCGGCGCGCTGCCGCATGGCGTCTGCGGGCAGGTGATCCCGTGGAATTTCCCCCTGCTGATGCTGGCCTGGAAAGTGGCGCCGGCGCTGGCCGCCGGCAATACCGTGGTGCTGAAGCCCGCCGAATACACCCCCCTGACCGCGCTGGCGCTGGCCGAGATCGCGCGCGAGGCCGGGCTGCCGAAAGGCGTCCTGAACATCGTCACCGGCGATGGCCAGACCGGCGCGGCGATCACCGGCCATGCGGGCATCGACAAGGTCGCCTTCACCGGCTCGACCGAGGTTGGCCGCATCATCCGCCGCCAGATCGCCGGTTCCGGCAAGGCGCTGACGCTGGAACTGGGCGGCAAGTCGCCGTTCGTCGTCTTTGCCGACGCGGACCTTGATGCGGCGGTCGAGGGGGTCGTCGACTCGATCTGGTTCAATCAGGGTCAGGTCTGCTGCGCCGGCTCGCGCATCCTTGTGGCCGAGGCGGTGGCGGATCGCTTTACCGAATTGCTGGCGCGGCGGATGGGGACGCTGATCGTCGGCGACCCCCTTGAAAAATCGACCGATATCGGCGCCATCGTCCATCCCGTTCAGCTTGGGCGTATCCGCGCGCTGGTCGAACAGGGCCAGGCCGAGGGCGCACGGGTTCATCAGGGCAGCGCCCCTGCGGGCTGCTTTTATCCGCCGACCTTCGTCACCGGGGTCGAGCCCGCCTCGATCCTTGCGACCGAGGAAATCTTTGGCCCGGTGGTCACCCTGACCCCCTTCCGCACGCCCGAGGATGCGGTGGCGCTGGCCAACAATACCCGCTACGGCCTTGCCGGTTCGGTCTGGTCGGAAAACATCAATCTGGCGCTGGATGTGGCCGCGAAGATCAGGGCAGGCGTCGTCTGGATCAACTCGGCCAACCTGTTCGACGCGGGCGCGGGCTTTGGCGGCTACCGCGAAAGCGGCTTTGGCCGCGAGGGCGGGCGCGAGGGGATGGCCGCCTATCTGCACCACCCCGCGCCGCGTGCGAAAAAGCCGGAAACCGCGCCAGCCGCGCCCGTCGCCCTGCCTGCCGAACACATGGCGGCGGGGGCCATCGACCGCACGGCAAAGCTTTATGTCGGCGGCAGGCAGGCGCGGCCCGACAGCGGCTATTCCTATGCCGTTCCGGGCACCAAAGCGGCCGTCGGGCTGGCAGGGCTTGGCAATCGCAAGGATATCCGCAACGCCGTCGAGGCCGCGCACAAGGCTGTCGGCTGGGGCGCGCAGACCGGGCATAACCGCGCGCAGGTGCTTTATTATCTGGCCGAGAACCTTGCCACCCGCGAGGCCGAGTTCACCGAGCGGCTGCGCAGTTTCGGCCAGGGCAAATCTGCCGCCCAGACCGAGGTGGACTGCGCCATCCGCCGCATCTTCTGGTATGCCGCGCAGGCCGACAAGTTCGATGGCGCCGTGCATCAGACCAAGTCCGCGCATGTCACGCTGGCCATGCACGAACCGCTTGGCGTGATGGGCATTGCCTGCCCGACCGCGTTTCCGCTGTTGGGCTTCGTGTCGCTGGTGCTGCCCGCGATTGCCATGGGCAACCGGGTCGTGGCAGTGCCGTCGCAGACGCATCCGCTGGCGGCGACAGATCTTTATCAGGTGCTTGACACCTCGGACGTGCCGGGGGGCGTCGTCAATATCGTCACCGGCGACCGCGATGCGCTGGCGCGGACGCTGGCCGAGCATGACGATGTGGACGCGCTTTGGTATTTCGGCACCGCCGCGGGCGCAGGCCTGGTCGAGGCCGCATCCGCCGGCAACCTGAAACAGACCTGGTGCGAGGACGGCGCCGCCCGCGACTGGACGACACCACAGGGGCAGGGCCGCCCGTTCCTGACCCGCGCCACGCAGGTCAAGAACATCTGGGTGCCTTACGGGGAATGACGCGACCGTTGGCTCTGGGGCGCGTCAGCCGGTGCGGACCTTCGCGCCGGTGCCTCCGGCCCAGGGGTAACGGGCGATCAGCTCATCCGTCAGGGTGACGCCCAGACCCGGCTCCTGCGGCGGCAGGATGCAGCCGTCGCGGATTTCCAGCGGTTTCGTCAGCAGCGCGTCGCGCAGCGGAAAGCCCCAGGTCGGGAACTCTTGCAGGCGGACATTCGGCGTGGCGAAGGCCCAGTGCAGGTTCGCCATCACCGCTGCCGAACTGCCCCAGGCGTGCGGCACCACCGCCAGCCCGTGCAGCGCGGCCGCGGCGGCGATGCGCTGACATTCCACGATCCCGCCCGAGGTGCAGGCGTCGGGCTGCACGATATCGACGCAGCGCTTGCGGATCAGGTGGCCGAACTCGACCAGTCCGAACAGGGTCTCGCCGCCGCTGATCGGGATGGGCGAGGCGGCGCGCACCTCGGCCATGCCGTCATAATCGTCGGCGGCGCAGGGTTCCTCAAGCCAGGCGATGCGAAAGGGTTCGATGGCGCGGGCAAATGTCAGGGCGCGCTTGGCGTCCCAGGGATCGGGATGCGAGCCCATGACCGCATCGACCATCAGATCGATATCCGGGCCAAGCAGTTCGCGGCAGCGGGCGACCTTGGCGATGGCGGCCTCAAGGTCGGTGGGCACGCGGATCTTGACGCCGCGGGTGCCGTCGCGGACATAGCCCTGCATCTCCTCTGCCTCAAGGTCGCGGGGCTTTTCCAGTCCGGCCGAGGCGTAATAGGGCAGCGCATCGTTCGCCAGACCGCCGACCAGCTTCCAGACGGGCAGGCCGACGGCCTTGCCGGCAATGTCCCAAAGCGCGTTCTCGATGGCGCTGATCGCATTGATCGAGGCGCCGACGCGGCCCCAATACTTGCAGGACGCCACCAGCTTTTTCGTCAACAGCGTGACGTTGCGCGGGTCCTCGCCCAGAAGCAGGGGCTCGAAATGGCGCAGCACCGCGCCCGATGCCTCGGGATAGAACCAGCCGCCGCTATAGGTGTCGCCGATGCCGTCGACGCCGCTATCCGTGCGCAGCCGCACCAGCGAGGCATTGGCGACCGACATCTGGCCGCCGGACCAGCGTGCGGTCTGGCGTTCGTCCAGCGGGGCGGAAAGAAGGATATGTTCAATGGCAATGATCTTCACGGCGTCCACTCATGTAAATAAGCTGCGAGGGGGCGGCGCCCCGGAACCTGTGCCGGGCTGCCGTTTCGGGGGTCACTTCTCAAGCAGGCCGATGCGCATGAGATAGGCGCGGTGGCTGTCGACCAGCATTTTCGCCATCGGCGTCTTTGTCGCCCATTCGTCCCAGATGCCGCGGACGGCCTCGCGGAAGGCGGCGCGGTCCTCGACGCTCCAGTCGTAAAGCTTGACGCCGTCGGCCAGCAGTTGCTCGGTCACCTCGCCATTGGCCAGTTCGGTCCGCATCGCCACCTGCAGGCTGAGCTTTTGCATGGCGGTGTCGATGATGCGGCGCTGCGCATCGGTCATGCCGTTCCAGACATCGCTGTTGCAGGCCAGATGGTCGGCCGACATCGAGTGAAAGCCCGGATAGGTCGTGTGCTTGGCGATATCGTAAAGGCCAAGGCTTTTGTTGGTCGACAGATACGAGGCATCGGCCCCGTCGATGATGCCGGTTTCCAGCGCGGTGAAGATCTCGCTGAAATCCATCACCACGGGCTTGGCGCCCAGCTTGCTGAAGATCTCGGATTCCATGCCGGGGGGCGAGCGGAACTTGAATTCCTTCAGGTCGTCGAGGCCGGCGACGGGCTTGGTCGAGACCAGCGATTCCTGTCCGCCCGTGTGCCAGCCGACAAAGGTCATGCCGCTTTCGCCGTAAAGCTGGTTCAGCGCCTCGCGGCCGCCGCCGAAGTAAAGCCAGGACAGTTGCTGCAAGGGCGTGTCGTAGCCGCCCATCAGGTCGGCGGCGAACTGGAAGGCCGGGTCCTTGCCGGTCAGGAAGCTGGCATTGGTCATGTCGCAGTCAAGCACGCCATTGACCGCCGCATCGAAGGCGCCGCCGGTATCGACCAGCGCGTTCGAGTAATACATCTCGATGTCGATATCGCCGCCGGACATGGTTTCGATGTCGTCGACGAACTGGGCGATCAGCTCTCCGGTCGGGCTGCTTTCGGCATGCGGTGTCTGGATGCGCAGGGTGGTCTGGGCGTTGGCGGCAAGCGGCGTCAGGCAGGTCAGCGCAAGCAATGCTGCGCCGGCCTGCATCCTGGATGCAGTTTTCACGGGTTTCCTCCCATTGATGTGTATGCCGCAGGGGCCTCGGGTCAGCCGAACATCTGGTGGCTGATCTCTGCGGCGGCCTTCTGGAAGGCGTCGAAGATGTCTTCGATGCCGGGTGGGTTCGAGTTGTCGATGCGGTGGATATAGGGGCAGGTCAGGGTGCAGACCGCCTCGTCATTCGGGTCGAGGATGGGAAAGGTGATGTTGACGACACCTTCCAGCGTCGGGCTTGGCTCACGCAGGAAGCCGCGTTCGCGGATCTGGTCGAGCTTGGCGAAGAAGGTGGCTTCGTCGACCTTGGCCTCGCCCTCGACAAGCTGGTAGCTGGCGATCATGAAGCGGCGCTGGCGGTCGTTCTGAAAGGCGATCAGCGTCTGGCCCGAGCCGGAATTGTAAAGCCCCATATGCGACCCCGCGCGCAGCGACCAGCGCCACAGGCCCGGCGTCGCCACCGGCACCTCGACCACGACATGGCGGTCGTCCCAGATCGCCAGATGGCAGGATTGGCGGGTGTCCCATGAGGTGCGCTGCATGATCGGCTCGGCGATCTCGCGCATGCGCTGCATGGGCGGATAGGCATTGGCCAGCGACAGCAGCTTGAGGCTGAGCCGGTAGCGGTCGCCTTCGGGCGTGGGGGTCACGAATCGCCGCCGGACCAGCACGTTCAGCATCCGGTAGGTTTCGTTCGGGGCACGTCCAAGGCTGCGGGCGATCTCGGCCTGGGACAAGGGTTCGCGGCTGCGGGAAAGAAGTTCAAGGATATCAAGACCCTTGTCCAGCGCCGGGGCCGAGTATTTGTCGGGTTCGCGTGCCGTGTCCTTTGCCGCCATCTGCGCTGTGCCTTTCTGCTGGTGCGTCCGGCCGGATTGTACGGCGGCGATAATTAAAGGCTAGATCATTCATATATGCATTGGCAACTCATTTATGAATTACTATGGTGAGGCATCGGCAGTGAAAAGGGGGATTCGGCGCCATGGAAGACATCCGCAAACGGCTTGAGGTCTGCTATACCGGCGTGGTTCACGACGTCATGCGCGGCCGCGGGCTTCGCAACTTCACCTTTCCGCAAGAGCTGCGCCCGCTGATCGACGATCAGGTGCTGTGCGGCCCGGCCTTCACCATCGAGGGCCATGTCGACGACACCGCCGACCCGCACCAGACGCTGGTCGAATGGACCGGGCTGCTGTCCAAGGCGCCGGCCGGCCATATCTGGGTGTCGCAGCCCAATGACCGCACCATCGCCCAGATGGGCGAGCTGTCGGCCGAGACCTTGCAGGCCAAGGGCGTCCTTGGCTGCGTGATCGACGGCGGCATCCGCGATGCGGGTTTTCTGAAGCGGCTGGGCTTTCAGTGCTGGCGCCGCTTCCATACGCCACGCGACGTGGTCGGGCGCTGGCTGCCCAGCCGCATCGAGGTGCCGGTCATCATCGGCGACGTGGTCATCAATCCCGGCGACTTCCTGCTGGGCGACGAGGACGGCATGGTTCGCGTCCCCCGCGGCATCGCCGACGAGGTCTCGAAAGCCGCGTGGGAGGCCATGCAGACCGAAAACAAGGTCCGCACCGCCATCCTTGCCGGGCAGGACCCGCAGGCGGCCTATCTGCAATTCGGCAAGTTCTAGGTCGCGGAGGCCGCCATGAAACCCTCGGATATGATATGGCCGGCGGGTTTTGTCGGCGGGGCGGCCTGGGTGGTGTGGCACATGCCCGGCTATCTGGTCCTGACCGGGCTGGCGGCGCCGAACCTGGTGGCGAAATATCCCGCCGCCGGTCCGGCCGATCTGGCGGTGCTTCTGGTGACGGCGGGTCTGGCCGTCGCCGGCTGCGCCAGCGCGCGTGACGCCGGCGGGCCGGGGCAGAACCTCCTTGACCTGATCGCGATCTTTCTTGGCCGGGTGTCGATGGTGCTGATCCTGCTTCTGGTCGGCGTCATCGGCTGGGAGGTCCTGATGCGCTATGCCTTCGAGGCGCCGACGCTGTGGGCCAATGAACTGTCGCTGTGGATCACCGGCTTCGTCATCTTCCTGTCCGGCATCGCCGCCCAGCAGCAGCGCATCCATATCCGCATCGACATCGTCCATGCCGGGCTGCCGCGCCGCTGGCAAAGGATCTGCGACCTTGTCACCGCGCTGGCGGCGACCGTCTTTGCCCTGGGCATCCTGTGGGGCAGCTACAACGAAGTCTCAAAGAAGTTCTTCACCTGGGAAACCTATGGCACCGCCTTCGACCCGCCGATTCCGGCGACGCTGATGGCGCTGATGGTGGTCGCGCTGCTGTTCGTGGCGCTGCAAAGCGTCGTCGACGTGATCGCGGACTGGCGCAGGGACCCGCGGGATGCCGGATAGGCTGCCCCGAAACAATCGGCAAAGGCTGGGAAACGCTCATGCTTGATATCGGAACCATCTCGCTGATCCTTGTCCTGGGGATGTTCCTGCTGCTGATGCTGGGCGTGCCGCTGGGTTTCACCTCGGGCGTGCTGGCCATCGCCGTGCTTTACATGAAGTTCGGCGACTCGATCTTTGCCAGCTTCGGGCGCGGGCCGCTGAACATCCTTGGCCAGCGCATCTATGGGCTGATCACCGATTTCGTGCTGATCTCGATTCCACTGTTCATCTTCATGGCGAACCTGTTCGAGCGGACGGGCATCGCCGAGGAAATGTATGCCTCGCTGAACCGCTGGCTCAGCCGCACGCGGGGCGGCATCGCGGTGGTGACCTGCATCATGGCCGTCATCATGGCCGCCATGTCCGGCATCATCGGCGGCGAGGTCGTCCTGCTGGGCCTGATCGCGCTGCCGCAGATGCTGCGGCTGGGCTATGACCAGCGCCTTGCCGTGGGCACCATCTGCGCCGGCGGCTCGCTTGGCGCGATGATCCCGCCCTCGATCGTGCTCATCATGTATGGGCTGGTGACCGAGACCTCGGTCAAGGCGCTGTTCACGGCAAGCTTCCTGCCCGGCTTCATGCTGGCGGGCTTCTATGTCGTCTACATCCTTGTGATCACGCGGCTGCGCCCGGATTTCGCGCCGCTTGCGGAACCGCTGCCGGGCGACCCCGAGGGCGGGCAGAAATTCCTGCTGTTCCTGACCTTCCTGCTGACGGTCGCGACCGGCTTCACCGTACTTTTGCTGCTGCGCGCGGTCTTCATGTTCGCGACCGGCCAAAGCCGCCTTGCCGAGGGCATGCCCGGGGTCGCGCTTGGCATGCCGCACCACATCCCGTGGTTTCTGGCGGTCATCGCGCTTTGCGCCGGGCTGATCCTGGGCGTGCTGGGGCGCGGGCGGCTGCGGCAATCCTGGGACATGGGCAAGGGGCTGGTGGCGCCGCTGACCGTCGTCGGCGTGGTGCTGGGCTCGATCTATGGCGGCATCACCGGGATCACCGAGGCGGCGGGCATGGGCGTCATCGCCGTCCTGCTGATCGGCCTGATGCGGCGTTCGCTGAATATCGGCATGATCACCGACAGCCTTGCGCGGACGGTTTCGGCCACCGGCTCGATCATGTGGGTGACGCTGGGGGCGACAGCGCTGGCCGGGGCCTATACCATCGCCGGCGGCCCGGCCTTCATCGCCAGATCGATCCTTGTCGCCGACATCTCGCCCATGGGCGTGGTGCTGGCGATGATGCTGATCTTTCTGGTGCTGGGCGCGCTGATGGACTGGGTGGGGATCGTGCTTCTGGTGATGCCGGTGTTTCTGCCGGTCGTGCAGAAACTGCCGGTCGAGGAGTTGGGCCTGATCGGCCAGATCGAGGCGCAGCACGTCGCCGTCTGGTTCGGCGTCCTGTTCGCGATGAACATGCAGGTCAGCTTCCTGTCGCCGCCCTTCGGCCCTGCCGCCTTCTTCCTGAAATCCGTCGCCCCGCCCGAGATCACGCTGGCGCAGATCTTTCGCGGCTTCCTTCCCTTTGTCGCGCTGCAATTGCTGGCGCTGGCGGTAATGCTGGCATGGCCGTCCATCGTGACATTGCTATAGCCGGAACTCGACATGTGTTGACTTATGTATGAAACGAATCTTCATATATAAGTCATCAGACCGGTGCGGACGCTGTGCCCTTCCGCGCCGATACCACCGGGCGGCCGCATTATCCGCCTGACGATCAGCAGCCGGGACGCCGGAACCAGCAGAAATATCCCCGCGCGACCACGACGCACGGGCCGCCGGGGTCATGCCATCGGCAATGGCAGTTCCGCCCCGCTGCACAGCTTGCTTAACGGAGGAGAGACCGACATGAAGCTTACCCGCATGGCCGCACTGGCCGCCACCTTTGCCGCCGCCATCACCGGCAGCGCGCTCGCCGAATACCCCGAACGGCCGATCACCATGATCATCGCCTGGTCGCCCGGCGGCGGCACGGACGCGGTCGGCCGCGTGCTGGCGACCGAGATGGAGAAGGTGCTGGGCACGCCGATCACGGTCGTCAACCGCACCGGCGGCGCCGGCGTCATCGGCCATACCGAGATGGTCAACGCCAAGCCCGACGGCTATACCATCGGCCTCGCCAGCATCGAGGTCTCGACCTATTACTGGTCGGGGACGGCGCAGTTCACGGCCAAGGACGTGACACCGCTGGGGCTGGTGAATTTCGACGCGGCCTCGGTGAACGTGCCCGAAAACAGCCCGTGGAAAAACCTGCGCGAGGCGCTTGACGCCATCGCCAAGGAACCCGCCGGCACCTTCAAGCTGACCGGTATGGCGCCGGGCGCGGGCTATCACCTGGCGTTTTCGGGGCTGCTGCACGCCGAGGGGATCGACCCCAACAAGCTGGTCGTGGTGCCGACGCAGGGCGCGGCGCAGGGCTTTCAGGAACTGGCGGCTGGCGGCGCCGATGTCCAGCCCTCGTCCCTGCCCGAGGCGAAGGCGATGATCGATGCCGGCAAGGTGCGGTCGCTTGCGGTGCTGGCGCCCGAGCGCCTGCCGGCCTTCCCGGATGTGCCGACCGTCAAGGAGGCCGTGGGCATCGAAGTCGTCGGCGGCGCATGGCGCGGCATGGTCGCCCCCAAGGGCCTGCCCGAGGATATCGCCGCCAAGCTTGAAGCCGCCGTCGCCACTGCCTGGAAATCCGAACCGTTCCAGAAATTCATGACCGAGCGCGGCTTCGGGCTGGATTACATGAACGCCAGCGATTTCGGCGTCTTCCTGCTGTCCCAGCACGAGCAGAACGGCGCGACGATGGAACTGCTTGGCCTGAAGCATCGGGACTGACCATGTTGCGGGTAAGCGATCTTGTCTCGGGCCTTGTCGTCGCGGCCATGGGTCTGGCCATCTTCCTGCGCGCGCAAAGCTTTCCATCGGTGGGCGGCGTCGCGATCGCGCCGTCGTTCTATCCGGGGCTGATCGGCGCGGTGCTGACGCTGCTGGGCATCGTGCTGGCCGCCAGCACCGTGCTGCGCCGCCGCGCCCTGCCGATTGCCGGCTCGGTCGAGTGGCTGCGCCAGCCCCAGAACCTTGTCGCGGTGCTGTCGGTGCCGGTCGCGATCCTGTGCTATGGGCTGCTCAGCCCCCGGCTGGGCTTTATCGTCACGTCGATGCTGGTGACGACGGGGCTGTTGCTGGCATTCCGCATCCGCGCGGCGACCAGCCTTGTCATCGCCGCCTGCCTGACGCTGGTCCTGTATCTGGTCTTTGTCAGACTGCTGCATGTGCCGCTGCCCGCCGGCCTGATCGAGGGGATGCTGCCATGAACTTCTTTGATGCGATCCTGCTGGTGGTGCAGCCCTTCACGCTGCTGGTCATCGTCGCCTCGGGCATTTTCGGGCTGTTCGTCGGTGCCATGCCCGGCCTGACGGCGACGATGGCCGCGGCGCTTCTGGTGCCGATGACCTTCTACATGGACCCGGTGCCCGCCATCGGTTCTATCGTGACCTGCTCGGCCATGGCGATCTTTGCCGGCGACATTCCGGGCGCCATGCTGCGCATCCCCGGCACGCCCGCCTCGGCCGCCTATGTCGACGAGGCCTATCTGCTGGGCCAGCGCGGCAAGCTGTCGCTGGTGCTCAGCGTGAACCTGCTGGCCTCGTCCATCGGCGGCATCTTCGGCACGGTGGTGCTGATCTTTCTTGCGCCGCAACTGGCGACGGTGGCGCTGAACTTTTCGACCTACGAATATTTCTGGCTGGCGATGATCGGGCTGTCGGCGGCAACGGCAGTCAGCGCCGCCAGCCCGCTGAAGGGACTGATCTCGTTGTTTCTGGGGCTGTTCCTGGCGACGGTCGGGCTGGATGTGCTGACCGGCTATCCACGATACACCTTTGGCCTGCTTGACCTCATGGGGGGCATCTCTCTGATCGCGGCGCTGATCGGGCTCTTTGCGGTGGCCGAACTATTCCGCAAGGCGACGACGATCAGCGACGACCTGCCGCCACCCACGCAGGTCAAGGGCGCGATCCTGCGCCCGGGCTTTGCGGTGATCCGCGAATACCGCAAGAATGTCCTGCGCGGCAGCGCGCTTGGCACCATGCTGGGGATCCTGCCGGGTGCGGGCGCCGATATCGCCGGCTGGATTTCCTATGCGCTGTCGCGGCGCTTTTCAAAGACCCCCGAGAAATTCGGCACCGGCCATATCGAGGGCGTTGTCGATGCCAGCGCGTCCAACAATGCCTCGCTGAGCGGGGCCTATGTGCCGGCGCTGGTCTTTGGCATCCCGGGCGATTCCATCACCGCCATCGTCATCGGCGTCCTGCTGATCAAGGGCATGACGCCGGGACCGAGCGTCTTCACGCAAAGCGGCGATATCGTCGCGGCGGTGTTCACGGTCTTCATCCTGGCGAACCTGCTGCTGATCCCGCTGGGCCTGATGGCGATCCGGGTCGCGGCGCGGGTGCTGGCGGTGAACCAGCGCATCCTGTTGCCGGTGATCCTGATGTTTTCCATCGTGGGCACCTTCGCAATCAACAACTCGGTCTTTGACCTGTGGATCGCGCTGGCGCTTGGCGTCATCGGCTGGCTGATGGAGGATAACGACTTTCCCATCGCCCCCATGGTGCTGGGGCTGGTTCTGGGCCGCATCGTCGAGGAAAGCTTCGTCAACTCGATGATCAAGTCGGGCGGCAACCTGGTGAATTTCGTCGACCGGCCCATCGCCGGAGTGCTGGCGGCGGTGTTCCTTGCGATCTGGGTCGTGCCGCTGTGGATGCGGCTGCGGGGGCGCCGGGCGCTGTCCGAAGTCCAGTGAAAAAAGGGCCGGGGATGACCCGGCCCGTTTCGTTGCGGTTCCGTTCGCCTAGTGCATCCCAAGCAGACGCGGCAGGAACATGGTGATGTCCGGGATGTAGGTCACCAGCATCAGGAACACCAATGCGGTCGCCAGCCAGGGCAGGGCGGCCTTGGTCACCTCGGTCAGGCCCAGCTTGGAAATGGCCGAGCCGACATAAAGGTTCAGGCCCACTGGCGGCGTGCAAAGCCCGATCTCCATGTTCACGACCATCATGATCCCGAAATGCACCGGATCGACGCCCAGCTTGACCGCGACCGGATACAGGATCGGCGCCATGATCAGCACGATGGCCGACGGCTCCATCACCATGCCGATGAACAGCAGCATCACGTTCACCACCAGAAGGAAGCCGATCTTGCCAAGACCAAGGCTGACGATCCAGTCCGACAGCGCCTGCGGGATCTGCTCGCTGGTCAGGATAAAGGCGAACATCACCGCGTTCGTGATGATGTAAAGCAGCATCGCCGACATCGCCGCCGAGGACAGAAGCACCCGCGGCACATCGCGCAGCCTGATGTCCTTGTAGACCCAGACGGCGATGACAAAGGCATAGACGGCGCTGACGGCGGCGGCCTCGGTGGGGGTGAAGATGCCGCCATAGATGCCGCCCATGATGATGACGATCAGCATCAGGCCCCAGACCGATTCGCGGAATGCGGTCCAGCGCTCGCGCCAGCCGGCACGGGCCATGCGGGGATAGTCGTGCTTTTTCGCCCGCCAGTAGGTCGTGGCACCCAGCATCGTCGCCAGCATCAGGCCGGGGATCACGCCGGCCATGAACAGCGTCCCGATCGAGGCCGACAGCACCGGCTGGCCGTCCGGCCCCGTCACCACCATGCCCGAGGTCGCCACCGAATACATGACCATGACGATCGAGGGCGGGATCAGGATGCCAAGGCCGCCCGCGGTCGCGATGGACCCCACGCCGAATTGCGGCGGATAGCCCTGCTTGACCATGGCCGGGATCAGGATCGAGCCCACCGCCATCACCGTCGCGGGCGAGCTGCCCGAGATCGCCGCGAAAAGTGCGCAGGCCATGACTGCGGCCATGCCCATGCCGCCATACCAGTGCCCCACCATCGAGGTCGCGAAACGGATCATCCGCCGCGCCACGCCGCCATGGGTCAGGAAGTTGCCGGCAAGGATGAAGAACGGGATCGCCATGATCTCGAACTTCTCGATGCCGGTGAACAGCTTCAGCGCGATGCTGTCCACGGGAATGTCGGTGAAGCCGAACAGGAAGGTAAAGACCGTCAGACCCAGCGCGATGGAGACCGGCATCCCGGTCAGCAGCAGCACCGCAAGGATCACGAAGATGATAAGCGCGGTCATCCGTGGCCCCCCTCGGAGAGGTCTTTGGCCTCGTCATCGACGCCTTCGACGGAGCTCAGGTCGTGATGGGCGACATAGCCGGTGGTCAGATACAGATAAAGCGCCTGGATGAAGCGAAAGCACATCAGCCCCGAACCCAGCGGCACCGCCAGGTAGATGATCCACATCTGCATTTCCAGGTCGGGCGAGGTCTGGCCGCCCTGCCGGACGTTCCAGACGAAATCGGCGCCGATCCATGCCACGATGCCCGTGAACAGGATGCCGCCCGACATGGCGATGGCGGTGACGATCTTCCTGGCCGGGTCCTGCAGGCGGTCGACAAGGATATCGACGCCGACATGGATGCCGATGCGCACGCCATAGGCGGCGCCGAACTTGGCCATCCAGACGAACAGATAGATGCAGGCTTCTTGCGCCCAGGTCAGCTTGATCGAATTGAACGCCTTGAACACCGAACGCGCGGCGGATTGCAGGCCGGGCATGTCATGGGTGCGGGCAAAGCCGACCAGATCCGCGGCGGCGCTGAGCGAGAAGCGATGAACGACCGCGACGAAGATCAGCGTCACGGCAAGCGCCATGAGCACCGAGATCAGAACCTCTTCGAAGCGGTCGAGGAAGCGCAACAGCATGGCAAACCTCGATGAATGGGAAAAATGGGGACGTGGGGAGACGTCCCCCAGGTTGGGCATGTGGGATCAGTTGGTTCCGATCGCCTGATATGCCTGCTGGATCAGCTCGGGGCCGATGCGGTCGGCCATCTTTTCATGCACGGGCTTGAGGACTTCGTACCATTCGGCGCGCTCTTCCTCGGTCATGTCATGGAACTCGGTGGTGCCGGCGTCCTTCATCGCTTGCAGCGACTTGTCGTTTTCTTCCTCGGCGATGCCGTTGGCGTAGACGGTCGCCTCGGCCATGGCCTTTTCCAGATTGGCGCGCACGTCCTCGGGCAGGCCGTCCCAGAACTGCTTGTTCACGATCACCGCGTAACCCAGATAGCCGTGGCGCGAGACGGTGGCGTGCTTCTGCACCTCGTTCATCTTCTGGGTATACATGTTCGAGGGCGGGTTCTCGGTCCCGTCGACGACGCCGGTCTGCAACGCCTGATACACTTCCGAGAAGGCCATGACCTGCGGCACGGCGCCAAGCGCCTCCATCTGCGCCTCAAGGATCTTCGAGGACTGGATGCGCATCTTCAGCCCCAGGAAATCGTCGGGCACGATCACCGGGCTGTTGGCGGACATGATCTTGAAGCCGTTGTCCCAATAGGCCAGGCCCTTGATGCCCTTGGGCTCCAGCAGGCTCAGCAGGTGCTTGCCCAGCTCGCCCTCGGTGACCTTGCGCAGGTCGTTGCGGTCGCGAAACAGCATCGGCAGGTCGAACAGCTCGAACTGCTGGACACCCAGCGGGCCGAACTTGGCAAGCGACGGCGCCAGCATCTGCACGGCGCCAAGCTGCAACGCCTCAAGTTCTTCCTTGTCCTTGTAAAGCTGGCTGTTGGGATAGACCTCGACCTTGACCTTGCCGCCGGTATATTGCTCGGCCAGTTCCTTGAACTTCTGCGCGCCCTTGCCTTTGGGCGTGTCGGGGGCGACGACATGGCTGAACTTGATGACAATAGGTTCCTGCGCCAATGCGGGCAGCGTAGTGGTCATGGCAAGGGCTGCGGCGCCCGCCATGACGGTGAAGCTGCGACGTGTCAGCATGGATTTCCTCCCTGATTACTGCGGCCGCCCCTCCGAGCGGTGGATAATTTCTTGTCACCGATCCGTGAGCCTCGCTATTGTGGGTTTCCGCAATAGCCGCGCCCCATGATGCGGCAACGGCATGGCGTGACGAAGGAAATGCAGGTGATCCAGGGCGACACACCAGCCGGCGCGACGGCCGGAAAACCCGCGCCCCATGACGCGCCATGGTCGGGCGAGCGCGGCCTGACGCCGCGGCGCGGGATCGACCTTCTGTCTCTGGTGCCGCTGTTTGCCATCGTCGCGCTGGTGGCGCTGGTCGCGCTGGTGATCTGGGTCGCGGGTCGCAGCGAGGCCGAGCAGGCCCGCACCAAGCTGGCCACCGATGCGCTGTGGGTCGAACAGACGCTGCGCTTCCAGATCTCGGTCGATGCGGACATGCTGGCCCGCATGGCGCTGGACGCCGCCAGCGGCATTGCGCAGGACACCATCGACGCCCGCGCCCGCGCCCATATCGCCGCCAGCCCCGAATTCCTGTCGGTGGTCTGGTATGACACCGCCGGCCGCCGCATCCGCGCGCTGCCCGGCGGCGACGCGCCGGGCGACGACCCTCTGGTGGCGCGGCTGGCGCAAAGCGGCGCGCGCTTTTCCCGGCCGACCTTTGGCGATATCGATGCCGACGGCACCGTGGCCATGGGTCTGGCGCTGCCGGGCGACCGGGGCTTCGTCACCGCCTCGCTGTCGCTGCCGTTGCTTTTGAACCGGCATCTGCCGTGGTGGATCGCGGAACAGTATGGCGTGCGCATCCTTGCCGGCGACGGGACCGAGATCGCCGCCCGCCAGCGGCTGGTCCCGACCGCCGCCAGCCCCAGCCACGCGATCAGCTTCGACCCGCCGTTGCGCGGGGTCCTTGTGCAGATCAACGCCTATCAGGCGCCGACCTCGTTCCGGTCCATCCTGCTCATGGCGGCGATCGCGGCGCTGGCGATCTTTGCCATCCTGGCGCTGCTGATCCTGTTTCGGAACGCGAACCGGCGGCGGCTGGCGGAACTGCGGCTGCGCAGCGAGACCGCCTTCCGCCGCTCGATGGAGGAAAGCCTGACCGTGGGCCTGCGCGCCAAGGACCATTCGGGGCGCATCCTTTACGTCAACCCGGCCTTCTGCAACCTTGTGGGGTATCCCGCGCATGAGCTGGTCGGGCGGATGCCGCCGATGCCCTATTGGGACCCCGCCCGCCTGCCCGAGACCGAGGCCCGCCACCGCGAACTGGCGCGCGGCAGCATGGCCAGCCGCAGCTTCGAGACCCGCTTCCTTGCCCGCGACGGGCGCGAGATCGACGTGCAGGTTTATGACGCGCCGCTGATCGACGCGGCGGGCAAGCATCGCGGCTGGATGGGCTCGGTCATCGACATCACCGACCAGAAGCGCGCCGCAAGGCTGGCGCGGGCGCAGGACGAAACCATGGCCCGGACCGGGCGGCTGGTGACGCTGGGCGAGATGGCCTCGACCCTTGCGCATGAACTGAACCAGCCCTTGGCCGCCATCGCCTCATATGCCGCCGGGATGCAGAACCTGCTTGAGCGCGGCAATGCCGACCCGGGGCTGATGCAGGATGCGAACCGCAAGCTGGCCCATCAGGCGGGCCGCGCCGGCCAGATCATCCGCCGTATCCAGGATCTGGTGAAAAAGCGCGAGCCGCGCTTTTCCCGGACCCGGCTTGACGAGGTGATCGCCGAAACCGTCGAGTTCCTGCAAGCCGATGCGCGCGAACATCGGGTTGAGCTGGCGACCAGCGTCGGCCCCGCGCCGCCCGCCCTTGCCGACCGCATCCTGCTGGAACAGGTGCTGATCAACCTGATCCGCAACGGCATGGAGGCGATGGGCGAAAGCCGCGTCAGCGACCGGCTTGAGGTGCGGCTGACGACCGAGGCCGGACATGCCGTGATCGAGGTCGCCGACCATGGCGCCGGCATCGCGCCGGAACTGGCGGGGCGGCTTTTCGACGCCTTCGCCACCACCAAGCCGCAGGGGATGGGCATGGGGCTGAAGATCTGCCGCTCGATCGTCGAGCTGCACGGAGGGCTGCTGACGCACCGGCCGGGCGAGGCGGGGGGCACCACCTTCCGCATCCTGCTGCCGCTGCGCGATGGCGCGGAAAGGGAAAGGGCCGCATGACCGGGCAGGGCATGATCCATATCGTCGACGATGACGAGGCGATCCGCGACGCCTTGGGCTTCCTGTTCACCTCGCGCGGGGTGGTGTCGCGGGGCTGGCCCTCGGGCGAGGCGTTTCTGGAGGCGCAGCCCCTGGCCGATTGTGCCTGCGTCATCCTTGACGTGCGCATGGGCGTGCTCAGCGGGCCGGAAACCTTTCAGCGGCTGCGCGGGCTGGGCAATGCCGCGCCGGTGATCTTTCTGACCGGCCATGCCGATGTGCCGGTCGCGGTGCAGGCGCTGAAGGCCGGCGCCTATGATTTTCTGGAAAAACCCTTCAACGACAACCAGATCGTCGATCTGGCGCTGGCCGCGATCCAGACCCATATCGCCGCCGAGGCCGAGGCCGCCAGCCGTCGCGGCCTTGCCGCCCGCCGCGCCACGCTGTCCGCGCGTGAAGAAGAGGTCATGGCCCTGATGCTGACCGGGTCGATGAACAAGCAGATCGCGGCGGCGCTGGAAATTTCCATGCGCACGGTCGAGGTGCATCGCGGCCGCGTGCTGGCCAAGATGGGCGTGCGCAATGCCGTCGAACTGGCGGCGATGCTGTCGGCGGACGAAGGCACGCGCTGAGGGGGCCGCCGCCTGCGGCGCGATGCGCGTCGGACAGGGATGGCGCGGTGCGGACAGCCCGAAGTTGTGGTGCCGCCACCGCGTGGCGCAAAGAATCTTTAACGCTTCGGTCAGCGGGCAGTTGATTTGGCGCGAAAAGCCGCCTACCCACCGCCCGCGACTGCAGCGGTGAGAGCATGGCCCAGAACGACCACGAATCCCGACATCTTGAGACGCTGGACCGGGACCTGGGCCGCTTCTCGAATCTGGAAATGGCGGCGGCCTATGTCTCGCGGCCATTGGTGGGGCCGGGCATCGCGCTTGTCTTCATCGTGCTGGCGGGGCTGGCGGCGGCGCTGTCGCAGGGCCAGACCAGCAATGCGCTGATCGTGGTGGTCGCCGCGACCTTCGGCGCCTATATGGCGCTGAACATCGGCGCCAACGATGTCGCCAACAACATGGGTCCGGCAGTCGGCGCCAATGCGCTGACCATGGGCGGCGCCATCGTCATCGCCGCGATCTTTGAAAGCGCCGGCGCGCTGATCGCGGGCAGCGACGTGGTCTCGACCATCTCCAAGGGCATCATCGCCCCCGACAGCATCGGCGAGCCATCCATCTTTATCTGGGCGATGATGGCGGCGCTGCTGTCATCGGCGCTGTGGGTGAACCTGGCGACCTGGATCGGGGCGCCGGTCTCGACCACGCATTCGGTGGTGGGGGGCGTCGTCGGCTCGGGCATCGCTGCGGCGGGGTTCGGCGCCATCAACTGGGAAACGATGACCGCCATCGCCGCAAGCTGGGTGATCTCGCCGGTGCTGGGCGGGCTCAGCGCCGCGGGCTTTTTGTGGTTCATCAAGGCGCGCATCATCTATCAGCCCGACAAGATCGCGGCGGCGCGCAAATGGGTGCCGGTGCTGGTCGGCATCATGTCGGGCGCCTTCGCCGCCTATCTGGCGCTGAAGGGGCTGAAGAACCTGATCCATGTTTCGCTGGGGTCGGCGGCGCTGCTGGGGCTGGTGATCGGCGTCGGCACCTGGCTGGTGATGATCCCGGTGATCCGCCACCAGTCGCAGGGACTTGAGAACCGCAACAAGTCGCTGAAGGTGCTGTTCTCGATCCCGCTGGTCGTTTCGGCGGCGCTGCTGAGCTTTGCCCATGGCGCCAATGACGTGGCCAATGCCGTCGGGCCGCTGGCCGCCATCGTGCAGGCCTCGCAGACGGGCGATTTCACCCATGACGTCGCCATCCCCTATTGGGTGATGCTGATCGGCGCCTTCGGCATCAGCTTCGGTCTGTTCCTGTTCGGCCCCAAGCTGATCCGCATGGTCGGCAGCCAGATCACCAAGCTGAACCCGATGCGCGCCTTTTGCGTGGCGCTGTCGGCGGCTCTGACGGTGATCGTGGCAAGCTGGCTGGGCCTGCCGGTCAGCTCGACCCATATCGCGGTGGGCGCGGTCTTTGGCGTCGGCTTCTTCCGCGAATGGGACGCCGAGCGCCGCCTGCGCCTTGCCCAGGACGAGGACGACCGCCCCCGCATCCCCCCCGAGGAACGCCGCCGCCGCAAGCTGGTGCGCCGGGCGCATGTGATGACCATCGCGACGGCATGGGTCGTGACCGTGCCCGCCGCCGCGATCCTGTCGGCGCTGATCTTCCTCGCGATCCGGGCATCGATCGGCTAGGGCCATCGGGCCGCCCGGCTTTTCGGCCCGATCGGTCAGTCCAGCTTGAAAATCTTGCGGATCGGCTCGCCCGCGGTCAGGCGCGCGGTCCATTCGGCTTCCAGCCGCAGCTTGGCCTCAGCCGCGTCGATCAGCCGCTCCAGCAGCGGGGGCGGCAGCGCCACCAGCCCGTCATCGTCGCCCATCAGCAGATCGCCCGGCGCCACGGTGATGCCGCCCAGCTTGACGGCGCCGTTCACCTCGCCGCGGTGCGCAGTGGTGGGGCCCAGCGGGTTGACGGCGCGGGAATAGACCGACAGCCCCTTCATCGCGGCAAGCCCGGCCACGTCGCGCACGGCGCCGTCGCAGACCAGCCCCGCCGCGCCTTGCCGGTGCAGATGGCCGCCAAGGATATCGCCGATCATCGCGTGACTGGTCCGCCCGCCCGCATCGATCACCAGCACCTCGCCGGCGGTGATGGCGCCCACCGCATGCAGCACCGCGCCGAAATCGGGCGGCGTGCAGCGCGCCGTCACCGCGCGGCCGAACAGCGCCGGCTGCTGGCCCGCCGGGCGCAAAGGCCGGATCGCCGGGTCCACCTGATGCGAGGGCGTCAGGTCCACCGTGACCGCCACCGGAATGCGCCGCCAGCGGTCCAGCAGCGCCTGCGGGACGGGTTCGGCGGCAAAGGGGGTCAGGCTTACGGTCATCGTCAGCTTCCTTCGGCAAGGGTGGCGTGAATGGCATCGGCAAGGCGGCGGACGCCCTCGGCCAGACGCTCGGGTGCGTTCAGGGTAAAGTTGATCCGCATCGCGCCCCGGTCAAGCCCCTCGGGGTCAAAGACGCTGCTGGGCGAGATGCAGACGTCATGCGCCAGCGCCTGATGCAGCAGCCGGTCGGTATCAAGGCGCGGATCGCGCGCCCGGGCCCAGACGAACATGCCGCCCGCCGGCACCTGCCAGTCCAGCCATTCCCGCAGATGCGCGTCCATCGCCGCGCAAAGCGCGTCGCGGCGCGCGCGATAGGTGGCCAGAATCTGCGGCAGGATGCGGCCGGGAATGTCGCGCTGCAAGGCGCGCAGGGCGACCATCTGCGACAGGCCGCTGGTGCACATGTCGCTGCCCTGCTTGGCCGCGGCCAGCGCCGCGATCATCTCGGGCGCGGCGATGACCCAGCCGACGCGCAGCCCCGGCGTCAGTTCCTTGGACAGCGTCCCCATATAGACCACCGGCCCGTCATAGGTGCCGCTGCCGCGCGCGCCCGACAGGTCCAGCAGCCGGGGCAGGGGCTGGCCGTCATAGTAAAGGACGCCGTAGGGGTCGTCCTCGATCAGCCATGTCCCGGTGCGGTGCGCGGCATCGACCAGCGCCTGTCGCTGCGCCAGCGGCACCAGCCGCCCCGACGGGTTCGAGAAATTCGGCACCGCATAGGCGAATTGCGCGCCCGCCAGCGCCGCCACCGGGTCCAGCGCCGGCTCCTCCAGCCGCATCGGGCGGAAGCGCGGCGCCCGAGGCCGCCATGCATCCAGCGCGCCCAGATAGGCCGGGCTTTGCGCGGCGACCAGCGCGCCGGGTTCCAGCAGCACCTTGCCGACCAGTTCCAGCGCCTGCATGCCGCTGGTGGTGATCAGCACGTTCTCGCGCGTCAGCCGCAGCCCGTCATGGGAAAACCGCGCCGCGATCAGGTCGCGCAGCGCGGGCATCCCCGGAATCGGGCCATAGGCCAGCGTCTCGATCGGGTGGTTGCGGACCGCCTCGGCGGCGATTTCGGCCAGTTCGTCATGCGGCCACAGCGCCGGCTCGGGCAGGCCGCCGGCGAGGTTGATCAGCCGCGGGTTCTGCCCCGCCGCCAGAAAGACCGAAGTCACGTCATTGGTCTGGGACAGCCAGCCGGCAAAGGCCGGGCGCGGCGCGGGGGCGGCCGCGCAATCATCAAGGGGAATCACCGCGGCGCGCTGGGGCTGGCTGGACATTCGGATTTTCTCACATGCGTTCAGAACCATGCGCCGATGGCGGGGCCAGTCGTTGCATCGTCCGGGATGGGAATTCCCGGCCCGTCTAGCATCTTGGCGCGCGCAAGGCACCCCCGATCACCCGCTTGTGCCCGGCGCCGATCTGGCCGACAAACCGGCGACGGGGATGGGGGCGCGGGATGAATGCATTAAGACGGCTTGGCATCGACACCTATATGCTGCTGCTGCTCGGCACCGTCGCGCTTGGCCTGATGCTGCCCGCGCGCGGCATCGCGGCCGAGGCGCTGCGTGCCGCGACCTTCTGGGCGGTGACGCTGCTGTTCTTTCTTTACGGCGCCAAGCTGGACCCGGCTTCGGTCCGCGCCGGGCTGCTGAACTGGCGGCTGCAAGGGCTGACCTTTGCCGCGACCTACCTGCTGTTTCCGCTGCTGGGGCTGATCCTTGCGGCGATCTTCGGCGGCGTCCTTGGCCCCGACCTGACGCTGGGGCTGCTGTTTCTATGCGTCCTGCCCTCGACCGTGCAAAGCTCGATCGCCTTCACCTCGATCGCGGGCGGCAATGTCCCGGCGGCGATCTGCGCGGCCTCGCTCTCGAACCTCGTGGGGGTGGCGCTGACGCCGGTGCTGGTCGCGCAGCTACTGCATCTTGACGGCGGCGGCATCAGCCTGGACGCCATCCGCAAGATCGCCATGCAGATCCTGTTACCCTTCGTCGTCGGCCAGTTCCTGCGGCCATGGATCGGAGGCTTCGTCCAGCGCCACCGGCTGCTGACCATGGTGGTGGATCGCGGCTCGATCCTGCTCATCGTCTATTCGGCCTTCGGCGCGGGCACGGTCGCGGGCATCTGGCAGGCGATCCCGCCGTCGGGGCTGATCCTGTGCTTTGTCATGGTGGCGCTTTTGCTGGCGCTGGCCATGGGCATCATGGCGGCGACCGGGCGGCTCAGCCGGATGCCGGCGCCGGACCGGGCGGTGCTGTTCTTCTGCGGCTCGACGAAAAGCCTTGCCACCGGGCTGCCCATCGCCACGGCGATCTTCCCGGCGGCGACGGTCGGGGCGACCGTGCTGCCGGTGATGATCTATCACATGACCCAGCTTCTGGTCTGCTCGGCCATCTCGCAGCGGATGGCGCGGGCAAACGCCTAGAAGTCCCAGTCGTCGTCCTCGGTGGCGACGGCCTTGCCGATGACATAGGACGACCCCGAACCGCTGAAGAAATCGTGATTCTCGCTGTCGGGCGAAAGGGCGGCCATGATCGCGGGATTGACCTCGCAGGCGGCGGGCGGGAACAGCGCCTCATAGCCCAGGTTCTGCAAGGCCTTGTTGGCGTTGTAATGCAGAAACGCCTTCACGTCCTCGGTCAGGCCGATGCCGTCGTAAAGCTCGGCGGTGTATTTCTGCTCGATGTCGTAAAGATCGAAGATCAGCGCAAAGGCGAAATCCTTCAGCTCCTGCCGCCGCTCCTCGGGCAGCTTTTCCAGCGCGCGCTGGTATTTGTAGCCGATGTAATAGCCATGCACGGCCTCATCGCGGATGATCAGGCGGATCAGGTCGGCGGTATTGGTCAGCTTGGCGCGGCTTGACCAGTACATCGGCAGGTAGAAGCCCGAATAGAACAGGAAGCTTTCCAGAAACACCGATGCGATCTTGCGCTTCAGCGGGTCCGAGCCGGCCTTGTATTCCTCAAGGATCAGCCGCGCCTTGGCCTGCAGATGCGGGTTTTCCTCGGACCAGCGGAAGGCCTCGTCGACCTCCTTGGTCAGGCACAGCGTCGAAAAGATCGACGAATAGCTGCGCGCATGCACGGCTTCCATGAAGCTGATATTGGACAGGACCGCCTCTTCATGCGGCGTCTGCGCATCCGGCATCATCGAGGGCGCGCCCACGGTGTTCTGCACCGTGTCCAGCAGCGTCAGCCCGGTGAAGACGCGGATGGTCAGCTCGCGCTCCTCGGGACGCAGCGTGGCCCAGCTTTGCACGTCATTGGACAGCGGCACCTTCTCGGGCAGCCAGAAATTGACGGTCAGGCGGTTCCAGACCTCAAGATCCTTCTCGTCCTCCAGCCGGTTCCAGTTGATGGCGCGCAGCGCGGGCTTCGTCACATGATCCTTCATCCGAAAGACCTTTCTTTCATGTCCAAATATCCTACGGGGGTCCGGGGGTGTAAAACCCCCGGCGTCACGGCGCCGCTCACAAAGTGCAGGACACGCAGCCCTGAACCTCGGTGCCTTCCAGCGCCGTCACACGCAGGCGGATGCAACAGACCGTCTTGCGGCCCTTCTTCCCCGCCTAGATCTGGGCGCGGTTGAGGTCGCGGGTGGTCGCCTCGGCCGGGAAGAACAGAGTCAGTGACAGACCCT
>RRZU010020417.1_pt1 | contig 60524 bp, 54 predicted proteins | sample 2165561 | NCBI WGS metagenome assembly RRZU01 (sample SAMN10456909, study PRJNA506462) | wastewater metagenome | isolation source: wastewater sludge | place: USA: Moscow, Idaho
ATCAATAAAACTATTGTTAGAAATATAGGCTAAAACTCCACTTCCATTTTTATCAACAAAATGTTGTCCAAAGCGTATAAATTTTATGTAATCGTCTGAAAGAGGTTGAATGTTTCTCTCTTTCATGTCTTTTTTGTAATCAGCTGTAAGGTTCTCTATCCATTCACTTTTATTAGAACTACTCACGCTATACGGCGGATTTCCAATAACTACCATAACGGGTGCATCACGTTTTATGGCGTTAGCTTGGTCGGCTTCGTCGGATAACCATGAACTAAAAAGCGTATTGCTGTCGGGATGTGCTTCTTCTAAAGAGTTGGTCAAGAAAATTTTTATACGTTGCGTTTCGCCTGAAAAAGAACCACCCCGTCCTTCGGACACCCCTCCAGAGGAGGGGAATTGCTGCGGTTTATAACCTGTTTCGGTCAATAACATATCCATTTTGAGGTGAGCCATGGCATAACTCGCCATCAGCAACTCAAAACCATTCAATCTTGGGATTAAATCATTGGTTACATATTTGCTCCAGATGCCTTGTTGTCCTTCAAATTTTTTGTGAATGTGTTTGACTACTTCTGCCAGAAAAGTGCCCGTTCCGGTGGCTGGGTCCAAAATTTGAACTCGGTGCACTTCTACTTCGGTTTCTACTTCTTTAATTTTAGCATCCTTGCCTTTGCTTTGCGTAACGGCTTTTTTCTTGATTTTAATTTTAGAGGTATCGGCCAGACCTTGGGGCAAATTAAATTCGGTTTTCAAAATATCGTCAACAGCACGAACGATGAAATTCACTACGGGTTGTGGCGTGTACCAAACACCACGTGCTTTGCGCAATGCTGGATTGTATTCGCCCAAAAAAGTTTCGTAAAAGTGTACTACGGGATCTTCTTGCTTAGTGCTTTTGCCAAAATTGCGCATAATTTGCTCCACATCACTAGCTAGAAATATGGTCACTAATTCCTCCACAATCCAGTCCAAACGGGTGTCTAAATCATAACCTGCAATATCCTGAAATAATTTGCGTAAAAAAGGATTGCTTTTTGGGATCAAAGTCGCCGCTTCTTGTCGCGAAAATGTTTTAAGAGTAGGGTCGTGATAGCGTGCGGCAAACATTCCATAAGCAATGGTTTGCGAATAAATATCAGCAAAGGATTTATTGTTAATGTCATGAATCAACATTTGTTGAAACGACAACATTTGCGATTTTATATTGGAACGACTGTTTTGTTCGTCATCATAATTCAATGATTTTTCAATCACATCCGCCATCAATTTGGCTTTTCCCGCCATCATTTGTGCCAACTGCGTAGGCGATTTGATGGTTTGCGAAACAGTTAATGCAAAATTTTGAATCAAATTCGTAAACTGTTCAAAGTTTTCGGGAATACCTATTATTTGACCACCCCGTCCTTCGGACACCCCTCCAGAGGAGGGGAATTCTATACGTGCAATGGCAATTTTAGTGATAAACTGGCCATCTTTATAAAAATGAAAATCTAAATAATCCGTAAAAATCAAATTAGATAAACCCGATTTATAGCGATCAAATTGTTCTTTGAGGGTTTTGCTGCCTAAATCGACACCTATATCTTTGGCTTCAATATAGCCAATGGGAACATCTTTGCGTGTGAGTACATAATCAGGCGCGCCACATTGCACTCTTGCGGGTTCATTAGTTACCAAAATATCGGGTAAAATAGCCATCAAAAGGTTTTGTAAGTCCCCACGATAGGAGTGTTCTCTAGCATTTCCTGTTTGAAATAAAGTATTTATTTTAGTAAGGTATTGTTGGATAGTCATAGTGTTTTTTGTGTAATTGGCTGGCCATTTCAAGTCAAAGAACGACAGCAGAAAATAAGTGTGTTTACGATTGGAATATTAGGATGCTAATTTATAGGTTATAAATGTAAGAAAATGGATTTTGAATAGCAGTACTTTAGTGCAACAATACGATGTTTTTTTGATTGATGGCTTTATCTACGGCTTTGCATTTCCTTTTTAGCCAAAGTGCAACCGTAAGAAATCAAGACTGTAGCTTTTTTTTAAAATCATTATTTGTCAAATAAGAGTACCAAATGGTATATTTGTGGCGTTATATGGAGAGTTGAAAATCTGAAAGTGTTTGGAGCAACCATTGAATACCTTAAATCCAAAAAAATATGCGAATTTTTCTTAGTTGTTTTATGCTGTTGCTAGTTGCTACTGTTTTTTCCCAAAAAGACAGAACAACTAAAGATACTCTGGTTGTAAAAATCGACTCTTTATACCGAGAAGATCAGTTTTATTTTTCGATAACCTACAATACATTGATTGACAAGCCGGCGGGTTTGTCTCAACGTAAATTTTCATCTGGATTTTCGGGAGGTTTCCTGCGAGACATGCCTATCAATAGAAAAAGAACCATAGCCGTTGCCTCCGGAATTGGGTTTACCTACAATAATTACAACCAGAATATGGCTATTTCTGGAACGGCCGAAACACCACTTTATACCCTAATTAGTTCAGATACAAAGTATTCTAAAAATAAATTCACAACACTTTCCTTTGATGTTCCCGTCGAATTCAGATGGCGTACATCAACGTATGAAAGTCATAAATTTTGGCGAATTTATACGGGAATTAAGTTCAGTTATGTGTTGTATGACAAGTCGGTTTTTAACAGCAGCATGGGTAAAGTTAGTATTAATGGAAATAAAGATTTTAATAAATTACAATACGGAGCGTACATTTCATCGGGCTACAATACGTTTAATTTATATGCCTATTATGGCTTGAATTCGCTTTTTACATCTGCAAAAATTAATGACGAAGCGGTCAATATGAAAGCCTTTAATCTTGGAATTATATTTTATATTTTATAGCCATAAAAACAACAATAGCAATTGAGGAATTACGCCTAAAACAAAGCCTATAATCAATTCTTTGTTGGTGTGTGCTTTCATTTCCAAGCGGGAGGAAGCGACAAAGCCATTTAAAAGTATCAATAGTACAATGGTAAACGGAATTTGAATCCCAAGATGCATACTTAATCCAATTATAAAAATCGTCAAGGAGCTGATTGCAATCATGTGAAGGCTGGCTTTGATGTTTCCGAATAATAAAATCAAGGCCAATAGAGTACTCATAAGTCCGCCCAAGAAGAAAAAATGCAATTCAGGATAGCGTTCGAGCGTGATGCTTTTTCTGACTAATAAAATAATCAAAAAGGAGTGAATGATTAATGGTATTTTTCGTTGGGATATTTTAGCAATCATTATGGTATCAACATTTCCTGTTGCACGCAAAAGCAAGAACACCACAACGGGAATAAGTATCGTTACAATTACAACTTGAAGGAAAACATAGATTTTTTCTTGACTAATAAAGCTAGCGCTGTTGAAAAAAAGATAAAACAAGGTGGCCATAGCCGGTATAAATAGCGGATGGAAAATATAAGAAAGCGATGGAAGAATTTTTTTCAAGAGACTGGGTTTCTGCATCAAACAAATGTAATAAATCTGTCAAAATTAGTATGTAATTTTGTGGCGGTTTCTTTTTCTTAAATCGAGCTATGTTGTATACAACGAGATAAATTTGTGTTTTAGTACAAAGTATTTGGGTATAATTAAAGGGTATCTAAGCCTTCGTTTTGAAAAGAAGTGTTATTTTTGAGAAAGGTTCCTATATTAAACAACGATAAAAAGCATATTCTAGAGAACAATAAATTTAAATCAATCTCTTTCAATTTCATGAATCCAAAAATCCTCAATAGCATTCAAAAAATCCCTGCAAAATTCATTGGAAATCAATTTGAGGTGACCTTAGACACGGTTTCTATTGATAGTCGTTCGCTGCAAAACGGCCCTCAAACTTTGTTTTTTGCATTGATAGGCGCTAATCATGATGCACATCATTATATTAAGGATTTAATTGCAACGGGCGTTCGCAATTTTGTGGTTACTCATATTCCTGAAGGTTGTGAAACAAATGCTAATTTTTATATTGTAAATGACACTCTTGTCGCTTTACAAGAATTAGCGGCGCAGTATCGCAGTTTGTTTGATTTCCCGGTTATTGGACTCACAGGCAGCAACGGAAAAACAATCGTAAAAGAGTGGCTTAATTTTTTATTAAGTCCCGATTTCAATGTGATTAGGAGTCCCAAGAGTTACAACTCACAAGTGGGCGTTCCGTTATCTGTGGTGGCTATCAATGAGCAACACAATCTTGGGATTTTTGAAGCGGGTATTTCAAGCAGTTCTGAAATGGAAAAACTGGAAAAAATTATCAAACCCACAGTAGGAGTTTTAACCAGTATTGGTTCTGCGCATGATGAGGGTTTCCTGAATTTAGAACAAAAAATGAAAGAGAAAATGTTGCTCTTTGAACATGCTGAGCTCGTAATATTTCAAGACAATGAAAAAGCGGCTTCTTTTATTAATCCAAAAACAAAAGCGTTTACTTGGAGTTTTGTTTCTAAAAAGGCAACGGTTTTTATTGTAAAAAAAACGATTTTGGACCAAACCGTTTTAAATATTCAATATGGAGCGGCGCATTTTGACATAAAAATACCGTTTCAAGACGAAGCTTCCGTCGAAAATGCGATTTCGTGTTTGATGGTTTTGTTGTACTTTGAATACGACCAAACAACGATTCAAAATAGGATGCAAATGTTATATCCGGTAGAAATGCGTTTGAAAGTCAAAAAAGGAATCAATAATTGCAGTATAATTGATGACAGTTACAGTTCTGATTTTCAATCACTGAAAATAGCGTTGGATTTTCTGGAAAGTCAAACCCGAGCCCATGGCGCAAGTAAGCGTAGTGAGCAATCCGAAAAGAAAACGGTTATTTTATCTGATATTTTTCAGAGCGGTCTGTCTAAGGAGGAGTTGTATACTAAAGTTTCCCAGCTTATTGTTGCGAACAAAATTAATCGGGTAATAGGAATTGGAGAAACGATCTCCGAATTCAAAAATAAGTTTTCAAATTGTATTACGTATAAAAACACTGCTGATTTTATCGCTGATTTTGAAAACCTAGACTTTAGCAATGAAACCATTTTGATAAAAGGAGCCCGATCCTTCCTATTTGAAGAAATTGTTTATTTATTAGAAGAGAAAACGCATGAAACCGTTCTGGAAATCAACCTGAATGCCATCAGTGACAACCTTAATTTTTATAAAGCAAAGCTAAAGCCAAAGGTGAAAATTATGGTGATGGTAAAAGCGTTCGGATATGGAAACGGCGGACTCGAAATTGCCAAATTACTCGAACATCATAAAGTAGATTATTTGGGAGTGGCTTTTGCCGATGAAGGAATTTCATTGAAAAATGGTGGAATAACTGTGCCGATTATGGTTCTTAATCCTGAAAACACCAGTTTTTCGGCCATAATTCAACATGAGTTAGAACCAGAGATTTACTGCTTGAAAGGGCTGTATGCTTTCTTGAAAATAGCAAAACAAAAAAATTTAACCCACTTTCCAATTCATATTAAATTTGATACGGGGATGCATCGTTTGGGATTTGAGGAAAACACCATCGAGGAACTGATCAGCGCATTAAGAGGAAATAACAGCGTTCAAATAAAGAGTATTTTGTCGCATTTGGCGACGAGTGATGATCTCGAACACATGGATTTTGCACATTCCCAAATCGCTTTATTCGAAAAGTTATCGTCTAAATTGATGGCAGAATTACAAATAGCGCCACTGCGTCACATTTTGAATACCTCTGGAATCAGTAATTTTCCAGATTCACAATATGATATGGTACGTTTAGGTATTGGTCTTTATGGTGTTTCAAATGATGCCGAAGAACAAAAACAACTGGAAAATGTGGGAACATTAAAATCCGTGATTTCACAAATCAGAACCATTGGCCCGGGCGAAAGTGTTGGGTATAGCCGTCGATTTGTAGCTGAAAAACCAACAAAAATCGCGACGATTCCTATAGGATATGCGGATGGAATTTCCAGAGGTTGGGGAAACGGTTTGGGATTTATAATGGTGAAAAATTCCAAAGCATTCATTGTTGGTAGTGTTTGCATGGACATGCTGATGGTGGATGTAACTGGAATTGAATGTAAAGAAGGCGATAGTGTCATTATTTTTGGTGAAAACCCAACGGTTTCATTTATAGCGGAACAATTAAATACGATTCCCTATGAAATTCTGACCAGTATTTCGCAACGGGTGAAACGGGTATTTTACAGATAGCGATTAAATTAGAAGGAAAGGATTGTTAATAATGTTAAAATTTTTATTAATTTCGTTTTTCAAGATTAATACGTAACCAAAAAAATAAAATTATGGGATTTTTTAGTGATTTCAAAGCGTCTTTAATGAGAGGCGATGTGTTGAGTTTAGCTACAGCTGTAGTTATTGGTGGTGCATTTGGTAAAATTGTAGGATCAGCTGTAGATGATGTTCTAATGCCAATTGTAGGTTTGTTAACAGGTGGAATTGATTTTACACAAAAATTCATCACACTAGATGGCAATAGTTACGAAACTTTAGGTGCGGCTAAAACTGCGGGTGCAGCTGTGATTACGTATGGTAACTTAGTTCAGGCGATAATTAACTTCGTTATTATTGCTTTCTTTATTTTCGTTGTTTTAAGAGCAGCTGAAAAAGCCAAAAAGAAAGAAGAAGTGGCTCCTGCTGCTCCAGCAGGTCCAACTCAAGAAGAATTATTAACTCAGATCAGAGATTTATTGAAAAAGTAATTTCCGCTACATTATATATTCTAATTGATACTGAATTAATTTCAGTTCTAAACCGCTTCGGATTCGAGGCGGTTTTTCTTTGGTTAAAGGTGCACTTAAAAAAGTAGGATCTTGTACCAGCAAGAAGGTAGCTTGCATGGAGAAATATTTTAATAACTTAATTTTCTTAATCTCTTAATGGTTCAAAAATGCTAGTATAGAAGCTTTGCCATTCAAAAGGAGACCGTTTCTTAAAGCAATTATACTGCTGATTTTCCTATTTTTTAATGGATAAAAGGTAGGTTATTTTGTTGAATGTTAAATTTATAACATTTTGTTATTTTTTGTTAACAAGATTGTTTTGGTTTGAATATTACTTACTTTTGTACTTCAAATTTAATATTCAATAATAAAATATAAGATGAGAATAGCAGTTGTAGGTGCTACCGGAATGGTTGGCGAAATAATGTTAAAAGTTCTAGCTGAAAGAAATTTTCCTGTAACCGAATTAATTCCGGTTGCTTCTGAGCGATCTGTGGGTAAAGAAATTGAATTCAAAGGGAAAAAATATAAAGTGGTGGGCATGCAAACCGCAGTAGATATGAAAGCAGATATTGCTTTATTTTCTGCAGGTGGCGAAACTTCATTGGAGTGGGCTCCAAAATTTGCGGCAGCAGGAACAACTGTTATCGATAATTCATCGGCTTGGAGAATGGATGCAACGAAAAAATTAATTGTTCCTGAAATTAATGCTTCAGAATTGACTGCGGAAGATAAAATCATTGCAAATCCAAACTGTTCGACGATTCAAATGGTTTTGGTTTTGGCTCCTTTACATAAAAAATATAACATCAAACGTGTGATTGTTTCTACCTACCAATCCATCACAGGAACTGGGGTAAAAGCAGTACAGCAATTAGAAAATGAATATGCAGGTGTTCAAGGAGAGATGGCGTATAAGTACCCAATTCATAGAAATGCGATTCCACAATGCGATTCTTTCGAAGAAAATGGATACACTAAAGAAGAGATGAAACTGGTTCGTGAAACCAAAAAAATATTAAACGACAACACTATTGCCGTTACGGCTACTGCGGTTCGTGTACCCATTGTAGGCGGACATAGTGAAGCTGTGAACATAGAATTCTCGAATGATTTTGATGTAAATGAGGTAAGAAGCATTTTGCATCATACGGATGGCATCGTAGTTCAGGACAATAACGACACTTTTACCTACCCAATGCCAATGTATGCACAAGGAAAAGATGCTGTTTTTGTAGGTAGAATTCGTCGTGACGAAAGCCAAGAAAACACCTTGAATATGTGGATTGTTGCGGACAACTTGAGAAAAGGAGCGGCGACAAACACCATACAAATTGCTGAATATTTGATTGCGGCCAAATTGGTATAAATCAAATTTTGTGGTAAAACTAAAACCATTTGTTTCGCAAAGAAAAAAAATTGTGAAACAAATGGTTTTTCCTTTTTTATGTTTTCTTACCTTTGGCGTCAATGAAAAGGAATAAACTCATAGGTAGTCTTTCTCTGGTTGTTACAGTATTGTTCTCCATACTGTTTCAATCGGTGCATACTTATGAGCATCTAGCCCAACAACTTTCAGAAAAACATTGTGATCATAAATACAATGTTTCGGGTACGGAAATAACACATCAGCATCATAAAGCAGAACATTGCGATTTGTGCCATTTTGTTTTTGGCAATTACATTTCCCCAAAAGATTTCTCTTATCAATTGTACTCCAACATTGAAGAAATCCCTTACTTTTTTACTGAATCTGAAATGTTTATTTCGTTTTCAGGCAGTTTGTACTCCCTCCGCGGTCCCCCCGTAAATAGTTAAATTCAATATATTTTCCATGCAACTTCATTCATTTGATTTTGCGGGAGGCGTTTTTATTTACTAAATAATTCCGGACTTGGCTACTTTGACGAGCGCTGAGCTGTGGAATACTACAACCATTTTCAATGAAAAAAATTATTATAGCCCTAATCTTGGGGTTTTCGGCGGTGCTTCAAGCACAAAATACCCTTTCAGGAACCGTAACAGATTTAAGGAACCAACCCATAAAAGGCGTTTCAGTATACGCATCAGAACTGTATAAAGGAACCACAACAGATGAAAACGGAAAATATACCTTTTTCAATTTGCCCAATAGAAACTTGAAAATCAGCTTTGCATTCGCAGGATTTGCAACTCAAAATAAAACCGTAAGCAATCTTGAAAATGAAAACACGCTTGATGTTATTCTCGAAGAAGTAATTTTTGAAATGGATGAAGTTATTGTTTCTACCGCTTTCAATAAAATCCAATCGCAAAACGTCATGAAAGTGGAGCATGAAAGCATCAAAAATTTACAACGAAAAGGAACTGCGACTTTAATCGAAGGATTGGCGACCATTCCTGGACTTGCTCAAGTTTCTACCGGAGCGTCTATCGGGAAACCGGTAATTCGTGGTTTGAGCGGCAATCGTGTTTTGGTCTATTCTCAAGGTGTTCGAATAGAAAATCAACAGTTTGGTGACGAACACGGTTTGGGATTGAACGATTCAGGAGTAGAAAGCGTTGAGGTAATCAAAGGACCGGCTTCGTTATTATATGGCTCTGATGCTTTGGGTGGCGTTTTGTATTTTAATCCAGAAAAATTTGCTAATGCGAATACATTTAAAGCTAATTTCAGTCAAAAATACTTCTCGAATACCGCAGGAAGCAGTTCTTCTTTTGGTTTGAAAACTGCTACGGATTATTGGAAATTTATGGCTCGTGGAAGTTACAATACCCATTCTGATTATCGTATTTCTGGTGGCGACCGAGTAACAAATACACGTTACAATGAAACCGATTTCAAAACAGGAATTGGGTACAGCAATGCCAAATTTTCAAGTGTATTGCGTTACAATTACAATGATTTGGATTTGGGAATTCCAGAAGAGGGAATTGCAGACCAAACCAAGAGCAAGAAAACGGGATTTCCAAAACAAGGTGTTTTCAATCATTTATTGAGTTTGAATTCTGTTTTCTTTTTCGAAAAATCAAAAATGGATTTAGATTTAGGCTACATTGCTAATGATAGAAGCGAGTTTGAAGACAGTAATGTGGCGGCTTTACACATGAAACTCAAAACATTCAATTACAATGCAAAATATCATTTTCCGAAAACGGGAAAAATAGAAACTATTATTGGAGTTCAGGGAATGCACCAAACCAATGCAAATTCAGGAGAGGAATATTTAATTCCAGATGCGGTTACAAATGATTTTGGCGTTTTTGGAACGGCTAATTATGAGTGGAATTCGCATGTGTTGCAAGCCGGATTGCGTTTCGATAATAGAAAGATTTCTACAGAGGCGCATGGAATTTCGGGTGATGAAGGTTCCTTTGAAGCTATCAGCAACTCCTACGACAGTTTTAATGCATCTTTGGGATACAAAACTAATCTAGCCGATAATATGACATTGCGCTTGAATGTAGCTTCGGGATTTAGAGCACCCAACCTGGCTGAATTAACTTCTAATGGCGTTCATGAAGGAACGAATCGCTATGAAGTAGGGAACAGCAATTTAAAAACGGAGCAAAACGTGCAAGCCGATTTGAATTTAGAATGTAAAACGGATCATTTTGAGTTTTTCGTAAACGGATTCTACAATCACATCAACAATTATATTTACACTTCGGCAACAGGAGCTATGATTGAAAACAACGCTGTTTTTGATTATATCCAGAATAACGCCAAATTATACGGAGGCGAAATTGGACTGCATTTTCACCCGCACCCATTAGATTGGTTGCATTTTGAAACGAGTTTTGAAACTGTAACTGGCGAAAAACAAAACGGAGATTATTTGCCGTTAATTCCAGCTAACAATTGGAATAACACCATTAGAACCGAATTTCAAATTAGAAATTGGATAGAAGATGCTTTTGCAACTTTGAATGTGTCCAGCACGTTCAACCAAAAAAAGGTAAGTGGATTTGAGACCGAATCGAGTGGCTATAACTTGGTGAATTTAGGTTTTGGTGGAACTGTAAAACTGGGTAAAACCGTTTTTGATGTCAACATCAATGGAAATAACTTGTTTGATAAAAGATACGTGGCACATCTTTCCCGTCTAAAAACAGATGGTATTCCAAACATTGGAAGAAACATTGTTTTCGGCGTGAATTTTAATTTGTAATTCATTTGCTTTAGCAAAAAACGATAAAGCGCTATTCGACAGGGTAGCGTTTTTATGTCTATGATTTATTCTTTTTAAACCTATATCATACAAGTGATTGTCTTTGTTGGAACGAGTTCTTAATCGGGATAGTAGCATTTTTACTTACAGGTCTTATGTGATAAACTTTTCAAACATAGAAGCAATATAAGTCTTTCTATTTATTTAAACCAAATCCCATTTGATAGGATAGCGTTTTTGGTTTTATTTAAGACTTTTCCACAGGGACAACACTAACTATTTCCCTATTTTTGTAACAACCTTAAACAAAATCTAATGAAAAAAACTTTTTTAATAATGGCTGTATCTTCTGCAATGGCGACTTTTGGTCAAAACCAAAAACCGCTAACGTATCCCACTACGAGTAAAGGGGAAACCGTTGATGTGTATTTTGACACGAAACTTCCGGATCCTTACCGTTGGCTCGAAGACGACAAATCAGCTGAAACGGGTGCTTGGGTAAAAGCACAAAACGAAGTGACCTATGGCTATTTGGCTCAAATTCCGTTTCGTACTGCGTTAAAAACAAGAATGGAAAAACTGTGGAATTACGAAAAAATAGGTGCGCCTTTCAAAGAAGGAAATTTCACGTATTACTATAAAAATAATGGTTTGCAAAACCAGTCGGTGTTGTACCGAAAAGATGCCAAAGGAACCGAAACAATTTTCTTGGATCCCAATACGTTTTCTAAAGATGGAACCACTTCGCTTGGCGGATTGGATTTCTCGAAAGATGGTTCTAAAGTAGCGTATTCTATTTCAGAAGGCGGAAGCGACTGGAGAAAGGTCATTGTCATGGATGTCATTTCGAAAAAAATTATTGAAGATACGATTGTTGATGTAAAATTCAGTGGCGTTTCTTGGAAAGGGAACGAAGGATTTTATTACTCCAGTTATGACAAACCAAAAGGAAGTGAATTATCGGCAAAAACGGACCAACATAAATTGTATTTCCACAAGTTGGGAACCGCGCAAAAAGACGATATAGTCATTTTTGGTGCCGACCAAAAACGCCGTTATGTAGGCGGAGGAGTAACTGAGGATGACCGTTATTTGGTAATTACAGCAGCAAATTCTACCTACGGAAACGAATTGTACGTCAAAGATTTGACAAAACCCAACAGTCCTATTGTGACCATTGTGGATAATTTCAAAAGTGATAACAACATTATTGAAAACGAAGGTGAAAAATTATTCATAGAAACCGATTGGAATGCGCCCAACAAACGCATCGTTACCGTAGATGTCAACAACCCAAAACCGGAAAATTGGAAAGACTTTATTCCAGAAACAGAGAATGTGCTGTCTCCTTCAACTGGTGGTGGCTATTTCTTTGCTAATTACATGAAAGATGCCGTTTCGGTGGTGAAACAATACGATTATTCAGGAAAACTAGTTCGCGAAATCAAATTGCCTGGCGTAGGAACAGCGGGTGGTTTTGGAGGAAAGAAAAAAGAAAAAATCTTATATTATTCCTTTACAAATTATATTACTCCGGGTTCTATCTTTTCATTTGAACCAAAAACGGGAACTTCTGAGGTATATCAAAAACCAAAAGTAGATTTCAAAAGCGAGCAATATGAGTCCAAACAAGTGTTTTATACGTCTAAAGACGGAACCAAAATTCCGATGGTTATCACTCACAAAAAAGGATTGAAATTGGACGGAAAAAATCCAACTATGTTGTATGGTTATGGTGGATTTAACGTGAGTTTGACACCAAGTTTTAGTATTGCCAATGCCGTTTGGATGGAAAACGGTGGTGTTTATGCCGTGCCTAATTTACGTGGTGGTGGCGAATACGGGAAAAAATGGCACGATGCGGGAACCAAAATGCAAAAACAAAATGTATTTGATGATTTCATTGCAGCGGCTGAATACCTGATTGCTGAGAAATATACCTCTCCACAATATCTTGCCATTCGTGGTGGATCAAACGGAGGATTGCTAGTAGGAGCAACCATGACGCAACGACCAGAATTAATGAAAGTGGCTTTGCCAGCTGTGGGAGTTATGGATATGTTGCGTTACCATACTTTTACCGCTGGTGCAGGTTGGGCGTATGATTACGGAACTGCTCAAGATAACAAGGAAATGTTCAGTTATCTTAAAGGATATTCTCCCGTGCACAACATACAAAAAGGAGTTCAATATCCTGCAACCATGGTCACTACGGGTGATCACGATGACAGAGTAGTACCGGCGCACAGTTTTAAATTTGCTGCCGAATTACAGGAAAAACAAACCGGAACAAACCCAACCCTAATCCGTATCGATATCAATGCAGGACACGGTGCTGGAAAATCCGTGGCGGCAACCATTCAAGAAAACGTCGATATTCAGGCCTTTACCTTATTCAACATGGGAATCGTAGCATTGCCTAAACTGGATTAGTTTTAGGAGCTATTTCCTGCTATCCGTTACAATCTTTTTCAACGCTGTCAGGGTTTGGAACCCTGACAGCGTTTAGAAAAAGGATTTCCACTTCTATCAGGGCTAGGGCGATTGATTCCTCAAGACGATTGTCATTGCGAGAAGTTGCGAGGTACGCGGCAAAGCAGTCACATCATAAATTGATAAATTTTCAAAAAACGCTATTCGTAAGAGTAGCGTTTTTTTTGTGGAATGAATTGATACCAGGTAGAAACATATAAAAGTGCAATTGTTTTTTGTCACATCGAGCGCAGTCGAGATTTTTGTTACATCGAGCGCAGTCGAGTTTTTTGTCACATCGAGCGCAGTTGCATTTTTTGTCGCATCGAGCGCAGTCGAGTTTTTTGTCACATCGAGCGCAGTTGCATTTTTTGTCGCATCGAGCGCAGTCGAGATGCTTCATAAACTCACAACATAATTCAGTCTAGTTCGAAATAGCTGGACTCAAACCAATAAATAGACCCTTTTGTAGGTATAAATCGTACTACTTAAAATTAAAATTGCAAAAGTTGTTTTACTTATGCTTTGATACTTAACAAAGTAGTTTTTTTGTAGCTTTTGAAAATTTTATACCCTGAAAAATGCCAATAATTAAATGCGATTTAATTTCATAATATTTTATTAATTGACTGGGTTTTTCATACTATAATCGTTAAGTTTGAAAGACAACATTAAATAAACAAAAACATGATAGTACAAATCAACACAGACAATAACGTAGAAGGACACGCACGTTTGAAATCCTATATTGCAGAGGAATTAGCAACAACTTTAGCACGTTTTGAAGATAAAGTAACTCGTTTAGAAGTGCATCTTGGTGATGAAAATAGCGAAAGATCCGGAGTCAATGACAAACGATGCCTTATCGAAGCCCGACCTATAAACATGCAGCCTGTCGCAGTTACTAATCATGCTGATTCTACCGAGAAAGCCTTTCACGGTGCGTTGGACAAAATCAAAAAAGTGTTGGAAACTACTTTTGAAAAAAAGAGAACCTATTAAATAGTTGTCGCATGGCAAACAACGATAAAAAAAGATACTATCAATACAATAAGATAGTATCTTTTTTTGGTTACTATGCTACCGTATGCATTCCTTTCCTATTTTTAAAATCATATAATAGGTGTGATGTTTTAATAACATACCTACAAGGAAAAAGAGACTTTGCAGGAAAATCTACTAGTGGTAAAAGCATTGCTTAAAAAAAAAATAGTATAACTCCGTGTAATACACATGCTGTTTTTGTTTACAAGAACAGCAATGATATTAGTCCATGACGATTTCGTTATCAAAAAGCAATGCAGCCAATGCTTCATCCCGTTTATAAACATCTTCATAAAAATGAACCACGCCATCTGGTTCTACCCAGGCAGTGAAATAACCTATGTACACCGGAATTTTGTTCTTAAGCGTGTACCAATACTCCTCTCCGCTGTCCATTTTTGCATCAATCTTTTCAGCATTCCACTTCGTGTCATTTTTCATAATTGCCGCAGCTAGTTCTCTTGGCTTGGCTACACGGATGCACCCATGGCTAAAAGCACGGCTTTCTCTGTTAAATAAACTTTTGGATGGTGTATCGTGCAAATAAATCGCATTCGAGTTAGGGAATAGAAATTTCACTAATCCCAATGAGTTTTTTGGTCCAGGTCTTTGTCGTACGTAACTGTCTTTCCATTCCATGTCGTGCTCGGCAAGATAGTTTGGGTTTCTCTCAATTGCTGGAAGAATCTCTTTTTTTAGGATACTTGTGGGGACATTCCAATACGGTCGAAACACGATGTATTTCATTGGAGCACTAAAAACGACCGTTTTGTTCATCACTTTACCCACAACGACTTTAGAGTGTAATTCTGGCTTGCCATCTCTATAAAAAGTTAGTTCGTAAGCAGGAATGTTTACCACGATCAGTTCCTTAGATTTAGTAAAATCATTGGATATCCATCGGCAACGTTCCATGTTGACCATAATAGTTTTGATGCGGTCCGCAACGGGTATATTCATGTAGCTGATGTGTTCCGGCAAAATCGTTTTGTTCAGGAGATTGCCGCTTCTCCTTTTGAATTTCAAAACTCCAGTCGCTAATTCGTCATCATACACAGCGCTTTTTGAATCTTGGGCAAGATCATCAGTGATAAATAAACGGGTTCTTATTTGTGCAATCGCAGTCGCACTGTCGCCCGGCTTAAAGGATTTTACATTTGGATCGATTTCAATGGTTTTCCATCCGCCCTTTTTTTCTATTTTACGGTAGTGCTGCAAAATATCTTTGAGTAGGTAATACTGTTTCAATACACCTTTTCCCTCTTTGTTGATTAACGATGGATTGACTAATAATGAATCTAAATAATCCACATAGGATTGTTTTTTTCGAGGTAAAAACCAGCCTAAAGCTTCCGATTTTTGAGTGCTCATTCCGCCGTATACTTTATCAGCATAAAAAAAGTATAGCGCAGAGCTCAATAATTCGGTATCAATACTTGCTTTTTGATTGTTATCCGGATTATCATAAATGTCATCTATTTTTTCCTTATACGGAACCTCAGATTCAATTCCTTCCAGACTCAAATTGTTCAATTTGTTGTATAGCAAACCTGCAAATTCATTGAGTCCGTCTTTGTCAAACCAGATGTAATGAAATTGATGTTTGCGGTATAATTGCTCTACATCGCCTTGATAACTTTTTAGTTTTGGATATTTTCCAAAGAAAGTGTTTATCTGTGTGCTGTCAAAAGCAATTTCAATGGCGTTTAAACTCGGTGGATTAGTAATGGGAACAGGGTCATTTTTCTTTTTACAAGAAACCACGGTGAATAGTATTGTAAAAACGCCAAGTAGTATGAGACAAAATAATTTCTTCATAGACAATTTTTAATTCGAAAAAAATTCATTCAAGATGGTACAAAAATACATAAAATTGCGTATTGTACTAGCCGTCCTGAATTAGGTATAGTTCTTAAGGCTGAAGTAATAAATTTGATTTAAGGAAGTGAGCTAATGAAAAAGACTTTAAGTATTTGATAACATGTGAGTTGCGGTAGTGTTGTTGTATTTGAAACGAGATAGCTCTGGAGGTTAAATTTTATAAATCCAAAAATTATGAAAAAAATAGCGCTGTTTTAAGTATTTATTTTGCTGTTTACAACTTCTATTTCAGGATATTAAGCCATTAATTTAGTGTGTAATACCTTTGTTTAGTTAACTTCCTAACGTTTTTGATTTCAAATGGTTTTCTACTTAAATGGATATACAGGAATGTCAATACTAATTTGTTGTTTTATATCGATAGGAGAGCCCGTTTTTATACTACCTTTATTTTAAACAGTAAAAGAGTAGGGATGAAAAAATTTTGGCCATGACTATTCCGTTGAGAAATCCAAAAAAACGATAAGTTCATCACGGATATAATCGAAAAAGCCGAAAAGCGTAATAATGGAATTGTATTGCATTTATTGGCGGTTGATGTAGATGGAAAAATAAAAATCAGATGGAATAAAAACTACAAATAAATATCGAAATCACATGAAAAAAATACTAGCTGTTCTTATTGTTCTGACTTTATCCGGATGCAAGAGCATGATGGAGAATCAAACCGCTTCAAATGCAAACATCAATACCACACTCGATACTTGGCATAAAGCCGCAGCAGAAGCGAATTATAACGATTATTTCAGTTTAATGGCCGATGATGCTGTTTTCATTGGTACTGATGCAACGGAAAACTGGAACAAAACGGCTTTTCAAGCGTATGCAAAACCGCATTTTGATAAAGGACATGCATGGAGTTTTACTGCATTGGAACGCCATATTTATTTTGATGAAACAGGAAAAACAGCTTGGTTTGACGAATTGTTGAATACTCAAATGAAGATCTGTCGGGGTTCGGGCGTTTTGGTAAAAATTGGGAAGGAGTGGAAAATAAAACAGTATATTTTGTCGATGACGGTTCCAAATGACAATTCGAAGGAAGTCATTAAAATTAAGGCTTCGCTGGAAGATGCAATAATCAAAAAGCTTCAGTCCAAACAATAGTTTTATTTAGGGTCATCGGCGACTAATAAAGCTACAAGGCGGTCGTCTCTTAAATAGATATCATTATAAAAGCTAATTTCTCCCGAATCATTGACCCAAGCGGTAAAATAGCCAATGTGGATTGGAATTTTCTTTTTCAGGATGCAGACCGTTTCTTTTTCGCCCTTCATTGCGTCATTGATTCGTTCTACAGGCCAATCTGGGTCATCTTTTAAAATCAAAAGTGCCAATTCTTTTGCTTTCTCAATATTAATACAGCCGTGGCTATACGCTCGGTACTCGTATTGAAATAAATCTTTAGATGGGGTGTCATGTAAATAAATGTCTTCTGAATTTGGAAAAATAAATTTAACCAATCCCAAAGAGTTTTTAGGCCCTGGTTTTTGTCTTAAATTCCCTTTGTACCATTCAATGTTGTGTTTTTCTAGATAATTTTCGTCTCGTTCTATGGCGTATTTTATTTCGTTTTCAATGATGCTTTTCGGAATGTTCCAATAGGGACTAAATACTATTTTGTCTATGTTGCTACTGAGAACAACTGTTTTGTTCATGTTTTTGCCTACAAACACTTTGGATTCTAGTTCGTTTTGACCATTTTTTTTAAAGAAAAACTGATACGAAGGAATGTTTATAATAATATATTCGTCGGTTTTTGTCAACTTTGGGTCAATCCATCTGCAGCGCTCCATGTTGGCTATTATGGTTTTAATATAGTTCTCGATAGGAATATTCATGCGCTGAATATGCTTGGATGCAATCAGATAATCGGTATTGAAACCATTCCTTTTTTTGTAATTCAATATTCCAGCCATTAATTCCTCGTCGTACACATTGCTTTTTGAATCCAGTTTTAAATCTCCTGTTTGGGCAAGACGCTGTCTGATTTGACCAATCGTTTTTGAGCTATCACTTGGTTTGTATGTTTTTTCCAAAGAATCTATTGCTATTGGATTCCAGCCCCCATTTTTTTCTATTTGGCGGTATTTCTTTAAAACATCACGCAGTTTGTAATATTGTCCAAAAAGCTGCTGCTCATTTTTACGTAATAATTTGGGGTCAGATAATAAAGAATCTAATAAATTCTCGTACGAAAGATTTTTCCGGGGTAAAAACCATCCCATTTCCTTTACTTTCTTGGAATCAATTCCGTCATATACTTTTTTGGCATAAAATACGTACATGGTAGACAACAACATTTCGGTGTCAGTCTTGGACAAATTAGCAGATGATTCGTCGCTAAAAATAGCGTCAATCTTGTCTTTGTAGGCTAGACGAGATTTCAAACCTTCTTCCTCAAGTAGGTTAACTTTAGCGTATAGCAAATGAGAAAATTCAATAAGTCCTTCAGAATCATGCCATATAGTGTTGTAGTTTCGTTTTTTGTATAAAGCAATAACGTCTGACCTGTATTTTTGTAAATTGTTATATTTCTTAAAAAAACGGGAAACGATTGTACTGTCAATAGGTATGCTTGATTTAGCAAATGTTGATTCTTTTAATTCTTGGATAAGAAAAGATTTGTCAGCCATTAGGTTTTTAGTACTAATGCTGGAAACATTGGCAAATGAAAAATGAAATAAAATAACAGCAACCGATACAGTAAAGTTTTTCATGCTAAAATTATTTTTTATAAAGATAAGTAAAAAACTGGTGTATTAAATCAAGATATAGCTTTAATTAGTTCTATTTCAGAGCATTGGCAGGTGTTTGTGCTATTTTTTTTAGCAATATTTATGCCTAATTTCTGATTGATTCAAAATCATGAGTATTCCTGCAAGTGTTAATCCTTTTGAATTCCTTTAGCGAAATTCAAGCGCTAATTGGAGATGCTATTGTTAGAAAACGCAATAGGTACTATAATTCTTTAATAGTTATCGTTCTAGAGTGTTTTTTTTTCATCGACGGCATTCGGTCTTATATATTTCCTTAATTTTGCCGAAATATTTTGAAAAAGTGGGAAGCAAAAATAAATTAAAGAGATTCAAGGAAAACGAGACATTCAATAATGTTTTTCAACCAACAAGAGAAGAAGTAGTGGGTGATTTATTTCCGTTAAAAGGAAAGTGGAACTCAGATTTTTTTAAAAATGAAAATCCATTGGTGCTGGAATTAGGCTGTGGAAAAGGGGAATATTCGGTAGGATTAGCCGAAAGATACCCCAACAAAAACTTCATAGGAATAGACATCAAAGGAGCTCGTTTCTGGCGTGGTGCAAAAACGGCCGTGGACACTGGACTGCATAACGTAGCCTTTATTAGAACCCAGATTGAATTAATCAACCATATTTTTGCTGAAAACGAAGTCGATGAAATTTGGATTACTTTTCCAGACCCACAAATAAAATACAAACGCACGAAACACAGAATGACCAATTCAGAGTTTTTGCAACTGTATAAAAAAATCCTCAGGAAAGACGGTGTTGTAAACTTAAAAACCGATAGTGAATTCATGCATGGATATACTTTAGGGTTGTTGCACGGTGAAGGACATGAGGTTTTATATGCCAATCACAATGTGTATGTAAATGAAGGAAGTCCGGAGGAAGTAACTGCTTTTCAGACGTTTTATGAAAAGCAATATTTGGAAGTTAACAAAGCAATTACGTATATTCGATTTAAAATTAAAGAATAGTTTTATAATTAAAACCAATTTTATTTTTTTTGATTTTACATCTTACGTATGAATTTAATCGCTTCTTTGTTTTTGGGTTTTGTTACCGCCTTTGTAGGGATTACGCCTCCAGGATTGATCAATATGACGGCCGCAAAAGTGAATCTTAAGGAAGGAAAAAGAAGTGCTTTCTGGTTTGTTTTGGGTGCAGTAATCGTAATTTTCTTTCAAGCAACGCTCGCCATATTATTTGCCCAGTTTATTAAAGAGCATCCAGATGTAATTGTTTTACTGCGAGAAGTAGGTTTTGGAATCTTTTCAGCATTGACTATTTATTTCTTGTTAATTGCTAAAAAACCCAAAAAGAAAAAAGGTAAAATAAAAAAAAGAAGTACCTCTACTCGTTTTTTTTTGGGGATGTTGCTATCGGCGCTTAACTTTTTCCCAATTCCCTATTATGTTTTTGTAAGTATCACATTAGCATCTTATAATTTGTTTTATTTCAACATGACTGATATTTTTGTTTTTGTGACTGGTGTGGTGTTGGGATCTTTTCTAGTGTTTTATTTTTATATTACTTTCTTTCAAAAAATTCAAGACAAAACGGATTACTTTCTGCGTAATATGAATACTATTATAGGAAGCATAACAGGATTTATTTCTTTAATCACTTTAATCAATATTATAAGGTATTATTTGAAGTAATTTTTTAAATTGAGCGACTATTGAATGTCTTTTTATTAGATTTATAATCATGTCAAACGATAATTTTTTCGAAAGAGTTTATACCATCGCCAGACAAATTCCCTATGGTAAAGTCACTTCTTATGGCGCTATAGCAAAGGCGCTAGGTACAGCAAGATCAGCCAGAATGGTAGGTTGGGCAATGAATGCTTCGCATAGTCTGGAGGATGTGCCGGCGCACCGTGTGGTAAATCGAAAAGGATTGCTAACGGGGAAATTGCACTTTGACGGAACCAATCTGATGCAGCAATTATTAGAAAACGAAGGAATAACCGTAATTGATAACCAAATTGTAGATTTTGAAAAGCATTTCTGGCAACCGGAAGTTCGTTTAGAGTGATGCCTTGCAATTTTAGCTCTTATACAAAGGTTTAGGTGCTGCAAACTTCAAATCTGCCGATAATCAGTGGCAATTTTCGCATCAATAAATGAGATGCAAATCCTTTATAATAAGAACTTTTCATGCTATCTTTGCAATCTGAAATCAGTTTGAATAAAGATAATATGCTGGTTCTAAAAAGCCAATAGAAAATAGTTGACTAAAAATGAAATTAGATAGAAAAGACATCCTTAAAGCTCTAGCAACAATCACTATAGCTGGAGAAGGAAAAAACATGGTTGAAAGCGGAGCAATTGCAAACGTAATTACTTTTGGTGATGAGGTGGTAGTAGATTTAGTATTGCACACACCAGCAATGCATATCAAGAAACGTGCTGAAGATGATATCAAAAAAACAATTCTGGAATTAGTTTCTAAGGACGTGAAAATCAAAGTCAACACCAAAGTTGAGATTGCGGACAAGCCTGAAATAAAAGGAAAATCAATTCCAGGGATAAAAAACATTATTGCTGTAGCCTCTGGAAAAGGAGGAGTAGGAAAGTCTACCGTAACTGCAAACTTAGCGGTAACGCTTACTAAAATGGGTTTTTCTGTTGGGATTCTTGATGCGGATATATACGGTCCATCTATGCCAATAATGTTTGATGTAGAGAACGAAAAACCGGTTTCAATACTAGTAGATGGTAAGTCTAAAATGAAACCAGTAGAAAGTTATGAAGTAAAAATCCTATCGATAGGATTTTTTACAGCACCAAGTCAAGCGGTTATTTGGAGAGGACCAATGGCTTCCAAGGCCTTGAACCAAATGATTTTTGATGCTGACTGGGGAGAATTAGATTTCATGTTAATCGATTTGCCTCCGGGAACAGGTGACATTCATCTTTCTATTGTGCAATCGTTGCCTATTACAGGTGCAGTGGTAGTGAGTACACCTCAAGCTGTTGCTTTGGCAGATGCCAAAAAAGGAGTTTCGATGTTCTTGTCTGAAGCCATAAATGTTCCAGTTTTAGGAATTATTGAAAACATGGCGTATTTTACACCAGAAGAATTACCAGAAAACAAATACTATATCTTCGGAAAAGAAGGGGCTAAAAATCTTTCAGAGGATTTAGGAGTTCCTTTTTTAGGAGAGATTCCAATTGTGCAATCTATTCGTGAAGCCGGAGATTACGGTCGTCCAGCTGCCATGCAAGTGGCTTCTGCGGTTGAGCATGTTTTTGATGAAGTAACTAGAAATGTGGTTCGCGAAGTAGTAGCCAGAAATGAAAACTTACCTGCTACCGAAGCTGTGAAAATTACAACTATGGCCGGTTGTTCAACGGCCAAATAATAGAAATTAGAATCACTTGAAAGGATTTTTAATCTTTCAATCTTTAAATTAAGAAAATGACAACAGAAGAATTAACAATAGAAGTCCAAAAAGCGCTCGAAGAAATTAGACCTTTTTTGAATTCTGACGGAGGTGACATCACATTGATTTCCATCGAAGACGACAAGCACGTAAAAGTGCGTCTTGAAGGAGCGTGTACTAGCTGTAGTGTCAACCAAATGACGTTACGTGCCGGTGTTGAAACGACCATCAAAAAGTTCGCACCACAAATCGAAACTGTTGTAAATATTCTATAAATGATTAGAGCATGCCCCTTTTAAGTTAAAAGGTTGATACTTGTTGAGTAGTCTTTTTTCTTAAAATGGTCGCGCATCCACGCTACTTTGGTAGCTCGCAACAAATGAAGTTCACTGAACTCCTATGAAAATGAAAAAAACAGTGAAGTAGTCCCTCACGCAAACCCACAACATATAACTTATTTATGGATGTATTAATAAAAATAAAAGATAGAGAAGGAGTAGTGCATGAATTACAAGCTCCTACGGATATGGCGATGAATATCATGGAATTGTGTAAAGCCTATGAGTTACCTGTTGAGGGAACTTGTGGCGGTATGGCTATGTGTGCCTCCTGTCAATGTTATGTTCTGAATGACGTTGCATTGCCTGAAATGGGTGAGGATGAAGAAGCAATGCTGTCAGAAGCCTTTTATGTAAAACCAAACAGTCGTTTGGGTTGTCAAATCCCAATAACGGAAAGCCTAGACGGACTAGAACTGGAATTGGCTCCGGAGAATTAAATATAAAAGTCCCAGTAAAAAAACATACCCCAAAGAGTTTTATACTATTTGGGGTATTTTTTATGTTTAATTTTAAGTTGAGGTGTTTTGCTTCTATACCAAAAGGTTTTCAGTTTCCAATACGCCTTGCACTATTAATCAAGCAGTTCGTTTTACTTAAAAGCTGGAATTCCAGTGATATCCATTCCTGTAATTAGCAAATGGATGTCATGTGTTCCTTCATACGTAATAACAGATTCTAGATTCATCATGTGTCGCATGATAGAATACTCGCCCGTAATACCCATTGCGCCAAGCATTTGTCTGGCTTCACGAGCAATATGAATAGCCATATCTACATTGTTTCTTTTGGCCATCGAGATTTGAGAAGTTGTTGCTCTGCCCTCATTTCTCAAAACACCTAATCTCCAAGTTAACAATTGGGCTTTGGTGATTTCAGTAATCATTTCAGCTAATTTCTTTTGTTGCAGTTGAGTTCCTGCAATAGGTTTGTCAAATTGAATTCTTTCTTTTGCGTAACGTAGAGCCGTGTCATAACAGTCCATGGCTGCGCCAATAGCACCCCAAGCAATCCCATAACGAGCTGAATCAAGACAGCCAAGTGGTGCTCCTAATCCCGATTTATTGGGTAATAAATTTTCTTTTGGAACTTTCACATTGTCAAAAATCAATTCTCCTGTTGATGAAGCACGAAGCGACCATTTGTTATGTGTTTCTGGAGTAGTAAAACCTTCCATACCGCGTTCTACTATTAAACCGTGAATTCTTCCCTCTTCATTCTTTGCCCATACAACAGCAATATCAGCAAACGGAGCATTTGAAATCCACATCTTGGCACCATTCAATAAATAATGATCGCCCATATCTTTAAAGTTGGTAATCATACTTCCAGGGTCAGAACCATGGCTAGGTTCTGTTAATCCAAAACAGCCGATGAATTCTCCAGTAGCTAATTTTGGTAAGTATTTCATGCGTTGCTCTTCGTTTCCGTATTTCCAAATGGGATACATCACTAATGAAGATTGCACGGATGATGTAGAGCGAACGCCGGAATCGCCGCGTTCTATTTCTTGCATAATCAAGCCGTAAGAAATCTGGTCTAAACCAGCTCCTCCATATTCTTCCGGAATGTAGGGGCCAAATCCACCAATTTCACCCAAACCTTTTATGATTTGTTTTGGAAATTCAGCTCTTTGAGCATATTCTTCTATAATAGGGGATACTTCACGTTTTACCCAGGCACGAGCAGAATCACGCACTAATTTGTGTTCTTCTGTTAGTAAATCGTCAAGGTTGTAGTAATCTGGAGCTTGAAATAAGTCTGGTTTCATGGTTGTTAATTTTTATGGGACAAATTTACACAAAGAAATAAAACGAAAGTAATAACAAATGTTATATTTTAAAATGTCTTGAAAAATAGCTTTTAATGTACACTAAAAATAGTGGGTAATGGCGTTTAGATGATGCGATTTAGAATGTCATGTTGAATTCACATTTTCAAATAAAATTCTTTTGTCAGTTCGATATATTCCAGAGTATATTGATGCCTTGAGGTTTCGATAATCAATTCATCAATAGGAAAATCAGTTTTTTCATTTCGGCTCAAAGCCAATAAACTGCGTTTAATTTCGGTAGTTGGAGTTCCTTTTACGTGAGTGATTTTCAAAGGATGTAATTCATATTCTTTGGCAAGAGCCAAAAAATTTTCTTCTTCTTTGAAAGGAATAATTACTGCGAAAATTCCGTTTTCTGAAAGCAGCAAATCCGCCGCTTCAATCAAATCTTCAAATGGCATAGCGTCAGCAAAACGGGCTAAATCGCGTTGCTCGTTTGCAGATTTAAAATCATCGGTATAAAAAGGAGGGTTGGAAACAATTAAATCATATTCGTCTTCTGGTTCTTCGACAAATTCATCCAAACCGGCATGAAAACAAAATAAACGATCACTCCAAGGGGAGTTTTCAAAATTATCTACGGATTGTTCATAAGCGTCTTCATCAATTTCTAAAGCGTCAATTTGTTCGGCGTAACTTCTTTGCGAAAGCATTAAAGCAATGATGCCGGTTCCTGTACCAATGTCTAAAATGCTGAAAGGATTATTTACAATAGGAGTCCAAGCACCCAATAATACTCCATCTGTTCCAATTTTCATGGCACAACGGTCTTGTTGAATGGTAAATTGTTTGAATTGAAACAAAATGATTTTTGATTGTAAATTAACGAATGGTAAGTATAGATTTTTATTACTGACTACTAAAAGCTGAACACTGATTACTAATTTATAAGTACATTTCAATTAAACCTTCCGGCAAATCCATGATGACTTTTTTGTTTTCCCTGTCGATTTTTACAAGAAAATGGTCAATCATCGGGATGAGGATTTCTATTCCGTCATTGAGTACTTCGAAAAGAGGTTGGGCTGTGGTGTCGTTGATTGATTGGATTTCTCCAACAATGCCAAGGCGTTTGTCTTCGACTTCAAAACCAATTACTTCGTGAAAGTAGAATTTGTTACCGCTGAGTTTGGGTAACATTTTAAGAGGAAGATATAGGTCGTTGCCTAATAAAGCATCGGCTTCTTCTTCGGTATTTACGTCTTCAAAACGGATTCTGAGGAAGTCGTTTTTGTGTAAGGAGCTAGTTTCAATAAAAAAAGGAACCAAGTGTTTGTTACATTCAACAAACACTGATTCCAAGTTTTCGTATAACTCAGGTTCGTCCGTGTCTAAATAGGCAAGAACTTCACCTTTGAAACTAAATTTTTTAGCGATTTTACCTAAGTAGAAACAGTCTTCTTTACGCATCTCGCTTATAAAATTATGCTTGAGTCTCTTCGTTGTTTTCTTCAGCAGCAGGAGCTTCTTCAGCTTCAACTTCAGCAACTTCTTCAACAGCTGGAGTTGCAGCAGCTATAGCGTCAGCTTCTGCTTGAGCAGCTGCAGCTAAACGTTTAGCATTCACATCTTGTTCTGCTTTGAAAGCTTTAGCTTTAGCATCAGCTTGCGCTTTTGTTAAACCTTCTTTTTTAGCATCAACTTTTCCAGATTTTGCCTCTAACCAAGCAGCTAATTTTGCATCAGCTTGTTCTTGAGTTAAAGCACCTTTGCGAATACCACCATCAAGGTGATGTTTCAATAAAGCACCTTTGTAAGAAAGAATTGCTTTAGCAGTATCAGTTGGTTGAGCGCCATTGTGCAACCATTTCACTGCACTATCAAGGTTTAATTCGATAGTTGCTGGGTTAGTGTTTGGATTGTAAGTACCAATTTTTTCTAGGTATTTACCATCTCTTTTTGCGCGAGCATCTGCTGCTACAACCCAGTAAAAAGGTTTTTGTTTTTTACCGTGTCTTTGTAATCTAATTTTTACTGACATAATCGTATGATTAAATTTTGAGGTACTCGACCTCGATTAATTAAGGGTGCAAAGATACAATTTTTATCGATAAATGCTAATTTGAATAGTATTTTAATGATTGGTAAATCGTTAGCTTTTTTAATATGTGTCAGTGTACTATTTTTTTAAATTCGATATTGTAAATTTTATTAAGACGTTTTCATGGTTTTGCATTATGGTAAGTTGCGGAAGCCATTGAGTTTCAAGTTTCAGGATACTGCTTCCCTAGTTTTAAATAAAAAAGTATAAATAAGCTAATTTATAGTGGATTAGAAAAAAATAGACGTACATTTGCTCTATTATTTAAATAAGTACATATGAATATTTTTGTTGGAAGCCTTCCATTCAGTATTGAGGAAGCAGATTTAAGAGAGTCTTTCGAGGCTTACGGAGCAGTTGATTCAGTTAAAATTATTACTGATAAATTTACTGGAAGAAGTAAAGGATTTGGTTTTGTTGAGATGGCAAATGATGACGAAGCTCAAAAAGCAATTGACGAATTGAACGGAGCTACTGTTCAAGGACGTGCAATCGTTGTAAACAAATCTGAGCCTAAACCTGAAGGTGAAAGAAGAAGTTTTAACAATAACAGTCGTGGTGGAGATTCACGCGGTGGTTATGGTGGTGGAAACAGCCGTGGTGGAGAAAACCGTGGTGGTGGAAACAGAGGAGGATATTAATATTTTTTTCTAGCTATAAAAAAAGGTGTCAATGAAAATTGACACCTTTTTTGTTTGGTATACATTCTGTAGAAATGCGATGCGTCGCATTTCTACAGAATTAGTTATTTATAAATTAGCAACCAACCAATCTCCCACTTCTTTTGTGCCATAAGTTGGAGCTCCTTTTGCAGCTAAATCTTCGGTTACATATCCTTCTTCTAATGATTTATTTACTACAGCTCTAATTGCTGCAGCTTCTTCGGTTAATCCAAAAGCATCTTCAAACATCATCGCTGCTGATAATACGGTCGCCAATGGATTTGCGATATTTAAACCTGTAGCTTGTGGATAAGATCCGTGAATAGGTTCGTACAATGAAGTGTGTTCGCCTACAGATGCTGATGGCATTAATCCCATTGAACCTGAAATTACCGAAGCTTCGTCTGTCAAAATATCTCCAAATAAATTTTCAGTAATTAGTACATCATAAGAGTTTGGCCATTGTACTAAACGCATTGCTACAGCATCTACAAATTCATAACTTACCGTTACTTCAGGATAATCTTTTTCCATAGCCTGTACGGTTTCTCTCCACAATCGGGAAGTTTCCATTACATTAGCTTTATCTACACAACATAGTTTTTTAGTACGTGTCATTGCTAATTCGAAACCCTTTTTAGCTAAACGTTGTACTTCGGCTCTAGTGTATACGCAATTGTCAAAGGCCGTTTCTCCACCATCTCTTCTTCCTTTTTCTCCAAAGTAAATTCCACCAGTAAGTTCTCTTAAGAAAACTAAGTCAGTTCCTTCAATGCGTTCTCTTTTTAATGGAGACTTATCGATTAATGATGGGAATGTAAATGTGGGACGAACATTAGCAAACAAGCCTAATTTTTTACGCATTAATAACAATCCCTGCTCTGGTCGTACAGGTGCTAATGGATCATTATCGTATTTTGGATGTCCGATAGCACCAAAAAGAACAGCATCGGCAGCCATACAAATTTCGTGTGTTTCGTCTGGATAAGGAACGCCAACTGCATCAATAGCACAAGCCCCTGTAAGTGCAGGCGTCCAAGTGATTTCGTGGTTGAATTTTTTTGCAATAGCATTCGATACTTTTACGGCTTCATTGATTACTTCAGGTCCGATTCCATCTCCTGCTAAAAGTGCGATATTGAATTTCATAGTAATTGTTTTTTCCTTCCCCCCCAGTCGCTTCGATCCCGATAGCTATCGGGAGGAGGAGACGGAGTGGGTATTGGATTGGGTTATATTTGTTTTACTTTGCTTTTTTTATTCCTATTTCGTTTTGGCTCCCTTTGCTTTGGGAGGTGCCGGGGCGGTATTACACCACATTCAGCATTTTTTGTGTAGCTACAATTGCTGCCACTGTTTGATCTGAATCCAATCCTCTGGTTTTGAATTCTTTTTCATTATTCGTCCAAGTAATTATCGTTTCGCATAATGCGTCAGAGCTACTTCCTGGTGGAATTCGTACAGCGTAATCGATTAGTTTTGGCAATGTCATTTTTTTAGCTTTATAGATTTTTGCCAAAGCATTCATAAAGGCATCAAATTGTCCATCACCTTGTGCATGTTCTTCAATAATTTCTCCATCTATTTTTAAACACAAAGTGGTAGAGGGACGCATTCCTTTGGCGTGTGACAATATATAGGACTCCACAATAATTTTTTCCTGATAGGTCTGGCTGTCCAAAACATCAGAGATAATATAAGGCAAATCTTCTTTGGTAACCGTTTCTTTTTTGTCGCCTAAATCGATAATTCTTTGGGTAACTAATTTTAAATCGGCTGCATTTAATTTCAATCCTAATTCTTGAAGATTTTTCTCGATGTTGGCCTTGCCTGATGTTTTTCCTAAGGCGTATTGTCTTTTTCTTCCAAAACGTTCTGGAAGTAAATTATTGAAATAGAGATTGTTTTTGTTGTCGCCATCAGCATGAATTCCTGCGGTTTGCGTAAAAACATTGTCGCCTACAATGGGTTTGTTTGCCGGGATTCTGTATCCTGTAAAAGTCTCTACTAATTTACTCACGGAGTACAATGATGATTCTTTTACGCCAATTTCAATTTCTGGTAAAAAGTCGTTTATTACAGCTACAGTACTTTCAAGAGGAGCGTTCCCAGCACGTTCTCCCATCCCGTTTACGGTAACATGAAGCCCTTGAATTCCTGCTTTGACTGCTTCCATAACATTAGCAATGCTCAAATCATAGTCGTTGTGCGCATGAAAATCAAAATGGGTGTCAGGATATTTTGTTGTTATTTTCGATATGAATTCAAATGTTTCAGAAGGAACCAAAACACCTAATGTGTCCGGTAACAAGACTCTTTTTATAGGTTGTTTGGTCAAAAAATCTAAATATTGAAAAACATATTCGGGTGAATTACGCATTCCGTTGCTCCAGTCCTCAAGATATACATTGGTCTCAATATTATTTTCCTGAGCCAAAGCAATCGCTTGAGCAATCTCATTAAAATGTTGTTCAGGTGTTTTTTTTAATTGATGTGTCAAATGATTCAAAGATCCTTTAGTCAATAAATTCTGGACTTTTGCTCCTGTTTTCTTCATCCATTCAATAGAAAGTCCACCGTCAACAAAAGTCAAAACCTCAATTCTTGTAGTACACCCTTTTTCCTCGGCCCAAGCCATAATTCCTTTTACACCTTGAAATTCGCCTTCGCTAACCCGTGCCGAAGCAATTTCGATTCGATCAATATTTAATTCTTCCAGCAATAATTGCGCAATGGTTAATTTTTCTGAAGCAGAAAAAGATACTCCTGAGGTTTGTTCACCATCTCGGAGTGTCGTATCCATTATTTCAATTTTTCTTTTTTTCATTGTGTATTGGTATCAACTTTAGACGAAAGTAATTACGATTTATCTAAAATTATTTTAAATTTATTTCAAACAAACTCAGCGTAATTCCGTCGTAATGTTTTGGTAATCCTGTATAATCGGGTGTTGTAATTCCTAAAAATTCAAAACCACATTTTTGATAATAATCAATCAATTCTGTATTATCACCCCAAGTATCTAATCTCAGATAATCGAGATTTTTTTCTTTTGCAAATAATCTTCCCCAAGCAACAATCTTTTCCACAAAATGTTGTCCCTTAAATTTTGGATGGGTTGCAATTCTGTGAAAATAAACTGCTTTGTCGCTATTTTTTTCTTTCCAAATATTTTCATCTTCAAATGTGATGGCGAAAACACAGGCAATTTCATTATTTATGATGATTTTCCATTGTCGATTTTCTGAAATTTCTTTTTCTACCAAATCTCTTTCAAAACCTTTCCAATGTTTATTGAACTTGGTTTTTTGGTATTCAACAGCCATGTCATAAAATTGAAAAATTGAGTCAATATCATTTATAGTACTTGCTTCAAAGGTCATATTTACTTTTTATGGGCTAGGTTTTGAGGGTAAATTCATTAAAAACAATAGTGTCTTACACTTTGAATTTTAGATATAAGGATTTAAATAAGTTGCTTGTCAGCAAAAGTTACAATGTCCTCTTTTATGTTTTGTAGGTAATCGATATCATCAAAACCGTTGATCATATTGTCTTTTTTGTATCCTGAGATGTCAAAAGATTCTTGTTGACCTGTCTCTTTCAAAGTAATCGTTTGTTCTGGTAAATTGATTTCCAATTCTGTTTTTGGATCAGCTTCGATCGCTTTGAAGATTGCATCAGCAAATTCAGGGCTCACTTGAACAGGTAAAACTCCAATGTTCAAACAGTTTCCTTTGAAAATATCAGCAAAAAAAGAAGAAACTACAGCGCGGAAGCCATAGTCATAAACCGCCCAAGCAGCATGTTCTCTTGAGGAACCGGAACCAAAGTTTTTTCCACCCACAAGAATTTTTCCACTGTAAGTTTTATCATTTAGTACAAAATCTGCTTTTGGAGTATCGTCTCCATTGTATCTCCAGTCTCTGAAAAGGTTGTCGCCAAAACCTTCACGTTTGGTAGCTTTCAAGAAACGAGCGGGGATGATTTGATCAGTGTCTACGTTTTCTATAGGTAGTGGCACTGCACTACTAGTAAGGATATTAAATTTATCGTATGCCATTTTTGTTTTATTTAACCGCAAAGGCGCAAAGGCGCAATGCTATATTAATTTGTTTTACTGCAAAGGCGCAAAGGCGCAATGCTCATTTTTTAAGTTTATGAAGGTTAATAATTGTTTACAAATCTTCTAAAACCACTTTTTATTAATGGAACATTAAAATTAATTAAGAACCCCATTCTTTTATCTGCTAATTTCAAATATGAAATTAGTTGTGCTTCGTGAACTGGCAAAATGGAATCAACTGATTTTAACTCAATTATTATCTGTTTTTCAACTAGAATATCGATTTTATATTCTTTTGACAAATTAAATCCTTTATACTGTAAAGAAATAGTAACTTGACATTCTGCTGAAATATTTCTCAACTGCAATTCTCTCAAAAGACACATTTCATAAACAGATTCTAATAAACCTGATCCCATTATTTTATAAACCTCAAGACTAGCTAAAAATATTTCTTTTGCTAATTCTTCATAACGGTTTATTTCCATAATTTCCTGCGTCTTTGCGCCATTGCGGTGAAAATTTTTTACATCAACTCTCTTGGATCGGTCAATACTCCCGTTACTGCCGCTGCTGCTGCCATAATTGGAGATGCTAGCAACGTTCTTGAACCTGGGCCTTGGCGGCCTTCAAAGTTTCTGTTTGAAGTACTTACTGCATATTTTCCAGCAGGAACTTTGTCGTCATTCATCGCTAAACAAGCAGAACAACCTGGTTGACGCAATACAAAACCAGCTTCGGTAAGGATATCTAACAATCCTTCTTCTTTTATTTGCGATTCAACAACGTGTGAGCCTGGAACTAGCCATGCCGTAACGTTATCTGCTTTTTTACGTCCTTTTACAATTTCTGTAAAAGCTCTGAAATCTTCAATACGACCATTAGTACAACTTCCTAAGAAAACAAAATCAATTGGTTTCCCAATCATCACGTCATCTTCTTCGAAGCCCATATAAGCTAGCGATTTTTTGTATGTTTCTTCTCCGCCTTCTACTTGGTTGGCGTTTGGAATATTTTGCGAGATACCAATTCCCATTCCAGGATTCGTACCATAAGTAATCATTGGTTCGATATCCGCTGCGTCGATGTTTAATTCGGCATCAAAAACGGCATCTTCATCGGTTTTTAAAGTTTTCCAATATTCAACTGCCTTAGTCCAAGCTTCACCTTTTGGAGCGTATAATCTTCCTTCAAGGAAATCAAATGTTTTTTGGTCAGGAGCGATCATACCGCCACGAGCACCCATTTCGATAGAAAGGTTACAAACCGTCATGCGACCTTCCATTGACATATCTTCGAAAACGTTTCCAGCATATTCTGCAAAATAACCTGTTCCACCCGATGTTGTCAATTGTGAAATAACATAAAGAGCAACGTCTTTTGGACCCACTCCTTTACTCAATTTTCCGTTTACGTTGATGCGCATTTTCTTTGGTTTCGGTTGCATGATGCATTGTGTGGCCAAAACCATTTCTACCTCAGAAGTTCCAATGCCAAAAGCAATAGCCCCGAAAGCACCATGCGTAGAAGTGTGTGAATCTCCACAAACAATGGTAGCTCCAGGCAAAGTAATTCCGTTCTCAGGACCTACAACGTGTACAATTCCATTTTTTGCGTGACCTAATCCCCAGTGCGATATTCCGTATTCGGCCGCATTATCTTCTAAAGCTTTTAGCTGATTAGCTGATAAAGCATCTTGAACTGGTAAATGTTGGTTTATAGTTGGTGTGTTGTGATCGGCAGTAGCAAAAGTACGCTCTGGATATAAAACTTTAATTCCTCGTTCTTTTAAACCTAAAAAAGCTACAGGACTAGTAACTTCATGGATGAAATGACGGTCAATAAAAAACACGTCTGGTCCATCTTCAATTTTACGCACCACGTGCGAATCCCATACTTTGTCGAATAATGTAGTACTCATTTTAATGTGTTTTAATGTATTTTTTTATAGCCAAGTTGGCTAAGATTGTAGCAATAAAAGCAAAAGTAAAAAAAGAATTAAGTTTTTATTTTTTAATATTCTATTATATACGATACCCAAAACCATATTAGCGTATTTCTTTGATGGTTTTTATCTTTTGGGCTTCTTTTTTTAGTAGTGTCTTTTTTTATTGGTTACAATAAAAAATTAATTTTTGAGATTTTTTAGATTTATCGAATAACTATAATAGGTGTCTAAAAAATAATTTTATTTATGAATACTTAATTAAATGTTGTAAAAATCGACTTTTTTTTAATTTTAAAGTCTCTATTTGGCTTTTGTTGAAGTTGTTTTTCAGTGTGGTTTGCTTAGAAAACATTCTGTTTTTTAATCGTATTTCAGTATTTTTTTTTGACGAAAGATTACGGTGTCCAAAAATTTAATTGATGCTCTTTTTGACTATATATTAATACACTATTAAGGTAAGTTGTTAAAATAGATTGTGGTTTTAGTTTGAAAATTGTCTTGGAAAATAAATTTATTTTTGTTGATAACTTAGCTGCTGTTCTACCCTAAAAAAACCTAAATTTGAAATTCATTTTTTGAGATTTTTTAAAATCACAAATACCTCAATACCAGATATGTACTTAATATTCGATACCGAAACTACAGGATTACCCAAGCGTTGGGGAGCACCCATTTCTGATACGGATAACTGGCCGCGTTGTATTCAAATCGCTTGGCAGTTGCACGATGATATGGGAAAACTCATCGAGCACCAAGACTATTTGGTCAAGCCTGAAGGTTTTAATATTCCGTATGATGCGGAGCGAATTCACGGTATTTCTACTGAATTGGCCGAAGCTGAAGGTATTTCTTTGGCCGAAGTTTTAGAGAAATTTATTGTTGTATTGGGCAAAGCCAAATTTATTGTAGGTCAGAATTTAGGTTTTGATATCAATATTATGGGTTGCGAATTTTATAGAATGGGAGTGGAAAGCCAAATGAGTTCCATGCCTATTTTGGACACTTGTACCGAAGTAACCGCTTCTTTATTAAAATTACCAGGTGGTCGTGGCGGAAAATTTAAATTGCCTACGCTAACGGAATTACACTCTTATCTTTTTAATAAACCTTTTGGGGAAGCACACAACGCCACTGCAGATGTTGAGGCAACTACGCGTTGTTTTCTGGAGTTAATTCGTCGGGGTGTTTTTACAAAAGAGGAACTGGATGTTCCATCGAGTTATTTTCAAGACTTTAAAAGTAAGAATCCAACTGAGATAAAACTCATTGGTTTAAAACACATTAATCTGAAGGAAGCTTCGGATAAAATCCGTCAGCAGTTTGGCGAAAAACAAGCGCCAGCGGTTTCTAAACAAGAACTTTCTGAGAATAAAAAAGTACTTGTAGATACGCAATTTGTGCATTTGCACAATCACACGCAATTTTCGGTATTGCAATCGACCATCAGTATTGCGGCATTAGTCAAAGCGGCGGCACAACAAAAAATGCCAGCAGTTGCCATGACGGATCATGCCAATTTGATGGGGGCTTTTCATTTTGTTCGTGATATTTTATTCCATAATAAAGCGGCTGAAGCCAAAAATAAAGCGGCAATAGAAAATGGGGAGGAACCTACTGAAGTTCCGATGAAGCCCATTGTAGGTTGTGAATTCTTTGTTTGCGAAGACCATAAAAACAAGTCGGTTAAAGATAATGGGTACCAAATAGTACTTTTGGCGAAGACCAAAAAAGGCTATCATAATTTGGCTAAAATGTCTTCTATTGCTTATACCGAAGGATTTTATTATGTGCCCAGAATCGACCGTAAAGTGATTCAACAATACAAAGAAGATATTATTGTTTTGTCTGGAAATCTTTATGGGGAAATTCCAAATAAGATTTTAAACATTGGTGAAAACCAAGCTGAAGAAGCCTTGATTTGGTGGAAAAATGAATTCAAAGAAGATTTTTACATTGAGGTGATGCGTCACAATCAAGAAGATGAAAATCGGGTGAATGAATCTTTGATTTCATTGGCTAGAAAACATGAGGTAAAAATTATTGCGACAAACAACACCTTTTATATAGATAAGGAAAATTCAAATGCACACGATATTTTACTTTGCGTGCGGGACGGTGAAAAGCAAACTACGCCTATAGGTCGTGGTCGCGGCTATCGTTACGGATTACCCAATCAGGAATATTATTTCAAGTCGGGAGACGAGATGAAACAGCTTTTTGCAAACTTGCCAGAAGCAATTTCCAATATTTCTGAGATTGTCGATAAAATTGAAATTTATGATTTGGCTCGGGAAGTTTTACTTCCAAAATTTGAAATTCCTGAGGAGTTCAATGATCCGGAAGATGAAAAAGATGGCGGCGTAAGAGGAGAAAACGCGTATTTAAGACATTTGACTTTTGAAGGGGCCAGAAGGCGATATCCTGTAATCACCGAAGAAATTCAAGAACGATTGGATTTTGAATTGTTGACGATATCCAATTCTGGCTATCCAGGATATTTTCTGATCGTACAGGATTTAATTGCCGAGGCAAGAAGTATGGGAGTTTCGGTAGGACCGGGAAGGGGTTCCGCAGCGGGTTCTGTAGTGGCGTATTGTTTGAAAATTACCAATATCGACCCATTAATGTACAACCTGCTTTTTGAGCGTTTTCTAAATCCTGATCGTGTGTCACTACCCGATATTGATATCGATTTTGATGATGAAGGCCGAAGCAGCGTCATGGATTATGTGATCCGGAAATACGGTTCGAAACAAGTGGCGCAAATTATCACTTATGGTAAAATGGCTACAAAATCAGCCATTCGGGATACAGCTCGTGTACTCGATTTGCCTTTATTTGAAGCCGATAAAATTGCTAAGTTGATTCCGGGAATGATGCCGTCTAAGTGGAATTTAGCTCGTTTTTTAAATGAAAAAGAAGATATAATCAAGAAGGCGGTTCGCCCAGAAGAATACGATAGAATAAAAGAATTAATAGGACTTGCCAATGAAGATGATTTGGGTGGCGAAACCATTCAGCAGGCCAAAGTTTTAGAAGGGAATCTAAGAAATACAGGTATTCACGCCTGTGGGGTAATTATTACACCAAGTGATATCACTGATTTTGTTCCTGTGGCTACTGCCAAAGATTCGGATCTGTATGTGACTCAATTTGATAACTCGGTAGTAGAAAGCGCCGGTTTGTTAAAGATGGACTTCTTGGGTTTGAAAACCCTAACATTAATAAAAGACACGGTTAAATTAGTCAAATACAGAAGCAATATCGACCTAAATCCGGACGAGTTTCCTATAGATGATGTAAAGACGTATGAGCTTTTTCAACGTGGTGAAACAGTAGGGATTTTTCAGTACGAGAGTCCGGGAATGCAGAAATACATGAAGGAATTGAAGCCGACGGTTTTCCCGGATTTGATTGCTATGAATGCGCTGTATCGTCCGGGGCCTATTGCGTATATTCCGAGTTTCGTCAAGCGAAAAAATGGGGAAGAGGAAATTATTTATGACCTTGATGCCTGCGAAGAATTGCTAAAAGATACCTACGGAATTACCGTTTACCAAGAACAAGTAATGCTTTTGTCCCAAAAATTAGCCGATTTTTCCAAAGGTGATGCCGACGTTTTGCGTAAAGCGATGGGGAAAAAACAAAAGGATGTTTTAGACAAAATGAAACCTAAATTTATCAGTCAGGCTGTCGCCAAAGGTCATGCCGAAGATAAGTTAGAAAAAATCTGGAAAGACTGGGAAGCTTTTGCAGAATATGCCTTTAATAAATCGCACTCCACTTGTTATGCTTGGATTGCATACCAAACAGCCTATTTGAAAGCCAATTACCCAGCGGAATATATGGCTGCGGTTTTGTCTAATAACATGAGTGATATCAAGCAAATTTCGTTTTTTATGGAAGAATGCAAACGCATGGGATTACAGGTTTTAGGGCCAGATGTAAACGAATCGTACTACAAATTTACCGTAAATGATGATTATGCGGTGCGTTTTGGAATGGGCGCGATAAAAGGCGTTGGCTCCGGAGCCGTAGCGACAATTGTGGAAAACAGAAAAGATGGAAAATACAAATCGATTTTTGATTTGGCCAAACGTATCGATTTGCGTGCTGCTAATAAAAAGGCAATTGAAAATCTAGCCTTGGCTGGTGGTTTTGATTCGTTCGGGAATACAACAAGAGCGCAATATTTTCATGATGATGGTGATGGAATTACGTTTTATGAAAAAGCGATTCGGTATGGCTCAAAGTATCAGGAAAATGAAAATTCGTCCCAAGTAAGTTTATTTGGAGATACCAGTGAAGTGCAAATTGCGGAGCCTATTGTGCCGCCATGCGAGGATTGGAGCACGATGGAAAAACTAGCCAAAGAGAAAGAAGTAGTAGGAATTTATATTTCGGGGCATCCGTTAGACGATTTTAAATTTGAAATGAGGTATTTCTGTAATTCGAAATTGGAAACGCTCAAAAACATGGAGCTTCACATAGGGAAAACCCTTGCTTTTGGAGGGATAGTTTCTAATGTGCAAAGACGAACAGCCAAAAACGGTAAGGAATGGGCGATTTTTAATTTAGAAGGTTTTGACGAAAGTTATGAATTTAAAATATTCAATGAAGAATACCTGAATTGTCATCGGTTCTTACTGCCTAATAATTTTGTTTATTTTAAAATCCAGATCAAAGATGGATGGGTTAATAGAGATACGGGAAAAAAATCAGAGCCAAGAATACAGTTTACTGAAGCCAAACAATTACAGGATGTACTGGGTTTCTTTGCTAAAAAATTAGTCTTGCTTTTGAATATATCAGATTTAGAAACTGAATTTATTCATAAATTAAGCCGTCTTTTTCAAGATAATAAAGGAGATAATACCGTGTCTTTTGAGGTTATGGAATTGGAAAAAACAAAACGACTTGTGGCTGTTGCTCCTGATGAAATAGAAAACGAAGAAGAAGTTTTTGTCGATCAAAATGAAGATGCCGAAATAGGAACTCTCGAAATCCCTGAAGAAAATACAGTGGTCAAAGTTGAAGAAGTAGAAGAGATTAAGGTTGTGACCAAATTAACCATGCCAAGCAGAAAAATAAAAGTTAAAATATCTAATGAATTATTGGTGGAACTGGAAAAAATGCAAATAAACTTTAAATTGAATTGAGATAAATAATTTTAAAGCCGAATAATGATGAAAGATAATTATTGTCTTAAATTGTGGTTTTTCATTTTTGTATTCTTAATTTAAATGTAAAATAAAAAATGCCCCACTTTGGCGGGACATTTTTTTATTTAAAACGAAAGGCAAATTATTTTCCAAAAGAATAAGTAACACCAATGTTAATTCCAAAAGAAGAATAAGGAGATACTTCTGACAATGTTTTTGAAGGATCAGTATTTGGATTTGCCAAAGTGTCTTCGTACGTAATTGTTGTTGGAGCGTAAAGAGTTCCGAATACTGGGTGAGCATAAGGAGCTTGCCCTAATTGCCAAGTATAAGCTGGGAAGCCAGGATGACCTGCTCCTAATGCATTAGCGGGAACAGCGGGTGCAACAATTGACAAGCTAGTAAATTCTGATTTATCTCTAGTAACACTGATTCCTAAATATTCTAATTCAGCAAATAAATTTAATTTGTCTGATAATTTGTATTTATAGCCCAATGCAGCAATAAATCCTAATGGAACTCTTCCAAAATATTCTTGTTTTCCAGTTGCTACAACTGGTCCAAACGGTGTAGAAGTTGATCTAGTAAATTCAGCAACTGTTTTGCCGCCAATTTTGGTTATAGCGCCAAATTTTCCGTATACATTATCGTTGAAATTGTATATTAAGGCTGTAGATAAACCATACGCTCTTGCGTAAGCTTTACCGTCTACGATTTCTTCAGTAAGTGTTGAAGATCCTTTTGCGTAATAAGTTTTGTAAGTATCACGTACTTGGTCTGCACCATGTAAATATCCTAAGCCAACTTCAACCCCAAACATTTTATTGAAAAAATAACCAGCTCTTATTTGAGCATTTAATCCTTCTCCAAAACTTCCATATTCATTAGTGAGTTTTGTTTTATCTGCGCTTACTTCAGTGCCCATTAAAACACCTGTGCTACCCATTTGAGCACCCCCAGAAACAGAAACATAATATTGAGCAGATGCGCTCGATGCAACAAGTGCGAAAATAAAAATTAAAAGCTTTTTCATTATAATTTTGATTAATTGTTTATATAGCAAACATAATTTTTTTTATCGATTAATTTAGTAAAATCATGAAAAAAGTTTGTGTTAATTTAAATAGAAAGAATTTTTATTATTATAATAACTGAGACGATTTCATTAAATAATGCAGGATTCAAGAGATAAATGCAGTTTTTTGAAAAGCATATAAATGTGCGTTTCTTAATTAAATCTTTTTCATAGTCTATTGTGTATTAGTCAAATCTAGATAAGTATTCAATTTTAAGGCGATAAAAAACAAGAGTATTTGTCGAAGATTTGACGCTTATGTTTTGTCTTTTTCACACCGTTGAAATCAACTAAATATTCTCATAATTCATCGTAAATTTTTACTATTTTAATTGTATCAAATCGGCAATAATTTGCCAGCTTTAAAATATTGTTTAGTGCTGATTGTCAGTGTAGTTGATACTGATGGTTTTATAAAACACGATTTTTTAGGATTTGATGAACAGGAATTCTTGGGAGGCATCCTTTTTATGAATTTAGACTGGAAGCTCTTCAAAAGGCTTTGAGCCTAAAATCATAAAAAAACAGTGGACGGCAGGAATAATTGCAATTTTTAAAGGAATAAATTTTTCAACCCATTTTTATAAAGATTGTCAATACACTTATAATCAAAACTAATTTGGTAATAGTGATTCTTTTGGTTTTAATGCCTAAATTTGTATCCTAGTTTTGAATACGGTCAGGACTTTTAAACTTTAAACAAAAAAATAATATGGCATTAGCAATAACAGATGCTACTTTTGAAGAAGTAGTTTTGAAATCAGACAAACCAGTAATGGTAGATTTTTGGGCAGCATGGTGTGGACCTTGTAGAATGGTAGGTCCAATCATTGACGAATTGAGTACTGAATACGAAGGGAAAGTAGTTGTAGGGAAAGTAGATGTTGATGCAAACCAAGAATTTGCTGCAAAATACGGAGTAAGAAACATTCCTACAGTATTGGTTTTTCATAACGGAGAAGTAGTAGGAAAACAAGTAGGAGTAGCTCCTAAACAAACTTACGCTGATAGTTTAGACGCTTTGTTGTAATCAGTAGATTATGATTTATATAGAAAGGTTTGGCGAAAGTCAAGCCTTTTCTTATTTTTAGCCCACATTAATCTTTGTTATAATGAAAATCTGCAGTTATCTATTGTGTTTTGTTTTGGTGTTTTATTCCTGCCAATCCATTAAAACGTCTACTTTATTTTTAGAAAATGGAATTTCTAAAGAATTAGCGGTGTATCGTAAAAGTCAAGTCTTGAACGTTTCCTATGATTTGTCATTTGAAATTCCAAAAGAAAAAGAGCTTCCTATTATATCTCAATTGGCGTTAAAAGTGAATCTTGGGACTATTCAAGAGCCTTTGTACTTAGACTTTAATGAAAAGAAAGAGAATTTAAAATCAGTGATTGTCAATGGAAAAATGGTTGTTATACTGCATGAAAAAGAGCACCTCATTATTCCGAAAGAGTATTTGATTAAAGGTCATAATTTAGTCGAAGTCTATTTCATAGCTGGAGATTTGTCCTTGAATAGAAGCGACGATTTTTTATATACTTTATTGGTTCCAGATAGAGCCAGCACCCTATTTCCTTGTTTTGATCAGCCAGACATTAAGGCTGCTTATACACTTTCTATAACGGCGCCAAAAGGATGGTCGGTATTAGCAGGAGCACCGCTTAGTAAGAAAATAGAGTTGGGTGATTTTGTTCGATACCAATTTGAACAATCGGACCAGATGAGTACGTATTTGTTTTCTTTTGTGGCGGGTGAATTTAAAAGTATTTCTAAAAACGTAGATAATTTTCCGATGACACTTTTGTATCGGGAAAATAATCCTGAAAAATTAACCGAAAGTACTGATGCTATTTTTGATTTGCACCGTCAGTCTGTCTCGTTTTTAGAAAAATACACCCAACATCCATTTCCATTTAAGAAAATGGATTTTGCTACGATTCCAGTATTTCAATATGGTGGGATGGAGCATGTAGGGGCTATTCAGTATAGAGAGTCAAAGTTGTTTTTAGATAATAGTGCAACAAATAGTGAGAAACTGAGTCGAGGAAAACTAATTGCACATGAAACCGCACACATGTGGTTTGGCGATTTAGTGACGATGAAATGGTTTAATGATGTTTGGATGAAGGAAGTGTTTGCTAACTTTATGGCAGATAAAATAATGAATCCTGCTTTTCCTGACATCAATCATAATTTACAGTTTCTGACGGCTCATTACTCGAGTGCGTATGATGAAGATCGTACCAAAGGATCACATCCTATCCGTCAGAATTTAACAAATCTCAAAAATGCAGGTTCTCTTTATGGCAGCATTATTTACAATAAAGCGCCTATTATGATGCGTCAATTAGAGACCACTATGGGTAAAGAAGTGTTTCAAAAAGGAATTCAGAAATACATCCAGAAATATGCAAATTCTAATGCTGACTGGGAAGATCTAGTGGAAATATTAGATAAAGGAACCACGTTAAACATGAAGAAATGGAGCGATGTGTGGGTCAATCAGTCGGGACGAGCTTTATTTACGGATCATATTGAATATGGTGATGCTCAAACGATAAAGAATTTTGTGTTAAGGCAACAAGCAGAAGACGGTTCTCCGAATGTTTGGCCTCAAATTTTCGAAATTGGATTAGTGTATCCAGATACTATTAAGGTGATTCAAGTAAATGTGAACAGTCGAATTACGGAAATAAAGGAAGCGATTGGCTTGCAAAAACCCATATCGGTTATTTATAATTACAACGGTTATGGCTACGGGGTGTTTCCTATAGACCCCAATAATCTTGATAAAACACCTGAAATAAAGGACGAAGTGGCCCGCGCTTACAGTTATATTAATGCGTATGAGAATACATTGACGGGCAAAATCACTGCCGTAAAGGCTTTTGACGTTTTTGTAAAAGGAATTGCGGTGGAGCAGAATGAGTTGATCGTGAAATTGCTGTCAAATCAGTTGAGTTCGATTTTTTGGGATTTCCTCACTATAAAACAGCAAGTTGTTGCTCAAGCCGAACTAGAACAGCTTCTTTTTAATAAACTACAAACAGAACTACCTTCGAACATCAAAAAAACAATATTTGGTTTGTTTGAAAGTATCGCTTATTCTAAAACTGGAAAGGAAAAATTATATCAAATTTGGAATAAGGAAATTGCGATAGCAAATTTGAAATTAAACGAAGATGACTATATAAATATGGCTATGGATTTAGCTATTTATAATCATGAAAGATCAGATGAAATAGTACGTAAAACCCGAGCTGTAATTAGCAATTTAGATAAACGAAAACGTTTTGATTTTTTGCTTCCATCATTATCGAACGATTTAGCGGTGCAAGATGCGTTTATGGAGTCGTTGAAGTTGCAGAAAAACAGAGAAAAAGAAGCGTGGGTTCAGGTGGCGCTGGCTAATGTACATCATCCTTTACGCCAAGATAGTTCGAAAAAATATTTAAAAGAATGTTTGGGCTTGATAGAGGAGGTACAACTTACAGGAGACATTTTTTTTCCAAAAGGATGGCTGGTTAATAGTGTAGGGAAATATTCATCAGCGGATGCTTTTACAACAGTGAATGATTTTTTAAAGGAAAATCCTAAATTCAGTCCAAGTTTAAAGAGGAAGTTGCTGCAGGCTACAGATAATTTATTTCGTGCTCAGGAAATTAAAAAAGAAACAGAATGAAAATCGAGTCGCAAATAGAGAAAATTTCCAGCTTTCAACATCTTGAACTATTGGCGAACCAAGTGGTCGAAGGTTTTATTTCCGGGATGCACAAAAGTCCGTTTCATGGATTTTCAGCTGAATTTGCGGAACACAAAGTATATAATGTTGGCGAAAGCACCAAACACATTGATTGGAAGTTGTTTGCCAAAACGGATCGTTTGTACACCAAACGATTTGAGGAAGAGACAAATTTGCGCTGTCATATTATTATCGATAATTCTTCATCGATGCATTATCCAAAACTAAAAGACGGTCAGCACTTTTTTGAGAATAAGATCGGATTTTCGGTTTTGGCTTCGGCGGTTTTAATGAACCTTTTAAAGAAACAACGTGACGCCGTGGGATTAAGTGTGTTTTCGGATACATACGAGTACTATGCGCCCGAAAAAGGCAGTGATCGTCACCATCGGATGGTTTTGAATGCGCTAGAAAATCTTTTAGTAGATTCGAAGGTTGAAAAAAATACGGATACGATTACCTTCTTACATCAAATAGCGGAAAAAATCCACCGCCGTTCGATGATTATTTTATTTACGGATATGTTTCAGTCTGGTAATCAAGAAGCACTGTTTAATGCGTTGCAACATTTGAAACACAACAAGCATAAAGTAGTCTTGTTTCATGTTGTCGATACTAAGACAGAGTTGAATTTTGACTTTGATAACGCTCCAAGAAAGTTTATAGATGTGGAAACAGGAGAGGAAGTTGCAATTTTTGCCGATAATGTCAAAGAAGAATACGAAAAACAGGTAGAAAGATACTTCAAAAAGCTGGATTTAACTTGTTCTCAAAACCGTATAAAGTACATTCCAGTAAATGTGAATGAAAGTTTCGAAAAAATTTTAATGACATACTTGGTTGAAAAACAAAACTTTGGATAATAAGGTTGAGTTTTATTGAATTTTTTTTCAAAAAACGCTTGTGTAAACGGAAATCTATTGTATCTTTGCCACCGCAATAACGCAGAGGTTTGGTAGTTCAGTTGGTTAGAATACATGCCTGTCACGCATGGGGTCGCGGGTTCGAGTCCCGTCCAGACCGCAATATTGGGGAAAGCCTTTCGTAACAGAAAGGCTTTTTTGCCCCATAAGGTTTTTAACGTTAGTTGTGTTGTTTGCTACGAATTTGTAACTCGTAGCGGGTTTAGTAGTTAGACCAATGAAAAGCTTTTCGCCTCGGCGAATAGCTTTTTTAATTTAGAAAAAAAAGAAGAAGGTCTGGTAGTTCAGTTGGTTAGAATACCTGCCTGTCACGCAGGGGGTCGCGGGTTCGAGTCCCGTCCAGACCGCTTAAATAGCGGAAAGCCTTTTGTAATTGAAAGGTTTTTTTCTTTTAAATATAATGCTAAACTAAGGGATCAAACGCAAAATTGGGGATTAATGGTTCGTCAAAACAACTCCGTTTTATACTGCCAGACAATCCATACATACAATCCCAAATACATCACGCAAATCACAAACTTCATAAAACTGGAGGCCAAAAACCCGATAAAGGAACCTGCGGCTGCTTTTAGAGCTCTGTTGTGGTCTTTGAAATCATAAATAAGTTCGCCTATCAATGCGCCAACAAACGGTCCTATGAGGAATCCAAAAGGGATTGGAGCAAAAATCCCGATGACTAAACCGATGTTTGTTCCCCAAATTCCGTACGAGCTTCCGCCAAATTTTTTTGTTCCTTTAGCCGGAATTACATAATCTAAAACAGAGATAATTACTGTAATTAAGAAAGCAATCCCTAAAATCCAGTAATTAGCCGGAACTGCATTTGTGAAATAGAGTAATGCCAATCCAATCCAACTTACACTAGGGCCAGGTATAACGGGTAAAAAACTACCCATTAAACCCGTAATAATACACACGAAACCAAGTGTTAAAAGCAATATATCCATAAATTTATTTTTAGTATTTTTGAAAAAGCATTAAATAATCAGCTCATGAGTAAAACCAAATTAGTAGTGTTTTGTGCAATAGCATTTTTTCTTTCACTATTTCACCAAACTGTAAGTGCACAGGAAATACATGTAACGGATAATGACACGCTTTTGAAAGAGGAGATTTACAATGAAAACAGAGTAAAAGTATTAAATTTTTCATTGAAAGAGTTTGATGCGCTTTTTTTTGAGTTCTTTAATAAGAAAGCCAATCCCAATTTAGTATTGACAAAAGTCGAGTTTTATACCTATACCGTCCAAATTGCTATTTTTTCAGATCGATTAGTAGCGTTGTATCCAGACCAAAAAGAAATGGCAGCCGAAAACAAAAAGAAATGGTTTGCTGAAAAGTATGAAGATTATTTACTTTCTAAAGCAACTCAAAAAAAATAATTGTATTTTTATACCTTATTAGTTCAATTCAAAAACAAAACCTTGAAGCACTATTGCCTATTTTTAGTAATTATACTCTTTAATTCCTGCCAATATTTCGAAAAGCAAGTGCCATCGGAGAAGGAATTGTTGCAGAAAGAACTGAAAGCCATCAACTGGAAAGAAGTTGATGAATATCCATCTGTAGTAGATTGTGAAAAAATAGAAGATAAAAGCCAACGTCAGCAATGCTTTTTTGAGATTTTAACACAGCTGATTCAAGAGAAATTAAGTGTTGACACTCTTTCCGTTCTCTATCCTGAATTGGACACGATTGAAGTAAAAGTTACTGTTTTTCCAAATGCAACGATGCAATTCGAACCGCAATTTCCCAAAGATTCCGTGGCGTATGACACCATCAAAATTGACAGTATTCTGAAAGCCCGTTTGGTTGATTTTCCAAAAATTAATCCAGCTGTCAAACGTGGAATTCCTGTAAAAACACAATTTATCCTTCCCGTAATTCTCAAAGTCGAGTAGCTTTATTATCCTGATTGTAATCAAACGAGGAGCTATTTCCAGCTGTGCACTGTATCTTTTTATTTTTTAAAAAAAAATAAAAAGGATGCCGTTTCCATCTGGGTTATGGTTTAGCGTAAAACGATGAATATCGAAGTTTGCAATTGTAGTCAAAATTTTCTTCCCTTCCATTCGTATTTTCCAAACAACGAATACAAAGCCACACTCGTGCTGAAAAAAGGATAGAAAACACTGCTCGAGATTAAATAGCGCATTTTGTTTTGGGTCAAAAAACGATTGGTTTTGTGAATTAAAACGCTATCAATACTGAATTTTAGAGCAAATAATAAAAAGAGATTTTGAAAAGAGATTAAACCCAAAAACAAAAATCCAAAAGCTAAAACCAAAGCTAAATTTGCCATAAAAACCAGCACACTTAATCCTTTCCCGAAAGTGCTTTGATACGAACCTGTTTTAGAGGCCCAACGAACGCGTTGGTGAAATAGGGATCTCCAATTATTCAGTGGTTTTGTGACAACAATGGTGTTATGAGATTTTAGGTATTGAACTTTTTCAGGAAAGTGACTCACTGCTTTTTGCAATAGGAAAACATCATCGCCACTTGCAATTTCATCGTTTCCTGCATAGCCATTTAGCTCCTGAAAAAAGGATTTGGTATACGCAAAGTTGGCGCCATTGCACATAAATCCTTTGTTGATGCCAAAACTTCCAATAGTAGCTCCTTGCAAACTTGCCAAATCGAGTTGCTGGAAATGATGCAAAAACGAATTTTCACAAGCATAGGTTACCGCACCTGCAAGCATCGAAACAGGGTGTATCTGAATGTAATTGTCTAATGTTAGTAACCAATTTTCATGGAACGTACAATCGGCATCGGTAGTGACAATCCAGTCCGTATGTATGGTTTGCATCGCAGTTGTAATCGCGTCTTTCTTGGGCGAATTAGTAATCCGTACATTTTTTATTATTTGAATAGCGTATCTAGACTGCGCTCTATAGGATAATGGAGTAGTACGCTTTTCCTCGGATTCATCATCGACCAAAATCACGTCAACTAATTCCTCTGGGTACTGCAACTTTGACAAACTCTCCAGTAAAATGGGTAAGTTTTCGGCTTCATCTCGGAAAGGAACAATAATCGTGAATGCTGTTTTTGGCTTTAAGTCAATATAATCAATAGTATTTACTTTGGTGAAACCAAAAATTAAAAGTCCAACAGAAACAGAATAAATCAGAAGGATTAAAAACAAAACAATTGTAATCATAATTATTTTATTGGGTTACGTTTCTCTCGCCTTTGAAGAAGATTTAAAATTCAACACATAATAACTGCCAATAATGACAGGTAAAACCACATTTAGAAACCACATTAAAGTCGAAATAAAAATGACAATCCATTCATTGACACCCAAAATCCCAAAGAAATAAACGGCTACACTTCCTTTTACTGCAAAGTCTAAAAACTGAAAAGTAGGTAAGGAGGACGCTAAAAAATAAACAGCGGATATGGTTGCAATTAATGTGAAATAAGGCAAGTCAACATCAAAAGCCAGAAACAAAAAGTAGTATTGGTGCGAAAAAACCAGATAGCGGCAAACGCCCAAAAAGATGTTTCTTTGATGAATTGATTTTGGAATTTCATTGATTTTATGAATCAATTTTTCTATAGAAAAACCTTTAATAGTGATTTTTTTGATCGAAAATAAAACAATAAAAAGAAGCACTAAGGCTCCAAAAAGGATCGTAACCGTTTTTGGGGTTATCACATTGTGCTGCGCATTGAAATACAATAAGCCGAAAATCCCAAAAATAACGGTTAATACCATTTGGATTCCGTTGCAAATCAGATTCAAGAAGATGGCTTTTTTGGTGTTTGACTTGTCAAAAAACAATGCTTTTCCGGCATATTCACCCACGCCGTTTGGTGTAAAAAGTCCAGCAGTTAATGCGCCAAGAACTTGCTTGGTAGCTTCGCCCAACGCTATTTTATGGATGAATTGAACTAAATTCTGCCATTTTAAGATTTCAAAAAACCGATTCAAAACGCTCAATACTAAAATAAAGGCAATTCCGCCAATAGACTGGTTTTTCTGGAATATAACAATGAATTTTTGCCAATCCAGTTTGTCGTTATTGGCCAATTGATTGTAAATAAAATAAAACGCACCACCCACAATCAAAAGTTTGATTAGAAGTACGAGGAATTGCTTAGTTTTGTGTGGAATTGAAATCATTGGTGCAAAGTAACAAAACTTTAAACTTGTAGACTTTAAACTTTAAACTAAATCATTGGCAAACGAACGCATCATATTAGGAATTGACCCCGGAACCACTATCATGGGTTTTGGATTGATAAAAATTGTCAATAAAAAAATGGAATTTTTACAGCTCAACGAGTTACAATTGTCCAAATATGACAATCATTATCAAAAACTGAAAATTATTTTTGAGCGCACAATTGAGTTAATCGATTCGCACCATCCAGATGAAATTGCGATTGAAGCGCCTTTCTTTGGTAAAAACGTACAATCGATGCTGAAGTTAGGAAGAGCGCAAGGTGTGGCTATGGCAGCAGGGCTTTCGAGAGATATCCCCATTACGGAATACGAACCCAAGAAAATAAAAATGGCGATTACCGGAAATGGAAATGCCAGTAAAGAACAAGTGGCAAAAATGCTGCAACAGCTTTTAGGATTAAAGGAATTGCCCAAAAATCTTGATAGTACGGACGGATTAGCTGCAGCGGTTTGTCATTTTTTCAATTCTGGAAAAGTCATTGGAACAACAAGTTATACCGGTTGGGATGCTTTTGTAAAACAGAATGAAGAACGAATAAAAAAGTAATCAGTATTCAGTTTGCAGAACTGAACACTAAAAAGCTGAATACTTAATACTAAATTAATGAGCGGAATCTACATTCACATACCATTTTGTAAGCAAGCGTGCCATTATTGCGACTTTCATTTTTCGACTTCCATGAAAAAGAAAGACGACATGGTTTTGGCTATTGCCAAAGAAATTCAAATGCGCAAAAATGAATATGAAAATGAAATAATTGAAACCATTTATTTCGGTGGAGGAACGCCAAGTGTTTTAACTTTAGCAGAAATTAATTTCCTAATTGCAGCAGTGTATGCAAACTATGCAGTTGCAGAAAATCCCGAAATTACTCTGGAAGCCAATCCTGATGATTTATCAAGTGAACGAATCATCGAATGGTCTAAAAGTAAAATCAATAGATTAAGCATTGGGATTCAGTCTTTTTTTGAAGAAGATTTACAACTGATGAATCGTGCTCATAATTCGGTGGAAGCCAAGAAATGTTTGGAAGAAGCTACGCAATATTTTGACAATATTTCTCTTGATTTAATCTATGGAATTCCGGGAATGAGCAACGAGAAATGGAAACAAAATATTGAAACGGCATTGCGCTTTGGCATTCCGCATATTTCCAGTTATGCCTTGACAGTAGAGCCTAAAACGGCTTTGAATAAACTGATTCAGACCGGAAAAGTTGCAAAACCCAATGATGAAGTTGCCCAAGAACATTTTGCTGTCTTGGTAGCAACTCTTGAGGCGAATGATTTTATACATTATGAATTATCGAATTTTGGAAAGGAAAATTATTTCTCGAAGAACAATTCGGCGTATTGGTTAGGAAAAAAATATATTGGAGTAGGCCCTTCGGCGCACAGTTATAATGGCATTTCCAGAAGTTGGAATGTTTCGAATAATTCGATTTATTTGAAATCCATTCGAGAAAATATAGTGCCACACGAAATGGAAATCCTTTCGATTACAGACCGATATAACGAATATGTTATGACGGGTTTGCGAACGATTTGGGGCGTTTCTTTGGAGCGGATTGGAACTGAATTTGGAGGTGAATATCTAAATCATTTGAATAAACAAACTCGAAAATTTCTTAATGACGGTTTGCTTTGTATTGAAAACGGTATTTTGAAAACCACTCCAAAAGGAAAGTTTTTAACAGATGGAATTGCATCGGATTTATTTTTCTTAAATTTGGAGTAGTCCTAACCGCAAAGAACACAAACCTTTACGACCTTAGCAAAAACCTTAGCGAACCTTACGGTTAAAAAAGTTATGAAAACTACAATTCAATATAAAGAACAATTCATTCAAGTCGATTTATCAAAGCCCATTGATATTTCGATTCCGTTAACGAATACGGATGAAAATCCAATTGCTTGGTATATCGACAAACCAATTATTGAACCCGTAGTTTTTGGAGATTGGATGGGTAGTGTTTCTAAAGGGAAATCCTCGGTAAATTTTAACAACATTTTTTTCAATCCGCACGGGCATGGAACACATACTGAATGTTTGGGACACATTACACGAGAGTTTTACAGCATTAATCAATCATTAAAACAGTTTTTCTTTCTGGCTGAATTGATTTCGGTTGTGCCAGAAATACAAGGAGAAGATTTGGTGATTACTTTGGATACTATTTCGACGGCGCTTGATTTGACATTGAAGTTAGGCACTCCAGTAGAAGCTCTAATTATCAGAACCCTTCCTAATTTTAAAATAAAAAAATCTTTAAATTATTCGAATACGAATCCGCCTTATCTTAGTGAGGAGGCTTCGCGTTTTATGTGCGAAAGCGGCATTCAGCATTTGCTTATTGATTTGCCGAGTGTTGACAAAGAAAAAGATAAAGGGGAACTGTTGGCACACAAAGCATTTTGGAATGTTACGGATGTCAATACACTAAATGATGATGCACGGTTGGATTGTACGATTACCGAAATGATTTTTGTTCCAGATGAGGTGAAAGATGGTAGTTATTTGTTGAATTTACAAATTGCTTCTTTTGACAATGATGCAAGTCCAAGTAAACCGGTTTTATATGCAATTTTAAACACTAAAATTTGAAAAGGATAACTGTTTCGACTGATAAAAGTAAACTTGACGTTCCGTTTATTCAGCACTTTTTAAAGGATATTTATTGGGCTGCAGGACGAACTATTGCTGAAGTTCAAACTACGATAGCACATTCGTTTTGTTTTGGAATTTATCTCGGTGACAAACAGATAGGATTTGCTAGAGTAATCACAGATTATGTGGTTTTTGCTTATGTGATGGATGTTTTTATAACTGAAGAGTATCGTGGCAAAGGCTATTCCTCTCTTTTGATTGACAACATGATGAATGAGCCTCAACTTAAAAACATACAAATTTGGAGATTAGCCACAACTGATGCGCATTTTTTATATCGAAAATTTGGTTTTAAGGAGTTAGCGCACCCAGAAAAATTAATGGAAAAAATTATCAAATGAATTTAGAAGCGTACTATGAATATTGTCTTTCCAAAAAAGGAGTGACGGAACATTTTCCTTTTGATGAAGAAACGTTGGTGTTTAAATTAAGTGGAAAAATGTTTGCATTGACTTCGTTAAGTCAATGGGAGAGAGGGAAGCCATCTGTAAATTTGAAATGTGATCCTGGACGCGCACAAGAATTGCGTGTGAAATATGATGACATTCAGCCCGGTTTTCACATGAGTAAAATGCATTGGAATACGATTGCTGTAAATGCATCGGTGTCAGATGCGCTTATCAAAGTTTTGATTGACCATTCCTATGATTTGGTTTTCAAAAGTTTAACAAAGAAATTGCAAAGTGAAATTCAAGAATTAAAAAATTAGGTATTACTTTTGCGAATACATTTAGAATATAAATTATAAATTCCTACTGAAATAAACGCAGCATATCAGATGAAAGAACAATTTAAGAAGTTTTTGAACGAAGAACAAGACCCAAAAGCTATTGAAAAAATCGCTTCAAAATTGAGTGATTTATTGATGAAGAATGAAGAAATTGGATACATTGCTGTTCAAAAAAAACCAGCGATTACCGTTTTGCCGGATAGTATTGTGATGACCAATAAACGAATTATCATTTGTCAGCCCAAAAATCTGGGACTTTCGATGAATTTTATCGATTATACGTGGGACGAAATTGAAGGCACTTTTGTGAAAGAAAATATTCTGGGTTCGGAGTTTTCTTTTACAACTAGAACGAACATGGAGGTTTCTATTGATTATATCCCTAAAATTCAAGCACGGAAGATTTTTACGTATGCCAAAGAACAATTGGATATACTAAAAGTAGGGGCAGTATTGAACGCAACTATGATGGATGAAGTTCCAATTGTTCCAATGATGGAAGAAGTAGAAGTTATTGAGGAAATAGAAACAGAAGAAGTGACTAGTTTTGCTGAATTAATGTCCGTTTCACAACCTAATTTTGCTGCTGAAAATCAAGAATTCCAAGAGATAGCAGCACCTTCAAAAGACAAATCGTTAAGTGATTTATCGCAAGATGAACTTTTTGAGAAATTACAAAATTATAAGAAGCTCCTTGACAACGGCTTAATCTTGCAAGGGGAATACGATGCTTTCAAAAAAGAGATTTTAAGCTACATGTAGGCAGTGCTTACTATCGAAAGATAAAAATCCGTAAAGTTCGAAAGTCATAAAGTCAAAACAGGTTCAACTACCTTTTGACGTTATGACTTTCGGCTTTTTAACAATAAGACTAAAGCGTTCTTTTTTGCTTTTCTACAAAATTATTGGATTGTAATTCGAGTAAATCGGTAGCGTTTTTTCGTTGCAAATCATATAATTGAGTGTCGTTAGCAATATCTTCGTAGACTTTATCGTGCATTGTTGCGCTGGTTTTTATCAACAAATCACGTTGGTATTTGTCTTGCTCGATTGTTGCTTTTAAAGCTGTTTCTAAATCTTCCAGTTTATAATCATATTCGCCTTTTGGAGCTAAAAGTTTAGCAATAATAGGGGAGGTTTCAATGGCTAAAAACAGCAACATGATAAAAAAAGAGGGCAGCCACGGCAATTTGTTTAAAGCGTTAATTCGCGCCATCAAGCCGTCAAAACCATCAATAATAGGCTGGGTTTCGGTAATTTTGTTGTCTAAGTCGGTTTGAAGTGTTTTCGTGTTTTTTTCCATTTCGACAATTTTAGCCAAATTGGTTTTTTGTAAGGTGTCCAGTTCTTTTTTTGCTAAATCATGTTTGGCAATTTTTTCTTTAAAAACAGGCCCTTTCCCTAATTTTTTTGTTCCTGCTGTTCCTTCAGCTTCTGTGATATAGGTTTCATAAAGTGTGTTTACTTCTTTTTCTTTGTTTGTAATTTCCGACTTCAATTTGTCTATTTCACTCTTGTTTTTGTCCAAGTCTGTTTTGAAATAATTTGCTATTTCCTTTTTATTATTTAAGGCCATTGCATTTTTTTCTTGCAATAAAACGGTGTTGATTTCTTTTTCGAAAATTTTAATCTCTAATGGTTTCGAAATCACTATCGCAATGATTACTGCCAAAATAATTCGGGGAGTTGCTTGTAGAAATTCACTTCCAAATTTGTCTCTTTTTCGAATAGTGGAAACAATAAAACGATCTAGATTAAAAATAAGTAAACTCCATACCAAACCAAAAAGTAAAGCGGGATAAACACTATCGAATACGGTAAACAGCGCATAGGCGGATGCAATAAAAGCCATTACTGCCGTGAAGAAAACTGTAGCGCCAATACCCACATACTTTGTTTGCTCGCCTTCTGAGGAGTTTTCTAGGATATTTTTGTCTGCTCCAGAGCAGAGAATAAAAAATTGTTTTAACATGATTTTTTTTTTGATTGATTGATGCAAATTTAACGCCAAATCATAAATTTTGGTATAAATAGTTGGTATCTTTTTAATCGGCTGTTTATTACAAACAAAATAAGCTGTTCATGACGAACAGCTTATTAGCTTTTGAATTAATAATTTTGCAATTATATGTATTATGTATGGTTTATTTTTATTTAATCCAAAGGGGCTCCTGCCATAATTTCTGCGTTGGCAAATTCCTCAAATTTGACAAAGTTGTTTTTAAATTTAGTACCTAATTCAAACGCTTTCTTATCGTATAAATTTTTGTCTTCCCAAGTATTCCTAGGATTTAGAATTTCGCTAGGAGCATTTGGGCAAGATTGTGGAATGGCGATGCCAAATACCTCATGATTTTTATAGTCTACATGATCTAAATCGCCGTTTAATGCGGCAGTAATCATGGCACGAGTATATTTTAATTTCATTCTGTTTCCTGTACCATAAGCCCCGCCGGTCCATCCTGTGTTGATCATCCAAACTTTTACATTGGCGTCTTTCATTTTTTTGCTTAACATTTCAGCATATTTTGTTGGGTGTAAAGGCATAAATGGTGCTCCAAAACATGCAGAAAAGTTAGGTTGAGGTTCTGTAACCCCAGCTTCAGTTCCTGCAACTTTTGCGGTGTACCCAGAAATAAAGTGGTAGGCAGCTTGACCTGGTGTTAGTTTTGAGATTGGAGGTAAAATGCCATAAGAATCTGCCGTTAAGAAAAATATATTTTTAGGGTTTTTGCCAATAGAACCAGGTTGAATGTTATCAATATGATAAATAGGATAACTTACTCGAGTGTTTTGAGTTATGGATTTGTCATCATAATCAACTTCATTGGTCTCTTTATTGATTACTACATTTTCTAAAATGGCTCCTTTTTTTATAGCTCTAAAAATGTCAGGTTCGTTTTGTTCTGAAAGATTGATCACTTTTGCATAACAACCACCTTCAAAATTGAAAACAGTATTTTCATTTGTCCAGCCGTGTTCATCATCTCCGATTAATTTTCGATTTGGATCTGCTGAAAGTGTTGTTTTTCCAGTTCCTGATAACCCAAAGAAAATCGCAGTATCGCCTCCATTTCCTACATTGGCACTACAATGCATTGGTAAGGTGTTTTTGTCTACAGGGAGTATAAAATTTAACGCAGAAAAAATTCCTTTTTTCATTTCACCTGTATATCCAGTACCGCCGATTAAGACAATTTTTTTTGTAAAATCTAAAATCGCAAAATTACTTTGACGTGTTCCGTCAACTGCAGGATCTGCCATAAAACTTGGCACACAAAGTAGCGTCCATTCAGCTGTAAAACCAGCTAATTCATGAATCTCAGGTCTCAAAAACATATTGTAGCAAAATAAATTTGCCCAAGGTGTTTCGGTAATTACGCGAACATTTAGTCTGTAATTAGGATCTGCACATACATAAGAATCTCTTACATAAATTTCTTTGTTTGATAAATGAGCCGTAACCTTTTTATATAAAGCTTCAAAAGCCATTGGATCGAAATGAATATTGACTTTGCCCCACCAAACTTGGTTTTCAGTAATACTGTCTTTCACAATATATCGATCTTCTGGGGAACGCCCTGTATATTTACCCGTGTTAATTGCTAGAGCGCCACTTGAGGTTTCAACTCCTTGACCTAATGCAATTGTTTTTTCGTGTAATTCGTTGGCTGATAATTGGTAATGAATCTTTGCGTTTTCAATTCCCATGTCTTTTAGCGAAATCGATTGCGTAAACGGTGTGTTATTATTCATAAAATTATATATTGTGTAGTTTAATTAATCGAATGCAAAAGTAGAACTAATATTTTAGATATGTTTTGATTCTCTTAAATTTGTGATTTTTTATTCATTATATTTAGTAATAGCACCATCCATGCCATTATTAATAGCAGTCCGCCAATGGGAGTCACGAATCCTATAATTTTAAAATCAAAAGGAGTGAGGTTGTTTGTTGCTAGCAGGTAAATTGATCCAGAGAATAAAATTACACCAAAAAGCACCAAAAAATAGATTGCTTTTTTTGCTTTTTGAGGCATGTTTTTTATCAATCCAATAAACAATAAAAATAGTGCATGGTACATTTGGTAACGCACACCTGTTTCAAAAGTAGCTAATTGTTCAATAGACAGTATTTTTTTTAGGGCATGTGCGCCAAAAGCGCCAAGGATTATAGCAATCATTCCTAAAATTGCTCCTGTTGAAAGTACCTTTCTGTCCATTTTATTTCTTGTTTTTATTGCAAAAGTATCTCATATCAGCTCAATTTAAAAGAGTTTTTAAAAATACTATAAATTTATAGTGACTCACTATGACATAATTTTTAATTTGTTCTAAATTTTCTCTCGATGATTTGTTGTAAATACAACATTTTTGTATGTTTGTGTTATAAATATACGAAATGAGAACAATTTTAATCATTGGGGCAGGAAGATCAGCATCATCTTTGATTCAGTATCTTTTAAATAAATCTGTAACAGAGAATCTGCATCTTGTTATTGGTGATTTGTCATTGGATCTGGCTCAAAAAAAGACAAATAACCATCCTAATGCAACTGCGATTGCCTTGGATATTTTTGATGAAGATCAAAGAAAAAAAGCCATACAAATTGCTGATATTATAATCTCAATGTTGCCGGCTCATTTGCATATTGAAATTGCTAAAGATTGTGTTATTTATAAAAAACATTTGGTTACCGCATCTTACGTGAGTGATGCCATGAAGGAACTAGACGCTGCTGCTAAGGAAAACAATCTCATTTTCATGAATGAAATTGGACTTGATCCTGGGGTTGATCATATGAGTGCAATGAAGGTGATTGATGAAATTAAAGACAAAGGTGGAAAAATGCTTCTTTTTGAATCTTTTTGTGGAGGACTTGTAGCTCCAGAATCAGATACGAATCTTTGGAATTATAAATTTACTTGGGCTCCTCGTAATGTGGTTCTTGCTGGTCAGGGTGGCGTTGCCAAATTTATTCAGGAGGGTGCTTACAAATACATTCCGTATTGTAATTTGTTTCGCAGGACGGAGTTTCTTGATGTAGAGGGTTATGGTCGTTTTGAAGGGTATTCGAATAGAGATTCTCTAAAATATCGCAGTGTTTATGGATTAGATGATGTGCTTACATTATATAGGGGTACTATTCGTAAAGTTGGGTTTTCTAAAGCTTGGAACATGTTTGTTCAATTAGGAATGACTGATGATAGTTATGTTATGGAAAATTCAGAGAAGATGAGTTACAGGACATTTGTGAATTCATTCTTACCGTATCATCCAACAGATTCAGTAGAAATTAAAACCCGATTGATACTCAAGATAGATCAAGATGATATTATGTGGGACAAATTGTTAGAACTCGATTTGTTTAACCCGAACAAAAAAGTAGGTTTAAAAAATGCAACACCGGCACAAATTTTAGAAAAAATATTGACTGATAGTTGGACACTTCAACCAGAGGATAAAGACATGATTGTCATGTATCATAAATTTGGATATGAATTAAATGGCAAAAAAGAACAAATAGATTCCAAAATGGTTTGTATCGGTGACGATCAAACCTATACCGCAATGGCTAAAACCGTTGGTTTACCTGTAGCAATGGTGACTTTACTGATATTAAATGGTAAAATTAAGACTCCGGGAGTTCAATTGCCTATTCGTAAAGAAGTATATAAGCCTATTTTGAAAGAATTAGAAGAATATGGTGTTGTTTTCAAAGAACAATCTATGCCGTATTTTGGATATAATCCTGATAAAAAGTTTAGTTAATAGTTTGTTTATATTTTTAATTTGATAAATCCGCTTTACCAGAAGTGGATTTGTTTTTTACCTAAGTATGCTATTTTTAACAAATCAGAAGGTAATTTTTAGTTTAGATTTAGCAATAAATAGTGTAATATGTGTTATTTTTGTAAATAAACTAATATGAAAACAACTGTTATGAAAATTAAATTATTACTTATCATTTTTGCATTATTTGGCTCTCAATTAGGTTTTGCTCAAGAAATTAAGGCGGTTGCTGTTGACTCTGCTGAGACGGTAGCGATGGATTTAACAAAACAGAAAATAGCCGATAAAGAAGCTCTTAAAGAAAAAAAAATAGCCGACAAAGCATTGAAAGACGCTGAAAGAGACAGAAAAAGGGCGGATAAAGAGCTCCAAAAAGCCGAAAAGAGCCGCCAAAAAGCCGAAAAAGAAAGAGCAAAAGCCGAAAAAGAAAGAGCAAAAGCCGAAAAAGCGAGAGTGAGAGCTCAAAAAGAAAGAGAGAAAGCAGCAAGAAAAATAGAAAAACAAGAGAAAAAAGTTGAAAAGGCCGAGAAAACAGTTCAAAAGATAAACGGTAAACTCGACAAAGCAGAAAGGAATTTGGAAAAAATGCAAGCTAAATTAGACAAGTCAATTTCAAGAGGAAAACTTTCTGAGGTTCAAGCTCAAAAAGAAGATTTAAAAATTAGTAAGCAGCTGCTTAAAATTAAAGAGTTAGAAGCCGATCTTGCTAAGGCTCAAGAAAAGTTAGAAAAACTAAAAAGATAATTTATAATCCCCAATTTGCGATTGGGGATTTTTTTTGTGTTTTTCAAAAAAAATAGGCTTCTTGCTTTAGGTAAATCCAACAGTTTGAAAGACAACAAATCAGACGAGAATGGTACGAATCTGCTTAAAGCACATTGAATTTCTGTTTTTTTTTTTTTTGACTCAATTATAGTCGTGCTAACTTATTTTAGAAACTAACTGCCGCGTTTGTCTTGTTTCTTGCTTGAGTTAAACGGATGAGGTTATTGAAAAAATTTACCCGTTAGCAAAATACAACTTGCGTTAAGGATTACTTCATTATGATTATATTTTAATTTTGGTATTCAGTAAATTTCATTTGTAGCGGAAAGCCTGACCTTGTGACTTGTTTATGCGTGTGTGTTAGATGTAATTGCTTCAACAAGAGAACGTTATGTAAAAAATCCGTTTATTCGGGAATGAAATAAACGGATTTAAAAGGTCGTACTATTGTAGTTTAACTATTTAGATTTGGATAACTCTACAAAATATTTGTAAAACAATGGGATCGTTTCAATTCCTTTGAGGTAATTGAAGATCCCGAAGTGTTCGTTTGGCGAGTGAATGGCATCGCTGTCCAGACCAAATCCCATTAGAATAGTCTTGCTTTTTAGTTCTTTTTCGAACAACGCTACGATAGGAATACTTCCTCCGGAACGCACCGGAATTGCGGGAACGCCAAAGGTTTCCGTATACGCCATGTTTGCGGCTTTGTAGCCAATGCTGTCTATTGGGGTTACGTAACCCTGTCCGCCATGATGCGGTTTTACTTTTACGGTAACGCCGGCAGGAGCAAGGCTTGTGAAGTGTTTGGTAAACAATTCGGTGATTTGCTCCCAGTCTTGATTTGGAACCAAACGCATCGAGATTTTAGCGAATGCTTTGCTTGCAATCACTGTTTTAGCACCTTCACCGGTGTAACCACCCCAGATTCCGTTGACATCCAATGTAGGACGAATGGAATTTCTTTCGTTAGTCACATAGCCTTTTTCGCCATAAACATCATTAAGGTCCAATGCTTTTTTATAGTTTTCTAAATTGAAAGGTGCTTTGGCCATTTCGGCTCTTTCTTCCAATGACAATTCCTCTACATTATCGTAAAAACCAGGGATGGTGATGTGGTTATTTTCGTCATGCAGCGAAGCAATCATTTTTGCCAAGATGTTTATGGGATTCGCAACAGCGCCACCATAAAGTCCAGAATGCAAATCACGGTTTGGTCCCGTAACTTCAACTTCTACATAGCTTAATCCGCGTAATCCTGTTGTGATAGACGGTTGCTGATTGGATATCATCCCGGTATCTGAAATTAAAATAACGTCGTTTTTTAATTTCTCTACATTATGTTCTACAAAGGTTTTTAAGTTGATACTACCTACTTCTTCTTCGCCCTCGATCATGAATTTCACATTACATGGCAAGTTATTATTTTGGATCATGTATTCAAATGCTTTCACGTGCATGTACATTTGGCCTTTATCGTCGCAAGCGCCACGAGCAAAAATAGCTCCTTCGGGATGGATTTCGGTTTTTTTAATCACGGGTTCGAAAGGAGGTGAGGTCCAAAGTTCCATGGGATCTGCGGGTTGAACGTCATAATGACCATAAACAAGAATCGTGGGCAAGCTTGGGTCAATGATTTTTTCACCATATACGATTGGATAGCCTGCGGTTTCGCAAATCTCGACTTTATCGCATCCTGCTTTCTCTAAACTAGCTTTTACTGCGTCGGCAGTATCGATAACATCTTGACAATAAGCAGTATCAGCACTAACGGATGGAATTCTTAATAATTCAATTAATTCGTTTATAAAACGATCCTTGTGTTCTTGAACGTATGCTTTGATATTTTCCATTATTTGAATTTATTTAATATTTCAAAAGTACAAAAAAGAGTATGAATATTTTTTTAAAAATTTCTTTGTAAATTGGAAGTTATGTTTATCTTTGCACCCACAATTGCGCGGATATGGTGAAATTGGTAGACATGCCAGACTTAGGATCTGGTGCCGCAAGGCGTGTAGGTTCGAGTCCTATTATCCGTACCAACATTAAGACTTAATTAGCTGTAAATCAGTTTTTTAAGTCTTTTTTATTTTGTATAAAACAAAAAAAACAACCCCGTTTCATAAATGTAAACCTTTTTGAACCTA